>Ga0315280_10003154_pt1 | contig 25681 bp, 21 predicted proteins | sample YL17G06_40_MG_FD_203697 | JGI IMG/M metagenome (GOLD analysis project Ga0315280, IMG submission 203697) | Sediment microbial communities from Yellowstone Lake, YNP, Wyoming, USA - YL17G06_40 | ecosystem: Environmental > Aquatic > Freshwater > Lake > Sediment | place: USA: Wyoming | collected...
CATTCTCGTCATCGCTGACAATGTTCCCACTCGTGCCCTCGAAAGACATGCGCTCTTTGCGGAGCAAAGGATCCCCATTGACGTTGAGCCGCGAGTCTACACGACAAAGGAGTTCATCAGCAAAGTCGGCCGAGGCGACCGCTTTGCACTCGAATGCCTAGAGATCGGCATACCCTTACACGGCGAACAATTCTTGATGGATCTGAAAAAATCTCTCAACAAACGGCGTCGTAAGTGAATTCGTTGCGCTTGGGCGCGCTCGAATTCAAAGCGCCATGCGAGACTCCGCATACCCTCGACGGTGAAAGTCTCCTCAAGAATCTGAGAAGATCCTTCATTCATCATACTCCTTCCAGCGGGCTTACGACGGTGATGCCCAATTCGATTTCGATCTCTTCTCGCCGTGAAGTTATCTCCTTGTCCAGTGTCGTGAAAGTCTCTAGGCCAGGCGCCAGCTCCTTTATCGCTCGCGCGTAGGAGAGATGGAGTGTGTCCAGCGCTTTCAGACCAAGCCTTGGCGAAACTCGGATTGCCTCAAAGAGTGCATGTTCGATCTCCAGTGTTTGCTTCGAAAGCGGGAACTTGGCGAAGGTTCTTTCCGGTACAGCCACGTTGAGCCGCCCTGTTCGAATGGCGTGCTCAACGGCAACTCTGACCTTCTCCTCGACGGTGAGATCGTCGAAGCCTCTAACCTCACCTAGAGTGCTCAGCAAGCCTGCTTTGATGAGGCGCGAGAAGACACAGTGCAATTCAAGAATCGATACTTCCGAGACATATTTGGTTTCGGAAGACCTCCGAAAGAAACGTTCAACCGCTTTGAAGCTTGGATCAGAGGGCACATATCTTGCCATGATGACACTCGTGTCCACGTAGCTTGCCACTACGCTCTACCCTCAGCCACGATCTCTGCTGCGGTCTTCTCGGTGACGATACGCAGCGGATTTCTCCCATTCCTCTTCTCTTGCTGCAGAAGTTCGTCCAAGACCTGCAGAACTCTCTCGCTGAGCATGTAGCGACTCACCTGCTCGTCGGCCTTCGCCTGGATCATTGCCCTTATCGCCTCTGTCCGGCTCCGGTAGATTCCTAACTTGACAAGCAGGTCTAGTCTCCTTGCATCTTGACGGCTCAACCTAATGGGAACAACCGTCATGGATTTTCTGGAAGCCTGGTATACAAGTCGTATAACTTAAGAACATCGCCCGCGCCCAGTTGCGGAGGCTCGACCACAAGAACCGCGGCAAGCAGCCTCGTGCACCCTGGCATCGAAGCAAATTGTGGGACTGATCACATTTTCCAAACGAATCTGACGGGGAACCGCGCCGTTTCATATTTGATGAAGTCGCATCGAGGAGATCTTGGTCAAGCCAGAGAGCGACGGCGGCACGAGAGCCGTTGAGGAATACAAGTTTGCACTTCGGACCTTTCCAAACCTCAAGCTAAGGCAGGTCGAGGACGAAGGGCTGTCTAGTCGGAGCCGTTCCTAACCGACCCGGCGAGCGAAAGTAGACGCGCGCATATCCGATAACCGCTGCCGCCTCCAAACCTTATAATACGCATGCGTCCTCCCCACCCTTGACACGTGAAGCAAGTGGCCGAGAAGATCCCAGGCTGGATTGAGCGTCTTCTACTGCCCAGGCTGAACTCGCTTGAGGGTGAGCTGAAAGCCTTCCGAGGGGAGGTTGCAGGGCAATTCAAAGAAGTTACAGGACAATTCAAAGAAGTTGCAGGAAAGTTTGAGGTTGTGAACGGCCGGATTGACAGCTTGGAGAAGCAACTGTTATCTCTGCGCAGTGAGATGAAAACCAGATTCGACGCCCTGGAGAGTAAAGTGACCCTCATAGAAGATGTGACGAGGCTCAAGCTTGAAGTGAAGGCCTTGGCCGAAAAAGTTGCTGCAATCACTACGCCTGCCGCGTAGCGAACACGAGAAGGAAAACAAGTATCTGCGAGCGCTACTTGATCAGTCTCAGTCGCTTCAAAGATCTGCCGAATGTCCGGTGGTAACACGTCAACAGCGTTGCTTTCCAGACTTGTTTGTCTCTGAAACGCTCTGATCATTCGGCTATCTCCTGTTCCAATCTTTCCGCGATGTGTGCACGTGGCAGAGAATATCTTGGCACTTCGTTTCGCATCACGTTCCTACAGAAGGAAGAGCCAGAATCACAGGCCTGGTTGGTACGACATTCCGCCAACTGATGGAGCGGAATAAAAGAGGGGGGTGCGAAGTTTCAGTGAAATGTGTCGAACTTCCCATCGCCAGTCAGGGCGAGACCAGGGATGAAGCCCTGGCCAACGTGAAGGAAGCCATTGAGGGGTACCTTGAGGTCAGGGCGGAGCAGCTCAAGAATCGAATCAGAGGAGAAAACGTCGAAGTAATTGTCGAAGCTCCCTCTCCTCTCGTGGCGTGAAATTGTCAGAGCCCCCGGAAGGTTGGCTTCAGGACAGTCAGGCAGAAGGAAAGCCACATCATCCTCATCAAAGACAAACGCATCGTGCCTGTACCCAAGCATGCCGAGATCAAGCGTGAACTGTTGATCGAGATCATCACGGAGGCCGGTCTGACGAGGGAGGAGTTTCTGCAACTCCTGTAGAGAGATGATAAGAATCGGCCGATCCCCAATCGACTCCGTGGGTGAGCGACTATCAAGGATCATCGGAGAAGTGACCGAGAAGAAAGGATAGAAGAGGTGGGTGAATTGAACAAGTTGGTCGATGCTCTTTTGCATCCGCGCGTGGAGCACCGCAAGACGGGCTCATGGGCTATTTGCTCATGGGACAGGAGCTTGACACCACCCGAGAACTCTGGGAGGATGGGAGTCGTGAAGACGCCTCGACCAGGCCCCAGAGAATCTCCCGACTCAAGTCGCGGAGAGCGTCAAGACAACTTCTCCAAGCTTTCGTGAGGTCGGACGTCTTTAGCGCGCTGTGATCGCGGCGACTTTTTCGGCTAGGGCCTTCATCTCAATCTTGAGCCTTGTCACGTCTTCTACGAGGGTGACCTTGCTCTCCAAGGCGTCGAACCGTGCGCTCATCTCGTTGCGGAGGGATAGCATCTGTTTCTCTAGGCCGTCGATGCGTCCGTTTACAGTTTTCAACTCTCCCGCAACCTCGCCCCTGAAAGCTTTCAGTTCGCCCTCAAGCGAGTTCAGCCTGGGCAGTAGAAGACGCTCAATCCAGCCTGGGATCTTCTCGGCCACTTGCTTCACGTCTCAAGGGTGCGGAGGACGCATGCGTAATATAAGCATTGGATGCTGCAGCGGGAAATATCTCGTGTGATTCGATTACGCCTGATGCCGTTTCTTGGTCACGTCAATGGTCTCTATCACGAGTTTGCTTTGCCGGAAGCTTGGGCCGACGACGGCGAGTTGGACACCATCGTTGTCCACCGCGTACCACAAGAACTTGGTCGAGGCAGAACGGTCCTTCCCGGACTGGCGGCACCAGCACTGCGCTATGAACTGCCCTGTGTCTTCCAGAAACCTCACCTAATAGTCAGTGGGGTCGAAGCCCAAGGCCTCACGACAGAATACGACAACGCCCTTCGCAGCGATTTCTTTCAAGCGACGAAATCCAGGGACAACGCTCGCCTCACGCGCCGCCTCAACAACCGACCGATCTTCCTTGATCCCCTGCCTTGACTTTCTTGACAAGCTCATCCCGGGTAGCCTCGAGTTGCGCGAACAGCTCGTCCACGGCTGCTTGGTCCTGCTCGTGCTGTATGGCGAGTCCGGTTCTGATCAGGTATCCGACAACGCCCATAGCGAAGAGGCGAAGCTCGCGGTCCTCCTGGGCCTTCGCGAATTTGATGACCTCTTGGACGACTGCCCAGCTGAGTTCCTCGAGTTCGTCTCGCTTCTCCGACAGTTCATCGAGTACAAAGCGAAACTTGCAGGAGTACCTGTCCTGCCGGTGAATCCGAGAGGAACATCCCATACATGCCCGCGCTGTGGACTCGAAGCAAAGCAGAATCGCCCAACAAGGAGCCGCTTCAGATGTGTCGCGTGTGGACTCGCTGGTCCAGCCGACTACATAGCGGCGCTGAATATCGCCGCAAGGGGCGCAGTCAGCAGCCCCATCGTTCCGAGGAATTTCTTGGAGCCTCAAACTCTCCTCAGGGACAAGCCAACGATTTCAATCGTTGGTAGCTGACGACGCGTTCGTGTTGGCACATTTGTTGCATCTGCGGTTGACCATATCACGGCGAGCGCAAGCTTCTGTCATCAGACATGGAGTAAGCGAGCCCTCAGTAGTTTTAAGGGAGTACATTCAGAGGCAGAGCAAGAGATGAAACGCAGCAACCTCTTCAGCCTCGCGCCGACACGGGAACAGCACCACATTCTCGAAGAGTTGGCTGTGAACTGCGCGAAGCTTTGGAATGAAGTCAACTACCTCCACCGCCAACAGTACGGGAACTACCTGAAGCTCGACTGGAACCCACAAGTCTACAAGAAGTATGTCCCGCTCGTTGGCTCCGCTACGGCGCAGCAGATCGTTCGAAAGAACAATGAGGCATGGCGTGCGTTCCTCGCGTTGAAGCGCATGGAGAAGAACGGTGAGCTTCCATCCACAATCAGGCGGGTGAAGCCGCCAGGCTACTGGAAACGGGACGGACGATACATGTTGAGGATACTGTTCCGCTGCGACAGCTACCACATACGGGAAGGGCATCTGGATTTGCCGCGTCATCTCTCCATACCCTTCAAGGGCGAACTGAAGTGGACTGGCAAACAAGGACGCCTAGAGGTTGCGTGGGATACATTGTCGAAGAAGTGGCGTGTCTTTCAATCCATGAATGTGAAGCCGATCATTACCCCGTTGGGGTCCAAGACATGCTACATCGACATGGGCGTACGCAACTTGGCAACCGTCTGGATGCCTGAATGGCGTCAACCAGTCGCATACCAGTCTGGCCGCTTGCTGGCGGATTGGTGGTACTGGACCAACCGCATAGCCCGACACCAACAACGACTCGTCGCTGTGAATGGAAGGAAGAAGTCGAAGCAACTCTCAAAACTGTACAGAACAAGAAGGAAACGTTTCAGGCATGCGGTAGCCACATTTGCTCGGCAACTCGTCAAAGACCTCTACGCGAAAGGCGTGTCAACGGTCATCATCGGGGAACTCACAGGCATCCGAAACGGCAAATCGCATGGTAGGCAGGGAAACGCGATGGTCCACAACTACTGGAGTCACAAGTATGTCGCGGATAGGCTCAAGTGGACAGCGGAGGAGTACGGCATTAAAATCGAAACTGTCTCTGAGGCGTACACGAGCCAAACATGCCCACGCTGCGGTTCAAGGAATACGGAGCGAATACTACGCGGGTTCAAATGCTTAGACTGCGGCCTCGAAGCGCATAGGGATGCGGTCGGCGTCGTGAATATGGCTGCCCGCTGCGGCGAGTACGCTGTCAGGCCGATGGCTTGGCCTATGCTTCTACGGTGGGATGGATGCGGGTGGAACCGCAGCAACGGAATGCCCACCCTAGAGAGGATCGGAGTGGAAGCATGAATCTCCCGACTTTTAGTCGAGGAGAGAATCAAAAGGACGCAGTGCACTTACCTACTTGCTCAGGAGACGAAGCAATAGTCGTGATGGACTTGGGGCTGGGCGCGATGGCGTTTCTCCCCCGGTCAATGACCATAACTGGGCGAACGCAAGGTCCCGACTTCAGTCGCGGAGAGAGTCAAACTCGGAGAATGTTTTCCACCTGAGACATGCGACACACGACAGTCGCTTCGATAACTGAAAGTTCGTCGCATCGACTTCACTTCTGCAAGGGAACCAGCGGTCTCAAATCCGCCCGACTTGTGGCTTCCCTGTGAAGTACTTGGCTTGCAGAATTCTCGTTCTGGGCGTGATTGTGAAAAATCCAAGGATGGAGGTTTCACTTCAACGCAACCATTCGGCTCGGTGGAGCGGCAGCAGAGGATATGTCCGGGGCCGAGTGTTCCGCTTATATATGGTTGGGGAGGCATCGTTCCTTTCATGGTACATACGCGACGCATACGCGAGCGTGTGTGCCTAAAATAAGGTGAAAATAAGAATTGAATAAGAAAGTATTAGCACTATCTTTAGCATTCCTAATGATTCTCGGAATATTCTCAGTAATGCTTCCAAATGCAAGCGCCACCGTCACAGGTGTCACTGTTACACCAGCTAGCGGCATCGCGGGGACATCGGTCACCGTTGATGCGCCTGCCGCCTCGACCTTCACAGTTTTGCGCAGCGTCTTCGGCATGTTCGATACGGAAGTTTCGGATGCCGACGATGGCCTGCCTCTCTTCGCATTCATAACCGCTGCGGCCGTCGGTGACGAGATGTATCATGACCTAAACGGCGTCGTTAGCTATGAGGCTGGTGAGCCGATCTACAGAGTCAACGCTGCCCCGCTCGGCAATGTGAAGCCGGGCGATACACGATTGACCGCCGTTACGAAGGCGGCCACAGTATATGCTGCGGGAAGTACGGTTGCCGTGACTGACTTGGACATTGCCGATGCGTTGCTGGCTATGCCAGCCGCCATCCACCACACAGGCGTAGCCACTGGCTTCGCTGTGGGTGATGAGATCGTCAATGATATGGACGCGAACAACTGGGTCACATCTGGCGACCAGAGATTGACTTACCCGAATACTGTGGTAGTGAACGATGAGGGATCATGGACATACCCGGCTAACAGCCTCGTCAGACCTCAAGTGTACGACTTTCAGGAAGGCCTCTACGTGGACGTCAACGGTAACGGCGTCCTCGACACAGGTGACAGTAGGCGTCGAGAATACGTCGCGTCTGACGTCACCTATGGGCATGGTCTCCCGATAGTTGCGGGTGACCTCGACATCGGAGCAGCATTGCTGGGCTTCACCACGGCCTACTTGGCTCTTGACGAAGTCTATGTTGACTTGGACAACAATCTTGCGTACACTTATGGTGAACCAGTCTACACGGTTGCAGGCGTCACATGGGTCGTTGCTATAGGCGATACGAGGCAGTCATTCGTGACTGTCGGCGACGCCTTCTATGTGCCCGGCAGCGCGGTCTTGGCTGGTGACGCAGACATCGGCGGGGGATACAGACACTTCTCCGCAACAGAACAGTACCGTGACGTGAACGGGGACACAGTCTTTAGTTATCCTGACTGGATCTACGATGCTGCAGGCGCTGTGGTCGCAATTGGCGATACTCGCCTCAGTGATGTCCCAATATCGATGACATACAACCTTGCAGGCACACCTCTACCAGCAGTGAATCAGGCTCAGGCTCAGGTGTTCGGCATAGGTATAGCCAACGTGGCAGCGCATGATGCAGACGTTGTCGCTGGCTTTGCGCTTGTCGCGATTCCAGCAACATGGCATTATGTCGGTGCCGCATACCTCCCGAACAGCCCCATGTACATTGACAATGACGGCGACAATCTCGTCTCTGTAGGAGACACGAGACTCACCGCGATGAGCACAGGCATAGGCTATCCGTCATACGCGGCTCTGCCAGTTGCCGCTCCAGGCGCTTGGTTCATGCCAGGCTCCACGGTAGCCGCTGGCAACGCAGGCATCGGCACAGCACTCACTGTTTTCGGTGCCGCAGCAAATGATCCGACAGACTTCTTGGAGAACATCCTTCTCGACGGCGTCTACAGCACCGAGCTGATGGTGCACTATAACAGTGATGCTGCAGGATTCATGGGTCCGTTCCCTGTCCCGCTAGCACCACGCGCAGATCACGTTGCGATGACCTTCACGATACCAGCCCACGGACAGTACCCGGCAGGACCAAGCCATGACGGCAGAGGAAACCACGGCATAATGCTACTTACTGATGCAGCAACCGTTGCAGCTGGCGTTGCGCCGTACAATGTCATGGGCTTCATGCCAGCCGCAGCATATCCAGCTGGTGGAGCAATGAATGCGATGACTTCGCTTCCATGGACTCCAGGCACCGCCGCAACCCGCAGATGGACCTGGGCTGACATGTTAACCGATGCTGGTCCAGCATTGCCGAAGTTCCTCCTCAACTATGTTCCACCAGTCGAGCTGTTCCTCCATCCGGGCGTCGCTGATCCGTACAAGCTTGGTTGGAGCCACACACTGGACACCTATTGGGGAACCCAGGGAGTTGGCCTTGCCTCGTTCACTCCGAACGGCGCAGCTCCAATGCCTCCTGGAACTCCAAGCACCAACCCGCAAACCCGTGAGGTCTTCGATCACTACCTTGACTACGCGATACTTGCAAGCGCATCCGACAGTGTCGGTGACTTGCAGTTCGACGTGACAGTCTTGGTGCCAATCAACTCTATCCGCATCTACGTGCCACCTGAATTCAGATGGCTCGCCGCCACACCAGAGGAAGCAGTCTGGACAGACATCACCAACGATTACCAGTACATCAACCTCCTCCGTAACGACCCACGCAACGCGTATGACCTAGTTGCGCCGAACTGGTACCGTGTCGACATCGACGGCAACAACTTAGCTTATTGGGGACCACTAGTCATTGAGCCCGGACTCTACCACATACGCTTCTTCAACCTTGCAGCCCCATCTGTTGCAGGTCTATACCACTTCAAGGTCTACGTGAACGGAGTCAGCATCGGAGCAGGCAACTACCCGATAATCATCGTCAAATCTGAGCTGAACCCAGCATGGATCGAGGTGACCGTTCGCACAAACCTCGGCTTCACACTACCATTCGTCTCAGGGAGCGTCCTAGCTGAGGGCACAACTCCAGAAGGACGAGCAGTCTCTGCAGTCGGATATTGGGGACCTGTTGAATGGATCGGCGACAGCTTCGTAGCAGGCCAAATGGGTGCAATGTACCGTCTGTTCCTCTTCGGAGTAGCAGAGGGCACATACACTCTAACGGCGGAAGCTTCGGGATTCAACCCCACCACAACGGACCGCATCACAGTCTACGCAGGTCAATCCTACACCATCTTCATCGTCATCTATGATTCGCCCGACGTGCATGTGACCGTATGGTCGAAGCACGGCACAGGTGCGATTCCGTGGGGTAACCTATGGCAGCTGCCATACGGCACAAACAACCCTGCGGCAGCGCCAAACCTAGCGTGGCCTTGGAGAGACATGCTACTGAACCTGTACGACAGCGAAGGCAACCTGATCGGCTGGTGGGCATCCAGCGTGAACGCTGGAGCGCCGAAGCAGATCCCACTCAGTAACACGCTCGTAGGATTGCACGACGACAGCGGATGTATCCCAACGGCGAACCAGTACAACGCTTGGCTTTTGGACAACTATGACGTCTTGGGCCCCATAAGCCCGCGAGGATACCCATCGACTCACTGGGACGGACACGTTCCATGGGATACTGCTGACTACATCGCAGGCATGCCCAACGCCCAATACACCGTTGAGGCGTACGTCACAGGCTACATAATGGATGAGACCGACGCATACCAGCGCACCTTCACACTCTCAGGCACCGCCATAGCACTACAGTTCGACCTACGCAGAACCAACTGGATTGAGACCTCGATGCACCTCCCCGCCAACGTGTTCATCTCGGCGAGCGGCGCGACCGTCGTGCTTACCGCTGAAGATGCAGCAGGATCGGAGAGGGGAGCAGCCGCGTTCGTTGCAACAACCGCAATGTCACTGAACGGAGTGCTTGACGGCATCGATGCTTCAGCCTTCGCAGCCGCGAACCTAGGCCTTGCTATTCCAGCCTACGCTGGTGGCATCGTCATCGAAGGATGGAACGCAGTCTTCCCCAACGTTTGGGACCGCTCCTACTTCCGTGACGACAACATGAAGGACTATGGCCTCAACCCGACAGCCTCAACCCACTCAGCAGGCACCGTAACGCTTGCAGGCAACCCATACACAGTCAAACTGTACATGTCTGACATGGGAGAGCCACCCTTGGGCATCGCTGGCACTGGTTGGTACAACATCGTCGGCGGTGATCCGCAGGTCTCTGTCTTCCTGTGCAACAGTCCACAACTGCTCAGCTTCAGCATCGTCAATGCGTGGCTCTGGATCAGCCTGAGATCAGTCGACTTTCAGGTCCCAGCGCACTCTCGACCTTGGACATTCCCAGCCTCCGTGATCTACGTTGAGTTCCTCAACGAGGCTGGAGAACAAGCTGACGTCCTTGACCCATCGGTCTACGGACTCATCCAGGACGCAGGGCGCACGAACGCATTCGTGGCGGGCACTGCAGGAATCCCCGCGGGTACCGGCTTCCCGATAGTCGGAGCCGCAGTGGCTTCGCGCGGTGTTAGCCCATTCGACGTTGACAACATCAACGCACCCGGCCAACACGAGCACATAGGCGTGAGATACTACGGAACAGACTTTACCGCATGGTACGGAATACCGCTCTTCAGAGCGCTGATCGGTCTTCGACCCACACGTCTGCCCGCAGGCGCGTACACGTACGCGGCTCACACCCACGGCTACGTCCAGCGCAACTCATTCCCAGTACAGGTACCATCCGCAGGCGGAGCTGATATTGAGGCAGACCTGATCCAAGGCGGACAGATACGCGTCGTAATGAACTTCAACCACGAGGGAGTCGCAACCAACTTCAACGGTTTCGTCCGCGTTGAGGTCTTCAACGCGAACGAGGAGCTCGTTGGAGCGTCAATCTACGGACAAGCAGAGCCTAACTTGTATACTTCGATCGGAATGCCGAGCGGCGGCTACCGAACCTACGACTGGATAGTTGATGCAGGCTTCATAGGCCGTGGCTGTCCAGGCCCGGCTCAAGGAGCAGGCTTCGGCTTTGACCCGGTCGCGGGATGGAACGGTCTCGGTGCCGCAGTGCCCTATGGTATCGCCAATCCTGGCGGTCCATGGGCGGTCTTCCCATCGTCCAGCCGCGGACAACGAGCCGTCATATCCGGCTATTACTTCTACAACGTGCCCAACACTCTACTTCCAGTCGCACTCCAACCCCCAGTCGCAGTGCCCCCGACAGCTCCAGCTGTCAATGGACAGCTGTGGCGTGGATGGGACAACATGGACCCATCTGATGCGAACCGACTCGCATTGGCAGCAGGAAACGCGCAGGCGTTCGACATCTACGGATTCTACTGGTACTATGGCGGTCCCGCACGGACCTGGGCAGGTGGCTGGCCAACAACTGACGGCTTCCGCTCAGGAATGTGGAACGGTGCATGGGATTCTGGAATCAAGGGCACCGTCGACATACCCGGCTGGGAAGGTAGCGGAGGAGGCCTCTACAGCGTTAAGGTATGGGCTTTCGACCCGCGCGGACCCAACGGAGCATACGAAGCAGCTAACCCAACTGACGACTGGCGCATGTACTCCATGGGCTCGGAACTGAACAACATCGAAGTTCCATGGGGCGGATCACAGGAACTGTTCGTCACCATGAACAACATGGCAACCCTGAGGGGAACTGTCGCATGGCTTGACATGTTCGGCAACTACAGACCACTCCCATGGGCACAGATCACCGCATCACCAGGCCCAGCAACTGACACCGTCCCCGCTTACTCAAGCGGTATCGGCTCAGTCGGACCAGGTGCAAGCGACCCATCCGGCGCCTACATCATGTGGCTCCCAGCGGGAACCCACAGTGTAAGCGTCAGCACCAGTGAAGCGCCACAGGTCTGGAGCTCATCAGCACCAACACAGAACGCCGAATACACGGTAGTCGTCTCTGACGGTTGGGTTGGAGGCGGCGACACGAGGCTTGGAACGAGCGGCACAGCAATACCAGAAGTACCAGCGTTCATGGCACCGCTAGCGCTGATCGCTGCGCTCGCAGCATCAGTCTGGCTACTCCGCAGAAGAAACCTCAACATACCCGTTTGGATCAAGTAAGGGATCGCACGTAGATCCCTTAACCCTCTTCTTTTTTTCTCATTCATACAGTAGCGGAGCTCATAATTCTTCGAACGATCAGACGCAGCAGGAATAGTTTATTGACCCCATAGCTGTAATGGGGCGGCGCATGTGACGATGAGATGATCAAAGCGTCCTCGATCGCTTTTCTTCTGATCCTGAGCGTCATATCGCAGAGCATCGCCGTCAGTAGCGGGGCTGCGACGTTGACATTGTACCCTGTGGCTGACAACTATGCTGACAGCAAGTACCCCGTGCTCGGGCATTACGGAAAGAATTCCGTCCTCTACGTCGGGAACAGTTATGATCACGCGCAGAATATCTGGGGATCTGAGAGGATATACATACGATTCGATCTCACGGGCTTGCCGAAGAATTTGCGGATTATCCAGGCGACATTGTGGCTATGGCAGTTCTATGCGCCGAAATTCAATCAAACATACGAGGCACACCGTGTGCTCGGAGAATGGAACGAAACCGCCCAGAACTGGAATAATCAGCCGCCGTGGGCGTCTGAAGGAACATTCGAGGCCACTGCGCCGAACGAAAACGAAGTCGGAGTGCAATGGGACATTACGAGGGATGTCAAAGCATGGTACAACGGTGAGGCGCCAAACTTCGGTACTATGATCAAAGTCGCCAAGGAAGAAAACGCTGCAGACGCTTCGTCAGGCTTTTGGTCGAGAGAGTACCCGGTGGACGGTCATGAAGAGTGGAAACCAAAGCTCATCATCACCTTCCTGGGCGAGGAAACATCAGGATACAGCGTAACGGTGATGATTGCGGGTCTTGGCAACGGGACGGCTTCAGTAGTGACAATCGACGGAAAGGAGCATGGCCCACTATTCTCCGGCCAAGAAGAGAAGTTCACATTCGATCGAGGAACAAATCACACGATTGCCGTCAGCAAGCTACTGTCTCAAGCTGCCGATGCAAGGTACAGATGCGACGAGAATCAAATATGGGTCTCAGCGGAGACTTCCCATGTATTCTACTACGCTACCGAATATTCCGTTACGTTCCAGATGGAACCCTCGGGAATGTTCGAGACGCCGGCAACAGGATGGTACACCAGCAACCAGACTCTACCAGTGAGACGAACAGGTCCAGACGTGTCCAACCCCAGCCCTGGCGTCCGGCTGATCTTTGACGGATGGTATCTAAATTCTGAGAAGATGAAAACCGAGCCCACAGCGATTCTCGTGATCGGACCGACCACAGTCGAGGGACGATACCGAACCGAGTATTTGCTCAACGTGACCAGTCCAATCGGAAAGACTCAAGGGTCAGGTTGGTACGCAGCTGGCACTGCCGCAGTATTCTCAGTTGACGTTAGATCCGTTCCCGCAGAGGGCATACTTGGAATTCTCGGCCTCAGAAGGTCCCTTCTCCGATGGAGCGGGTCGGACAATTTCTTAGGCGTTCCAGTGCAGCCTGAAGGCTCCGTGTTGATGAAAGAGCCCACCGCGATCGGAGCCGTCTGGGAATATGACTACAGTTCCTTGATCGCAAACCTCGGCGCCTTGCTTCTCGTAGCGGTGGCGGCTTGCGTCATAGCGATCTTGATGAGGCGGAGAAGCCGCGGAAGGGATATGTGGTTTGGACGGCGAATGGTTGGCCAGGTTCGCAAGAAGGAATTCAACAAAATACAGGAAGACAGCAGCGAAGTAGCGTTTCCTTCGGCTGCAGCCCCGGGTCAGTGTCTTGTGCGCTCGTTGCTAGATCGTGTAGTCTCCGTCTCCGCTCCAGGTTGGTGTCAGCCAGTCTGCCGTCCTACCATGACCGGTGTGAAGGTAGATGAAGAGTTGGATGATTGCGTTCTTGACGGAGAATCCCTCTGCGAGGTACCTGAGTAGCTTCGTCGAGAGTGCATCTATCCTGCCCCAAGACAGCGTGAAGTCTTGGTCATAGCCGATGAACGCCGAGGCGCCAGCCGTCAAGAAGACTGACGACAGCAAGTTAGAATTGCTCGCGATCACATACACTAGGCTATCGCGGAGGCTGTTCATCGGGTAGCTGTGCTGCAGGAAGGCTGCGCTGAATCCGAGGCATGCGCCGATCTTGATCTCGCGGGATGATATCTCGTCAGCAAACGTCTTGGCCGTGGTTGCGTTGATAGTCTCTCCGGAACAGTAGAATTGGCCAAATGTCTCCTCTACGAAAGTGTCCGTGCGGAGTATGATCAAGTCATAGCCCGCAAGCTTTGTTCTCAGAAATGCGATCGAGACATTCCCGTCGAACAATGTCTCCACTTGGTATCCTGCGCGTTCAAGCTGGGAGACATACCCGTTCAGGTTCCACGTGGGCATCCAACGCTCAAGTGGAGAAAGGAAGACTGCACGTTTGGCACTTTGGGTGAACTGTGGTGCTGCCGATGCTTGGCCAACACTGCATGTCACAGTGATGATGAGGAATGCCACAATGACGACTTTCTTCAAATCGAACCCCTGACTGTCTTGTATCCGCCATTGGGTCTTCCGCGAGGATAAGTCGGCTTTCACATGTCAGTTACAATGCATACTTTGGCGGGCGGGGCGAGTGTGCACGGATTCATGCACGGCTCAACTGGCATTGACAGGCTTGGGTCAACTGCGATCTCGGGCTCCTGAAGAATGTGGGCTGGATGCTGTTAATCAAATACGGATGCTACTACGTGGGCGGATGCGATTTGCAGGGAACGGGAAATGCCAGTAATTGGCATAATTGGCATGATTGTATCAATGCCTATTCGGCTTGGCGCGAGGAGGGTTGCCCCGGCAACAAAAGGAATATTCACGCATGTTCTTGGAGTAGTTGCTTCGGGTTGGCGTGAAGATGCTCATCTCTGAGGAGGCTCGATGAAACTTGTCCATCCAGGTAGTGCTTGTGTTTCGGAGCCAGGTTCTCGCCGTACTATTCATCGCCCTTGCGACGTCTTCAACTGCTGCCCCGCTTGCGTGGTCCTATAGGACCGGCAACTACTCTTGGGCCGTAGCAGTGTCGCGTGACGGGCGTTACGTGGTCTGCGGAAGCGACGATATGCACGCGTATTTCTTTGGAACCGGTTCCAAGGGGGTTCCAGCATGGTCATATCTGTCGTCAGGCTACGTCCGACATGTTGCCATATCAGACGACGGCTCTCGTGTTGCGATTGGTGACTCGGATGGCAACGTCTTTCTCTTCAATCCCGGATCGAATGGCAGCCCAGATTGGAGCTATCGCTCAAGCTCATCCATAAGCGCTCTCGCCGTCACTGGCAGCGGCGCAATACTAGTCGCCGGCGACCGAGAGGGGAGACTGTATGCCTTCGCCACAGACTCAGCACATCGGATGATCTGGGAAGACGCGATCCCTGGTGGCGTCTTGGCGCTCTCTCTCTCCAGCGCACTGGACTTGGCGGTGACTGGCGCCAAGGGGGGCCTTTACTTCTTTACTCAGGTCCCGCAAGGGGCAATGACTTGGAGCTATGAGAACTCCACAACTTTCCCAGAAGTCGCGCTGGACGACAGGTCAAGCCGTGTCGTTGTCGGAGGGAGTAATGGTGATGTTCACATGATCTCTGCTTCCGGTCAGCTGGTTGCGCGGCAGCATATTGGTGGGGCGGTCTCTGCTCTCTCAGTGGCCGCAACGGGGGAACTCATTCTGGCCGGGAGCACGAATGGAAGAGTGTCGCTGTACGAATCGCGATCGGAGTTACGGGAAATCGGATCCTTGCAGAACGCAAAGCCAATCACCGCGGTTGCCCTTGATGACGACGGGGACATAATGGCGTATGCCGATCTGGACGGGAGCGTATCGATGTATCGAAATTCACTCAGAGAACAGGCATGGACCTTCGGCACGGGCGCAATAGTTCACTCGCTTTCAATGTCAGGCAACGGGCTCGTGATGGCTGCGAGCAGTGACAATGGAAGCGTCTACCTCTTCGACGAAGAAGTGCAGAAAAAAGCAAGCGGGGTCACGCTGGACATTCTATTTGCACCTGTCATCATAGCAGCGTGCGCGTTCCTCTACCTACTATGGCGGAAGAGAACCAAGACGCACGGGAAAACCTTATGACCGACGCAAAACCATTTCACAGTAGCGAGAAATCATGAAACACCTGATCGTTGCAGCCGTAGTGCTTGTCGCGGTGTCTGCGTTCGCTGTGATAATTGTGCCCTCGCATGCTGCGGCGTCCTCGATCAGAGGTACAGTCTACTGGTATGACCAGTATGGAAACCTCTACCCGCTGCCGTGGGTGCAGGTGATTGCCACCGGCGAAGGCGGGGTCACCACGTCGTCGTCTACGACTGACGGAACGTACATGATGTGGGTGCCCGCAGGAACCTACAACGTCACTGCGTCTTCTGACCCTGGGTTCATAGCGGAGAGTCACGAGGTCACCATTACACCGGGTGGTGTGGCGGTAGTCGATTTCAACCTCAAGCCTTCAGGCGAACCTGTGCCTGAGTATCCACCATCGCTCCAACACGTAATGCTTGTCGTTGCGGCGCTTGCAGCCATTGTCTTGATCCGCAGGCGACAGCGTGCGATGCCGATGAATTCACAATAGGCGCCGGCCTCTTAGGGATAGCGCGCTGACTCGCAGTAGACTCTCCGGAAAGCGGCACGGGCCATCTCATGGCGTGTCGGGTGGAAGCGATCTAAGTTCCATTCGACCATCTGAGCGAATCTTGAAGCCAACCCAACCCGCTTCGTGCTCTACAACTCTGGCTTTTTTCACAAGCAACCGGCCGCGTATGCCTCCCCGTCCAGTATACCTCTCAGTCTGAAGAACAAAATCCGCAAGTTCCTCCAGCCTACTGAGAAGCTCGCGGTCAATTGTTGTGCTGGCCACGTAGAGGAAGGCTCCGCCAGAGTTCTTTGTTCGTGCTCCGTAGTATTCGATGAAGTCGAAGCCACGTTCGAACGCCCCAGATGCCACCACAGGCACCAGCGAGTCAAAGAAGACATCACCAGGTTCTCCAAGCTCTTCGAGGCAACTCGTGAGCTGGATTCCAAGTCTCGTCAAGTCTCTTGGTGATGGCACGGAATACTTCTCAGATGAGATTGCTCCAGTTGTTCCTGAGTATGCATCGACAAATCCTAGCATCTTGCTATCTTGCAGCTTCCGCACATCAAGTCCCATCCTCTCAAGTCTCTCTTTGACCTTGGAGGGAAGCTCACAATTCGAAGCGTACACACAACGTCTCCCAGCCCGAAGAGCATCAGTGAGCATGTTCTGCAACAGGAGGCTCTTGCCACTTCCTGACGGGCCTACAATCATTACGATAGCGGATTGAGGAAAGGTTCCCCCGATCAGCTCAGCCACGTGGCGAAAACTGCGAGTTTTACTACGACGACGAATCATTGAGAATACCGCAAGGATAGCGATGACTCCTGCCACTGTGGCAATTAGCAGTGTTGTGGTGAACGCGTCTCCAATCGTCACTTCTGTGACTACGTTCGGGGAATGCACGACGTCGGTCAAGTTCTGTGTAAACAGCCACCAAGTGACTCTCATCTTGTAGTCTCCAAGGGGGACGGCTGAGAAATGTGCTATCCCGTTTTGATCGCTCATGCTCGACGCGACGAAGGTATCATTCAGATACAAGCTAACTTGAGCGGCAGCCGCGGGAACACCATATAGTGCCAATCTGCCGCTGACATCCCAATCGTACAGAGGCCATTCAATGGTAATCGTCACATTTGATTGGATGTCAAAAGCCCTCGAACCAACAACTAGCCCATCTCGGTTTGCCCGCAAAGTGATCGAGCCGACAGCGCGGCTGTCTGGTACTCGGCAAGTAGCCATCCCTGTTGAGTCCGTCTCAACATCTTCAATCAGCTGGTTGCCTGCAGAGAACGAGATGTTGAAGCCAGAAAGCGGCCTTCTCTCGGAGTCGAGGTTGATGACAGCAAGCGTGTGGTACTGAGTGACCGTGATGAGGATTGACTTCCCGAAAGTCCTCTTTGCTGCATCTTGAACACTCACCGTGAAGTTGAAAAGTCCAGACTGGACCGCTATTGGGTAAGAGTATTCAAGGCTATACGGTATCGCAGTTTGAGATGTCAGATTCATCGGCGCGTCCGTGATAAGCGAAAACCCGGAAGAGTTCGTGACGGTGAGCAACACCGATCTTACGTTGGTTCCGCGAAAAGGGTCCTCGACGGTAGCCTTCGCAAGAAGCATGGTTGCGGAGGTGTCGTTCCCTGGGAAGATGGTCGAGGTCTTCCCGGAGATGATGTCCGAGGCCACGAGGGTGATTTTGGGCAAAGATTCGACTTCCATGATTAGCCGGGATGGAGTGGCAGGATCGTCCCACAGCAGCATCACGGGAACGGCCCTGACCGGCGAGAATCGAACTTCGAACATCAGAGTCGAGCCCACACCGAGCACGTAGTCTGCTGTTCCCAAGCCGAAAATGACAAGATACGGATTTACCGATACCGCTGTGGTCACGGAGGAAGATCTTATCTCCGTGACAGATGCGTTTGCGCGGAGATCTGACAGTGTAACCTGTAGTGTTCCCCGAAGGTTCTCCTGAGACCTGAGCCAAACGTAGATACTGATTGTGCCCAGTATGTGCAGCGGTGCCGACAAGACGGGAACCAAGACAAAAGTCAGTCCGTTACGAGCGTCAGCATAATGCGGCGCTGTTGTGTTGCTGTTGATGGTGAGGATCCTGCCTCCGAACTGCGTGACTGATGGATCCGTGTGAGCGTAGAGGGTGATCTCTGTGGTGACTTGGTCCGCGGTCACGATCGGCAACCGAGGCTGCCAAATCGTCAGCGCAACAATCACCAGGACAAGAATTCTGACGAAACGCAAGCCTCGATCCGCTACCATCATGGCATGGCCTACCCACATATAACAATAAGCTGCGAGAGAATCCGCTTGAGACGAGCACCTCAGTGTGTCTGCGAGTCAAATTCTTAATACGGACGACAGAGCTACCGTTCAAGGTCGCCGTGAGTGATCATGGAACGCGTCTTATCCGGCATCAGGGGATTGGATGAAATCCTCGAAGGAGGCTTCCCTAAGGGAAGGACTATCCTCGTCGTCGGAAGCCCGGGATCTGGCAAGACGATCTTTGCACTTCAATTCCTGCACGCGGGTGCTGCAGCAGGCGAACGCTCGATCTACATAACCTTCGATGAGAGGCCCGAGCAGGTCAAGGAGAACGTGTCGGAGTTCGGTTGGGATCTGGACAAGCTGGAAGCCGAAGGCAAGATCCTGTTCGTTGACGCCACGCCCTTCAGGCGAATGAGGGCAGACTCGGTTGCCAGCTCTGAGGGGCACGAACGTTTTCCTCTCTACGAGGGACTGCCTGAGCTTACTTTGGATGGTCTTATTGAGACGGTGAAGCGTCTCGCTGAAGAGGAGGGTGTGACGCGTCTCGCCGTTGACCCGATTACTTCCCTTTCACTGCGGTATCAGTCTCCCGTGAAGAGGAGACGTGCTATGCTGAAGCTATTCGATGCACTTTCATCTACAGGCGCAACGTGCCTCGTTACGAGCGAAATGAGAACATCGATGCTCAGCCGAAAGTTCCAGCTTGAGGAATTCCTTTCACAAGGCGTCGTGCTTCTGCGCACGGGCATCCACGAAGGCAACGTAGTCAGAGCAATCCAGGTGGAGAAGATGAGAGGAATCGCACATGACACTCAACTGAGGCCCTACCTCATAGGCCGAAATGGCATCGAAGCGTTCGCGAAAGACAAGGTCTTCAAGTAAGCAATGGAGAGAACGCTCCGTAGAGTCTCAACGCAGTTGGCGCGCCGCGAGCGGTTTCGCGGTTGGCGCATGACAGGCTCCTTGAGTAACTCTTAAGTTGAATATGAATGAGCGTTCAGGAGAGGCGAGTCGGCTTGAAGCTCAAGACTAAGCTCACCATTTACTTTGCAGTCTACATCATTGCGCTGAGCTTCGTACCGCTCATCCATGATTCACTTCTGGCCCAAAGCAGGTGGCTTGGGTACGGGACGGGCGCCTACCAATACCAGAACCAGAACTACTTCATCCTCTTCAACGATCCATATGACGGCAGTAGCAAACCGCACATCCACGTGAACCCGACCTTCGCGCCTGCCAGCCGTATCAGTCTGATTGAGTTCAGCGACTGGACCTCTTGGGTGAACGATCACAATCTCTTCAACGGATTCAACGTGACCATGCGAGCAGACCCCTCGATACTCGATGTCGCGTACAGTCGCCCTGAGATTGTCATCCACAAGTACATCGAGGTGTCGTCGGACGCTGTGAAGGTCATAATGCAGTCCGAGAAGGAGTTCGGTGCTCATCTTGAGCTCTGGAGATGGGTGATGACATCCATAAACGGAATTCCGATTTCAGACGTGGCGAAGCCTTTGGTGATTGCTCCGACGACCCTGATCGAGTTCACGTTTCAGGACGATCGTCTCCAAGCCCTAGGACACGGACGCATCGTGATGTCTGCGATGCCTTCTCAGATACAGATGTGGCCTCACGAGAAGGGCTTCAATAAGATCACCGTTGACTTCGTGAACAGCATGATGTCGTTCACAGTCTCAGGTTCGATGGAGGCGGTAGGTACACCGTCAGTGCCTTGGAGCTACGCGCTACTGCCCTACGTAATGCCGATAGTAGCGATAACGGTGGTCGCGCTGTACTTGTTGGTCGATAGGTATGGAAGAGCGCTCAAGAATCGTGCTACTCGCCGCAGCAGTTAGAGTGGCAGTCGCCCCATTCTTCATGCATGCGGGTGACGTTGGCACAATCTACGAGTCCAGCGTCATGGCACTCAAAGGTCTGAACATCTACGACTTCGTCTCCGCCAAGACACTCCAAATGCAGAACGCAACCGGCCTTCCTGTTTTCTTCGAGGGATACGCGTATCATCCCTTGCTGATCTACTTCTTCACTCCCTTCTACTGGGTCTTCACGTTGATCGCCGGGCAGGGTCCCGTGATGATTGATGGGCATTACCCTGCGCTTCCCGTGCTCATTTACCCCTGGACTCCGCTACTGCTTCTGATGCTGAAGGTCCCGATAATCTTGGCAGACGTGCTTGTTGTTTACGTTCTTGCAGGTATGGACGCGCGAAAGGCGAAGATCTACGCCTTCTGCCCATATGTGATATTCGTAGGCGTAGTATGGGGAATGTTCGATGCCCTTGTGGGCCTTTTTCTTTTGGCGTCTTATCTGACATCGTCTCGGAGCAAATTCCTCTCTGGGCTATTTTATGGTCTCAGTCTGATGAAACTGTACACAGCTGTCCTGTTGCCACTGTATGCGGTCCGGCTCTACGGAAGATGGAAGGAGCTTGCTCAGTTCCTTGGTGGGCTTGCCATTACACTGTTGCCGGTCGCATACTATCTGGTTGTGAGCCCGAAATCTATCTGGAATGTGCTGGTGACTTTTCAGGGCGGAAGGCTCATGGGCGGCGTCAACTTGTACAACTTCATCTGGATCGTTCAAGATCTCATATTCGACCTCGTAGTCTCGATGGTCCCGACCATCTTACTCATCGTTGCTCTGTACTATCTGATCACTAGGTTCGCTAGGAAAGCTCCACTCTTGGAGTCGATTCTTGCGATTATGTTCGCGTACTTCCTGTTCGGCAAAGTCATAAACGAGCAGTTTCTCATCTCGATCTTCCCGCTGATTCTGCTCTCCAGGGAATGTGACCACAGAATTTGGGTCGCACCGTTCGTCTTCATCTTCCTCAGGTCGCCGTTCTACTACTTCATGCTCCCGATGCTCTGGACAAGCCCGGTCTTCTACGGATACTACCTCCAAGCAGATGAGGTGTGGAGGCAGCTTCAGGCCGCGGGATACCTGCAGATACCTATGTACGCGGTTGGGATTGCGTTCTCACTCTTGATCTTCTGGAATCTCCTACAGTTAGTTGACGCAACACGCGGTGGAATTGCCTCGATACCTGGCGTAACGGAACCGACAGGATATCGTGTCTACGACCGCGTGCTGAAAAGGGCGCGGGGAGTGTGGGAAAATTCAATCTCAAACCGGCCTTGAACAGGAGGAAGTGGCTCACAGACGCACCAAAGGATAATTAGGATCATTCGAACGTTCTTCGGATGTAACCTCGGGTTTTGGAGCTACGGCAAGTGGCCAAGCAGGTCTTGGGACGAACAAGCGAAAGGAAAACGTTAGAGGAAATTCTTGTGCGAGTCAAAGTATTGCAGGATGCGCTTGAAGAGAACGAGATCGAAGCTATCTTGCGCGACCTAAGTATAGGAGAGCACTGCGGGAAGCCGAGGGGGATATCAAGTCTGGCAGAGAACGCCCCCTGCAGAGCTTCCTCAAAGACCTGAGTAAGAGAACTTGAGCATATCGCGGCGAGCGCAAGCTCCCGTCTTCAGACATGGAGTAAGCGAGCCCTCAATACTTTTAGAGTACATTCAGAAACAGAGCAACAGATGAACCGCAGCAACTTGTTCACGCTCGCGCCTACAGCGGAACAAGACCACACATTGCGTGAACTAGGAGTCAACTGCGCGAAGCTTTGGAATGAAGCTAACTACTTCCATCATCAGCAGTACAGGAACTACCTAAGGCTAGATTGGAACCCGCAGCTATACAAGAAGTATGTTCCAATCGTCGGTTCCGCGACGGCCCAGCAGGTCGTTCGCAAGAACAATGAGGCATGGCGTAGCTTCCTCGCTCTGAAACGTATGCAGAAACGTGGTGAGCTACCAACCACGACGCGGAGAGTGGTGCCTCCAGGCTACTGGAAACGGGACGGGCGATACGTGCTGAGAATGCTGTTCCGCTGCGACAGCTACCACATACGCGAAGGCCACGTGGATCTGCCGCGTAGTCTCTCGATACCATTCAAGGGCGAGTTGAAGTGGACTGGTAAGCAGGGACGGTTAGAGGTCGCATGGGATTCCCTGTCAAGGAAGTGGCGGGTCTTTCAATCCGTACAGGTGAAGCCGATCATTACCCCGTTGGGGTCCAAGACCTGCTACATCGACATGGGCGTACGCAACTTGGCAACCGTCTGGCTCACCGAATGGCGGCAGCCAATCGCGTACCAGTCAGGGCGCCTCTTGGCGGATTGGTGGTACTGGACCAACCGCATAGCCAGACACCAAGCCCGACTCATCAGCGTGAATGGAGTGAAGCATTCGAAGCAACTCTCAAGACTGTACAGGATACGCAAGAATCGCTTCCGACATGCCGTCGCCACATTCGCGCGGCAACTCGTCAAAGACCTCTACAGGCAGGGCGTGTCAACGATTGTCACCGGTGAACTCACAGGTATCAGGGAGAACAGTCAGCATGGTCGCCAAGGGAACGCGATGGTTCACAACTATTGGAGCAACAAATATGTTGCGGACAGGCTCAAGTGGACAGGGGAGGAGTATGGTATGAAGGTTCGCACAGTCTCGGAAGCCTACACAAGTCAGACATGCCCACGTTGTCGCTCACGACATTCGCGACGTGTCATGCGTGGTTTCCGCTGTCTGGACTGCGGCTTGGAGGCACATAGGGACGCGGTTGGCGTCTTGAATATGGCGGCTCGCTGTGGCGGGTACGCTGTCAGGCCAATGGTTTGGCCTATGCTTCTACACTGGGATGGATGCGGGTGGAACCGCAACAACGGAATGCCCACCCAAGCGAAGAGGATCAGGGTGGAAGCATGAATCTCCCGACTTCAGTCGCGGAGAGAATCAATCGAACGTACAGGATCTTGGCGACAGAGGAGGATGAATCGGCGAACTAGGCAGTCTAGGCGCTCATCACTGTTATGCAGTTGATTTCGACTGTTATACAGTGCGATCAGGTGCTCCTCTGCGATCTTCCTCATATAGTTCGAGAGGCTCGTGCCTTCGGCGACTCCTTTCGGGAGATCCATAGTCAGAGATAATCAGTCAGGAGCCTATTGAGGTTGGTTGAGCTTTCTCGCGTAAGGTCCGCATTCTTCGCAAGTAATCCACGGAGAAGCATGCCATTGCGAAGATGAGTACAACCAGTTTTGCTGCGAACACCACGTTGATTGCGTATGGGTTAGCTGGCCACCAGTTGACGATTATGTCGGGGTTCTGCAGTCCCTGAACTGCTAGGCCTGCGGACCACAGGACAATCTGATACATCACTTCAAAGCCGCTCATCATCACGAAGAACCAGGCCACGACGTATAGGAGTTCGAAAAGGCGGTCTCCCATCCTGAGGAATCTTGCCTTTGAGATTGGCGAGTTCAGTCCGAGCGCGTACGAAACAAAGAACAGATACGTGAACAATGTAATCGGCTTGATGATGAAACCTGGAAGGTAGATCTCGGCAAGTACTAGATTCTCGCCGACCACGTACGGAGCGGTCACCTTGACAGAGTAACTCAGTAATACCGTGACCGCAAGCAAACCAAAGACGATCGAAAGGATGTTGCTCACGTCTCTAGGAATGAAGGAGCCGGCGACCAGACCATTCAGGGACCGAATTCCGGCCCCCGTGGTGCCTTCAACTTTCTTCGTCGTTCCCTGCTTCATATCTTACGAGCTCCTCTCCTCCTCGCTGCAGTCAACCATTAAACCCTTGTGACAGTCTCACGTCCAGTCCCACGCGGGCGTACCTATCCAGGAAATGCGTGGTGCATTCATCGGCCCTAAAGAGTATGCTTGGAATCGATATTGAAAGAGGGATCGTTGTGGGTCTCTGTTGTTGATCGAGGCTCGGCGCGGTCTTCTTCGTCACAGAGAATCCATGCACGTATGCAGTATGCCAGCCTACCGCAGTGCTTGGTGCTCCCAGAATGATACTCAATGATATTCGGTCCGGTAGTCTCCACTGAGCTTCTTTGTACTGCATGGCAAGATCAATCGGATAATGTGCCCACTCACCTCTTGGAGTCTGAAGGAAGATCGTGCGATGGGTCGGTGATTCGTTCATCTCTGCCGCCGTTTCTGTGAAGATAAAGTCGAGTACGTGCGTTCCGTCGTTGGTCTGAATCTCGAAGATGCCGGTTTGATCTGATGGAGGTCTGCTGCACGCGCAGGAACCTTGCAAGAAAACCCAGATGCCTACCTCTTCATCGAGCAGTGCTCGCAGCCTTGTTCCATCAATTGTTTGTATGAGGCGCACATACGTCCATCTCTGATCCGCACCGTCTTGGAAGATCTGGATCTCAAGAGCCTTCTTGTCCGCGATTGCAGTCTCTTGCAGCAGGATCTGATCTCCGACACCTCTCTCGTATTCGAGCTGCCACACCATTGGCCTCTTCCCGCCGAAGTCGTTATCCGAAATCCAGAGGCCGAACTCTGGGTCTAGGATTGGTGGCGGATACTCTGTTCCGGTATGCAGAAAAGTGAAGGCCAATCCGGCCACGACTATGAGAAAGACGGCTGACAGTGGAGCCGTCAGACGCCTTATTTGCGTCAAGCCGCCTGCACCATCCCAGTTTGTTCCGCTTTGTACCACAGTATGATGGAAACCAGCATGAGTGGCGTCCAGTAGATGATGTAGTTAGTCAGCGCCCTGTACGAGAACCACAACATGATCCCGGGGAAGATCCAAAACACATACCGCAACTTGTCAAAGTACACATAGAAGTTCACGATGAGCACAACAGAGACCGCCACTACAAGCACGGCGTAGAATGCTTTGCCAACTGGCAGCAGCCCCACCTGTGTCGACAGCGAGAGTCCCTGACTGACTATCACGAGATCTTCCGCCATCGGAGTCAACACGTGGCTGAACCAGGTGCTCACATTCATGAGCATGAACGGGAGATTGATGGCAAGGAATACGCCAGCAGTGGCGCCCGCAAACTTGGCTATCCGTAGGAGCCTTGCACGAAGACCCTCGATATCTCCTGTTCGTATCATGTAGATCAGAAGGAATGGTGCCAGAAACCACGGCGTCTGTTTCATAGCGCAGGCAAGCC
>Ga0315280_10003155_pt1 | contig 25681 bp, 31 predicted proteins | sample YL17G06_40_MG_FD_203697 | JGI IMG/M metagenome (GOLD analysis project Ga0315280, IMG submission 203697) | Sediment microbial communities from Yellowstone Lake, YNP, Wyoming, USA - YL17G06_40 | ecosystem: Environmental > Aquatic > Freshwater > Lake > Sediment | place: USA: Wyoming | collected...
GAGTTTACTTCACCAGGAAGTAGCATCATGTAATCATAACCATGACATTTATTAATATTACGGTTCTGTAACAGTAAAATAAAACAACAGTTTTAATCAGGAATTGCTGAGTTTAAAAAGGTTTAAGCGTTACTAAACTAAAGGTTTATAGGCTAGTTTGCTAAATATTATTTATTTACCATTGGGAAGTTGAAAAAAATGGTAGAAGAAACATTGCTAAAGGGCGATGTCACCCTTAGAAAGTGGATGGAAGAGTTCAGCAAGGACACCACAAAGAAAACTTATGTGTGCGCGCTAAACATTTTCAAAAGGAAACTTGGCATAGCAGACCTAGGCGAATATTTGAAGGCTGGCCCGGACATAGTGAATGATGTACGAAGATTCCTCACGGCCTTGAATGGCAAGCCCAGCAAAACCGTGACTACTTACATGGGTGCAATCAAAATGTTCTTGCAAGACCACGATGTAAAGATTCCAGAAGACGAATGGCGAAAGATCCGCCGGCGCGGCTTCATGCCTAAAAGAACGAAAGCTGAAACTCACGACCGAAAACCAACCAGGGAAGAGCTGAAGAAAATCTTGAATTATGCAGACATTAAATGTCGAGCCATGGTTCTGTTTCTGGCATCTTCAGGCGCACGTATAGGTGAAACTTTAAAGTTGGGAAAGCAAGATTTCAAGTTAGACGCTGATCCTCCAAGCGTGGATATTAAAGCTGAATACACAAAGGGCGGCGTGGGCGGTCGCACAGTTTACTTCAGCTATGAAGCGAGAGATGCCATACGAGATTGGTTGCGAATCAAAGACCAAACACATAGACGCAGCGGCAAAGGAAGTTATCAGGGCGAAACTGTTTTTCCATGGAAACAAAGCACAGCCGAGTTCATGTGGAACCGCGCAAGTGGCAAGGCTAATCTATCTGCACGTGATGACAACACGAAAAGGCGAGTACTACACTTGCACAGTCTAAGAAAATTCTTCCGAAGCAACATAGGCTTAGACGATAAAGTCACCAACGCTTTAATGGGACACGTTGAAGGCTTGGATGCTGCTTACCTTCGCATGGATCAAGAGGGCGAAGTAGCTAAAGCGTACAAGCAAGCCATGCAGAACGTTTCAATATTCAACGTTGAAGATCAGCAAGTACGCGAGCAAGCTAATAAGCTGGAAAAAGAAAACGCTGTGTTGAAAGAGCGCATAGCCAAAATGGAGTCTGAAAGGAACGGTTTAGAAGGGCGCATGGTGAACATTGAAAAGATAGTTAAAGAACTGAAGGAAAGCCTTTAACTCTCTCTTTTCTTTTTTTGGTTTCTATGTTGAAAGCATGGAAAAAAGAACCTCAAAACGGGCTTATTTAGTGTCTTAGCATAAATGTGAGTGTTTTAGACCAGCATATTTGAGTAACTATGCCACTTGTGTCCATAATTGGATGTCGAAGTTTATACAAGACTAAAGAAAAGGTGTTTTCTCTATACAGTTAGGGCATGGTGCTGCCAAACACTTTCAGAACCCACAAGCGCCATTCAACCTCAAACCGATACCATTCAGAAACAACAATGGCTGCCATTGAAAAATCAACTAAAAGAAAAAGCAGAATTTTAGGGTAAAGGTTGATGGGTTCGCCAATAATTCTTAGCGCGAGTTGGAAGAGTATAAAAAACACAATTTGCAGGTTAGAATTTATTTCGTTCATGTTGGTTGACTCCTTTTCGGTCCAGTCAACCTCAACGCAATCCAGAAGATCATGAATGAGATTAAGAGAACCGTGATTAAAAGAAAATTGGCGCCGAACCATCCGAAAATGTTTTGGACGCTTTCAGGAACAATGCCAAGCGCCACGCCTAGAATGTAGAAGCCTGCGAAAATGAGTAGGGAAAAGATAAGTTTGCTGGTAATCCATTTTCCTAACCCCATAAATTAGTCTCCTTTAACCTTTCCAGTTGTCTCTGAACCTTTTCTTTTCCCCCATAACAAGGCTCATCAGAAAGAATCAACGTGTTTTTTGAACGTTTAAAACGAATTTCAACCGTTGGACAACTGTTATTTTCACATGTGAAACGCATGGTTCCTATTTTAGCCATGGGTGAACCGCATAAAGGACATTTCTCACTGTTTCTTATTTCCGTGCAGCTTTCGCAATTAACTTTATAGAATATTTTACATGTTAAACAGTGGAGTCTCCAGTAACATTCAACGAGTAAAGCGTCAACACGATCCGAAAGCAAGCTGGTCACTTTCTCCTTGCGTGTTTTTTCCATTTCTTTTCTAAGTTTCCCGCTCGTATCCTTGTTTTTCGGCTCCATTGACTCTGCAAACTTTTCTTTGGCTTAGAGAAAACGGCTGCCACGACCACGGCTGAAATTACAACGCCCAAGAGAACCATGATTCCAGTGTTAAACTCTGGGCCTGGCGATATTGGAAGCTGAAGCGGTGGCTGCTCGGCTGGAGGCTGCTCGCTTGGTGGCAGTTGTGTTCCTCCTGAACTGCCACCTGACGTTCCACCGGGAAGAGTAAGCGTAATCGCCGTGTTGCCTGTTAAAGCTGTTGTTCCAGTGTAGGATTGTCCACCATAGGATGCGGTGACAACATAAGTTGATGTTTGATTGGCTAATTGCGGCCACACATATTTAGCATAAGTTGAGTTATAGAATCCAGCAGTCACAGGGGATAATCCGTCAGCAGTATAGTTGTATCCATCTGTCCTAGCCAACGTTAATGTACTGCCACTCTTTTCCGCATTGTTCACGTCAGTCACGTAAACGGTTAAACTGTAAACCCAACAGTTCTTATTGATTGTTTGGTTGCTGGATTGGTCGGGGTCAGTTAACGGTAAAGTTGTGTTTTCGCTTACCCACTGTCCCTGATAATTGATTTGACAGTAAGATGTTCCATTCATAACCTTGAACGTTACTGTTCCCGCAGTTGTGTTGTAAACTGTTGAAGTGTTGTTGGAATATGTGAATGTTATGTTTGTTGCTGATTGAGTTAGTAATGTTCCCCCGTTGTCTTTTGCGTTTATGGTTAAGTTCCAAACTTTACATTTCAAGTCAACTGTCTTATCTGAATCCATTGATACTGACCATGTGCCGTTAACCCAGACATCCTGATACTTGACTTTCACTTCAACAACTGAGTTTAAATCGTATCCTGTGAAGTTTGCCCATCCGTTAGAATCAGACGTTTTAATGGTTTCGTTAGCGTACACGGTGGCTTCTTTAATGATGTCGCCATTCCAATCTTTCGTTCTGATGTTAAGGTTGAGACCAATGTTTAACTTGCTAAACTTCACAGTCCAATCTGGAGACGCACCAATATTGTACAATGCTGCTATTTCATGTTCATACGTTTTTTTGTAGCTGATGACACCGTAAGAATACGTGATGCTAGATGACAATGTTTCCCAAACAACCCTTCCAGTCCATGCTGAACCGTTATACCAGTTGTACCTCAACTCGTTGCCTGCGCCATAAATAGCGTAGATGTTGTTTTCGCCGTTGTATGTAAGTGAAGTCATGTAGTCACTACTAAGAGTGTCAATTGTAGCGTTGTTTCCCCATCCAACACCAAAAGTTCTTCTTCTATATTTGCTGTAGTAAACTGTATCTATCAACTTCAAGTAAGCAACATGAACGTTGTTTCCATCTGCAACGATGCTGACACCCATTCCTGAACCGCTAGTGTCAACTGTTTCTTCAGCCTGCAAAGTTCCATTATACAATCGTCCCTTAAGAATTCCCAATGGTGATTCATACGCCACGTAAACATTTCCGTTGCTCAAAGCAACTATTTGGCAATTGTGATAGTCATTCACGATTTGAAGTGGAGTTCCAGTGGCGTTTGCCCAAAGACCATTCGTTAAAGAGTTCACGTAAAGGTATGTGCCTAAAGTATAGTCTGTAATGGTGACGTGTGCGTAATGTGTTGAATTAAAAACGATTGTTGGAGTAGACGGCGTGCCTGTTCCATGATTAACCGTGTTTATCCGTTGTTCAACTGCAAGCCAACTTATAGTTCCATCAGAGTTTGGAGTTCCCATCCTGAAATAGTCGCTTCCATCATCTTTTTGGTAAACATACGCTAAATAAACACCATCGTAAGTCCAACTGAACTGTCGAACGTCACATGTGCTGCCAGTGCTTCCCGAAGTTATATAAGCCTCAGACGACCAAGTGACACCATCCGTTGATGTTTTATATTTGATTTGTGCATTTCGATAGTCTGCATAAGCAGCCCAATATCTTCCTTGAGCACAAAACAGTTGGTCTTGATAGTACATGGCTGTACTGTCTGAGCAGTGAACATTAGCCACTGTTACAGCAGGTGTTGCTTCAGCCAGTCTAATTTGCCATGGCAAAACCGCTAGAGTACAGATTATTAATAGGGATAGGAAAAAAGGTTTAAGTTTTCTAGTTTTCATTTTGTCACCTTAATTACCGTAAAATCGCCCCTCAAAACGTGTAAGCCACGGTTTTCCAAAATCAAAACTGAAGGCGTGTGTGTTATTTTATCGTTGAATTGGCAAGCTACTAAACGACCTTCCACAACCAAGCCCTTTTCAACTGATACTTGAACATGTTTATGTAAAAACGAGTTTAACAAGTTTTCATGGTTGCTCATTAAGCCTTCACCTTTCGAGGCTTCCGGCGGTATTGCCTCATGTATTTGCGCATGTAAGTTCTGTACCAGTCCGCCGTTTTCCTTCCTTTACCCACGATCCCATGCCACTTTTACTAATTAATTAACTAATGCTATGCGTTTTCACGCATATAAAACTTTCCGAAAAAGAAAAGAAAAAACCTAAGAATCCACTAATAAGGTCACTTTTTCCAATAGCTTAAAAATGCAACCCTAGCCTCTAAATCTCTCTTCGCATGTTTATGCGCAATTACCAATTTCTTTCCGACATACGCCCTTAATCGTGCATCCTTCTTTAACATGTTGATCCATTTTTTCCCTATTGCATGATGTGGCTTTTCAAGGTCCTCTGGGAAAATCGCCCAAGACATTGTGAAAGAAGCCACTACAGGGAACAGTAGAAAATGTTTGGTTATGTCATCAATGACATCGAGAGGTTCAAAGCCGACTTTTTCAAACTCCGGCTTGACTTTTTCTAAACGTTCCAGATATTCTTGGGACAGCAAACGTGGAAAATTGACTCCCATGTGCTTGTAAGCGAGGCGCATCGTATCTTTTAATCGTTGTACGGCAACATCGCCACAATCGTTCTCAATGAAAAATTGCCATTTGCCAAATATAAGCGGAAAATCAGTAGCATAATTGGTTGCTACTTGATCAATAGAATCATATATGTGTTCATACCCTAAAATCACAATGAGACCAGCCTTTGTTAAAGTGTAAATCTTGCGATCCTTGCCTCCCTTGCTAGCCGGTTCAGTTCTACTTAACAATATTAAACCATGTTTTTCCAAGTCTTGCAGATGCCTTAGGGTTGTGCGGTAATCTTTCCTTATCTTTTTTGGCATATCATACTGTGCGTATTCTTTTTCTATGGCTAGGAGAGTTAGGATTTTAAGGCTTGTTTCAGTGCTTGAACGGTACTTCATTTTTCTTCGCCTCTATGCTATGACAATTTCAAGTTCTAATATGCACAAAAACGCTTATAAGGTTTTTGGAATAATATTCTAAGATGGTGAGCGTGAAAATGCCTATCATAAGAAAAGTCGTAAAAGTCGGCGATAGCCGGGGAATGACAATACCCAAATCATGGCTAGATTTTTTGGAAAAGGAAAATGGTCAAGAGATTTTGGAAGTGGCCATTGAAGTGGATAAGGTTCTTACAGTATCGCCTATTTTGACAAAGAAAGAGGCTTCTAACCATGAGTGAGCAGCAAGCAAGGGAAAAAATCGAAAAAATCAAGAACCTACTGGAAAAGCTTGAACAATTAATCAAGGAATGTCGCCAAAGTTTGAAAGGTGAAAGCCTATGAGTTTCAAAATTTCTAAAATCGTTATTGGAAAAGGCAAAACCGTAAGTGACGAAAAAGCTGGAATTTGGGAAAGGAAATACTTTGAAATTGAATGTTTGGTCACGGACGAAAGCCAAATCGAGTTAGCCAAAGGAACCATTGAAGCGTTACTGGATTCTTGGTTAAGCGGAAACATCTCCGCCGCGGCGGAGATGCCTAAAGTTAAGGGTTCAACTAAGCTGCCTTTTGACGTTTCAAAAATTGCATGGCAAAACCGTGAGAATGAAAAGGGTAAGTTCCAAGTAAGCGAGGACTTTTCAAGCCCAGATCACAAGGCTTTGCTTGCGTTTCTGAATGAGCATACGCCTAGCAAGTGTGTTCAGTCTGAAGGTTGGTTCTATTGGATTTATCCCGCTGGCGACAGGATTGGAAGAAAACTTCGGCGAAAATAGCTGGGTGTGGTTTGTGTGGACAAGGGAAGACTAAGAAGTTGCAAATCTTTCGGGCCTTGGTGCGTTGCAAATCCTTGGTCTGGCCACGCCCACAGAACCCAGCTTACCGGGGGAACTAAATAATGGGTGAAACGTTTAAAAAATCTTTGGAAACAGACGTTTTCGGCTATCATAAGGCTACGGTTACTTGGTTCTGCAACGCGGTTAAAACCAGCAAAAGAAGCAGAACGATAATTGATTTGGGTTTCTGCAATTATGGCAGCGGCGTAGCTTTCATAGCGGTTTACAATCCGAACAAGCCGATAACGGAACAATTCTTAAAAACTATGGTGATCAAGGACGTTTTCATAAACGTGGAAAAGAAAATCTGTGAAGATTGCGCTTGGTGTATTAACCTTAGTTGTCCGTTGAACAAAGCTGAAGTGCAGCATTTCAAACGGTATGGCGCTAACACTAGAAAAGCAGTTGAAAAATTACATGTGCTTTTGGAAAACATAAAGAAAGAGTTGAAGCTGGAACCTAAGCCTATTGGAACCCTTGCTTGTTATGAAAAAACACCAATTTACATTTCAACAAAGAAAAAGAAGGGAGACACTTTATGAAGTCGGCAGCTCTCAACTATTGGAATTTAGGTTTTAACGTTGTTCCTTTCAAAGTTGCAGAAAAGAAGCCACTTGCCAAGTGGGAAAAATGGGAAAATCAGAGACAGAGCCTAGAAGAGTTTGAGTCTTTACCCTGGAATAATGCTGACGGTTTCGGTGTTGTCTGTGGCCGTCCTAACGAGCAAGGGTTTAGCCTATGTGTTGTTGATTTCGATGTTAAAAACACAAGTTTGGAAGCACAAGAAACGGGGTGTAAAGTACTTAGTCTTTTCAGGGTGACGGCTAGAGAGAGAACTCCCAGCGGCGGGGAGCATCTAATCTTTTACAGTCGGAAACCAGCAAAAACGACGTCGTCATACCACGACTCCACCGCGGTGGAGCTTTTAGGACAGGGTAAGTTATGTTTGATGTTTCCTTCGGGGGGATACTCTAAAATTAACGACAACTTACCCAGTACAGTGGAAGATTTAGAGTCGGAGTTTCTCAGTGCTTTGAAAAGGGTCGGGGTTATAAAACCGACGCCAATCGGCGTCGGTGGCCGACCACTTCGCCCCTGCTTTGATAAGCTGATGGAAAAAGAAGTGTTAAGCCATGATGAAAGGGTCGCCCTAGTAATAGAACTGGAACACGCTGGATATCCAGTACAAGAGATAAAAGACGTTTTCCATGAACACCAAGCATGGCACACACCCGATTATAACCAAGAAAAAACAGACAAGCAAATCGAAAGCATTGTTGGAAAGTACGGCCAAGAGAAAAGAGAAACTTTACAGAAAAAAGAGCTATGTTTTCCAGAGTGTTCACTTCAGGGTTTTCCAGACTGTCGAAGAACCACGGGCGCTGAAGTTTATTTTGATGAGGAAGGCAAGTTTGTTCCTAAACTACTTGCTGATGAGCTTATGGGTGAATATAGTTTTGTCACCATGAAAGATAATGAGCAAATTTACTTTTACATGGATGGCTATTATCAACCCTACGCTACATCTTTGATTAAGCAAGAGTGTAAAGCTAGACTTGAACATACATATCGGAGTAACTTGGTTCGTGAAGTTGTTGACTTCATTAAGGCTTCAACATTTCAGAATAGGACGGAAGAACAGGCGAACCTAGTTCCATTGAAAAATGGAGTTTTAGATTTAGAAACTTTGGAGTTGAAGGCGCACAGTCCTAAACACATGTTTTTCAATTTGTTGCCGATAGAGTATGATCCTAACGCTGCATGTCCGAAGATTAAGCAGTTTCTAGGGGAAATAACAGCTACGGAAGAGGATGTTACCCTTCTACTCGAAGTAGTAGGCTACTGTTTATATCGTGACTATGTTATCGCAAAAAGCCTGATGCTTGTAGGTGAAGGGGCTAATGGAAAATCAACGTTTCTAGCGTTAGCAAAAACTTTCTTGGGACATGAAAACGTGAGTGGCCGAAGCTTGCAGGATTTGGAAGAGCATAGATTTGCAAAAGCCGACTTACATCATAAACTCGCTAACATTTACTCCGACTTGCCCGACAAGGCGCTTTACAGAACTGGAACATTTAAAATGTTGACTGGTAGAGACTTGATAACTGCTGAAAAAAAGTTTATGAACAGCTTTAACTTCGTCAACTATGCTAAATTGTTGTTTTCATGCAATAAGGTTCCAGAGGCTTATGATGATACAAGCGCATTTTTCAGACGCTGGCTAATACTGGTTTTCCCCAACCAGTTCGTAGGCGACACTTGCGATCCATACATTCTAGCGAAATTAACTAGCTCTGAAGAGCTTTCAGGATTGCTTAACCTAGTTTTGGATGCCTTAAAGAAGCTGTTGAAGAGGGGAACATTCAGCTACAGCAAAACAACCGAGGAGTTAAAAGAAGATTACATACGGAAAAGTAGTCCGATAGCAGCTTTCATAATGGATTGCCTAGAGGTTGACGTTGACGCTTTCATTGAAAAAAAAGCGTTGTACAAAGTTTTCACGGCTTACTGCCGGGGAAGAAAACTTCCAATGGTGTCGGAGACCACGTTCTTCAAAAACTTGCCGCAACATGCTGCACTGATAGATTTTAGACCTGAAATAGCGAAAAAACGGCTTTGTTCATTTAAAGGATTAAGATACAGTGAAGGCGTGTCAAGCGTGTCAGGGGTGTCAAGGTTTTTTCTTACTTTAAGTTCTCTGAAGGAAGAATATGAAAAAGAACCTTGGAACAAAGAGCCATGGGAAATTCTGGAAATACCAGGCGAACCCAGTTATATTAAAATAGGAATAACCGTTGACACCCTTGACAGGGTTGACACAAAACAGCAACAGCTTATAGCAACAAGCGCAGCCACCCCGGCAGCGCCCATTGTAGAAGTTTACCAAGCCCTTCGAAGCAATTTGAAAGAAGCGTTCTACAAGCAAAAAGCCCTAGATTTAATTATCAAACTACGAAATTGCGACTTAGCGGAAGCTGAAAGACTTTTTCAAACGTTTGAGGAAGAGGGAAAACTGTTCAAGGATAGTTATGGTTTATGGATGTGGAATAAATGAGTGAATGTTCAAGTGAGAAATGTTCCGTAGGTGAAAACTTGAACCGAGGTCGCTCATTCAAACTTAAATGTAGCAGCTGTGGATATGAAGAACCACTTGAATACCAAGTTCAACACGGAATAATTTGTCGTAAATGCAATAATGGGATACTATATTGGACTCCAAACAAGGTGAAAGGCTAATGGATAAACTTGAAAAGGCTATTTTTAGCACACTTAACAAAGGACGTGAGATTTTCGCTGATGAATTTGAAATAATGATGTTAAAACGTTTCAGAAAACTTAATGCTAAAGAGTTTTGGACTAAAATTGAATTTCTACAAAGGCAAGGCAAAATAGGATATTTCAACGGATATTTACATTCTAACTATCCGATGGATTACCATGAGAAGATACATAAAGAGTTTGAATCAGATTTTGCTTCGTTTAGAGCTTTACTATCTGGAAAGCCTACACCTATCACACCTATTAAATGTTCAAGATGTGGAAAATACCTATTTGAAAGGCTTGATTACTGTGAATGTATAGATTCAACGCATGGAAAAAGAATCTTTTGCGATGACTGTATGAAAGTTATCAATCGTATGGAGTTTGTTAGAGCTGCTAAACACAAGTGGAAACGTCTTCGAAGTTTAGGTTTAGCAAATCTTTTAGATTTGGAAGGTGAAGGCTAATGAGTGAACCTTTAATTATTGCAGCTAGCATGGCTGCTGTTTTCGTGGGAACCATCGTCTTGGTATGGAGTATCATGTATATGATAGGAAGAGGCAAAAAATATGAGTGAAAAAGAAGAAAAAGAAGAGGCTGAAAAAAGTAAACAGCTAGTCGAACGAGCCTTCAGATGGCCCAAATACGGCGCAGCCGAACGGCTGGTGTCACAGCTTCTGTTCAACGCAAACAACACCAACAACAAATCAACCATAATCCAAAACGCTTGCAGAGCAGCCATGAAAGTTGAAACATTACTGGGAGAGGGAGAAAAAATTAAAGGCGTAGATTTCCCCTTGTTAAGAGGCATTTATTCAATAAACAACAGCCTAGATAATGCGGAAACAATTAAGTTTGACGGAGTGTGGTATCATGGACGCGGTTGGGTTTACAAGATAATGCGCCGGATCCACTGGAACTTTGACGTTTCCACCGAAGAAGGAAAACAAAATTATGAAAAATTCATTAAACCCTGGTTCAAAACTGTTGCTTGTTGGATGGAGTTTCTAAAGTTAAGCAAGCAACGGAGATCGATTGTGAACTGCCCAAGATGCAGCTATGAGTTACTAAATGAAAATTCAAAACAGTTGAAAGAAATAATGGAGAACAAAGCAACGCTTTATCATGTGTTAGCTGAAATGTACGGAGAAACCAAGACGATAAAGGTACTTCACCATAATCCGCGTTGGCCATACGTTGATAATGCGCCGAGATACGTAACGAAGGAACTGGAGCTTCACTATATTATATGTCCTAACTGTGAAAAGAAAATACGCCTTGAAAAAACAATTGAAAATAAGAGAGATGACTATCTCTCTCGTAACAGACCCCCCCTACCAGAACAAGACATTCTCAAGAGCCTAGAGCAAGAAGACACCGTTGAAAACCTAAAAGTCTTGGAGAAAGAGAGCTTCGATTTGAGCCGTCCTTGGCTTTTCTTTTACGAGGCAACATGGTTTCTGAAGGAAAGCGGATTGTTGCAGCTACGCAACAGCTTTTACGATTGGGCCGTGCCGTTATGCGAGGATGCAAGCGTAAAACTAAGCCAGCTTATCAGCCCTGAAACTTTGCAAGATATAGAACGAATTATGGCTGCACAGAAAACAGGAGGGGAGGGGGAAAGTGAAGCTTTTCTGGAGACGCGGTAACGAAAACTTAACGTTTACACAGCCTCAAGTCTATTTTGCTCAAGGCGTAAGGGGAAGCGGAAAGTCAGCCTTGTTAGAAAATATCGCCATGAAACATATGGAAAAAAACGCGGTTATCTTAGACTGTTTCGCTAGTGCAGACGGAGAAAATTTAGCGTGGTTGCGAGCGCCCTTCATTAAAGACTTGAACGTGTGCTTGTTGAAGGGAGAAAATGTGGATGTGGAAACTGTTTATGATGTTAAACAAGTTGAAAACCTAAGCCTAAACGATTTAGAAAAGTATGATGTGATAATTTCATCAAGGCCATGTTTTCTAAACAAGGATCATGAGTTTTACAGTGTTGGAAAATTAACAAATTTGTTGTATCGCAGGTTCCATTATAAACGTTTAATCTGTTTGTTGGCGCGTGAAGCCTCGAACTTGTGGTATTCAAGAATAAAAATTTCTGAAACACAAAGCGATAGCAAGGCTGAAGCCATCTACTTACTGAGAGAGTCAAGACATTTTGGCATTAGCTTGCTTCTGGATTCTTTAAGGTATCTCAGCATTGACAAGGATGTGCGAAGCTTGACGGATTTCTTGTTTTTGAAGGCTGAAGGCGTTGACGGTTTAGACGATGATTTGCGGTTTCTCTATCATTTCTTTTCACCTGGATTTGTCCGTAGTATGAAGCCTTGGGAGTTCGTTCTTGTTTGTCGAAGTGGAGGTTTGGCTGTCGGACATTTTCCTTATCACAGTTGGCATAAAGAAGAGAGAGAGGACATTCTGAAGGCTGTGGGGTTAAAAATTGAGTATGGTGAAGTGCTTGAGCTTCCAAAAGATAAGGGACTGTTTCAAAGCGTGGGAGACGAGGAACACTCACGAATAATTTTGATGTATGCTAAAGAAGGCTTAGGCATGAACAAGATAGCTACACAGTTAGGACGCTCCAGTCGAACACCTAAACAACACATAGATAAACACAACTCAGCAGTTCAAAGATCGGGGTTCTGTGCAATATGCCGAAGGATTGGAAGCGAGTTCCAAGATAAGATGGCTAAAAGGCTGAAAATCGAGGTTTAGAAACATTTTTACCTTTCTATTTACTTACAACATATCCTCCCCAACAGAAAAGAAGAATAGAAGAGATTAAAGAATTACGAACCGAAAACCATTAGTTTAATAATAGTTAAAAAGGTTTAAGCGTTACTAAACTAAAGGTTTATAGGATAGTTTGCTAAATATTATTTATTTACCATTGGGAAGTTGAAAAAAATGGTAGAAGAAACACTCCTAAAGGGCGATGTCACCCTTAGAAAGTGGATGGAAGAGTTCAGCAAGGACACTACAAAGAAAACTTATGTGTGCGCGCTAAACATTTTCAAAAGGAAACTTGGCATAGCGGACCTAGGTGAATACTTGAAGGCTGGTCCGGACATAGTGAATGATGTACGAAGATTCCTCACGGCCTTGAATGGCAAGCCATCTAAAACCGTGACTACCTATATGGGCGCAATCAAAATGTTCTTGCAAGACCACGATGTAAAGATTCCAGAAGAGGAATGGCGAAAGATTCGCCGGCGCGGCTTCATGCCTAAAAGAACGAAAGCTGAAACTCATGATCGAAAACCAACCAGGGAAGAGCTGAAGAAAATCTTGAATTACGCGGACATTAAATGTCGAGCCATGGTTCTGTTTCTGGCATCTTCGGGCGCCAGAATAGGTGAAACTTTAAAGTTGGGAAAGCAAGATTTCAAGTTAGACGCTGATCCTCCAAGCGTGGATATTAAAGCTGAATACACAAAGGGCGGCGTGGGCGGTCGCACAGTTTACTTCAGCTATGAAGCGAGAGATGCCATACGAGACTGGTTGCGAATTAAAGACCAAACTCATAGACGCAGCGGCAAAGGAAGTTATCAGGGCGAAACTGTTTTTCCATGGAAAGGAAGCACAGCCGAGTTCATGTGGAACCGCGCAAGCGGCAAGGCTAATCTATCTGCACGTGATGACAACACGAAAAGGCGAGTGTTGCACTTGCACAGTCTAAGAAAATTCTTCCGAAGCAACATAGGCTTAGACGATAAAGTCACCAACGCGCTGATGGGACACGTTGAAGGCTTGGATGCTGCTTACCTTCGCATGGATCAAGAGGGTGAAGTAGCTAAAGCGTACAAGCAAGCCATGCAGAACGTTTCAATATTCAACGTGGAAGATCAGCAAGTACGATTGCAAGCCAGCAAGCTGGAAAGGGAAAACGTTGAGTTGAAAGAGCGCATAGCCAAAATGGAGTCTGAAAGAAACGGTTTAGAAGGGCGCATGGTGAACATTGAAAAAATCGTTAAAGAATTGAGGGAAACGCTTTAACCCCTTTTTCTTTTTATGTTTTTAATCGAAATATCCATGCTTTATGGAGTAAGAGTACCTAAATGTGAAAGAAAAATGCCAGCTTAACTCATCACATTTACCTACTCTCGGTTACAACATGTTGAATCAAAAACGGAAAAGACTAAAGAAAAAGTGTTTTGTTTAGACTTAGGAAGCAGAGTTTCAAACTTCGCAGTGTTTCCTGTACTCTTGCTTTTCCATTTCAAGCCTATGCCATTCAAGAGTGGCAAAACACGTAATCAAGACTGTGGCGAGGCTTCTAATTAACAAGTCGTGACTTAACGCGCCAAGCACCATGAGCATAAAAATTCCAAGCCTAACTTTGAGATCCATTCCCTTTTGCGATGTAAAACTCATTTATTCACCTTCAGCAACACCTTAACGATTATCCAAGAACCCAACATTAAACCCATAGTTATTAAAAGATTATGCACAAAATCGCCTTGGCTGTAACCAATGAAAGTCACGAATAATGTGAAGAGCATTACGAAAAGCAATTTTTGGAACAAGTTTGAGCCTAGCCCCATCCTTTCACCTTCGATATTTGCTCCGTGTTTTCTTTTTCCATTTCTTGCCTAAGTTTTCAGCGTACCTTGTTTTTCTTTGCCATTGTTGCGCTATCTTTGTTTGTGAACTACGCTTGTCCACTCTAGCCACGCCCACAACGAAAGCCACAGCTACAACGCCTACCAAAACCACCATGCCATACTGAAACTCTGGCCCAGCCACTTTAGGAAGTTCGACAGGGGGAATATAAGGTGGTTCGGAAGGTGGTGTCGACACTCCTCCTGAAGAACCGCTTGGGCCACCGCCTGTAATCAACAGTTCTATTTCAACCGCTGTGTTGCCCGTTAAACTGGTTGTGGTTGACACAGGCGAAGATGCTCCTGTAATGTCTGCCCAAACAATGTAGCTGCTTGACTGGTTCGCAAGCTGCGTCCACACGTAACGTGCATGAGTTGAATTGTAAGCGGTTGTTTTGGGGGTTGCTGGCAGCCCATACAGTCCATTAAGCGTTTCAATGTTAACGCCATCATCTCTTTTCAACGTTAAGTTTGCGCCTTCTACTGGAGTGTTAGGCAAGTTGCTGCTGCTTGAACGTTGAACATAGACGGTTAAACTGTAAACCCAACAGTTCTTATTGATTGTTTGATTGCTGGATTGGTCGGGATCAGTTAACGGTAAAGTTGTGTTAGCGCTTACCCACAGTCCTTGATATTTGATTTTATAGTATGATGTTCCATTCATAACTTTGAACGTTGCCGTTCCCGTGGTTGTGTTGTGAACTGTTGAAGTGTTGTTGGAATATGTGAATGTTATGTTTGTTGCTGATTGAGTTAGTAATGTTCCCCCGTTGTCTTTTGCGTTTATGGTTAAGTTCCAAACCTTACATTTCAAGTCAATCGTCTTGCTCGAATCCATTGTAACCGATGTTTCATTAACCTTAACTCCTTGCCATTCCACTTTCACTATAACATTCACGTTTAAATCGTAATTTGTAAAGTTAGCCCACCCGTTGCTATCAGACGTTTTAGTGGTTTCGTTAGCGTACACAGTGGCTCCTTCGATGATGCCGCCGTTCCAATCTTTAGTTCTAAGGTTAAGGTTAACACCAACGTATAACTTGCTAAATTTCACGTACCAATTAGGAGATGCCCCCGTATTGTATAACGCTGCTATTTCATGATTGTATGTTTTACGATAGGAAATGGTTCCATAACCATACACTATACTGGGAGAAACGCTTTCCCAAACAACTCTTCCAGTCCAAGCGGTTCCATTGTAGTGGTTATACCTTAACTCACTTCCCATACCGTACACTGCATAAATAGAGTTTGTTGAATCATAAGTTAAAGAAGTCATGTATCCCTCTGAAAGCGTGTCAATCGTAGCGTTGTTTCCCCATCCAACCCCGAAAGTTCTCCTTCTATATTTTGAATAGCAAGTAGTATCAATCTTTTTCAGGTAAGCAGCGTGAACATTGTTTCCATCTGCAACAATAGAGATTCCCATTTCAGTGGTGCTTATGTCTATTGTTTCTGCTGCTTGTAATGTTCCATTGTATAATCTTCCTTTAACCGTTCCCAAGGGCGATTCGTATGCTGCGTAAACATTTCCATTATTTAATGCTACCAACTGGCAAGCGTGATAATCATTCACAATCTGAACGGGGGTTCCAGTGGCGTTTGCCCAGCCGCCGTTTGTTAAAGAGTTCACGTAAAGATACGTGCCTAAAGTATAGTCTGGACTTGAGACATAGGCGTTGTGTGTTGAATTTAAAACGATTGTAGGAGCAGACGGGGCGCTTGTGCCATGGTTGACCGTGTTTATTCGCTGTTCATCAGCAAGCCAATTTACTGTTCCATCCGAATTTGGAATACCCATCCTGAAATAGTCGCTTCCATCATCTTTTTGGTAAACATACGCTAAATAAACGCCGTCATAAGTCCAACTGAACTGTCGAGCGTCACATGTGCTGCCAGTGCTTCCCGAAGTTATGCTAGCTTCAGACGACCAAGTGACACCGTCCGTTGATGTTTTATATTTGATTGGTGCGTTTTGATAGTTTGCGTAAGCAGCCCAATATCTTCCTTGAGCATACAACAGTTGGTCTTGATAGTACATTGCTGTACTGTCTGAGCAGTGAACATTAGCCACTGTTACAGCAGGTGATGCTTCAGCCTGTCTAATTTGCAGTGGCAAAACCGCTAAGGCACAAATTATCAGAAAAAGGAAAATGATGGGTTTCAGCTTCATTTTCATCTTCGCCTTTTCGGGTTCCTTGCAACAACTCCGTAACCGCACAGTCCAAGCCCACTCAACCCAAGCATCCACTGAAGAGACGTAACACTGAAAGGCACGCCTCCACCATCACCTTCACCATAGGGAGCCACAATGCTCATTTTTTGAATGGCTTTCCCAGCATATGAAACGTAGCCGTTCAGCGTGTACGTTCCTGTGCTTGGAAGCGTGTATGATCCAGTGTAGTTTTTCGGTGGCGAAGCAGTTAAACGGTACGTTTCCAAATATGTGGTTCCCTTGTACACTTGCACGTACACTTCTGCAAAGTTGCTTGTCGTCAACACTGACGAGGTAATGTAGAACCCGAAGGATAGTGCGGGGTTTGAAACTCGCATTTTTGTTGTTGTGTCAGCTTTTACTCCGTTAATGGTGAAGTATCCTTCGGCAGCAGCAACTTTCAAGTACGTGGTGTCCGTGAGGGTTCCAACAGTTGAAGTTTGCACTGTCCAAACCATAGTGTAACTTGTCCCTTCACTTCCCGAAGTCCACGGGGGCGAAAGGTAAGTAAGCGCTAGCTCCGTACTGTATGTTGCTGAATACGTCAACGTGACAACTACACCGTTAATTGAAACCGTTGCGCTTGTCACTTCCGAAGGCTGCACACCCACAACCACAAGAGCCAACTGATCGTAAGTTGTGCTGCCTGGAATCTGCATGGGATTCGCTGGGTCTTTGCTTCCCCATCCTGAACAGTGCGGTGTTCCCGTGCTGTAATAAATCACGGCCATTATCGAAGGTAGAAACTGTGCTGAAAGAAGCATGAGTGAACCGATTATCAAGTAAATCAGTTTCATCTTTTCTTCCACCTCCTTAACAACTGGTCTGAAAGCATGTAGCAAACTAGCAAAACGTGTATTCTGTTTCTTTCGTTGCTAAACAAAGTTTTCATTTTTCACCCTTCTGATCAACATAAACTTTCCGTAGAAAACTGAAACATAGAAAAACACCATATCCAACGGCAAAAACGCAATAGCCAATTTCCACAAAAAGAATGGTAATATTAGGTTCAACCGCAAAAAAGAAACCATGATGAAGTATATTCGCAAACGCAAAAAGCATAAAGAAGGCTGCAAGGAGCAGGTAACTCAAACCTAGTGCCGTAAGGAACATTCGCAACGGATGATTAATTTTCAAGTTTTTCCCTTGCCTTTTCTTCGTCCCAACAATGCAACCGCAACCACAGCCAGCAAGCCAGGAGCAAATATGAGTAACAAGACGAGGATGAGTAAGGAGCCTAAGCCTAAAAGCCAGAACCAAGTCCACGGATTCGTAAGCCAATCCCAAATATCCGTTGTAAAATGAACAATCGGCGTGTGAGGCTCCAGTTTTGGCACTTCACCAGTTTTTATGTATACTTCCCATTCGCCCACCACAAAAACATACACTAGAAAATGTAGGTAGGCACTTGGAAACTTCCAGCCGTGTTCCAGCCAGAACGCTGTCCACCAGTTTATAGGTTTAAAGTTTAACAGGCTAAAGCGAATCCAATACTCTTCTCGGAAGATTTCAGGGTCTAAGGCTTCACCTTGATATTTAAGGTAAGTGTCCTCTGTAGCCATGTCTCCTCCGCCTCTTTGATAGTAGATTCCAACGGTTTCACCCTTAGCCTTCGGAATAATGTCTTCTATGCTTTTGATGTCGGTGTCATCCACGATTTTTTGTCCCTTTTTATCTATACTCGCCCACTCGACCTCTTCACTTAAACCTATGTAGGCTGGAGCAAAAAACAATTGTTTAGGATTATCCATAAAATAAACGAAGCTTCTAGGCGTAATCTTTAGCCAGATTGTTGTTCCAGCATAATTGCAAAGTGACGTTTCTTGGTCTCCTGGAATAACGGAACTTCTACCCATGGCTTCATTCTCTGTTCCACTGAGCCAAACGTTAGTTGCCCAGTCACATTGATAGCGAAACATGTCATACTGTTTGTAAACATCAACGATTGATCCGTTCTCTAAAGTTTTACCTGTCTCCACCTTGATGGTCCAACTGTACTTTTTCGGTTCAACATCCGCATCGACCGTGATAGGTTGTTGTGTAGCGCACAGGTCAGGTCTGTTAACTGTGGCTCCGTCTGGGTCAAAAGTCAAGTCGTAACCAAAATTCATGACTGAAGGATTTGCACCTGAAGGCGTTTCAGTTGTGCTCCAATAAGCATCGTTGAAGTAGACGCTTTGAAACTGTGCTTCTAGCCCTTGGGTTCCAGTCAAATAGCCTGGATGCGTAGTTTGCAATCCTAAGAGACGTGCGCCTCCAAATAACAAAACGAATATCGTAAACACCACGATAATAGTGGTTAATGGACTCTGTGTTTTAGTCATCTGCTTCGCCTTCGGTATTTGCGCATGTACTTGCGCATGTAAGCCCTGTACCAGTCCGCCGTTTTTTTTCTACCCATGACCGTTTTCCCATGCCACTTTAACTAACTAATTTATTAACTAATGCTATGCGTTTTCACGCATATAAAACTTTCTAAAGCATCCTCAAAGAGAGGCATCAGACGACCGTACGGTGCTAGGTCAAGAAGGTTCAGTGCAAGCTCAGAAAAAGGGGAAAGTTTTTAGTTTTAACTATAAACTATCAAACCATTCTTTCCAAGCGTGAATGTTGACGCAAATGCTTTTTTGACTCTCTTCCCAAAACCTAATTTGCTTTCGCAAATACTTTTTTATGTCTTGATCCTCGCTTAAAATCCGAAGGATACCTTTCTCCTCTTCTACTATTGCTTGTTGACCTTCGTTTTTTGGATGTAGGTAAATGTTAAAGCCTAACACGCTGTCAGTCAGATCGCCAACAATTTGCTTGTGACGCCATAAAGCCTTTTCAGCAGCTTCTTTTCCCTTGGTTTCAACTAGAATTTTAATGGCTTCTTCACTCGGGCCTTCTTGTATTTTATACCATGTTTTTCTTTGCGTCAACGAAAAAGCCATGATTGCTGCTTGCATACGTTGTATAATTAAATTTTTAATTCCCTTTTTCTCAAAGAAACTCCATTTACCGAAAAGCAGAGGCTCCATTTCCTTGTAGTTTTTGGCGATGGTGTCTATATGCGCCCAGGCTTCAGTTCCTTGTAACGCTACTGAAAGACCAGCCTTTGTTAACGTGTAAATCTTCCTATCTTTGCCTCTCTTCTTGGCCGGTTCAGTTCTGCTTAAAACGATTAAACCATGCTTTTCCAAGTCTTGCAGGTGCCTTAGGGTTGTACGATAATCTTTCTGTACCCGTTTTGGCATATCATACTGTGCGTATTTTTTTTCTATTGCTAGGAGTGTGAGGATTTTAAGGCTTGTTTCAGTGCTTGAACGGTACTTCATTTTCTTCGCCTCTATGCTATGACATTTTCAAGCTGTAATATGACACAAAAACGCTTATAAGCTTTTTGGAATAATATTCTAAGATGGTGAGCGTGAAAATGCCTATAATAAGAAAAGTCGTAAAAGTCGGCGACAGTCGAGGAATGACAATACCCAAATCATGGCTAGAATTTTTGGAAAAGGAAAATGGTCAAGAGATTTTGGAAGTAGCCATCGAAGTGGATAAGGTTCTTACAGTATCGCCTATTTTGACAAAGAAAGAGGTTTCAAAACCATGAGTAGCCAAAAGACCAGCATCAGAAACCGACTCACAAGGTCCCAGTGGGTACCAGTCAAAGCGGCTTTGTGTTTTGGGTTGTTCTGGAAAAACCTAGTGGAGGCTTCCAACAGTGAGTGAGCAGCAGCAGATCAAGGCGAAGTTTGACGCAATCCGCGAGAAGTTAACACTTATTGAAACCGAAATTCGAGCATGTAAACGAATTTTGAGGGGTGAAAAAATTGAGTGATGAGGATTTCAAGATTTTCCTAGAGGATTTTATGGACTTGCTGAACGCACAAGAAGCCAGCATAGTAAAAATGCGCATGCAAATTGCGAAGTTGGTCGGTGTTGAAGTTAAGGGTTCTCCTAAGCTTCCTTTTGACGCTTCTAAGATTCAATGGCAAAAACGCACAGGAACAAAGGGAGAATTCGAGGTAAGCGAAGATTTCAACAATGTTGAGCATAAGGCATTACTAAAGTTTCTAAATGAACATGCCGGGGGATGCGTGAACAGTGAAGGCTATTTCTATTGGGTTTACAAGAACGGTTCAACTATTGGGAGAAAACTTAGGCGAAAATAAGCTGGGTGTACAATGGAAAACCAAACTTGTGGCAACTGTCGTTTCTGGATTGGAAGATGCGAAAAAGGAAGATGGAACATGCTATGCAGTTCGAATGCATGCGAAAGTTTCGAGCCTAAAAACCAGCTTACTAGGAGCAAAAAAATATGAGCGTTCAAGATAAAAAACCTTCTACACAACCATGCCACCTATGCGGTGAATTATGCGAAACTTTCGTTAGGCAAAGTGAAACTAGGCCCAATTATCCTAACCACAGATTTTTTGAAAAGAAAGTTCCCCTGTGCGAAAGTTGTTTCAGAGAGATTCAGCCGACTAAGGCGAATAAGCAGCGCGTTGAATGGTATCGCCATATTTTTCCAATAATAGAAGAGGAATAGCTATGGGTGAAGGAAAAACTTGTGGAAAATGCGCCTTCTTCAAAACTCCTAAATGCACTTGGAACAACAATCCATTAACGAAAGGTGACGATGCCTGCGGTGATTTTTACCCAAAAACTGTTAAAGAAAAACCAGAAAAGAAACAGTTGAAAGATTCTGGGTTCACGGTTGACGGATGTTTTGAAGCGATATACCATGATGGAAAACCATTTTTCCTAATGAAAAACAGCGAAGAATTCAGCATTGTTGAAAGCCTAGAAGTTAACGGTGAAGAGTTCACTCCGAAAGACGTAAAACACATTCCCTATGAGCCTTATGGATGCTTTGAAGGTTCAATACCGAAGCTTGAAGATTTGTTCTGGAAGGTTAGAAACGAGCTAGAAACATTCGTTGATGTCGAAAGTATCTGGAAAGACGTTTTAGCAGCGTGTGTTTTAATGAGTTATCAACAAGAGAAACTTCAGACTGTTCCCTACATATTTCTTTATGGCGACAACGAAAGCGGTAAAAGCACGGTTCTGCAAGTGATGAAGTTTCTGTGTTATCGCCCCATGAGTGGAGTCACTATCCCCGCAGCGGACTTGTTTGGCTACTTGGAAGATTCCGACAGCATAGGCACAATACTGGAAGATGAGATTCAAGGCGTAGAGGCTGATGTGGATAAAGTTAAGATTTACAAGGCAGGATACAAACAAGGTGCGGTAGTTCCGAGAATGATAATAACCGAGCATGATCGCATCATAAAATATTATCAAACTTTCTGTTTTAAAGTGTGTGCGAGTGAGCAGATTCCATGGGTTAAAGGCTTCCGGGAACGTTTTGTAGAGATTCCAATGGTTGAAGGTTATCCACAGAAAGAATGGGCTGATGTGACGGAAGAGGATTTGGAAAGGCTCCGAGAGTTGCGGAATATGCTTCTTAAATGGAGAATGGCAACGAGAACGTTGAAATTGCCAAATATTGAAGTTCCCGTGAAAGGGAGAGTGAAAGAGTTGTGGAAGCCACTTTTACAAGTAACAGATGGTTTGTCAGTTTACGATACTCTATTCCAGTTTGTTGAGAACCAAAGGAAAGAACGGTTAAGCACCAAGCAAGACACATTGGAAGGACACATTGTTAAGGTAGTTACGGAAATCTATAATAACGGGGAAGAATCGGTTGAAGACACTCCTTTTTCAACTATCTGGAACAAGCTTGTTCTTGACCTAAATGGAAAAATAGATGATAAGAAACCAAACGTCATGGATACTAGCGAATTTTTTGACGTGACAAAGAATAAACTGGGTTATAGGCTTAGGGAAGTTTTGAGCGGAAAAACTAAGGTTCACAGAGAAAAGGATGATAAGGGTATTTGGGTTTCTAAAAAAACATATGAATTTGACATAAGCAAACTTAGAAGAGTTGCCAAAAAATACGGTTACGAACTCGTTACTAAGTTACCGACTTTACTAAGTTCTGGGGGTGTGCAGGCTTCTGAGGCAGTAGAGAAAACAGAAAAAACAATGGAAAACAATGTTGAAAAGAAGGCTGAAAACACTGTAAAAGAGGCTCACGCACCTCTGGAACTCGGTAAACTCAGTAACTCGGTAACGAAGCTAGTTTATGTTTACAAGCATATTATAGCAGCCGAACCATGCGAACTTTGTCACCAACTTGCGGTTGAATGGGAAATAAAATTACCTCAAGGCAACTGGATACGAAGGTGTAACACATGTTTCGTTAAGCTGAGGGCGAACACGCCTAACAGTGTTTGGCAAGAGGAGACTGATTAAAATGACTGGGCTATGTGCGCATTGTATGGAGCAACTGTTACACAAGGCACAGCGCCAAGGCTTACATGTGGTGGCTGTAAACGCAAGGGGAAAGTTTGAAGGTAAACTTGCAGGCTTCAAAGTGAATGGGCCACACTTGAAAATCGTTTTAGGCGAAGCTAAAGCCTTCACGGTTGTTGACGGTGTAACATTGTTTAGGGTTTATGATGGTGAAAAACTGGTTTTTGAAGCGCATCCTACGCCTACACAAGAGGTTGAGCCGAAATGAGTGAATGTGAAACTGGAAAATGTTCATTAGGCGAAAACTTGAACCGAGGTCGCTCATTCAAGCTAAAATGTGCTAACTGCGGGCATGAAGAACCACTTGAATACCAAGTTAAACACGGAATAATTTGTCGTAAATGTAACAGTGGGATAATGTTTTGGGTTCCAAATAACAAAGTGGAAAAAGGTGAAGGCTAATGGATGAACCTTTAATTATTGCAGCTAGCATGGCTGCTGTTTTCGTGGGAACCATCGTCTTGGTATGGGCAATAATGTATATGTTGGGAAGAGGCAAAAAATATGAGTGAAAAAGAAGAGGCTGAAAAAAGTAAACAACTCGTCGAAAGGGCTTTCCGCTGGCCAAAATATGTGAGCGCGCAACGCTTCATTTCAAGGCTTCTACTCACAGCGCACTGCACCAACAACCCATCTGAAATCGTAAAGAACACTGCAAGAGCCGGCATGGAAGTTGAAACTTTGCTTGGAAAAGACGAGAAAATCGAGGGCGTTGACTTTCAACTGTTAAAAGACCTTTACAACTTCAGCATGTGCATTGACAGTCCACAAACGATTTCTTTTGATTGTGTTTGGAGCCACGGGCAAGGATGGGTATGCAGAAAACTTTACCGAATCCACTGGAACTTTAGAGAGGAAAAAACCAATTATGAAAAGTTGATGGCGCCGTGGTTCCGAGGCGTTGAATGTTGGAGCCACCTTTTGCGGTTGAGTAAAGAACAATACACGGTTGTGCAGTGTAAAAAATGCAGTTTCACCTTTCTAAATGAACCGTCAAAAACCCTAGAAGAAAAACTGAAAGAAGCAAACGTCCACGCTGCCGAGGCCCCAGCCGAAAGCGATGAAAGTGAAGAGAACCAAAATATTTTCAATTTTTTGCTCAAAACATACGGGGTGAAGGGAACCAAAACAGAACAGGTGGAGACAGGCGGGCCAATATTTACACGTTGGAAAACAATAGAAGTGGTTGTTGACTGCGTCCAGTGCCCTAACTGCAAACAAAAATTAAACGTTGAAGACCTTACCTTTTCAACTAAAGAGAATGTTTGTTGGAGTCGCCCATGGGTTGTATTCTACGATGAAACATGGAACTTAACGGAAAGCGGCCTTAGCCAATTAAAAACACAATTTTATGTTTGGGCCGTCAAAATATGCGCTGACGCTGGTGTGAAACTGTGCCAGGTCATTGATCCTGACATTCTTAAAGACATTGAACAGTTGATGGGTGCAGAGTCAAAAGGGGAAGAGGCAAAGGAAGAGTAATGAAGATTTTCTGGAGGCGCGGCAACGAAAAACTAACATACACACGCCCTGAAACATACTTTGTTCAAGGAGTACGTGGAGCCGGCAAAAGCACGTTGTTAGAAAACATAGCCATGAAATACTTAGAGAAAAACGCTGTGATCCTAGATAGCTTCGCAAGTGCCGATGGCGAAAATCTTTCATGGCTACGGGCGCCTTTCATTAAAGACTTGAAAGTGTGTTTACTTAAAGGCTCAAACGTGGATGTTGAAACTTCATTTGACGTACGACAAGTTGAAAACTTAGGCATGAACGACTTGGAAAAGTACGACCTGATAATTTCGGCGCGGCCATGCTACTTAAACAAAGACCATGAATTTTACAGTGTTGGACAACTCACAAACTTGCTGTACAGACGGTTTCATTACAAACGTTTGATATGCCTATTAGCCAGAGAAGCCAGCAACCTATGGTATAGCAGAATCAAAATAAGCGAAACACAAGCCGACAGCAAAGCCGAAGCCATCTACCTTTTGAGAGAGTCTAGGCACTTCGGCGTCTCTTTGCTTTTGGACAGCTTGCGATACCTCAGCATTGACAAAGATGTTAGAAGCCTAACGGACTTCTTGTTTCTGAAGGCCCAAGGCATTGACGGTTTAAGCGATGACTTGCGGTTTCTATATCGCTTCTTTGCACCTGGCTTCATCAGGTCAATGAAGCCTTGGGAGTTCATCTTGTGCTGCCGTGAAGGCAGCTTAGGCGTGGGCCACTTTCCATATCACGACTGGCACAAGCGTGAGGGCGAGGACATAATCAAAGCCGTAGGTTTGAAGATTAACTATGGCGAAGTGCTTGAGCTTCCAAAAGACAAAGGACTGTTTCAAAGCGTGGGAGACGAGGAACACTCTCGAATAATTTTGATGTACGCTAAAGAAGGCTTAGGCATGAACAAGATAGCTGAACAGTTAGGGCGTAGCAGCCGGACACCGAAACAACACATAGATAAACATAATAGTTCCGTTGAAAGAAGCGGGTTCTGTGCAATATGCCGAAGGATTGGAAGCGATTTCCAAGATAAGATGGCTAAAAGGCTGAAAATCGAGGTTTAGAAACATTTTTACCTTTCTGTTTACTTACAACATATCCTCCCCAACAGAAGAGAAGAATAGAAGAGATTAAAGAATTACGAACCGAAAACCATTAGTTTAATAATAGTTAAAAAGGTTTAAACACACATTGCTACGAAATTAAAGAAGACTATAAAGTTGAATAGTGGTTGATTTGCCTCTAAAACATCATTGGATGCAGCTTCCGAGGGAAGTGATGGTTGGAAATGGAACG
>Ga0315280_10003156_pt1 | contig 25678 bp, 26 predicted proteins | sample YL17G06_40_MG_FD_203697 | JGI IMG/M metagenome (GOLD analysis project Ga0315280, IMG submission 203697) | Sediment microbial communities from Yellowstone Lake, YNP, Wyoming, USA - YL17G06_40 | ecosystem: Environmental > Aquatic > Freshwater > Lake > Sediment | place: USA: Wyoming | collected...
TGGATAACGAGAGCACGCAGAGACCCTTCACCCAGGAGGACCGCGACATCCTGGCCCTCTTCGCCGTCCAGGCGACCATCGCCATCGAGAACGCGCGGCTCCTCCAGGAGGAAAGGGACCGGCGGCGGCAGCTTGAGGCGATCCGGGCGGTGAGCCAGGAGATCACCCGGGAACTCGATCTCAGCAGCGTCCTGGGCCTCATCACCCGAGGCGCCGCCGATCTCATCGGGACCTCGTTCGGGGTGGTCTACCTTTGGGATGAGGCGGCCCAGGTCCTGACCCCGCAGGCCTGGCACGGCTTTGGAGATTGGATCGGTGAGGTGCGCCTCCGGCTGGGCGAGGCAGTGGCGGGAGTGGTAGCCCAACGTAGGGAAGGTATGATCGTGAACGATTTCCGGACTTCGCCCTATGTCCACTCCCTCTTCGTGGAACGGGGCGGCATCGTTGCCGTCCTGGCCGAGCCGCTCCTGTACCGGGACCGGCTGGTCGGTGTCATCGCAATCGGGACCGACAAGCAGAAGCAGCCCTTCACCCCGCAGAACCGCGAGACCCTCGCCCTCTTCGCCGCCCAGGCGGCTATCGCCATCGAGAACGCTCGGCTGCACGACGCCACCGTCCGCCGGGGCGAGCAACTGGAGGCGCTCCTGTCCTCCTTGAAGACAGTGACGAGTGGCCTGAATCTCCGGGAGATCCTCGACCGGATTCTCGGCGAGGCTATCCGGATCAGCGGTGCGGTCCACGTCAAGATCTTGTTACTTGAGGAGGCAACCCAAGGGCTTCGTGTGGCGTTGGCTCGGGGAGGGGCCGTACAACCCGATTTCCCGGCACCGCTCGAGCGGAGCCTCTCGGGGACCGTGGCGGCTACCGGGCAACCCCTCTTTGTGGCCGACTCCCAGGACGAATCCCGGAACCCCAACGCCGCCTTCGATCGACAGATGGGCCTTCGGACCTACCTCGGTCTCCCCGTCAAGGGACGGCACGGGGTTCTCGGTGTCGTAACGTTCAACACCACCGAGCCTCGCAACTACAGCGACGAAGAGTTGTCCTACCTCACCTCCTTTGCCGCCCAGGCGGCCATTGCCATCGAGAACGCCCGGCTCTTCGAGGCCACCGAGCGAGCGGCCCGTGAGACCCGGAGCCTCTACGAGGTCGCTCACACGCTCACGACCTCGCTGGATCCCGCAGAGGTCCTCAACCTGATTTCGATGAAGACCACGGAGCTTCTGGGCACGCCCCATGCCCAGGTGGTCCTCTGGGACGAGGACACCAGGATCCTCCATCTGGGTGCGGCCCACGGGACCGAGGCCGAAAAGGTCAAGAGTCAGGAGTTTCGCCTGGGCGAGGGCGTGAATGGGACCGTGGCAGAGACCCGCGCGCCCCTCATCGTGAACGATTACCAGGCCTTCCCCAAACGGGTCCCCGGGATGACCGAACTGGTCGCGGTGATCGGGGTGCCACTGCTGTATCGTGGCCGCCTGCTCGGTGTTCTCAGCTCGCACGCCACGAAGCCGGGGTCGGCGTTCACCGAGAGCCATCTCGCCCTTCTCGCCAGCTTTGCGGCCCAGGCGGCTATCGCCATCGAGAACGCCCGGCTGCACGAGGCGGCGGTTCGCCGAGGAGACGAAACGGAGGCGCTCCTGCGTGCCACTCACTCGGTGATGGCGGGGTTGGATCTTCAAGCGACACTCGAGCGGATCGTCGCCGAGGCCGCCACAATCGCTGAAACTCCTCATGTGCGGGTCATGCTCCTGGATCGGCAAGCCGGGGTGCTCCGGGTTCAGGCGCAGCAAGGGAAGGCCCCGGATGACCGGACCATACCCCTAGAGAGCCTGTCGGGCCTGACGGCCCGGACCGGGGAGCCAGTGTTCATTTCCGACGTCGCGCATGATCCCCGCAATCCCTTCATGGGGTGGGACCGAGAGATGGGGATCGCGACCCACCTCAGCCTCCCGATCAAGATCCACAACGAGGTCCTCGGGGTCCTCACCTACAATTCGGAGGTCTCCCGGGAGTATTCGCGCGAGGAGATCGCCTACCTGAGTGCGTTCGCCGATCAGTCCGCCATCGCCATCGAGAACGCCCGGCTTTTCACGGCCGCCGACACACGGGCGAGCGAACTCGATACACTTCGAGAGATCGGGCAGGCGGTGACCGCGCGGCTCGAGCTGCCTGCGGTCCTGGAGGCGGTGGTGGCGGGGGCGAGGCGCCTCCTGGGCGCTCAGCATGCGGAGATCAGCCTTTGGGACGAGGAGCGCAAGGCTCTGCGTTTTGGGGCTGCCCAAGGGATGGAGGCCGAGCGGGTGCGAACACGGACGTACGAGCTTGGCCGCGGGGTGAACGGGACCGTGGCACTCACCCGGAAGCCCCTCATCGTTGACGACTACCAGACCTCTTCCTACGCGCTCCCCGAGTTCTCCGATATTGTTGCAACCATCACGGTCCCCGTTCTCTTCGGGACCCGCCTGTTGGGGGTTCTGCACGCTCACACGACTCGGCCCGACAGGCGCTTCACGCCGGACGATCTTCGCCTCCTGCAAATGCTGGCCTCCCAGGCGGCCATCGCCATCGAGAACGCGCGGCTCTATGGCGAGATTCAGCAGCACGCCGCCACCCTGGAGGCTCGGGTGAAGGAACGGACAGCCGAACTGGAGGAGGCGCTGCGGGTCAAGGTGGAATTCCTGGGCAAGATGTCGCACGAGCTGCGCACCCCTCTCAACTTCGTCCTCGGCTTCTCCGATCTCCTGCAGCAGGGGACCGGGGGGCCGCTTACCCCGAAGCAGGCCACCTACGTTGACCGGATCCAAACCGGGGGAAGGCGGCTGCTCAGCCTCGTCAGCGATGTCCTGGACATCGCGCAGTTGGACGCGGGAAAGAGCCGCTTGCGCCTGGAGCCGGTGATCCTGGCTCCCCTGGTCCAGGAGATCCTGGGATTGGTTCAGATTCAGGTGAGCCAGAAGCGACTGGAGGTGACCACGGCGCTCGATCCCTGGATGCCGTTCATCGTCGCGGATCGTTTCAAGCTCGCCCAGATCCTCCACAGTCTGGTCAGTAATGCCGTGAAGTTCACGCCGGAGGGTGGTTCGATCAAGATACGCACATACCAGGAAGCAGAAGGCAGAAAGCAGAAGGCAGACGGCGGGGGGGAGGAGGCGAACGAGGCGGCACTGCTGCCTTCTGCCGAGTGCCGACTGCCTTCTGTCGTGATCGAGGTGGAGGACACGGGCATCGGCATCCGGCCGGAGAATCTGGAAACTGTCTTCGAGGCCTTCTATCAAGTCGACGGGTCCGAGACCCGTGCCCAGGGTGGGGCGGGGCTGGGCTTGGCCCTGGTCCGCAAGCTCGTTGAGCTGCACGGGGGCTGGGTCTGGGCCGAGAGCGCGGGCCCGGGACAGGGGAGCCGTTTCGTCGTTCGGCTCCCGCGCCTGGAGGTTCCCAAGGCAAAGCGAATCCTTCTGGTGGAGGATGAGGCGCTCATCCGAACTCCCATGGCCTCTGCCTTGGAGAGCGCCGGCTTTGCCGTCGTGGGCGTCGCCACCGGGGCCGACGCTCTGGCCGTCATGGAGGCGGAAGCGTTCGATCTCTTGATCCTGGATGTCGTCTTGCCCGATATGGAAGGATGGGAGATTCTCCGGCGGGTGCGCGAGGCGGAGGAGGTCCGGACGCTCCCGGTCCTCGTGGTCACCGGACTGGAGAGCCTGAATGCGGAGCAAGCCCTCGCCCTCGGAGCGGACGAGTTCCTGACCAAGCCGGTCTCTCCGCGCGTCTTGGTGGATACCGTGACTCGCCTCCTGGCGCAGCCCACTGGGCAGGCTCTCGCAGAAACGAAGCCGCCGAGATCATCGGAGGAAGAGAGGGACAGAGGGACAGAGGGATAGAGGGAAGGGGAGAGAATGGGAGGTGGGAAATGGGAGAGAAACCCCACAAGAGGCTAGAGGTCTGGCGCAAGAGCATGGATCTGGTGGTGAGTGTGTATGAGGCGTATGAGGCGACTGCGGGCTTTCCCTCTGAAGAGAGGTTTGGCATCGTTGCGCAGATGCGCCGCGCGGCCGTGAGTATTCCGTCGAATGTTGCGGAGGGGGCCGCTCGAGGGTCGAAGAGATTCTTCGCCAGTGCCCTGCACATCGCGCGAGCATCTCTCAGCGAGTTGGATACTCAGATCGTAGTCTCGAAGCGGTTGGGTTACCTTAAGGTCGCGGCGGGGGTCCTGGCTAGCGCACTTGTCATGCTCCTTTTCTCCTTGTGAATGCTTGTATGTCTTGGTCACTTTATCCCTTTGTCACTTTGTCTCCTCCGGGTTGGCCATAGGAGGTCCCGATGCCCCGGGTTCTGGTCGTCGAGGACAACGCGATCAACCTGGAGCTGATGGTGGCCCTGCTGGAGCGGGAGGGCTGTGAGGTGCTGGTGGCCGAGACAGCCGATGTGGCGCTCCGCCTCGCCCGAACGGCCCGTCCGGATCTGATCCTGATGGACGTCCAACTCCCCGGCATGACAGGATATGAGGCCACCCGCCACCTCAAGACCGATCCGGCCACGGCCGCCATCCCTGTCGTGGCCCTCACGGCCCAGGCCATGCGCGGCGACGAGGATCGGGCCGGCGAGGCCGGGTGCGCGGCCTTCCTGACCAAACCGCTGGACGGGCGCGTCTTCCGCGACATCCTGCATCGCTTCCTCCCCAAGAGTGAGAGAGGGATAGGGGGACAAAGGGACTGAGGGGCAGAAGGCAGAGGGCAGAAGGCAGAGGGCAGAAGGCAGAAGGCAAAGGGAGGGGCCATGATCCGGCGGTCGGCAGTCGCTGGCGCATTTTACGCGGGCACGCGGGACAGACTGCGCCTGCAGGTGGAAGACCTCCTCCCTAGGATGGCGACACCCGAGAAGGCGATCGGTGCAGTGGTGCCCCATGCCGGATACATGTACTCCGGGCGGGTAGCCGCGGCCGTATATTCGCGGGTGGAATTCCCGGAGACCTTCGTCATCCTCGGCCCGAACCACACCGGTCTGGGCGCCGGCGCGTCCATCATGACCTACGGGCAGTGGGAGACGCCGCTGGGCCGTGTCCAGATCGACCAGGAGATAGGAAAGGCCATCCTGGCGAACTCGTCCGTGCTGGAAGAGGACCACCTGGCCCACCTCCGCGAGCATTCCATCGAAGTACAGCTTCCGTTCCTGCAGTATTCCGGGCGTCCCTTCGGATTCGTGCCGATCTGCCTCTTCAGCCACGAGTATGCCGCCTGTCAAGAGGTGGGCCAGGCCGTGGCCAAGGCCGTTCGCGAGTCGGGGAAGCGGGTGTTGGTCGTCGCCAGCACGGACATGAGCCACTACGTGTCTCGCGATGAGGCGGGGGCCAAGGACCGAAAGGCCATCGAAGCCATCCTGGCCCTGGATCCGGAGGGACTCCACCGGGTCGTCGGACGGGAGGGGATCAGCATGTGCGGGTTTCATCCGACGACCGCCATGCTGGTGGCCGCCAAATTCCTGGGAGGGACCCACGCCGATCTCGTGATGTACACGGACTCGGGGGAAGTGACGCGGGACCTGGATGAGGTAGTCGCGTATGCCGGCCTGATCGTCCGGTAATTGTGGATTGATGATTTCGGATTGACGATTTGGGATTGTACAGTTACGATCCAGCGCGAACCGCTGGGCGAATCTCAATCGACGATCATCAATCAGCAATCTGCAATGTGGCGAGGGAGGGCACCATGACCTACGTCGTGGCGGAGCCGTGCATCGGGACCAAGGATCATGCCTGCGTGGATGTTTGCCCGGTCGAGTGCTTCTACGAGGGCGAGGACATGCTCTACATCCACCCCGAGGAGTGCATTGACTGTGGGGCATGCGTGCCGGAATGCCCGGTGGCCGCTATTTTTGAAGAGAGCGATGTTCCCGAGCAGTGGAAGGACTATATCGCCAGGAATGCGGATGTTTTCAAGGGAGGGGGCAATCTCCCGAAGGCGCCCACGCGGGAAAAATGGGAGGAGGCAAAGAAGGATCCAAGCAGCGAGGCGGCCAAGTACTACGAGAAATATCCACCGAAGCACTGAGCGGATCTGCTAGCCATCCCAGCGAAGCGCAGAATGCCTCACGCCCAGGCGTCCCGGAACCCGGGGTGCCTGGGCGTCGCTTTTTGATGAGGCTGGAGCGCTCGCCGAATCACTCGGTCATCCGGCGAATAGGTGAAGTCGAATATTCTGCTGTGTATTCAATAGGTTGAAAATCATCGCTCGTGTATTCTGTTAGGAGTTTTCGCCCCGTCCTGATGATTTCCTCAAGATTCCTGCGCAGGCCTCATGCCCGGGATTCAGTTTACCGCTGCATAGCCGCATGAGGGCTGGCCGAGAGCAGTGCCGCCCGCGCAGTTGCGCGGGCGGCGCGTCGGCCCGGTCGGGGTCGGCCGTAGGTGGGATTCCTATGGTGCTGGGGGCACCGCGATCTCTCGCCAGTCCAGATGGCGGGGGACCACCGGGATCGCTCGGATCAGCAGCACCGGCTTGATCGTGCCCCGAACCACCTTCTCCGCGATGCTTCCCATGACGAACCGGTCAATCCCGCTCCGCCCGTGGGTTGCCATGGCGACGAGATCAAACCCCTCCCGCTCCGCATAGGCGATGATCTGCGCAGCCGCGTCGCCGTCCAGGGCGACGGTACGGGCGGTGATTCCCTGTTCCATCAGGTCTCGCCGAATCTTCTCCAGGTACGTCATGGCGTCGGCCCTGAGGGCCGCCTTCCGTTCGGCCGCCGCCTCCGGTATGGCTTCGAGCTTGGCCCCTGTGAATCCGAGGGAAAGCCGGACCACGGTAAGCAGTGTCACCTCGGCCCCGCTGCCCTTGGCCAGCGCCACGGCGTGCGGAAGGACTTTCTCCGCCAGCTCCGATCCGTCGAGGGGCACCACGATCTTCTTGTACATGAGCCACCCCCTTTCAGAAGACGATTTGTGATTGCCGATTGTCGATTGAACTTCCAATCATCAATCTTCAATCACACATCACAAAGCCCCCGACGGCAAGATGGGGCCTGATCCCCAGACTGTCAAGGGCCGGGAAGCAGGGGCGGCGTCAGAACGGCACGCCGGGCGCCGTACACACGTCCAAGCCAGTCCCGATGGGACGGAACATCACGGGGGGCCACCAGGGCCGCAACAAGATGCCGTCGTGAATGGCCCAACTCCGTCCCCGGATGCTCGCGCCGGCGCCGGGACGGCGAAATGGCGTCGAACCGTCCAGCCGCCGCTCCAGATCCCCTCCCGGCAGGAAGCCTCGGTGAATCGCCTCCATCCGGTCCTGCCCCGCCAGATAGCCGAAACCATGCCGCTCGTAGAGGAGGGCGTTGTGGTAGAAGAAGGCTTCGAGGAGCAGAGCCGGCTTCCCCAAGCGCGCCGCGAACGCCTCGATCCGGGCGAGCGTGGGTCGAAGCATCCGGAGGCCGGGACGGATCTGACCCGGCGCCAGTCCGGCCCGCATCGCGGATTCTTCCTCACGCCGGTTGCGCGACCGCCCGCCCAGTTCGGTGACTTTTCCCTCGTCATCCAGGTCGACCCCGAAGCGCGGACCCTCCGGGTCGTTCAGAATGATGAAGGTGATCTGCAGATTGCCGTACCGGCTCTCATCCAGCTTCAGGAAGAGGGCGGGATCCAGGGCGTCGGCCCGGTGCTTGAGGCTGAGCCGGACCCAGTGCTCGCCGGGCGGCGCTTCCACGCTGGCGACGGGTTTCCCCTGAGGATCGGTGAAGGCGAGGGGATCAAGCCTGAAGTGTTCGCAGAGAACTGGAGGCACGAGGGAGAGATAGCACCGGTCGCGCTCGACGGGAGGCAGGGCGTTGATCTGGCGCAGGCTGATCACCGCGCGGGCTCCGTCAAGAGGAGGAGTCAGCCGGCACCTTCGGGGGCGGCGCGGCGGGCGTGTCCAACCAGCCCGGCGACAGGTGGGCCGCCAGAGCGGTTAAGCCCCAGCCGAGCGCCCCGCCCCAGAGGGCGCCGGCCAAGACATCCGCCGGGTAGTGGACGCCCAGGTAGACCCGCGAATACGCGACCCCGACCGCCAGGAGGGCGAGCGCCCATCGCCAGCGGCGGAACGCCAGCCATCCCACCGCGGCCAGCGCAAACATGTTGCTGGCGTGGTTGGAGGGCAGGGAGAAGGATCGGGTGCAGCCCGCGAGCAGGTGGACGTCGGGGATGACGTGGCATGGACGGGTCCGCTGCAGCGCGGCCTTGATCAGATTGGTCCCCAGGTCCGCGAGGACCAGGGCCGCCAGCGCGACGGCCACTACGACCCACATCCGTCGCCCACCCCAGACGAGAAGCATGAGGACCACCACCAGCGCCGGCAGCAGGAAGTACCGCTTGTTGCTCAAGATCGGCATGACGAGGTCAAAGAGGGGGTTCTGGAGGGAGCGGTTGATCAGGTGGAAGATCCAGGCGTCGAGGGCCAAGAGTCCCGCCATCGGAATCAGGCCTGCGCGCGCTTCGTGGCGTGCGTGTCGAGGAGAAAGACCAGGCCGCCCAGGCCGCTCACTACCAGTGTGAGGGAGAACCAGACCAGCGACATGGTGAGGGCGGTCGCCGCGTCCACGCCGACCTTGGCGAAAAAGTACACCGCGCCCCCCTCGCGCACCCCGAGTCCTGCCACGGACACGGGCAGCATGGCCACGAAGGTGATCAGGGGGACATAGAGAAAGAAGTAGGCGATGGGGACCCCCAGGTTCAGGCCGGCGCCAATCAGGTAGTACGTCACGACGATCAGGGTCTGGAGCAGCAGCGAGAGCAGGATGGCTTGCCCCAGAGCCCGGTGGTGTCCCCGATAGCGCTGGAGCGCTTCCACCATACCCTGGAGCTTGGCCTGAAACCGGGTCAGCCTCACGATGCGCAGGAGGCCTGAGGCCCGCTGTTTCATCCGGTCGTGCAGGAGCACGGCGATCACCACGCTGAACGATGCAGCCACCGCCAGGATCATGACCGCCACCAGGGGATCGTGGATCCGGCGGAAGGCCAGCCCCAGCGCGATCAGCGCGATGCCCACCAGGGCCGCAAAGCCGGAGAGCCGGTCCACCAGGATCGAGGGGATGGATGCATTGTGCCCCCGGGTGATCCGGTAGATGGTGTAGCCCCGGACGATATCTCCACCGATCAGTGTCGGCAGGAACAGGTTGAAGAAGGCCGCCTCGAAGTAGACGAGAGTCAGGCGCCACAGGGGCAGCCGGATCCCCTCGGCGAGAAGCAGCCGCTGCCAGCGGAACGTGCTGATGAGGTAGCCCAGGGTGTACAGGGCGGCGCACCCCAGGAAGACTTTCAGGGGCAGCACCTGGACGGTGCGAAGAATGGCGGGACGGTCCACCCGCCAGAAGAGGATCGTCAGGAGAAGGGCGCTGACGACGAGCTTTCCCAGAAAGACGAGCCGGCCGTCCCTCGCGCCGGGGGGCTGAAGGTCCATCAAGCCTCCCGGGTGGGGTGGCCCAGCACGCGCTTCACCATGTAGATCGGCTTCCGCTGTGATTCGTGGTAGACCCGGACGAGCATCTCGCCCAAGAGGCCCATCACGAGGAATTGGACGCCGACCAGGATCAGCAGGATCCCCAGGAAGAGGAGCGGGCGCCCGCCGATCTGGGCGCCGAAGGCGAGCTTGAGCGCGGTGAGATAGCCGCCGATGGCGATGCCGACGCCCGCGGCGAGAAGCCCCAGGAGGCCGAAGAACTGGATGGGCTTGGTCGCGAAGCTCAGGAGGAACTTCACGGTGATGAGGTCCAGGATGACCCGCAGCGTGCGGGTGATGCCGTACTTGGAGCGGCCGAAACGCCGCGGGCGGTGGCGAGTCTCCACCTCGGCGAGGCTGATCCCCATCCAGCTGGCAATGGCCGGGATGAAGCGGTGCATCTCGCCGTAGAGGTGGAGATGCTCGACGACCTCTCGCCGGTAGGCCTTGAGGGTGCAGCCGTAATCGTGCAGGCGGACGCCGGTGACCCGGGAGATGAGCCAGTTGGCCAGCATGGAGGGCAGGCGCCGGCTCAAGAACGGGTCCTGCCGAACCTTCCGCCATCCGCTCACGACGTCGTGGTCCTTGGTCAGGGCGAGCAGTCGCGGAATGTCGGCCGGGTCGTTCTGCAGATCCCCATCCAGGGTCACGATCACATCGCCTCGCGCGTGGTCGAAGCCGGCGGACATGGCTGCCGTCTGGCCGAAGTTCCGCCGCAGTCCCACCAGGATCCACCGGGGGTCCTGCGCCCGCACGCTCTCCAGGCGCGCCCACGTCCCGTCGGTGGACCCATCATCCACCGCCACCACCTCGTAGGCCACCTCCTGCGGGTCCAGGGCTCTACGGATCTCCTCGGCGAGGAGGGGGACGTTCTCCTCCTCGTTGAAGACGGGGATCACGATGGAGAGCGTGGGTCGTACCTCGGCTGTCACCGGTGCTCCCTCAGTACCCCGTGAAGGCCCGGGGCGCGAATCCCCGGAAGTTGCGCCCCAGGAAGATGGAAAAGTCTCGGAGGTGTCGCCCCCGGTGCGCGATCGGGACAACCCGCACCCGCTCAACCTCTCGGAAGGCCGTCCGCAGCTCCCCGGGTGGATCGCCGACGCCGAACGAGACAAACAGGCCGTCCCGGCCCTGGAGCGCGTCCCAGCCCCCCCACAGATCGTACTGGTTCATCCGGCGGCCGAGGTTTGCATTGTAGACCCGGGGGTGCCCCTCCACGTAGAAGGCCAGTTCGCTGGCGATCTGGTAGCGGTCGCTCACCAGAAAGAGCGGGGTCGCCGCGCCGCGCTGCACCTCGCTCACGACCTGTCCCAGCTCGGGCCACCCGCGCAGCCGCTTGCTGACCAAGTCCACTGCGGCCGGAACCCGAGCGCCGAACACCCCCAGCACATCCGGAACGAATGCCACCGGAAGCAGCGCGACCGGCAGGATTATAGAAGCAAGCAGCAACCCGTTCAAGCGTCTGGTCACCCGGCGTTGTTCTCCCCATCGAGGCCACGTGTCGGCCCAGCCGGCGACCGCCACCGCGGCCGTGAAGTATGCGTGGGCCGCCCAATTGGCCTGGACCTTGGTGACGAAGCTCCAGCCCTGGAAGAAGAGGAGGACGGGAAGCGAGAGGCAGGCCAGCAGCAACAGATCCTCCCGTCCCTGCCGGATGCCCTCACGCCACGCCCATCCCGCGCCCAGGAGCAGCAACGCGAACATGAAGGGCGATACCACGAGCAACTGACTGCCGAGGAACTCCGGACCTCCGAGGAGGGACGCCTGCGCTCCCCCCGCCCCGGCCTGGATCAGGACGTGGCGGCCCGAGAGCCAGCCATGCCGCGCGTTCCAGACGATGACCGGGCTGAAGATCAGGAAGCCCAGGAGGGCGGCCTCGTACGGCTCGCGCCGGTGGAGCCACGGACGGAGCTTGGGCGAGAGGAGCAGCCACAGGAGGACGCAGGGCGGCAGCATGAGCATGGTGTACTTGCTGAGGAACCCGAGGCCAAGGGCGATTCCGGCGCCGTACCAGGAGCCCTCGCTCCGGCGCTGGACAGCGCGGCAGAGGAACAGGCTCGCCAGGCCCCAGCAGAGTACGAATGGGGAATCGATGGTCATGAGGATGGAGCCGGCGGCGTACAGGGGCGCCAGGCTGAGCAGAACGACGCTCAGGAAACCGGCGCGTTCACTCTGGAAGATCCGGCGCGCCAGGATGTAGGCGATGCCGGCCAGACCGACTCCCAGGACGGTCGCGGGCAGCCGGACCCAGAACGCAGTGTCTCCCCCCAGGCGCGTGCTGAGCGCGATCAGGTACGCCACCATGGGGCCCTTGCTGTAGTAGCTCCAGTCCAGGCGACGAGACCACTCCCAGTAATGCGCCTCGTCCGGGGCCAGTGGCCAGCGGCCGCTCGCGATGAACCAGAGATGAAACGCCGTCAGGGCGAGGAGCCAGAGCAGGGTGAGCGCGCGGTATGACCTCACTTCGTGAGATCTCCGGTCTGGGCGGGGCAAGAAATTTCGGAATGCGGAATGCGGAATGCGGAATGAGAAATCCGCAATCCGCAATCCGCAATCCGAAATCCGAAATGTGCCATCAGGCGGGCTCCGGTTGAATCTGCCGATCTTTGCCTGCGACATCGGCCGCCATGCGGGCGCGATAGTCGGCCAATTTCCGCTTGAGCTGCGGATCCCCCAGCGCCAGGATCTCCACGGCCAGAAGGGCCGCGTTGCGGGCGCCGGCCGCCCCGATGGCCATGCAGGCCACGGGGATTCCGCCCGGCATCTGCACCGTGGAGAGGAGCGCATCCAGGCCGCCCAGTGCGCCCGACTCCATGGGGACGCCGATGACCGGCAGCGTCACGTGGGCGGCCAGGACCCCGGCCAGATGCGCCGCGCCGCCGGCCCCGGCGATCAGCACTCGGAGCCCGCGCCCCTCCGCCTCGTGCGCGTAGCGGGCGAGGCGGTCCGGGGTGCGGTGCGCGGAGCAGATGCGCAGCTCGAAGGGAACCGCGAACTCCTCCAGAATCTTGCCAGCCTCTTGCAGGGTGGGCAGGTCGGAGTCGCTGCCCGTGAGGATCCCCACCAGCGGCCATGTCGGGGCCGTCGAAGAACGCGCCGTGCGCTTGCGTGTCATAAGGCCTCCTGCAAATGCGGAATGCGAAATGCGAAGTGCGGAATTGGACTCCTGGAACGCGCTTTGTCATTCCACATTCCGCAATCCGCACTAGGTTTGTCGGGCGAGCGCCTTTCGGCCGATGTCGGTGCGGTAGTGGACCCCGTCCCAGCGGATCTTCTCCACGGCGCGATAGGCGCGGGCGATGGCGTCCGGGATGTCGCTGCCTAAGGCGGTGACGCCCAGGACGCGCCCCCCGCTGGTCACCACCTTGCCCCCGGCGATGGCCGTGCCGGCGTGGAAGATCACTACGTCCTTCATGCGGGCCGCGGCGCGCAGTCCACTGATGGCCATTCCCTTCTCGTGAGCGCCCGGATATCCTCCCGAAGCCATGACCACGCAAACCGCGGGCTCGGGCCGCCAGCGGATTTCCACCTCGTGCAGCCGGCGATCCACCACGGCCTCGAGGATCGGGAAGAGGTCGCTCTCCATGCGCATGAGCAGCGGCTGGGCCTCGGGGTCGCCGAAGCGCGCGTTGAATTCCATCACCCTCGGTTCGCCATCCTTGATCATCAGCCCCGCGTACAGGATGCCCCGGTAGGGGCGCCCCTCGGCGGCCATGGCCCTGACGGTGGGGATCATGATCTGGTCCATGATCTTCCGGTGGACCTCCTCCGTGACCACGGGTGCCGGGGAGTAGGCGCCCATCCCGCCGGTATTGGGGCCCTTGTCGTCGTCAAAGACCGCCTTGTGGTCCTGCGAGGAAGCCATGGGCAGGACGGTCTCGCCGTCGCTGAAGGCCAGGAAGGATGCCTCCTCGCCGCTCAGGAACTCTTCCACTACGATCTTCTCGCCCGCGTCCCCGAAGGCGCGGTCGTCCATGATGCGCTTGACGGCGTCCAGGGCCTCTTTCACCGTCTGGCAAACGATTGCCCCCTTGCCCGAGGCCAACCCATCGGCCTTGACCACGATCGGCGCGCCGACATCCTGGATGTAGCGGCGGGCGTCGTCCGCGCGGTAGAAGGTCTGGAAGAAGCCCGTGGGGATCTTGTACTTCTTCATCAGCCGCTTGGCGAAGACCTTGCTCCCCTCCAGGATGGCCGCCTGCTGGTCGGCCCCGAAGATCCGGAGGCCGCGGCCCTCGAACTCGTCCACGATGCCCAGCGTGAGGGGCAGTTCGGGCCCGACGATGGTGAGGTCAATGCCCTTCTTGGCGGCGAATTCGGCGAGCCGGCGCACCTCGGAGGCGCTGATATCGACGCACTCGGCCAGCTCGGCGATGCCGGCATTGCCGGGCGCGGCGAAGAGCTGCTTTACCTGGAGGCTCTGCTTCAATTTCCAGATCAGCGCATGCTCTCGACCGCCGCCTCCGATGACCAGCACTCGCATGTTCGCTCCGTTTCAGTCGACGTGACGTTGCCCGGCCGTCAATGCCGGAAGTGCCGGATGCCGGTGAAGACCATGGCCATGCCGTGTTCATCGGCGGCCGCGATGACCTCGGCGTCCCGCACCGACCCGCCGGGCTGCACGATGGCGGTCACCCCCGCCTCGGCGGCCGCGTCCACGCCGTCGCGGAACGGGAAGAAGGCGTCGGAGGCCAGAGCCGTTCCCTGGGTGGGGAAGTTGGCCTTCAGCCGCGCCAGGCGGACCGAGTCCACCCGGCTCATCTGGCCCGCGCCGATCCCGACGGTCGCTTGCGCCGTGGCGAGGACGATGGCATTGGACTTCACGTGCTTCGCCACTCGCCAGGCGAAGCGCAGCGCCTGCATCTCCGCGTCCGCGGGGGTCCGCCGGGTCGCCACCTTCAGCGTGGTCGGATCCAGGTCCAGATCGTCCCGATCCTGAACCAGCATGCCCCCGCTCACCCGCCGCATCTCGAAACCCCCGCTCCCCGGTCCTCGGTCCCCGGTCTCCAATGGCAGCTCCAGCAAGCGGAGGTTCTTCTTGTCCCGGAGGATGGTCAGGGCCTCCGGCGCGTAGCCGGGGGCGATGAGGGCCTCGACGAAGGTGGAGGCGATTTCCCGGGCCGTGGCGGCGTCCAGCGGGCGGTTCATCGCGAGGATGCCCCCGTAGGCGGAGACAGGATCGGTCTCGCGCGCGCGCGCGTACGCCTGGACCAGCTCGCCCGCCGTCGCCACCCCGCACGGGTTGGTGTGCTTGACGATGACCACCACGGGCTCGGTCCACTCTCGGGCCAACTCCCAGGCGGCGTGTAGGTCCACGATGTTGTTGTAGGAGAGTTCTTTGCCGTGCAGTTGTCGGGCGGAGGCGATCCCGCCGGTGAGGTCGAGGTCCCGGTAGAAGGCGGCACGCTGGTGCGGATTCTCCCCGTAGCGCAACTCCTGGAGCTTCTCCAAGCGGACGTGAACGAGCGGGGGGAAGGGAAGCCGAGACTCGAGAGCCGAGACTCGAGAGCCGAGAGGGGAGAGGCGAGGTCCGTCGGGCGCGAGTTCCACCCGCTCGAGAAAGCCGGCGATCATTGCATCGTAGCGCGCCGTATGGGCGAAGGCCTTCCGGGCCAGATCGAACCGGGTGACGGGGGAGAGGGCGCCGTGGTTTCGCGTCAGCTCCTCAAGCACCGGCGAGTAGTCGGCCGGATCCACGAGGACGGCGACATCCTGGAAGTTCTTGGCGGCCGAGCGGAGCATCGCCGGGCCGCCGACGTCGATGTGCTCGATGGCCTGGGCCAGTGAGACGTCGGGCTTCCCGATGGTCGCCTCGAAGGGGTACAGGGTAATGGCCACCAGGTCGATGGGCGCGATCCCCTGGGCGGCCATCTGGCGTTCGTGCTCCGGGTTGCCCCGGATGCCCAGCAGCCCGCCATGGATCCGGGGGTGCAGTGTCTTCACGCGCCCATCCAGCATCTCGGGGAAGCCGGTGATCTCTGCCACGTCGGTCACGGGAAGGCCGGCCTCGCGCAGGACCCGGGCCGTCCCTCCCGTGGAGATGAGTTCCACGCCAAACCCCGCCAGTCCGGAGGCGAAGGGTACCAGGCCGGTCTTGTCTGAGACACTCAGGAGTGCACGGCGCATATGCCTCATCGGCTCTCCTCGTTCTCAGGTAAGGCGGGTCAGGGATTCCAAGGAGTCGTTCGGCAGTTTCCGACCCCCGAAGGAGTCCCGGGCCCCTCGGAGGAGCGGATTCGAAGCTTCGACACGTCCCCGGGACGGCTGGACCGCCGAACTCCCGACCCGCCGACGCTCTTCCTGGACAGAAGGAATATGCGGGGTTTCTGCTGCGGACCCTCAAATGAGCCAGCGGATGCTATCAAAAGGGCCGCGCCCCGGCAAGGGAATTCTCGCCGCCGCGGTCCAGCCGCGGAGCGGTTCAGGCTTCCCGCGACTCGACAGGCACGTCGTCGGTGAAGTGGTCCACCGTGAAGACCTGGATGGCGGCTCCGCGCCTCCAGGCATCGCCCGGGAGGCCCGCCTTGAGACACGTCTGGCGGAGGAATGTCTCCCGGTCCCAGCCAAACTCGCTGGCCACCTGGGGCAGCAAGAGGCCGTGGCGGCCCGCCTGGCTGATGAAGAGGCCGTGGGTTCCGATCCGGATCTCCTGCAGGTCGGCGACCGGGCCCAAAGGAGACAGGACGGACACCTCCACGCGCAGGTGGGGCAGCTCGTCCGGCGTCACGGGCGGAAAGCGCGGATCGGCGGTGGCGGCCGAGGCCGCGCAGTGGGCGACGGCCTCGGCCAGCGGTTTCACGGGTTCCACGTAGCCGATGCAGCCCCGCAACTCCCCCTCGCACGTGATGGTGACGAAGGCCGCAGCGAATGCCTTCAGCACCGGATCCTCGAGAGGATCGCTCTTGGGAGGCGCACCCCGGACGCGGTCGCGGATGGCGCGCCGGGCCGTCGCCAGCAGGGCCGCGCGCTGCCGGTCGCTCAAGAGAGGCGGGGCGCCGTTCACGTCAGGGACCCAGCGGCGTCGCGCCGCCAATACACGCGGACGAGCTTGTCTTCATGCGAGAACCGGATGTCCAAGGCGCCGCCGCAGGCCTTGTTGATGGCCCGACCGAGACGACGGGCCAGCTTCTCCGAGGTAGTCTCCACAACGAGAGGATGCCCGGAATCTGCCTTGATGCGAATGATGCGCTCCAGGGGGTTCTTGGTCGCGGCGGCACGGGCCGCGTTCCGGAGAAGATTGAGAATCTCCGCGCGGTTCTGCACGAGGAAGGAACCCGTCAGATAGAGGATGCCGTTGGGGTTGCCTTCCTGGGCGCTCCGACAGGCCGGGCAGGCGACGGTGATCGGACTGCCCCAGCGCTGCACCTCGCGTCGGGTGGAGGGATCGAGAGACCATTTTCCCTTGTGCCAGACGGCCAGGCAGTTGGAGCAGATGGCCGGATCTCTTGGGGGCTTCGAAACTCGGAGAGGGGTGGTGGAGGACAGGGCCTTGTCGAGTCGGACCAACCGAGCCTTGGCAGAGAGCATAGGTGTCTCCTCCTTGACAGCGGGTTCGGTCTGGCCACCTTTCAATATAGCCCCGGAAGGTCCGACATGCAATCGGAGGATGGCTCCGAAAAGACACAACCCGGACCAGACGGTCCTTGTGAATTCCGGGAGGTGAGGCGGTCGAAATGACGTGGAATACTACAGCATGGCCGTGGGCGCTTCCCATTGGTGGTCATAAATGTCGGATGGAGTTTCATGTTCAGGATCGAAGTTGACATATGGCAGAGCGCGTGGTAATAGTTGAGTGTTCCGGTCGGCTATCTGTGATTTAACTCAAGGGGATAGCCATGAAGATTTCGACAAAGGGGGACTACGCCACTCGAGCATTGCAGGACCTTGCCATGCATTACGAGAAGGGCCCTGTCCCCATCGAGGCCATCGCAGAGCGGCAGGGACTTCCAGCCAGGTACTTGGAACAGCTGCTCCTGACGCTCAAGCGGGCCGGCTTCCTCGCCAGCAGGCGAGGGGTCAATGGCGGATATTACCTGGCCAAGCCGCTGCGGGAGATTACCCTGGGCCAGATCATCCGGGCCGTGGACGGTCCCGTAGCGCCAATCTTTTGCGTCACGGACCGCCCACGGGAAGGGTGTTCGCAGGAGAGCATGTGCGTTCTCCGGGACGTCTGGGCCGAGGTGCGGGACGCCGTCTCGGCCATCGTCGATCACACGACGCTGGCCGACATTTGCGAGCGGATTCAGGCAAAAACTAAAGAGCGGGTCACCTATCAGATCTGATCCGACCCGGGCGGACGGAGGGTATGGCGCGACAGGTTTCCAACGTTCTCGAGCTCATCGGGGATACCCCGCTGGTGCGGCTGGAGCGGCTCGTCAAGCCGGGGTGGGCAACGGTTCTGGGGAAGCTGGAGTCGCTCAACCCGGGAGGGAGCGTCAAGGACCGGATCGCGCTGGCCATGGTCGAGGAGGCGGAGCGCCAGGGACGGCTGAAGCCCGGCGATACGATCGTGGAACCGACCTCGGGAAACACCGGGATCGGGCTGGCAATGGTGGCGGCCGTGAAGGGATACCGGCTGATCCTGACGATGCCCGAGGACATGAGCGTCGAGCGGCGGGCGCTGGTGCAGCGGTACGGTGTCGAGCTGGTATTGACCCCGGCCGTGGAGGGGATGACGGGAGCCGTTTACGCCGCCGAGGAGCTGGTGCGGAAGAACCCCCGCTTCTTCATGCCGCAGCAGTTCCTGAACCCGGCCAATCCCGAGATCCATCGGCGGACCACGGCCCGAGAGATCCTGAAGGCCACGGACGGCCGCCTGGACGCCTTCGTGGCCGGCGTCGGGACGGGCGGGACCCTCACCGGCGTGGGCGAGGTCTTGAAGCGCGAGCGGCCGGAGATCCTGGTCGTCGCGGTGGAGCCGGCTCGCTCGCCCGTCCTCCAGGGCGGGAAATTCCGGCCGCATGGGATCCAGGGGATCGGCGCCAGCTTCGTCCCGGGCGTCCTCAACACGACCATCTACGACGAGATCATCGGAGTCCGGGATGAGGATGCCCTGGCGGCCACGCGGCGCCTGTCCCGGGAGGAGGGCCTGCTGGTCGGCGTCTCCTCGGGGGCCAACGTGTTCGCGGCCCTCAAGGTGGCGGAGCGGCTCGGGCGGGACAAGACGGTGGTGACCATACTCTGCGACACGGGCGAACGCTATCTCAGCGTTGCGATCTAGGTTCCGTCCCTCCTTTTCTCTGGAAGCGCGTACGAGGAGTCAACATCATGGCGGTCACGGTCTACATCCCGACCCCGTACCGGAGGTTCACCAACAACGCCGCGCGGGTGGAGGTTCCTGAAGGCGACGTCCTGGCCCTGGTCCGGGAGCTGGAGGCGCGGTACCCGGAGTTGCGGGAGCGGATCCTGGGTCCCGACGGGCGGCTTCATCGGCACCTGAACATGTATGTGAACGATGAGCCCGTCGAGGGGATGCAGGGCGTGCAGACCCCCCTGCGGGACGGCGATCAGGTCGCCGTGATCCCCGCCATGGTCGGCGGGACGTTGGCCTTCACGGAGGAGCAGATTCGCCGCTACAGCCGGCATATCATCCTGCCCGAGGTCGGCGGAACGGGGCAGCGGAAACTCTTGAGCAGCAAGGTGCTGCTCATCGGGGCGGGCGGCCTCGGCTCGCCGGCGGCCCTCTATCTCGCGGCCGCCGGCGTGGGGACACTGGGGATCGTGGACTTCGACGTCGTGGACTTGAGCAACTTGCAGCGCCAGATCCTGCATCACGTCCACGATGTGGGACGGCCGAAGGTGCAGTCCGCGGTAGAGACCATCGGCGACCTCAATCCGGACGTGAAGGTGATCCCGTACAACGAGCCCTTGGATTCGGCGAACGCCAGGCAGATCTTCGCCGAATACGACGTCATCGTGAACGGGTGCGACAACTTCCCCACGCGGTACCTGGCCAACGACGCCTGCGTCTTCCTGAACAAGCCGATGGTGGACGGCAGCATCTTCAAGTTCGAAGGCCAAGTCACCGTGTTCGTCCCGGGGCGCGGCTGCTACCGCTGCCTGTACCCGTCGCCGCCCCCGCCGGGTTTGGTGCCGAGCTGTTCCGAGGCCGGGGTCTTCGGGGTGCTGTGCGGGGTCATCGCCTCCATCCAGGGGATCGAGGCGATCAAGCTGCTCCTGGGGCTGGGCGAGCCGCTGGTTGGCCGCTTGCTATTCTTGGATGCCCTCGGCATGGAGTTCCGCCAGGTGAAGATCCGTCGGGACGCGGATTGCCCGGTCTGTGGGGATCACCCAACAATCACGGACCTCATCGACTATCACGAGTTCTGCGGAGTGCCCCCGGCGGCGCGCGTCAGTTAGCGGCGTGCGCTCTGCGGCCCGGCCGTTTTGTTCCGCGCTGATCGTCCGCTCGGCCGAGCACCCGAAGAATTCTGGGACAGCGTCACCTTGAGCGTGCGAATGGTGTCAGCCCTTCAACGCCCGGAGGTCGGGCGGATGAGGATGGGCCGATGAGAGCCGCCGGCATCCTGGAGGCGATCGGGAACACCCCGCTGGTGGAGCTCCGTCGCATCAGCCCAAAGCCCGCGGTTCGGATCTTCGCCAAGCTGGAGGGGGTGAACCCCACGGGAAGCCTGAAGGACCGCATCGCCAGGTACATGGTGGAGGCGGCGGAGCGGAGCGGGGCCCTCACCAAGGACAAGATCATCCTCGAGCCGACCAGCGGGAACACCGGGATCGCCCTGGCCATGGTGGCGCGCCTGAAGGGCTACAAGGTCAAGGTCGTGGTCCCGGACAACGTGACCGTGGAGCGACGGCAACTGATGGAACTGTTCGGCGCGGAGATCGTCTACTCGGACGGCAGCCAGGGCACCAACGGATCCATCAAGCTGGCCCAGCAGTTGGCGGAGGATCCCCGCTACTTTATGCCGTACCAGTATGGCAATCCCGCCAATCCGCTGGCGCACTACGAGACCACGGCGGTGGAGATCCTCCGGGACTGCCCCGAGGTAGACGTCCTGGTCGCGGGGCTCGGGACCGGGGGGACGCTCATGGGGTGCGCCCGGCGCCTCAAGGAGCACGATCCGCGCATCCGCGTCGTGGCCGTGGAGCCGCACCCGGGAGATCTGGTCCAGGGGCTGCGCAGCCTGGACGAGGGCTTCATCCCCCCCATCCTGGACGCCAGCCTGCTGGACAGCAAGATCATCGTGGACAGCCGGTGCGCGTTTGCGGCCACCAAAGACCTGACGACGAAAGAAGGAATCTTCGCCGGGGTCTCGTCGGGTGCGGTCATCCACTGCGCGATCCGGGTGGCCCATCGCATGGAGCGGGGGACCATCGTCTGCGTCCTCTGCGACGGCGGCTGGAAGTATGTCAGCCTGGGCGTCTGGTTCAAGGAGTTCCCGCCGGTGGGCGAGAACATCCAGAGCCACGTGTGGTGGTAGGGGGAAGAGCCGAGAGTGGAGAGCCGAGAGCCGAGAAAGCCGATGACGACTCCAGGTGAGCCAGCAGTGACGGTCCATGCCCTGACGGCAGAGCAGTTGGCCGAGATCATCCGGCAGGCCGAAGCAGGCTATCCGGAGGAGATCTGCGGAATCGTCGTCGGGAAGCCCGGGTCGCCGGAGACCTACCGGGTACACCAGGTGAGGAACGTCGCCAACCGGGAGCGGCAGCAAGACACCACGGGGATCGAGCGAGATGCCCGGACGGCATATCGGATGGATGACCGGGAGGTGCTGCGCCTGCTCCGCCATGCGGATGAGGCCGGGTCGGACGTTGTGACGTTTTACCACTCCCATCCAGACCACGACGCCTATTTCTCCGCCATGGATCGCGATCGGGCACTGCGGGCCGACCACGAGCCCCTCTGGCCCGGGGCCAGCTACCTCGTCGTTTCAGTCCGGGAAGGTCGCGCCCGAGAGGCACGATATTTCGCCTGGGACGGTGTTCGGAAGGACTTCGCGGCGGTGGCCGCAAGCCTTCCAACGCGCGAGCCCTGACTCCGAGGGAGAGGGGCGTGCCCCGTGTGTCACGTCCCCCCCGGGTGAGCGGGAAGGCAGGCGGGATCGGATGAGCCCTGGCGAGATCGGGCTTTGCACCGGCGGCTTTTTGGGGTATGGTTAGTCCGCGAGTGCATGGGCGGCTGCCGCGGGGCCGGTCTGAGGAGGGGGCGGGTGAAGACGCAGGACGCCTTGAGCTTGCTGATTGCGCTGGAAGAGCGCGTGGCCCGCATATACTTTCACTTCTTCCGGACCTTCCGGGATGACCGGGGAGTGGCGCAGTGCTGGTGGGACATGGCGCGGGACGAGTACGGTCACGTGGGCATCCTCAAGATGGTTCGGGATATGGTTTCTTCCGAGGCCGAGGGGGGGCATATCGGGGCCCGCCTCTGGTCGCTGGTGGATGTCGTGGAGCGGTGCGAGCAAGAAGCCGCCGCCGCGGATTCCTTAAGCCGGGCGCTGGAGGTGGCTATCCAGCTCGAGTCGTCGGAGCTGGACGCCCTGGGGCACCGCATCGTCCAGTCGTTGCGCGCCGAGTTGCCGGACGGGGCGGCCCGTCCGTTTGCGGCGGAGGACTCCCACCGGCAGCGACTGCTGGAGGCGGCCTGGAAGATTCCGGATTTGACCCTGAGACAACGCCTGGAGACGATGTTCGGGGGTGCCAGGGGGCGCTGAGCGAGGTGGCCCATGAGCAAGCGACGGGTGCATCTCACCTTCCAGGGGCAGCTCGCGGACGAACCGGCCATCTGGACGATGAGCCAGCAGTTCAACCTGGTGTTCAACATTCGCCAGGCGGACCTGGAGGATGGTTTCGGCTGGATCATGCTGGAGTTGGAGGGCGATGACGAGAGGCTGGCGGACGGCCTGCGATGGCTGGAGGAGCGGGGCGTCATCGTCGCCCCCATAGAGCAGGATGTCGTGGCCGGGTAACGTCCGGCGACCTCGTTTTTGCTTGACACCCCCTGCGTGCTCTGCTTAAATCCGCCGCGACGCTGACTCATCCAGAGTGGCTGAGGGACTGGCCCTGCGAAGCCACGGCAACCCCGCCTGCGGCGGGGTGCCAACTCCTGCCCTGCGGATCCGGGGAGAGATGAGAAGGCGGCTGACGGACACCGTGAGCCCCTTCTCGTGCGAGTGAGAAGGGGCTTTCTGTTTCTCTGGAGGGCGCCGGTGGCGACTTTGAGAGTGGCATTGACCTTCCCGCCGGACTTGGTGCGTGAGCCGGTGATTTACACCGTGGCCAAAACCTACCACCTAGTCCCGAACATCCGCAAGGCCCGGGTGAAGGAGGGCGCCGGAGAGGCCACGCTGGATCTCACCGGGGCAGAAGAGGACCTGAAGCGCGGAGTCGAGCACCTGACCCGGCTGGGGGTGAAGGTAAAGCCGGTGGGTGGGGCCCGTTCGTCGGGCTGAGGAGAAGAGCTGCGCGCGGTCACGGACCGCGGAGTTGCCTGGTCATCTGAAACCCGAGCGTCTTGCGGGAGGCATTGGCCCGATGGGATATGTGAAGGGATTGAAGTGTCGCGAGTGCGCCCGGCCGTACCCGGCCAAACCGCTCCACGTCTGCGAGTTCTGCTTCGGCCCGCTGGAGGTGGATTACGACTACGCCGCCATCGGTCGCGCCATGGACCACCGCAGCATCGAGGCGGGGCCGCCCAACATCTGGCGATACCGGGCTCTGCTCCCGGTGGACGGCGAGCCGACGGTCGGTCGCCACTGCGGCTTCACGCCGCTGGTCCGGGCCCGGAACCTGGGGAAGGCGCTCGGTCTCAGCCAGCTGTACGTCAAGAACGACACCGTCAACCACCCGACGCTGTCCTTCAAGGACCGCGTGGTGGCGGTGGCGGTGATCAAGGCGCAGGAGTTCGGGTTCTCGGTGGTCGCTTGTGCGTCCACGGGGAACCTGGCGAACTCGGTGGCGGCCCATGCGGCGGAGGGAGGGCTCACCAGCTTTGTCTTCATCCCCGCGGACCTGGAGCAAGGCAAGGTCGTGGGCACCTCCATCTACGCGCCCAACGTGGTGGCGGTGGATGGCACCTACGATGAGGTGAACCGGCTGTGCAGCGAGGTGGCCGACAAGTACGGCTGGGCCTTCGTCAACATCAACATCCGCCCGTACTATGCCGAGGGCTCCAAGACCTTCGGCTACGAGATCGCCGAGCAGTTGGGCTGGCGCGCGCCCGCCCACATCGTCGTGCCGGCCGCAGGGGGGTCGCTCATCACGAAGGTGTGGAAGGGCCTGAAGGAGTTCTACAATCTGGGGCTGCTGCCAGCCGTCCCCACCCGCATGCACGTGGCCCAGGCGGCGGGGTGTGGTCCCATCGTGAATTCGGTCAAGGCGGGAAGCGAGATCATCCGGCCGGTGAAGCAACCCCGGACGATCGCCAAGTCGCTGGCCATCGGCAACCCCGCGGATGGCTATTACGCCTTCAAGGTGGTGAAGGACAGTGGCGGGAGCGGCGAGCATGCCACCGACGAGGAGATCGTCGAGGCCATGAAGCTCCTGGCCGCGACGGAGGGAATCTTTGCCGAGACGGCGGGCGGCGTCACCGTCGCCGCGACGAAGAAACTGGTGGAGCAGGGGGCCATCGGCCGGGACGAAGTCACGGTCATCTCGGTCACTGGCAACGGGTTGAAGACGCAGGAGGCTGTGGCGGGCGCCCTGCGGGTCCCGGCCCACATCAAGCCGACGCTGGCGTCCTTTGACGCCGCGCTGGCTCAGCACCCGCCGAGTGGAGCCGGAAACGGGTTGACGGCTGGCTGCTGAGCGGTGTTCACTTCGGATTCTCCAATTGCCAGAGGAGGCTATGCGCGTATGAGCGTGCTCGTGCGGATTCCCACGCCTTTGCGGGCGGTGACGAAGGGGCAGGGCGAGCTGAAGGTCGAGGCGGCATCCGTCCAGGAGCTGATTAGCCGGTTGGACCAGGAGTACGCAGGGATCAAGGCTCGTCTCTGCGAGGACGACGGGAATTTCCGCCGCTTCATCAATGTGTACGTGAATGAGGAAGATGTTCGCTTTCTGCAAGGGCTGGCGACGCCCCTGAAGGCCGGCGACGAAGTGTCAATCGTCCCAGCCATCTCCGGCGGGCGATAAGTTCCCGCCCGGCCGCCCTTCTCGCTGCTGGCGGCGCGAGAGGGTCTGATTCGTCGGCCTGAACGGATTGTTCCCGGAAAAGCTCGATAGCCGTCCGGGAGACCCCCATGGCCTCGAAGGTCCTCCCAGAGGTCAGGATGTGGGTGATGGTGCTTGCGGCGACCATCGGTCTTTCGGCGTGCGCTGGGAGTATCCCTCAGATCTCGCTTCAGGTCCCAGCCCCCTCTCCCTTTCCGGGCCCACCGGGAAGCCCGCGAGTGGGCGTGCGTCCTTTGCGCGACGCCCGGGAGCTGGCGCTCCTGAAGTCGCGACAGGGGTGGTTCCTGGAGTACCTTCCCGAGGAGGCGCTGGACCCCAGCCCCACCCAGGCGGTCACCCAGGCCCTCATAGAGCGGCTTCGCGCCTCCGGTCGCTTCGAGCAGGTGATCGGCCTGGCGGCGGAACAGGAAGTCCCGGAAGCGTTCAGCCGAGCCCGCAATCCGGTGCCTGCCGAGGTGGTCCTCGAGGGGGATCTTCAAACGTTCTACGTGGAGCGCAACACCGTCAGCAGTCCGTTCCTTTCGATGCTGACGACGCCCCTCGGTGTACCCCTGACCGCTCTCAGCGGGTTGAGATTTCTACCCACGCCCGCCACCCCATTCCTCCCCGTGAACTACCACGCCAACCTGGCAATGCAGCTGCGCCTGTGCGATTCGCGGACCGGGGTCGTGGTCTGGGAAAGGACAGTCGAGGGCATCGGTGAGCTCAGCGAGACGGCGGCGGCGGAGCTTTTCATGGGCAAGGAGGACCAGATGAAGGAGGCGGCCACCCTGGCCCTTCAGGCGGGAGTCGAGAAGTTCGCTCGCCAGCTCCCCTCCGCCGAGTGGTTCAAGGCCCGCTGGCCCAAGAACCGGATGCCGGGCCCCGGCATTTCCGCTCCAATGCCCCGGTAGGCGTTCGGATTTCGCTCACCCAGACTGGTAAGCGAAACCCGCGCGCCTGTCTCCTGTCCCATCTCCTGAGGTCGTGTTGGAACATGTGATCCTGGATGGCAGAGAGTTTTCGGCAGCTTCATTCATCGCGCGTGGGAAATCCATTGGCACTGCCTACCTGGGCGCGATGTGACCGGATATGCCAATACCCAGCCC
>Ga0315280_10003158_pt1 | contig 25669 bp, 18 predicted proteins | sample YL17G06_40_MG_FD_203697 | JGI IMG/M metagenome (GOLD analysis project Ga0315280, IMG submission 203697) | Sediment microbial communities from Yellowstone Lake, YNP, Wyoming, USA - YL17G06_40 | ecosystem: Environmental > Aquatic > Freshwater > Lake > Sediment | place: USA: Wyoming | collected...
CCGCCCACAGAATCAGAATCAATGCAAAGAATGCGGGCAGACACGATTGAAAAAAAGATTTTATATGAAGAAGAACTATCTCTTATGTTTAAAATGGGGCAAGAGATGTTCTCCAACATTAGTTTTGAGAATATTGCCAAGAGTATTGCGGAAAGCGCCAATAAGATAATAAATGCCGAGATCGCTACCATTCTCTTGGAAGACAAGAGTTCCGGATATTTAATTCCTATTTATAGTCAGGGTGTTAATCCAGAGTTAATCGATAAAATGCGCATTAAGAAAGGCGAGGGGGTTTCCGGTTGGGTTGCTTTGAATAACCAGGTTATCGTGAAGAATGATATTGAGCACGACCCGTGGTTTCAGCAGCAGAAAGCCGGCGAATACTTTGTAAATTCACTAATCAGTATTCCTTTATCGACTGAGGAACGGGTTATCGGCGTATTGAATTTAAGCAATAAAAAATCCCGCGAGCCGTTTGCGGATGACGAGATTGAATTTTTAAAAGGCCTTACCACCGAGGCATCGATAGCCCTACAAAATGCCAGCCTCTATGAGCAAATTCAAGATAGTTACTTAAGAACAATCAGTGCCTTGGCGTTTGCTTTGGATGCCAGAGATTCCTACACGCGGGAACATTCGGAAAACGTTACCAGATATGCGCTGGCTATTGCCCAGGAGATGTGTCTTCGGCCTTCAGAAATCGAGCACATCCGTCGTGCGGGTTTATTACACGATATCGGTAAGATCGGTATACGCGACGGCGTATTGCTTAAGCCGTCTAAATTAAGCGACGATGAATATAACGATATAAAGAGGCATCCGGCCAAGGGAGAGGCGATTGTCAGCGCCCTTCCGTTCTTGAAGGAAGAAGCAAAGATGATTAGGCATCACCACGAGCGTTTTGACGGGAAGGGCTACCCCGACGGCATAAGTGGCTTGGCAATTGAAAAAGGGGCGAGGATTTTGGCAGTAGCCGATTCTTTTGATGCGATGGTGGAAAACAGGGTGTATCGGCAGGCATTGGGAATTGAAACAGCTTGCGATGAGCTCAAAAATAACAGCGGCAAGCAGTTTGACCCGGAAATCGTAGATGCCTTATTAAGAGCACTAGAGAAAAATCCCCACCTGTTAACAAAATAATCATTGACAAAATTAAGTTCTTGTTGTAAAATCCCAGCAATCATTTTTTATCAGCGCTTGTTAAAGATGAAATATTCTGTAACTCATTGTAAAATAATAAGTTATATATCCCTCGACTTCGTCCTTCGCTTTGCTTTAGGACTCAAGGACGATTCTGAACGAAGTGAAGGATCTCGCGCGGGATCAATTTTCTTCAGTTAAGTCAGGGAAAATTTAAGGAGCAATATTATGGCGGAATGGATAGGCATAGGTAGGCGAGCAAGGAGATGTTACGGCCTTGATGAGATTGCTTTAGTTCCCGGAATGGTGACGGTTAATCCCAACGAAGTGGATACGACCTTTGAAATCAATGGGAAAAAATTCCGCGTTCCCATCCTGGCGGCAGCCATGGATGGTGTCGTTGATGTTAAATTCGCTATAGAAATGAGCAGGCTTGGTGGTATCGCGGTATTAAATTTAGACGGTGTCCAGACTAGATACGACAACCCCGGGGAAGTGCTGGAAAAGATAGCCAAGGCCTCCAATGTAAAAGCTACCGAGTTAGTTCAGTCCATTTATACCCGGCCGATAAAAGAGAAATTAATCGCCAAAAGAATATATCAGATTAAAGAGAAAAAAGGAACGGCTGTCGTGAGCTGTATTCCTGCTAATGCGCAGAAATTCGGCAAGATTGCCCAGGATTCGGGGGCGGATATATTTATTGTGCAGTCAACGGTTACTTCCACGAAACATATCTCCCGTGAATATAAAAGCCTTGATTTGTATAATTTTTGTAAGTCGATGAAAATCCCCGTGATTATAGGTAACTGCGTTACCCATGAAATGACTTTGGAATTATTAGAGACAGGGGCTAAGGGCCTTTTAATCGGCATTGGGCCGGGCGCTGCCTGTACGACCAGGGGCGTTTTAGGGATTGGCGTGCCGCAGGTAACCGCAACCGTAGATGCTGCTGCTGCGCGCGATTATTATTTTCGCAGAAAAGGAAAATATATAACGATAATTACCGATGGCGGTATGTCTATAGGTGGAGATATCTGTAAAGCATTTGCCTGCGGAGCTGATGCGGTAATGGTCGGTTCGGCATTTGCCCGGGCGAAAGAGGCACCCGGGGCAGGTTATCACTGGGGTATGGCTACCTCGCATGTAAATTTACCGCGCGGCACAAGAATATACGTCGGCACAACCGGAACACTAGAAGAAATACTTTTTGGCCCGGCCAAAGTTGATGACGGTTCGCAGAATTTAATGGGTGCGCTTTCAACCTCAATGGGTTGCCTGGGCGCTAAAGATATGAAAGGAATGCACGACGTGGAAATTATCATTGCTCCTTCAATTCAGACCGAAGGGAAAATATTTCAGGTTGTGCAGAGAGTAGGTATGGGGAAATAAGTGAAGACATAACTTATCCCCCCTTCTTGCTTTCGCAAGAAAGCAGGGGGGATTAATTCGCCCGAACAACTTACGTCGTTTTTTAAACTCCGTAAGTTGTGGGCTCATTAAAAATGAAAAAACATAAGAGGCGAAAATCTATTAAACGTAAAGTTAGCAAGCGCAAGGTAGTCAGACGTAAGGTTAGGGCTAAGGCTATTAGACGAAGAGGCCGGGTGGTCATTAAGTTAAAAAAACTAACGCCGAAAATTTCTCTGGGGCACAGGCAGACAATTGTTATCTTAGATTTTGGTTCCCAATACACGCAGTTAATTGCCCGACGGGTGAGGGAAAACAAAGTATTCAGCACTATTTTGCCCTATAACACCACTGCCGAAGCGCTAAAAGCAATGTCGCCGAAAGGAATTATCCTCTCAGGCGGGCCAGCCTCGGTTTATGAAAAGAAAAGCCCTTCCCCGGATAAAGGTATATTTAAATTAGGGATACCCATACTCGGCATATGCTACGGAATGCAGGCAATCGCCCAAAGTCTGGGCGGCAGCGTTAAGCACAATCCTAACCGTGAATACGGAAAGACCGAGATGTTTCTTGATGATACCCGCGATTTATTCAGCCAGTTACCCGGTAATATTACCTGCTGGATGAGCCACGGCGATTTAGTAAAGAAAATTCCGCCGGGGTTTGTCTCGATAGCTCACACATTAAATACTCCCATCACGGCAATGTCCAACGTTGCCAAGAAAATATATGGGGTGCAGTTTCATCCGGAAGTAACGCACACCCTTAAGGGCAACCAGATTATTACCAACTTCTTATTTAAGATTTGCGGTTGTTTTCCCCGCTGGACAATGCAGTCTTTTATTAAGGATACGGTTCAAGACATCAGAAATACCGTCGGCCATAAGAGAGTGGTGTTGGGTTTAAGCGGCGGAGTAGATTCTTCTGTTTGTGCGATTCTGGCCCATAAGGCAATTGACAGAAACTTAAAATGCATCTTTATTGATAACGGCCTGCTGCGCAAAGATGAGGTGAGGGCGATAAAGAAGACATTCCGCGGCCTCTTTCATTTAGATTTGGATTATGTAGACAGGAGTAAACGTTTTTTGGATAAGCTCAAAGGCATAACCGACCCCGAGCAGAAAAGAAAGATAATCGGCGAAGAATTTGTTAAGGTATTTGAAGAAGAAGCAGCAAAATTTAAAAGAGTGGAATTTCTCGCCCAGGGCACGCTTTATCCGGATGTGATTGAATCCGTTTCTGCCACTGGTTCGCCTTCCGCGCGGATTAAGAGCCATCATAATGTCGGAGGCCTGCCGCTCCATATGAAATTAAAATTAATTGAGCCGCTCAGGGAATTATTTAAAGACGAAGTAAGGGAACTGGCGCGCGAATTAGGCCTTCCCGAGACGATAATCTATAAGCAGCCTTTCCCCGGCCCCGGTTTAAGCATCCGGATTATCGGCGAAGTAACCGAAGAACGCCTTAAAATCTTACGCGAAATAGACAGACGTTTGTTGGAAGACATAAAGGTAGCAAATCTTTACGATAAAGTCTGGCAGTCGTTTGCCATATTGCTCCCCATAAAGACGGTCGGGGTTATGGGCGATAGCCGCACCTATGAAAATGTGGTAGCGATACGCTGCGTAGAAAGCCAAGACGGTATGACCGCTGATTGGGTCCGCCTGCCTTATGAATTATTAGAGAAAATCGCCAATCGTATTATCAACGAAGTAAAAGGTGTTAACCGCGTTGTTTACGATATCTCATCCAAGCCTCCTGCGACGATTGAATGGGAATGATTTAGCATATAGCATATGGCCAATAGCAAAAATTGCAGTTAATAAAATTATTTTCTTTTTCATTCTCAGCATCCTCGAAATATTATAGAACCATAAGCCATACGCTATAAGCCATAAGCTAACAAATGCCACGTTCTGAATTTATCCACCTACATCTGCATACCCAATATAGCCTTCTTGACGGAGCCTGCCGTATACTGGATATACTTGGCCTCGCCAACAAATATAACATGGATTCCTTAGCCATTACCGACCACGGGAATATGTTCGGAGCGATAGAATTCTATATCGCAGCGCAGAAAGCCGGGGTTAAGCCGATAATCGGCTGCGAGGTTTATATTGCCCCGGGGAGTCGTTTGGAAAAGTCAGCGCAGGGGATTGAAGAGGCATCTTACCACTTTATTTTATTGGCGAGGGATGAAACCGGCTACGGCAATCTGATGAAACTTGTTTCCATCGGTTATTTAGAGGGATTTTATTACCGGCCGCGGATCGATAAACAGATTCTCGCGCAATATTCCAAGGGGCTTATCGGCACCTCCTCTTGCCTTAAAGGCGAAATACCGGTGTTGATACAGGCCAATAGATTCAATGATGCTTTAAAGGCTGCCGATGAATTTACGCAGATTTTAGGTAAAGGTAATTTCTATTTAGAATTACAGGAGAATGCCATACCCGAACAAAAAACAGTTAATCAAGGTCTCTTAAAGATTGCTAAGGAATTATCCCTGCCCCTAGCGGCCACAGCCGATGTGCATTATCTGACGAAAGATAATGCCAGCGCACATGAGGCACTCCTCTGCATTCAAACCCAGACAACCTTAGATGACCCTAACCGAATGAGGTTTCAGACCCCCGAGTTTTATTTTAAGAGCCCCGATGAAATGAAGCTTCTGTTTAGGGAAGTGCCTGAGGCAATTAAAAATACGGTGGAAATCGCCTCCCGATGTAATCTGGAATTGGATTTTTCTAAAGTTCACCTGCCTAAATACGACCCGCCGGAGGGTAAAGATAAAGAGGAATTTTTAAGGGAACTCTGCACGGATGGCCTCAAAAAAAGATTTAAAGAAGTAACGCCGAGCATAGAGGAGCGGCTGGAACACGAATTAAAGATTATTACCCAGACGGGGTTTGCCAGTTACTTTTTAATTGTCTGGGATTTTATCCACTATGCAAAACAAAATAATATTCCCACCGGCCCGGGCCGCGGTTCCAGCGCGGGAAGCCTGGTAAGTTATCTTCTGGGGATTACCGATATCGATCCTTTAAGATACGGACTTTTATTTGAACGGTTCTTGAACCCCGAGCGGCTTAGCCTTCCTGATATTGATATAGATTTCTGTTTTGAACGGCGGTCAGAAGTAATCGACTACGTAACCAGAAAGTACGGCCGGGAAAACGTCGCACAGATCATCACCTTTGGCACGATGCAGGCGCGGGCAGTAGTAAGGGATGTCGGGCGGGTCATGGGGATTAGCTATGCCGATGTTGATAGGCTTGCCAAGATGATTCCGCAGGACCCTGATATTACCTTAAAAGAGGCTATTGAGAGCGAGGCGGAACTTAAAAATCTTTATAAAAACGACGAGCAAATTACTAAACTCGTAAATACGGCACTCGTCCTCGAAGGTTTAACCCGCCATGCTTCAATTCATGCTGCCGGTGTGGTTATCGCCGATACAGCCCTTACCGATTACACTCCGCTGTTTAAAAGTGCAGACGATAAAATTTCTACGGGTTACAGTATGCAGGCATTAGAAAAGATCGGCCTTTTAAAGGTAGATTTTCTCGGCTTACGCACACTTACGGTAATTGACCAGGCAATTAAAATAATCGAGGCAAGGCACAAAGAAAAAATAGAAATTGAAAATATCCCTCTGGATGATCCCAAGACTTTTAAGCTTCTTTGTGCCGCACAAGCATCGGGAGTGTTTCAACTGGAAAGTTCAGGTATGCGCGATTTACTTAAAAAACTTCAGCCGGAACGTTTTGAAGATATTATCGCATTGTTGGCTTTATACAGGCCGGGGCCGATGGGCTCGGGAATGCTGGATGATTTTATTGAACGCCGGCACGGCCGGGTTGCCATAAAGTACGACCATAAAAAATTAGAGAAAATACTTGGCGAAACATACGGGATTATGATTTATCAGGAACAGATAATGCAGATTGCTTCGGAACTTGCCGGCTTTAGCCTCTCCCAGGCGGACTTATTACGCCGGGCAATGAGTAAAAAAATACCGGAAGTAATGGAGCAGCAGCGAAGGAATTTCCTCCAAGGTTGCATTAAGAACGATATAGCCTCGGGTACGGCCAATAAGATATTTGACCTGATTGAATATTTTTCCGGTTACGGCTTCAATAGATCACATTCAGCTGCCTACGCAATTATTTCTTACCGAACTGCGTATCTTAAGGCGCACTTCCCGGTTGAATTTATGACGGCACTTCTCACTTCCGAACGGGATAATACCGATAAAGTCGCAGAGTATGTCAACGAAGCAACGCGCATGGGGCAAAAGGTTCTGCCGCCGGATATAAACGAAAGTTACAGCGATTTTACGGTTGAGGATAATCATACCATCCGTTACGGATTATTGGCAATTAAAAATATCGGCAGCACGGCTATCGAGTCTATTGTGGAATCGCGTAAACAGTTTGGTAAGTTCGTTTCGCTGGATGACCTGGTGCAGAGGGTTGATTTAAGATTGGTAAACCGCAAGGTCCTGGAGAGCCTGATAAAATGCGGGGCAATGGATTCTTTCCGAATGTATCGTGCCCAGATGGCGGTCATACTTGATAGTCTGCTTAACTGGGGTGGTAAGATGCAAAGGCAAAGGCAGAGCGGGCAGATGACTTTTTTTGATAACGTAGCCACGCCGGCGAATAACGGCGTTCAGATAAAAGAATGGCCACAGCCGCAGGTGCTTGCTTTTGAAAAAGAGATGCTGGGTTTTTATATCAGCGGCCACCCTTTAGCCCGTTACGCAAATCAACTTAAGCGGTTTTCCCAGAGTTCCACTTTAAATTTGTCTCAGGAGAAAGACGGCGACAACATAAATATCGTCGGATTAGTGATTAAGATTAAACAAACGGTTACCCGCGCCAAACAGGAGAAGATGGCTATCCTTCAGTTAGAAGATCTGGAAGGCAAGGTAGAGGTTTTGGTATTTCCGGTTGTTTTTCGTCAGGTGTATAAATATATACAACTCAACAGCGTTGTTTTGGTAAGCGGCAGGCTTAATTTAAAAGAAGATACGCCCAAAATAGTGGCTAATGGTTTAATTCCTATCGATAAGGTTTATAGCCTTATCTCGGCGATTAATATAAACTTAAGCAGTATCCGCGAGAATCTCTTTGTGAGTCTCAAAGAAAGGCTTATGCAGTCAAAAGGAACGGTGCCCGTTTATTTGCACCTGGATTCTCCGGCACGTTCTCGCGTCCAATTAGTTGTGGGAGAAGAACTTTTCGTAGAGCCTACGGAAAATTTAATCCAAGATATAGAATCCCTTCTGGGTGAAGATAGGTTATCCCTTTCGATTTAAATGTTTAGATTCTGCGGCACCTGCCTGCCCTGCCTGCCGGCAGGCAGGCATTGGCTCAGAATCAAGCGAAGGTTTCATTGATGAAGCCATTATCTAGATTCTGCGCCACATTGGCTCAGAATCAAGCGAAGGTTTCATTGATGAAGCCATTATCTAGATTCTGCGCCACATTGGCTCAGAATCAAGAAAAAGTTTGATTAATCAAACTTTTTCTTGACATCGTAACTTTTTGCTGATACTATAGTTACAACACGGAGGAGGTGAAATATATGACGAAAAAGGATATTATCTTAAGAGTATCCGATGAGACTAACCTCAAGCAGATTGACGTAAAAAAGATTGTGCAAAAGACATTTGATTATATAGTAGATGCTCTATCCAGAGGAGAAAAAATAGAACTGCGCAACTTCGGAGTATTCAAGATAAAACAAAGAAAAAGTCGCACAGGCAGAAATCCGCGTACCGGTCAGGTAGTGCCGGTTCCTCCCAGAAAGGTGGTTGTCTTTAAGCCCGGCCTAGAGATGAAAAAGAAAGTAAAATAATAAGTCTATAACTTCCTCTAAACAGTTGACTTAAGAGTCCCTTTAACTAATAAATATGTTTAAGGCTATTCGGGGTGTAAAAGATATCTTGCCGGAAGATGCGTATTCCTGGCAAGATATCGAAGATATTGCAAGGCATATTTTTTCAATATATGGGTATCAACAAATACGCACTCCCATAATTGAAGAAATCGGCTTGTTTAATCGTTCTCTGGGTTCATCCAGCGAAATAATCCAAAAGCAGATGTTTGAAATTAAGCGGGAGGCCGAGACATTGGTCTTGCGTCCCGAGGCAACTGCTTCGGTAGTCCGTTCTTATGTTGAAAATAATCTGGATAAAAAAATAGGCTTTGCTAAATTTTATTATATCGGCCCGATGTTCCGGGCAGAGAGGCCGCAAAAGGGAAGGCTGCGGCAATTTCATCATATCGGGGTTGAGGCTATTGGGTCTCTTAGCCCTTATTTAGATGTGGAAGTTATCGGCTTAGCTGCCCAACTCCTTGCGGAATTCGGTGCTAAGGATTTTGAAATTATCCTGAATAGCCTCGGTTGCCGCAACGATAAGAAAAAGTTCAGCGATATTTTGAAAGCGAAATTAAAGAATAAATTATCGGATTTATGCGATGAGTGCAAGGAAAGATTTAAGAGGAATATTTTTAGGATATTGGATTGCAAGAATTCAGCCTGCCGCGAAGTGATAAAGGGCTTAAATTTAGGCAGTGATTATTTATGCGAAGATTGCAGGGCGCATTTTTTAAAAGTAACAAAAGGACTGGATGACTTAGGCATTGATTACAAGGTATCGGCCCATCTGGTGAGAGGGCTTGATTATTATACCCGAACGGTATTTGAGATTACCCATAAAGGATTAGGCAGCCAAGACGCAATTGGGGCGGGCGGCAGGTACGATAATTTAGTAAAAGAACTCGGCGGGAAGGATCTGGGAGCAATAGGATTTGCCTTTGGTGTGGAGCGAATACTTCTGGTCTCCAGTCTCCAGTCTCCAGTCTCCAGTCGAAATAAGTTGGTCTATATAATTACTTTGGGAGACGAAGCGAAAGAAAGAGGAATAAAGTTATTAGATAGTCTGCGTAAAAATGGAATACAAGCCGATACCGATTACGTCGGAAAATCTCTAAAGGGTGCGATGCGCAATGCCGATAGTTTAGGCGCCAGATTCGTTTTAATTATCGGAGAAGACGAACTGAAAAAGAACGTCGTAACAGTAAAAGATATGATTTTGGGGGGACAGAAAGAGATTAAGCCCCTTGATTTGATAAAGGAATTAAAATGCTAAGAACGCATACTTGCGGACAGTTAACCGAAGCAGATGTAGGTAAAGAGGTAACATTGTGCGGTTGGGTTGCCAGTCGCCGCGACCACGGCAAACTTATATTTATTGATTTAAGAGACAGGTTCGGCATAATCCAAGTAGTGTTTTTGCCTAAAGATTCAGCCGGAGCCTATCAGGAGGCAGTAAATTTAAGAAACGAATTTGTAGTTAAGGTAGAAGGCACGGTTAATAAACGTCCTGACGGCACGGAAAACCCGAAACTCTCCACGGGAAAGGTGGAATTGGTTGCGCATAGTTTAGGGGTTCTTAATCGGGCTTCCGCCCTTCCGTTTGAAATAGATGATAATAACGAAATTGGCGAGGAAGTGCGGCTTAAATATAGGTATCTTGACTTAAGAAGGAAAAAGGTGTTTGAAAATTTTAATTTAAGGCACAGGGTTTATCGCCTGATGCGTTCATTTTTAGACGAACAGAGTTTTATCGAATGCGAAACCCCCATCCTTACTAAATCAACGCCCGAAGGTGCGCGCGATTATCTCGTTCCTTCGCGCCTTAATCCGGGAGAATTTTTTGCCCTGCCACAGTCGCCGCAATTATTTAAACAGATTCTTATGGTTGCGGGCATAGAAAAATACTATCAGATAGCCAAATGTTTCCGCGATGAAGATTTAAGGGCCGACCGTCAGCCGGAATTTACGCAACTCGACCTGGAGATGTCCTTTATCGAAGAAGAAGATATATTTAGCCTTTCGGAGCAACTGATGAGATTAATTTTCAAAGAAATAAAAAATATTGATTTAAGCATTACTTTTCCCAGGATAACCTTTCAAGACGCGCAGAAAAAATACGGAACGGACAAGCCCGACTTAAGAAAGGAAACGAATAGCGAGTTTGCTTTTTGCTGGGTAGTTGATTTCCCGCTATTTAAATATAACGAAGAGGAAAAACGCTGGGAAAGCGAGCACCATCCTTTTACCGCGCCGAAAAACGCGGATTTACCTTTGCTGGATAAATCTCCGCATCAAGTGCGTTCCCGTTCGTATGATTTAGTTTTGAACGGCACGGAGATTGGTTCGGGCTCGATAAGAATTCACCGCCAGGATTTACAGACGAAGATATTCAAAATAATCGGCATCAGCAGTCACGAGGCAAAGAAACGGTTTGGTTTTCTCTTGGAGGCATTTGAATTCGGCGCTCCGCCGCACGGCGGGATTGCCTTTGGAATAGACAGGTTATTAGCGGTTTTGGCGGGAAAAGAAACCATACGGGAGGTGATTGCCTTTCCCAAAACGCAAAAGGCCTACTGTCCTTTAAGCGGCGCACCGACGGAAGTGGATGAAAAGCAGTTAAAAGAATTGAATATAAGTATAACCCACCCCAAGCCCTTATCATCAAAGAAGAAGGTTCGGTTATCTAAAAGGGCAAGGAAAAAGAAAGAAAGGAGAGCCAGATGAAGATTAAGAACTTATTATTGGTTATTGGTTGTTGGTTCTTAGGGTTAGGTTTAGCAGGTTGCACGGTCAGGACGTATTCGTTAACCAAAGATAGGGTAGACCAGGATTTAATGGGTAATAGAGGCTATATTCAGGGCGCTGCTCCGGCATCGGAGATGGGAGAGAGAAAACCCCAACGCACAGTACAGGTAGTAGAGATCGAATTGGGCGTTTCGGAAAAATTAGGTAAAGCAAAGGGGGCAGTCGTTGGAAAACAAGTTATTGTCCCGGCAGAAGTTTCTTTGCCGGAAACCAAAGTTACCGAGAAAGAATCACTTCCTTCGGTTGCCCTCCCGGTGCGGATGAAGGAATATAAAGTCCAGAAAGGGGATACATTGCAGAAAATTTCTCAGGCGTTTTATGGCACGACAAAAAAATGGAACAAAATATACGATGCCAATAGGGATAAATTGCGCGGTCCCGATAAGATTTATCCCGGCCAAATCATAAATATTCCTCTCGAAGAATTAAAAGAGCCGAAAGAAAATCTGAAATAAGTGAGGCCACAACTTATGGAACGAAGTGAACATAAGTTGTTTGGCCGAACTTACCCCCCCTTCTTGCTTTCGCAAGAAAGCAGGGGGGTTAATTCGCACACATAACTTACGTCGCTTAAGTTAATAGAAAGCTCCGTAAGTTATGTGCTCATTAAATGGAAAAGACGATTAAGTTAGAAACCCATCAGGAGGCGTACATACTCCTCGGCCCCCATGATGAAAATATTAAGACCATTGAGAAAGGGTTTAAGGTAAAGATTACCCTGCGCGGAGAGCATCTAAAGATAAACGGCTCCGTAAATAATGTTAAAAAAGCGGCAAACCTCATTGAATATATATTAAAGGAAGTCAAGGAAGGCCAGAAAGAACTTGGGCTGGCAGATCTGCATTGTTTAATCGGAAACTTCAAGGGGACCTCAAAAGATAGTGCGGTTGGGCTGGTAGGTTCAAATATTACCCGTTCATCTATGGGTAAACAAATCGGACCAAAAACCAAAGGCCAGGGTTTATATATTGAGGCAATCAAGAAATACGATATTGTCTTTGCTATCGGACCGGCAGGCACGGGTAAGACGTACCTCGCCATGGCCTGCGCGGTTGAGGCGTTAAAAAAACAGGAAGTGCGCCGGATAATCCTTACCCGGCCGGCAATCGAGGCAGGCGAATCCTTAGGGTTCCTACCCGGCGATATGTATGAAAAGATTTCGCCGTACCTGCGCCCACTTTACGACGCATTATACGATATGATGGAGGCCGAGCGCATAGAAAAGTATCTCGATAGCGGAATTATTGAAGTAGCACCCTTGGCGTATATGAGAGGAAGGACCTTAAATGACGCCTTTATTATTTTGGATGAAGCGCAAAATTGCACTGCCGAACAGATGAAGATGTTTTTAACCCGTTTAGGCTTCTACTCCAAGGCAGTTATTACCGGAGATATTACGCAAAGTGACCTACCCGAAGGAAAACCCCTGGGCCTGCTTCAGGCGCAGGATATATTTAAAAAGATCGAAGGTATAAAATTTATTTATTTTAGCGGCGCTGACGTAGTGAGGCATGAGTTAGTGCAGATGATTATTGAAGCGTATGATAAAGCAAATCTTAACCAAGGCCGTTAGGGGAAAAAATATATTTTTATTTATCCTCTTAACTTTATTAATCATACTCCTTGCTTTTGTTTTTAGGATAAATCCCGTGGCGGTTGCTTTGTTGCTTAGTTTTTCTCTCTACATAAAAATGCAACGCCATTTCGCCATGCCCCGGGCGTACAATCTTTTATATATAAGCTTCCTTTTTGTTATTTTTTTTGCAGTCAGCGATACCATTGTTAAAGAACGCCTTCCTAATTTTTATATCCCTTTTTCCATAATTCCCATGTTGGCAACCATACTATTTTCTAATCTAGAGGTATCCTTGTTGCTTAGCGTGGCCTCGGCAGTGGTATTGGCACTTTTATCCAATAATAACCTCTATTTGGGGATAATCACGTTGATAAGCGGCGCTATTTCCAGTCTCCTGGTTATCGGTGTTCGCAGAAGGTCTCAGATTATTCGGGCGGGAATGTTGGTAGGTTTAGTGCAGATGGCCAGTTTGTTTTTTATTGAATCCTTTAAGATATCGGGAATAGAAGGATACGTGGTTCTATTTATTAACGGTTGTGCCTGCGGCATCATTGTGGCAGGAATTCTGCCCGTATTTGAGTATTTATTTGGGGTGGTAACCAATATCAGCCTTCTGGAGTTATCGGACCCTGGCCACGAACTTCTACGGAATATGATTTTAAAGGCACCGGGAACTTATCACCATAGTCTGGTAGTAGGCAATCTCGCAGAGCAGGCCTGCGAAGTAGTAGCAGGGGCAAATTCGCTTTTGGCGAGAATCGGTGCTTATTACCACGATATCGGCAAGATTGAAAAGGCGGAATATTATAGCGAAAACCAGATTCCCTCCTCGAGTAAACATGACGAACTAACTCCTTCGATGAGTAAATTAGTGATTATGAACCACGTAAGGGAGGGTGCCGAGCTTGCCAAGCGATACAAGCTTAATCCCATAATAATCGATTTTATCCTGCGGCATCACGGCACCAGCCTGGTTTATTATTTTTACCGTCGCGCGCTAGAGAATTTAGATCAGGACCAGGAGGTAAAAGAAGAAGGTTTCAGATACCCCGGCCCCAAGCCAAATAGCAAAGAAACCGCGATTGTGCTTTTGGCGGACTCGGTTGAAGCCGCCTGCCGGGCAATAAAAACACCCACACATACTAGCATGGAAGAAATAGTGCACAAGGTTATCAATAACAAATTTATTGACGGCCAGCTTGATGAATGCGAGCTTACGTTAAGGGATCTGGAGAAGATAGCAGGTGTTTTTATCAGAATTTTAGGTGGTATCTACCATCCGCGCATAACCTATCCCGAAGAAGAGAGTGAATCCCGTTAGAAATATGAAATATCTGCGTAAGGATAGAATTTCTAACGGGATGAAAATAGCCATAAGCAATCTCCAAAAGAAAATTCCCGTCGCTGCGAAGAAAATAAGGGAAGCAATCCTTAAGGTCCTGCAAACCGAAAAAATAAAAAAAACGGGCCAGGTAAATTTATTTTTCGTTTCCGACACTAAAATAAGAGAATTAAATTTAAGATACCGGGGAGAAAATAATGCCACAGATGTTTTGGTTTTCGATATTTCCCGCGCGCGCAATCAGTTACTCGCCGATATCTTTATATCTACCGATACGGCGAAGCGCAACGCCAGATTATTCAAGACTTACCTTCAATATGAAATTTATCTCTATGTAATCCATGGATTGCTACATCTTCTGGGTTATAAGGATAACGGTAAAAAGAATAGATTAATTATGCGCAGGAGAGAAGCGTTTTTATTAAAGATTTTAAACCTATCACCCCCGCCTGCCGGCGGGCAGGTATAACCTTATACCTACATATAAATGTCGATACACAATACCGAAGCAATAGTCATCAAAACCTTTGATTTCCGCGAAACCAGCATAATTGCCACCTTATATACCAAGGATTTCGGCAAGATTAACGGCATATTAAAAGGCATTAAGGCCTCCCCGCCAAAATTCGGCAGCACCCTGGAGCCGTTTTCTCTTAACGAGATAATATTTTACAAAAAAAGAAATAGCGGCCTCCATCTGGTCAGCCAGTGCGATTTAAAAGATAACTTTAGTTTCTTAAGAAATAACGTTACGAGAGCTACTTTGGCAAGCATGATGATGGAGATACTGGATGCCGTCCTTCCGCTGGAGGAGGCCAACGTCGATATCTTTGATTTATCAGTTGCCAGCCTTAAGGGCATGTCCGATTATCTCTATACGGATAAGATTTCCACTATTTTCAAGATTAAACTTTTAGCCTTATCCGGTTTTAAGCCCCATTTTGATTCCTGTATTTCTTGCGGCGACAGAATAACCGGTCAGGGAAAATTCAGCATAGAACTGGGCGGTTTAATCTGTGCTAATTGTTTCAAAAAGGACTACAAGGCGCGCACTATTTTCCGCGGCACAATTGCCACGACTCTGCATATAGAAAAAAGTTCCCTGGAAGACAATCTTCGCTTAGGGATTAATCCGCAGATCAAAAGAGAGTTAGACTCTATACTTTCCGCTTTCCTCGAATTTCATATAGACAAAAAACTTAAATCACAAAACGTCCTGGACAATATAAAGCTTACGGAGGTTAAGGTATGAATCCCGTTAGACACTTTATGTTAATTAGAGATTCTGCATTTCTAAATGATGCCAGGGTCTTACGGGATTATGGGAGGTGTCTAACGGTATGAAGATAGTTATTGTGGGTCCCGGTGCCATGGGGTCGTTATTCGCGGCATATCTTTCCAAAGCCAAGGAAGAAATCTGGCTCTTTGATAAGAATAAAGAGCGAAGCGATAAGATAAACGAGAAAGGTATTTTTCTGGAGGGTATTTCCGGGGCCTGGCAGGCGAAAGTAAACGCCACGACTAAAGCAGAGGTAATAGGGCAGGCAGATTTAATTATTATCTGTGTTAAATCCTATGACACAAAAGAGGCATCTTTATCAATTAAGCAATTGGTAGGCCCGCGCTCTTTGGTTCTTACGTTGCAGAACGGTTTGGGTAATATTGAGATTATCGACGAGGCCCTCGGCCAAGATAAGGTTGTCGGCGGGGTCACTAATCTGGGAGCGACCTTATTAGATGTGGGGTGTGTCCGGCATGCCGGCCGGGGGGAGACCGTCATCGGCAGAATCGACGGGAAAATACCGGTGGAATTACGCCAGATAAGAGAAATTTTTAACAAAATAGGTTTAGAGACAAGGATATCCCGCGATATAAAGGGTTTGTTGTGGTCAAAGTTAATTATCAATGTGGGCATAAATGCGCTTACGGCAATAACGCGGCTAAATAACGGAAAGTTGATAGAATTCGAAGGGACACGCAAGATTTTACGGGAGGCAGTATTAGAAGCAACCCGGATTGCCAAGCGGAAAAGAATAAAACTTATATATGATGACCCTCTGGCCAAGGTAGAGGCGGTGTGCGAAGCTACATCTACTAATGTATCTTCCATGCTTCAGGATGTTTTAAAGAAAAAACGCACGGAAATAGATTTTATTAACGGCGTAGTTGTCCGTCACGGCCAGGAATTAGGCATACCGACACCCTTAAATTCGGTCTTGCTGGATTTAGTTAAGACAATCGAGGCAAGTTATAATCTTTCACTAGATAGACAATGAAAAACCAATTAGTCGCCCAGATATTTCGCGATGTCGCCAAAATCTTAGAGATAAAAGGCGCAAACCGTTTCCGCATCCGCGCTTATGAAAGAGCAGCGCAAAACATCGGGAGTTTAAGCGAAAATATCGAAGATTTTGTTAAGAAAGACACACTTAGGGAGATTCCCGGCATCGGCACTGATCTGGAACGCAAGATAAAGGAAATCGTTGAGACCGATAAATTGAAGTTCTTTGGACAGCTTAAGAAAACAATTCCTGAAGGGTTGCTTAAACTACTGAATATCCCTTCCGTCGGGCCGAAGACAGCAAAGCTTTTATACGAGAAATTAAAGATAAAAAATATCGCGGATTTAGAGAAGGCAATTAAACAAAATAAACTCATTGGCCTCTTCGGCATAAAAGAGAAAACCATTGAGAATATTTCTCGCGGCATTGAATTGTTAAAAAGAGTTAAGGCGCGTATGCCTTTGCCTATAGCGGTTCAGACGGCGCAGGAGTTTATCAGCGCCTTGAAGAAATTGCCGGAGGTCAAAAAGATAAGCCCTGCGGGAAGTCTCCGACGCCAGAAGGAGACGGTGCGCGATATAGATATACTGATGATTTCTCATAAACCCTCTAAGGTAATGGATAGGTTTACCGGATTAGAGCCGGTAAAGGAAGTTTTAGCAAAGGGCGAAACAAAATCTTCGCTGCGCACAAGGGATGATATACAAGTTGACTGCCGGGTAGTAGAACCGAAATCTTTCGGCGCGGCATTGCTGTATTTTACCGGTTCAAAAAATTTTAATATCCATCTTAGAAAAATGGCGCAGGCCAAGGGTTTGAAGATTAATGAATACGGCGTGTTTAAAAACGATAAATATATCGCCGGAGAAACCGAAGAGGAAATTTTCAAATTATTAGGCATGCCTTATGTTGAGCCGGAATTAAGGGAGGATGCCGGCGAGATAGAACTGGCGATTAAAAACAGACTGCCGAAATTGATTGAGCTACAGGATGTGAAGGGAGATTTGCACGTTCATTCTACCTATTCCGACGGTGGTAATTCTATTTTAGAGATCGTTCAGGCAGCAGAAAAACGCGGCTATTCTTACATCGCGATTACCGACCACTCCCAGAGTTTAAAAGTAGCAGGGGGTTTAAGCATTGCGGATCTAAAGAAAAAGAAACAAGAAATAGATAAAATAAATAAAGGTTTGAACGATTTTAAAGTTTTATATGGCGCTGAGGTTGAAATAGACTCTCAGGGTAAGATTGATTATAAAGATGAGATATTAAGGGAATTTGATGTTGTAGTTGCGGCAATACATTCGGGGTTTAGACAATCAAAAGAACAACTGACCCGGCGAATCATAAAGGCATGCGAGAATAAATATGTCCACATTATTGCGCATCCCACCGGCCGGCTGTGGGGTGTACGCGATGCCTATGAAATAGATTTCGAAAGAATCTTAAAAGTTGCGAAGGAGACCCATACTTATTTAGAGATCAATGCCTTTGGGCAGAGGCTGGATCTTAATGATCTAAATTCTCGACGGGCGAAAGAATTCGGAGTTAAATTAGCTATTTCTTCCGATGCCCATTCAATAGAACAGTTAGGGGCGATGAGGTTGGGTATTTCGGTTGCGCGCAGAGGTTGGTTGACCTCGGACGATGTGATTAATACATTGCCTCTAGAAGGATTATTAAAAGCAATAAAGAAATGAATATTCGCATATCGCATATAGCTTATAGCATATCGTTAAAAAAAATTATTTTGCTATTTGCTATTTGCTATTTGCTATTTGCTATTTTATGCGGTTGCCAGAACAGGCGTCTATATAAAGACACTCGGCTGTTGATGGGGACTTTTGTAGAAGTCGTCTCAGCGGATGAAAGGGCAGGTAGGATTGCCTTTGCCGAAATAAAAAGAATTGAGGGCTTATTAAGCAAATATAAAGAAGAGAGCCAAGTATCCAGATTGAATAAGCTGGGAGAATTAAAAGTGAGCCCCGATACGTTATACGTTCTCTGCGAGGCAGGAAAATTCTGGAGGGCGTCTGATGGCGCATTTGACGTAACGGTAGGCCCGCTTATTGACCTCTGGGGTTTTACTGATAAAAAATACAGATTGCCGGATAAATCTAAAATAGCAGAGGCACTAAAATTGGTTGGTTTTGGGAAAATTATTATTGATGAAAAGAATAATATGGTAAAATTTACGGCTCGGGGCCTCAAGCTTGATTTAGGCGCAATTGCCAAAGGTTACGCGGTTGATTGTGCGGTAAAAAAAATAAAACAAGCGGGAATAAACAGTTGCCTCATTAATGCCGGCGGAGATATTTACTGCTTGGGAGATAAATTCGGCAGGCCCTGGAGAGTGGCGGTTAGGAACCCCCTAGGTAACAAATGCTCGGGCTACCTACAATTAAAAGATAAAGCAGTTGCTACATCCGGCAATTACGAACAGTATTTTATTAGTAAAGGAAGGCTCTATTCCCACATATTTAATCCCCAGACGGGTTATCCGGTAGATTCGGATGTGGTTTCCGTAACCGTCATTGCCCCTGATTGTTTGACTGCGGATGCCCTGGCAACGTCTATATTTGTTCTGGGAAAAGAAAAAGGCTTGAAATTAGCAAAAAATTTTCCTAATATAGAGGTTAAGGTTATCGAGAAAAACTGTAATAAATGAAGAAAAAAATGATTGAAGACCTCGCATGAGAGTTCTATAACGCTAGAGGACAGATTAATGGTGGGAGAGGCGAGAATAAGCGTTGAAGAGATTTTATCCCTGAAAAATAAACGCAAGATTACCATGCTTACTGCCTACGATTATCCCTTCGCCTCTTTAGTTGACAAGGCAGGGATTGACATGATTTTAGTCGGCGATTCCTTAGCCAACGTGGTTTTGGGATTGGATTCGACCACCAAGGTTGGGATGGCGGAGATGATTCACCATGCGAAGAGCGTAACCCGCGCGGTAAAACATGCCTTGGTAATCGGCGATATGCCATATGAGTCCTATCAGGTTAATCCCGAGGAGTCGGTTAAAAACGCCAGGAGATTTATCGATGAGGCGAAATGCGAGGCCATAAAACTGGAATGGTTTGACCGCTGCCTTGAGGTAACCGAAAAAATTATTAAGGCCGGGATCCCGGTAATGGGCCATATCGGCTTGACCCCCCAAACCGCGGATAAATTAGGCGGATTTAAAGTGCAGGGTAAAGATGCGGAAACCGCTAAAAGATTAATCAAACAGGCGGGGGAGTTGGAGAAATTAGGCTGTTTCTCGATTGTCCTTGAGTGCGTGCCGGATAAAATCTCCGAGATGATCACCGGAAAATTAAGAATTCCCACCATCGGTATCGGAGCGGGCATTAACTGCGACGGACAGGTCTTGGTAATCCATGATTTACTGGGCCTGTTCGAAAGATTTAAGCCGAAGTTTGTCAAGCAATATATCAATCTCACCCCCCAGATAAAAAATGCGCTGGAGGAATTCAAGAGGGAAGTTACCGAAGGAAAATTTCCCACGAAGGAACACAGTTTTATCATAAAACAAGAAGAATTAGATAAGCTATAAAATTATAGATGCAATCTATGGGAGACTCGGAATGAAAGAAAAAACGCGCAGAAATATTTTAGGGGTAATCATTTTGCTCTTAGCCCTTCTTTACGTAGGAAGGTTTGGCAAGGCCGCTGTTTTAAGGACATATGTTGAGGTTGGTATCGGCGATTGCAAAAAAATCCCAGTGTTCTGTATTTTACCGCACGAAGAAATAATCAACCCTGATATTGATAAGGCATATCTTGCTCAGTTGGTGCCGTTTGAATTTACGGAAGAGGAGCCTGCGGTAGAAATCTATATGCCCAAAGAATTCACCGTAGTCAGAGAAAGAATAAATAAGGTTTATTATAAGAAGGCGCAGCGTAGAGGACCCGGCTCTATTTGTTATCTTCTTTACGAGCAACCGGGTTTTTTTATCGGATTATTTCCCAAAATGGCTAAGCAGGGTGTGGAAAATGATTATGAATTCCTCCGCCGCACGATGTATGCCGCACCCAAAGATATAAAGAACTTAACCGACACTTTCTTTGCGATTATGAAGAGCATATTTACTCCTAATTTGGGAGATGAAAAGAATATCCAGATGGTTAAATTTGAAATCGGCGATAAAAAAGGCTTCCTTACTTATAACCTAACCGAGTCAGAAAATTATTTTGATTGCAATATATTTAATAAACAGGGGGATTTCTTCAAGGTTTATATAAAAGATAGAGCTGCCAACTTGGGTTTGGATAAGGTCTTAACGATCATTTCAACTCTTTCCAAGACCGGGTCTTGAAATATGTTGAAATATAATAAGTTGTAAGATAAGTTGTAAGACCCAGTCTTGAATTATCTTGACTTTTAAGTTAATTTGCGTTAAAAATGAAATGCTTCTCCGAGGATAAAGGACTATGGAAAATTTAATGGATAAAATTGTTTCGCTCTGCAAGCGCCGGGGATTTATTTTTCAGTCATCCGATATCTACGGTGGCCTTAGTAATACCTACGACTACGGCCCTTTTGGTGTTGAGTTAAAAAACAACGTAAAGCGCGCCTGGTGGAAGTCTGTCGTCTATGAGCGCAGCGACGTCTTGGGGATGGATGCGGCGATCCTTATGCATCCCAAGGTCTGGGAGGCATCGGGCCATACCAAGAGTTTTACGGATTCAGTAATTGACTGCAAGTCGTGTAAGAAACGTTTTCGCACCGACGCCTTGATTTACCAGAGCCGTGAAGAGTATCAGTGCCCGGAATGCAAGGCAACCATAAATATTAAAGAGACACCCCCCCGGATGTTTAGCCTGATGCTTGAGTCGCATCTTGGAGCGGTTAAAGATGAGGCAAGTCTCGTATATCTGCGTCCGGAAACCGCGCAGGGGATGTTTGTTAATTTCTTGAATATCCTTGATAGCCGTCACCCCAAACTTCCTTTTGGCCTGGCGCAAATCGGCAAGGCCTTCCGCAACGAAATAACCCCGGGGAATTTTACTTTCCGCACCCGCGAATTCGAACAGATGGAGATTGAATATTTTGTCTTTCCCAAAGAAGCTGATAAAAAATTAGCGGAATGGATTCAGGCACGTTTTAATTGGTATATCCATTTAGGAATAAAAAAAGAAAACTTAAGAAAACGTCCGCATACAAAGGATGAACTCGCCCACTATGCCTTGGCTTGCACGGACATTGAATATAATTTTTCGTTCGGTTGGTCAGAGCTTGAGGGTATAGCCAACCGTACGGATTTTGATTTAAAACAACACAGCCAGGTGAGCGGAAAAGATTTAAAGTATTTTGACGAAAGAACCAAAGAAAGATTCTATCCTTATATCATTGAGCCCTCGGGCGGGGTGGACAGGGCGGTGCTGGCATTTTTGGTTGATGCTTATCGGGAGGAAAAGGTCAAAGACGACATAAGGGTTGTCTTAAGTTTGCATAAGGATTTGGCACCGATAAAAGTGGCAGTGTTACCGCTTTTAAAAAATCGTAGCGAGATTGTAGAATTGGCCCAGAGAATAACGCAGGATTTGAAGAAAACATTTATTACCGTCTATGATGATACAGCCGCAATCGGCAAACTCTACCGTCGGCAGGATGAGGTAGGAACGCTTTATTGCGTTACGGTTGACGTTCAATCACTGGAGGATAAACAGGTAACCGTGCGCGATAGGGACACGATGTTGCAAGACCGTATCGGTATTGATAAATTAAAAGAATATCTTCAGAATAAACTTACTTAATTGAGGGGAGGGTTTTTAAAAGCAATGGCAACAAAATTCGTTTACCCCGTTAGAAACAAAAAAGTTTCTAAAGAGGGGAGAGTTTCTAACGGGGTTTACTTCTTTGGCGGAGGAAAAGCAGACGGAAATGAAGGTATGAAAAATCTCTTGGGTGGTAAAGGTGCCAATTTAGCAGAAATGGCCGGCCACAAGGATCTGCGGCTTCCGGTTCCGCCGGGATTTACCATTACCACCGGGGTTTGCGCATATTATTATAAAAACCGAAAAACTTATCCTCAGGGTTTAAAAAAGGAAGTGGAGAAGGCGCTTAAGAGAGTCGAAGCGCTTATGGCTAGAAAATTCGGCGATGCCGAAAATCCGCTTTTGGTTTCCGTGCGTTCGGGTGCTCGGCGCTCTATGCCAGGGATGATGGAGACCGTTCTTAATATTGGCTTAACCGATGTGACCATACCCGGCTTAATCAAGCAAAGCGGCGGTAACAGCCGGTTTGTCTATGATGCTTATCGCCGGCTGATTATGATGTATTCCGACGTAGTGATGGAAAAGGCCGCCGGCATTGAACTAAAAGACGATGAGTCCGGTATCCGCAAGCAATTAGAAAAAATCATGAGTCAGATGAAAAAAGAAAAAGGCTATACCAGCGATACTGACTTGACCGCCGAAGACCTTAAGAAACTTACCCAAATGTTTAAAGATAGAATAAAAGAAGTATTAAAAAAAGAGTTTCCCGATGACCATAATGAGCAGTTATGGGGAGGCATCGGTGCGGTATTTTCTTCCTGGAACGGCAAGCGCGCGGTCAGTTACCGGCGGATAGAAGGAATTCCCGATGAATGGGGCACAGCCGTTACCGTGCAAACCATGGTTTTCGGCAATATGGGCAATGATTCGGCAACCGGTGTGGCCTTTACGCGCAATCCGGGAAACGGCGAAAACGATTTCTACGGCGAATACCTGATTAACGCGCAGGGCGAGGACGTCGTTGCGGGGATACGCACACCTGCTCCCATAAACGAATATTCAAAATCAGAACATAATAAAGACTTAGTGACGTTAGAGAAGGCTATGCCGCAAATTTACCGGGAACTATTTAGTTATCAGAAACGGCTGGAGGAACATTATCGCGATATGCAGGATATTGAGTTTACCATTGAGAAAGGCCGTTTGTTTATGCTGCAGTGCCGGGTAGGTAAGCGTAACGGCCCGGCAGCTGTGCGCATGGCTGTAGATATGTTGAAAGAAAAATTAATCAAAACAGAAGAAGCAGTAATGCGGGTAACTCCGTCTCAATTAGATGAACTCTTGCATCCGATAATCGACCCAAAAGTTGAACTGACCCACAGGCCTTTAGCTAAAGGCCTGCCTGCGGGCCCGGGCGGCGCTAACGGCCAGATAGTATTTTCTGCTGTTGATGCTGTGGAATGGGCAAAGCAGGGGAAGAAAGTAATTCTTGTGCGCGAGGAAACTAATCCTGAGGATGTGGAAGGTATGCGCGCTGCCCAGGGGATTTTAACTGCCCGGGGTGGTTTAACTTCACATGCGGCGTTAGTTGCGCGCGGCTGGGGAAAATGCTGCATTGTCGGCTGCACAGGCTTGGAAATTGATTATGGCGCGAAAGAACTGCATATTGACGGCAAAGTTCTTAAAGAAGGGGACTGGGTTACTTTGAACGGCACCAAGGGAAATGTCTATGAAGGAAAACTCCCGATGATGGATGCTTCGGAAGAGAATAAGATATTGAATGATTTCTTAAAGATTTGCGATGCGATAAAAAGATTGGGTATTCGCACCAATGCCGATACCCCCGAGGATGCCCGGCGAGCAAGGCAATTCGGCGCCGAGGGCATTGGGTTATTTAGGACCGAGCATATGTTTTACGGCAAAGGTTCTGATGAGCCGCTCTTTTTACTGCGCAAGATGATTATTTCCAAAACCGAGGCAGAAAGGCGCAAGGCCTTGGATGAATTATTCCCTTATGTAAAAAAAGATATCAAAGGGACATTAGAGGCAATGGATGGTCTGCCTGTAGTAATTCGTCTTATCGATCCGCCATTGCATGAGTTTGTTCCCAAAGACCCAGCTAAATTGGAGCAGTTAGCCCAGGATTTAAATATTACCTTAGATGAATTAGCCAGCCGGGCAGAAGGTTTGCATGAGTCAAACCCGATGATGGGGCATCGCGGTGTGCGTCTGGGCATTACCTATCCGGAAGTCAGCGAAATGCAGATACGCGCGATATTCGAAGCCGCGGCAGAATTAATTAAGGAAGATAAGCAACCTTATCCGGAGATAATGATTCCTGTAGTTTGCGATGTCAAAGAACTGGATGACCAGTTTGCAATTATCAAGAAGATTTACCAGGAGGTTTTAGCCAAATACAATCTTAAAAAGATTAAGTATATGTTCGGCACGATGATTGAAATTCCCCGCGCATCTATTGTCGCGGATAAATTAGCGTTGGTCGCGGAATTTTTCTCATACGGCACCAATGATATGACGCAAATGGGGTTTGGAATTTCGCGTGATGACATCGGAGGTTTCTTGCCTGACTATATTAAAAAAGGCATACTGCCCGAAGACCCCTTCCAGACTATTGACCAGGAAGGAATCGGCGAGTTAATAAAGATGGGTATTGAGCGCGGCCGCAAAACGCGTAAGCAACTGGAAGTAGGCATCTGCGGCGAGCACGGCGGTGAACCGCATTCGGTGGAATTCTGCCATCGCGTAAAAATGGATTACGTAAGCTGTTCGCCGTTTAGAATTCCGATTGCCAGGCTGGCCGCGGCCCAGGCAGTGTTGAAAGATAAGGTAAAAAAATAAAGTATCTTTCAGTTATTAGTTGTTGGTTATCAGTTGTCAGATGAAATCTAAAAACTAACTAACAACTAAAAACTGATAACTGAAAACTCCCGAGTGACGAAGGAGCGAGGGAAATGGAAGCGATACGCACCTATTTAAAAGAAATCAGAAAGATACCTCTATTGACGGCTAAAGAAGAGATAGAGTTAAGCCGGCGCGTAAGAAAAGGGGACAAACGGGCCCGCGAGCGGATGATTCGTTCTAACCTTCGGCTGGTAATAAATATCGCCAAACGTTACGGCCATCTGGGCGTTCCCTTGATGGATTTAATCGAAGAGGGGAATATGGGCCTGATGAAGGCAGTAGAAAAATTTAATCCCCGTAAAGGGTATCGCTTTTCTACTTATGCTGCCTGGTGGATAAGGCAGAGCATTACCCGTTCAATTGCCGACCAGGGCAAGATGATCCGCGTGCCGGTTTATATTAATGAATTAATGTCTAAGTGGAAAAAGGTCAGCGAACGATTAACTCATAAATTGAAACGCACACCAAGGGATGAAGAAGTGGCTAAAAAGATGCGCCTGCCTAGAGATAAAGCCGAGCAGATAAGTGTCTGGTTGAGCGTTAGGACTTCTTCTTTAGAGGCGCCCATCGGCGAAGAAG
>Ga0315280_10003159_pt1 | contig 25659 bp, 21 predicted proteins | sample YL17G06_40_MG_FD_203697 | JGI IMG/M metagenome (GOLD analysis project Ga0315280, IMG submission 203697) | Sediment microbial communities from Yellowstone Lake, YNP, Wyoming, USA - YL17G06_40 | ecosystem: Environmental > Aquatic > Freshwater > Lake > Sediment | place: USA: Wyoming | collected...
GTTGACATCTCGCGCTTCTGTAGCCTCTCCGCTCCTTCCGCGCACTGGAGAGAGTTTCTCAATTCGCTTCCGAAGATACTCGCGGGAGAGAGCCTCAGAGACCTGGTCGCCTCAATTGTGAAAGCGCGCAGGAATGACCGCCACGTGATATTCGCTATGGGAGCGCATGTGGTCAAATGCGGACTCTCACCAGTTATTATTGACCTGATGAGGCGCGCGGTCATAACCGCTGTTGCCACGACCGGTGCGACCGCTGTTCACGACTACGAGATTTCACTCACAGGTCGCACCTCAGAAGATGTTGACTCTCAGTTAGAGATTGGAAGATTCGGCACAACACGTGAGACCGCTGAAGCGCTCGCAAAAGCAGCAGTTGAAGGAGCAGACAGGAAAATTGGTCTCGGAAGAGCGCTGGGCAACCTGATAAACAGAAGCAAGAACCGCTATCGGGATCTGAGCATTTTCGCCCAGGCTGCGCGACTCGGTATTCCTGCCACTGTTCACGTCGCCTTCGGCACAGATATTTTTCATATTCACGACTGCCTTGACCCTGCAGCGCTTGGAGTCAGCACACACGCAGACTTCAGAATTCTCTGCGGCATAGTCTCTCAACTTGAAGGCGGAGTTTACCTGAACATTGGCTCTGCCGTGGTTCTGCCGGAGGTGTTTCTAAAGGCGCTCGCTTGCGCGCGCGCACGCGGCGCGCGCGTCAAAAATTTCACCACCTGCAATATGGATATGATAAGACACTACCGTCCAGAAAAAAACGTTGTGGAGAGACCTCAAGGTAAAGGGATTTCAATAATCGGACACCACGAGATAAATCTGCCACTTCTTAGACTTCTTATTCTTTCATGCTGGAGTGGTTGGGAAAAGTCCAAGCGCGTGAGGCGGAGACGTAAATAACGGGAGAGCGGATTTGAAGGAAAGACTAATCTCAATCGTCAAGAGTTTCGGCAGGCCAAAGGTAATGGTTATCGGCGACCTGATTCTGGACAGATATATATGGGGTGAGGTAGAACGCATCTCGCCTGAAGCGCCGATTCCGGTGCTTCGCGTTTCGCACAGTGAGACAAGACCCGGCGGCGCCGGATGCGTGATAAACAACCTCGCGACCTACAGCGCCTCTGCCACCTGCGTGAGCGTTGTTGGCATTGACGGCAGGGGCGAGGAGGTTTGCGAAAAACTTCAGAGTATGGGCGCCGACACGACCTGCGTTCTTCCAGATGCCTCGCGCCGGACAAGTGTAAAGACCCGCCTCATAGGTTTTGTCCAGTCAGCAAGCCGCGCAGCGCAGCATATACTGCGTGTGGACGAAGAGGATAGCGAGCCGCCGCGGAGAAGACTCCTGAATGCGATCCTAAGATTTCTCCAGAGTAGCATCCCGACTCAGGATGCTGTTCTGGTCTCCGACTACAACAAGGGTCTCATAACTCGACGCCTTATGAGCGAAGTAGTAAAAATATGCAACAGAAGCGCCGTTCCTGTCATAGTTGACCCGAGAAAGGCAAAAGACTTTTCTCTTTATCGCGGTGTTACCGCAATAACTCCCAACAGGTATGAGGCTGAACTTGCGACCGGAATCCCGACAAAGACGTTTGAGGGGCTCAAGAGCGCAGGAGCAAGACTTCTGAGACTTCTTGACGCGCGATTTGTTGACATCACGATTGACAAAGACGGACAGTTCCTTTGCGAGCGCGGCAGAAAATTTCAGCATTTCCCAGTAAAGCCACGCGCAGTTTACGATGTCACAGGCGCGGGAGATATGGTTCTGGCGACGCTTGGAATGACAGTCGCAAGCGGATTCTCGTTCAGTGAGGCTGTGGAACTCGCAAATGTTGCTGCCGGAATAGAGGTCTCAAAACTTGGCGCCGCAACCGTCTCAAAATCAGAACTGATAGAGGCGCTTTCACAGGCTGGCTCGCTCGCAGAACAGAAAATCCGCCACAGGTCGGAAATCTCAAGCATCGCAGACTTGCACAGGGCGCAGAATCATATCATAGTGTTTACAAACGGCTGCTTTGATATAATACACCCCGGACACATTGAGTTTCTGCAGTTTGCCAAAAGCCACGGAGATATTTTGATTGTCGGAATAAACAGTGACAGAAGTGTTCGCTCAATAAAGGGCGAGGGCAGACCTATCCTGAAAGAGTTGGAAAGGACTAAAGTTCTTGCGGCAACTCAGGCGGTTGACTACATCGTTTCTTTTGACGAGGATACACCACGTAAATTGATTGAAGAAATCAGACCAGACATTCTGGTCAAAGGCGAAGACTGGAAAGAGAAAGGGGTTGTCGGGCGCGAGTTTGTTGAATCTCTTGGCGGGCGCGTTATTCTGGCGCCTCTTGTGCCCGGTGTCTCAACCTCACAGATAATTGAGAGGGCGAAAGCGGTTCCCGCTGTTCATCCCCCACGGAAGATTCGGCGAAGGAAAAGAAGATGAAAAAAGTTAGGCTCGGCGTCCTGATTTCCGGCAGCGGAACAACACTGCAGAACTTCATAGACTGCATAAAAGCGAGCACTCTGAACGCGCAAATCGCTTGCGTTGTCTCCTCCGGCGAGAACGCGTATGGTCTCGTGCGCGCGAGAGAGAATAATATCCCGGCGATTACGATCGCCCGCAAAAAGTACGGGACTTTAGAGGAGTTCAGCGACGCGATATTCGCATACCTTGAGAGTTTCGCGGTTGATTTGGTTACGCTTGCAGGTTACTTGAAACTGATAAGGGTTCCCGATAAGTGGTCTGGAAAAGTAATGAACATCCATCCCGCGCTTGTGCCGGCATTCTGCGGCGAGGGATGGTATGGAATGAAAGTGCACGATGCGGTTGTAGAAAGTGGGGTCAAATTTACAGGTTGCACAGTTCACTTTGTTGATAACGTCTATGACCACGGACCGATAATAATTCAGAAGGTAGTAAGTGTTCTCGATGAAGACACTCCTGAAGATATTCGCAAGCGCGTTTTTGAGCAGGAGAAGATTGCCTATCCCGAGGCGATAAATCTTTTCGCCGCCGGACGGCTGAAAGTCTGTGGAAGAAGAGTTTATATTGCGCCTTATGGTGAAAAAGATGATTGAGTTTACCAAATTGAGCGCGGATGAGTTGAGCGGTCTGCTGGAAGATGCGGCAAAGAACTGGCTGGCGCACGATGGAATCTGGTTTCGCTGCGTTGAGGAGGAGTTTGGACTGGCGACCGCGATGCGCCTTGATGCGAAGGCGTGGGCACAGTTTGCACAGACTGAGGCAAAGCGCATAATGAAGCGCCACAAGATAGAGCAGGGAAGCGGCGTCGCGGGTCTGGCTAAGGCGCTTCAGTATCGTATGTATGCTCTCATAAATGAGCAAGAGATTTTGCAGACATCGCAAAGCAGCCTCACTTTCAGGATGAAGACCTGTCGTGTTCAGGAGGCAAGGAAGAGGAAGGACTTGCCGGATTTCGCCTGTCGCGAGGTAGGGCTTGTGGAGTTTGGAACTTTCGCAAAGACGATAGACCCACGTTTTGAAATCCGGTGTCTCTCCTGTCCGCCGCAGGTAGTTATTGGAGACTGTTGGTGCGCGTGGGAGTTTTCACTGCCCTAAACTTCTGGAGGATAGAGTGCTTTACGCGGTGATACTTGCGGGGGGTAGCGGAACAAGGTTCTGGCCTGCAAGCCGAAGGAGGCAGCCGAAGCAGTTTCTGCGGGCTGCGCATTGCGGCAATAATTCCCTGCTGGCTGTCAGTTGCGAGCGACTCAAAGAAGTGGTGCAGTCTAAGAGGATTTTTATTGTTACAGGACTGTCTCAGCAGAAGACCTGCGCAAAGCAGGTGCCCGGGGTTCCGCGTGAGAATATTATTGAGGAACCGGTGCCGAGAGGCACTGCAGCGGCAATAGGCTATGCTGCGCTCAGGCTGATTGTTAGTGACCATGAGGCGGTGCTTATCGTTGTTCCGGCAGACCTTATCGTTTCGCCTGTAGACAGATTTATCAGGACTCTCACAGTTTGCTCGCAGGTTGCAGAAAAGGACGAGGTGCTCGTCACAATTGGAGTGAGGCCGACTTTCCCCGCAACAGGTTTCGGATATATCTGCCAAGGGAGAAAGTATACTGAGGTGTCTCGTAGAAAGATTTTTTCTGTGCGTGCATTCAAGGAAAAGCCTGACAGCGAAACGGCAAAGAGATATACCGCTGCAGGGAATTATTACTGGAATTCTGGAATTTTTATTTTCCGTGCATCCTCCATTTTGTCCGCGATAGAAAAGCATCTTCCGCGTCTATATACAGGTTTGATGAGGGTGAAAGCGTCTGTCGGAACGAGACGAGGGAAGAAGGTTGTGGAAGAAGAATATTCGGCTCTTGAGAGCATCTCAATAGACAAAGGGGTTATGGATAAGGCGGATAATCTGAAGATGATTGAAGCGAACTTTGCCTGGCAGGATGTGGGTTCATGGCTCTCCTTTGAGTCAAGCCTGGCAAAGGACGCAGATGGCAATGCTGTGCGAGGCGATTTTGTTTCGGTGGGAAGCAAGAATCTAATTGCTATCAGTGAGAGCGGGGTGATTGCAGCGGCCGGGGTCTCTGGCCTGATAATAGTTCATACTGCTGACGCGACGCTTGTGTGCAGCAAAGAAAGTGCGCAGAAGGTGCGCGAGATTGTGAAGAAACTGGAAGACAAAAATCTGAGCCGGTACCTCTGAGTTTGATTGGGCGGGGACGCGGGTGAAAAGATGAAGAAGCAGTTCATAGCGGACTTACAAAGCGGAACGATGGTGAACGACATCTTTCTGGTCTCTGAAATTCAGAAGAGAACGACAAAAGACGGCAGTCCGTATTTGACGATGACCCTTATTGACAAAACAGGTTCTATGAAGGCAGTTCTCTGGACTTACTCTGAGAAGGAGCACGGCAGCATAAAGAAGGGCGACTTTGTTGAGGCGAAAGGTGTTGTCGGGGAATACAACAATACGCTTCAGATGCGGCTTGTGAGTCTGACGCCAGTTACTGAGGAAAAGGTTTCAAAGGATGATTTTCTGCGCGCTACGCAGAAGGACAGAGACCAACTTTTTGCGAAGGTGAAATCAATCCTGTCTGAGGCGGCAGACCCGTATTTGATGAGACTGGTTGATTCATTTCTCTCTGACAAGGAGTTTCTGGATAAGTTTTTCCGTGCTCCTGCCGCCAACATTATGCATCATCCGTTTCTCGGGGGTCTGCTTGAACACACACACAACGTGGTCAGAATCTGCAAAGCGCTTACTTTCATCTATCCTCAGGCTGACGCGGATTTGCTTGTTTGCGGCGCTTTCCTGCACGATATAGGCAAGGTGACAGAATACACCTACGAGAAGATTATAGACTTTTCAACCCCTGGAAGGCTGAAAGGACATCTCGTTATGGGCGCTGAAATGGTGCGCGAGAAAGCGTCAAAAATCGCCAACTTCCCGCCAGACCTTCTGCTGAAAATTGAGCACTTGATACTCAGCCATCACGGCATAAAGGAGTGGGGCTCGCCAATTGAACCTATGACTTTTGAAGCCAATATCCTGCACTTCGCAGATAATATGGATGCAAAGGCTCAGATGTTTGACGAAGCCAGAAGAGGCGCTGAAGAAAACGCTGAGTGGTCAGCATTCTCAAAAGAACTTTCCAGACACGTCTATCTTAAGTAGGGGAGGCGGGATGATTTCAAAACGTCAACTTCTTTACTTTTTTCTCTTCCTCCTTCTATTCGCGTCCGGCGAATCGCGGTGTCAGGAAGGGAAGGCTGATTCTCTGCTCCAGTCTGTTCCCCAGGAGTATCGCGAGGGAGTCCAGGAGTCGCTCAAACTCGCGGGCGAGAACGCAGCCGAGATAGAGAAATTTCTCCTGACCGCGCCTGAAAGCCAGCGCAGAGGAGCAGCATTTCTGGTCGCAAATCTTCCTTCTCTTGAACTTGTCAGTGCTGATTGTGAGACTCTTCTTGAACATCTTATTTACGCTTACAGGACGAAAGAGATTTTTGATTGGGCAAAGGAGATACCGGAAGGGATATTTTTCTCTTATGTTCTCGCGCCGATAGTTACGCAGGAGCCGCTTGAAAAATGGCGCAAATACCTATTTGACCGCATCTATCCTCGCATCAGAGTAATGAAGACGCCCGAGGGGATTGCGCTGGAAATAAACAGATGGTGCGCCCAGCGAGCAGGATACAAACCGACACAGGAGCGGGACCAGGGTGTCGTTGAGACCTTGAAGCGCGGTTTCGGGCGCTGCGAGGAACTGATGATTCTCTATATCTGCGCCGCCCGTTCAGTCGGCTTGCCTGCAAGAGAGGTCTCTACTCCGTTCTGGTCAACCTGCGACTCAAATCACGCCTGGGTTGAGGTCTGGTGCGGCGGAAAGTGGCATTATCTCGGCGCGTGTGAACCAAGAAACTCACTCGATGAAGGCTGGTTCAGCAAGTCAGTTACCCGCGCACCTCTGGTCACTTCCTTTACCTTCGGCACTCCCGAGTCCGAAAATATCTATCGCAAAGAGAAGAGATGGTCTGTCATAAATTCTACCGGCAACTACTCTGCGGCCTGCGAACTTGAAATTACAGTTCTTGACAGCGGTAAGAATGTTGTGGCGAAGTGCCCTGTTTACTTTTATGTTTTCAATTTCGGCGCTTTGCGACCGTTCGCTAAAAGGGAGACTGACCAGAAGGGCAAAGCGTCTATCACGGTTGGAATAGGCGATTTCTTCGTTTCAGCGGGAAAAGAGAAAACCTTTGCGTGGAAGATAGTCGCGACAAAACCGGGCGAAAAAATTTCAGAGACTCTCACCGTTACTGATAAAACCAGCGAGCCTGACGGCTATTACTGGCTGAGGTATCCGCCGCTTGCGAAGCGGACAGAAACCGCTCAAGAGGCTGAGAAGCCGCCCGATCAAAGAGAGACGCCGCCTGATGACATCTTCAAAGCAGAGCAGTTTGACCCGGAAAAGAATCAGGAAATTATGACACTTATATCCTCAAGCGCGCTCTCGTCAAAAGTTGTTGACGCGTTGAAGAGGTCTGTCGGTAACCACAAAAATATAACGGACGCTATTCTCGCGGTGGAGAAAGACAGAGTGGATGACTTGCTGTGGCTTTTGGTAGAGAGCCCTGACCTGGATTTGATTGAAGCGACACCTGAAGTTCTCCTGGAGCACGTGAGGGCGGCGAACTTTGTCGGACAGATTACGCAATATACTGTTCCGGATGACTTGTTTCGTCAGTATGTTCTTTCGCCGAGGATAGGATATGAGCCGCTTCGCGCGTGGCGAACGGAACTGTTCAAGAGATTTCACCGTATTATGGGGCAGACCGCATCGGAAACGGCAAAAGCGGTCAACCTCTGGATGAAGCAGAATGTGACAGTTTCCGGGCGCGAGGTTCTGGGCGGAGCAAAAACCCCTCTGGAAGTCGTGCAGTCCAGATGCGGCTCAGAAGGTGACATTTGCGCGGCTACGGTCGGGATACTGCGCTCCCTCGCGACACCTGTTAGGCTTTCAAAGTCAAGACAGTGGGTAGAGTTTTACAGCGGCACAGATTGGCTGCCCATTTACCCACTTCAGCCGGAAGATTTTGGAAATACTAAAAAGAGCGAAATAACAAAAACTGAATATGAAGCACCGGGCGCTCTCAGTCTTGCGCTTCAGAGAAAAGGTCTTCCTCTGTCCGAGTTTGATGGCTTCGCTCTCGCGCAACTAACAGATGGTTTCTACAGCACAGGCTGGCCTGAAAACCAGACAGATAAAGACGGAACAGCGAAAATAGAAATTTCTCCCGGGAAATACCTTTTGAGCGCTGGCGTGAGAAACAAGAACGGCGACGCTTATGTCTTTCTCAAGCCAATTCAGATACAGCCAAAAGAAACTGTTGAACTGACCGTGAATCTTGATATTCCAGTTGAACAACTTTCCCGCGAAGACCTGGTTGTGCGGGAACTGGAGAAGATTCCTGATTTCAACCTCAAATCAGCCGATGGCGGTGAGCACAGACTGAGCGAAGAACTGAAGGCGGCGGATGTTCTTCTGGTCTTCTTCACTCTTGATAACGAACCCTGCAAATCAATGCTTCCCAGGATTGAACGCGCACTCACAGCGAAGGAAAAGCAGGATACGCGGCTGATATATATCTTTGTCGGGAAGCCTGACTCTGCAGCAGTCTTGGCGTTCGCGACTGAAAGCAAAATTACTCACTCCATCCTTCTTGACGAGGATTGCAGCGCTGCCGGCAAGTTCAATCTGCCGCGGGATGCGAGCGGCAAATTCTCAAGCCTTCCCTCAATCATTCTCATCACAAAGGAGGGCAGAATCGCTTACTGGGAGGAAGGCTTCAGCCTTGCAATAGATTCAACTCTTCGGAACGTTCAGGAGATGTTGCGGAGGTAATCTGTAAGGAGTAGCGCCCTGATGTTTATCTATTCAAAGCACTATAATCTTGATTGGGACAACCACATATTTCCGGTGGAGAAGTACAACCTTGTTTTTGAGAGGATTCAATCTGCCGGGATTGCCAGCCCGGGCGATATTTTTGCTCCTGAGCCTGCTAAGCCAGAAGAGGTCTCTCTTGTCCACACACCGCAGTATTTGAGAAAGCTGCATCGTCTTGCCGAGAGCCCTTCTCTGGAGATTCTTGAGTTTGAAGCGCCTTTGACAGAGCAGACTCTTCTTTCCGTTATGTATCACACAGGGGGCACAATTCTCGCTGTCAAGACCGCTCTCTCTCGCGGTATGGCTGCCATAAACCTCGGAGGCGGATTCCACCACGCGTATTCAGACCACGGCGGAGGTTTCTGCTTCATAAACGATGTTGCTGTTGCTATCAGATGGGCGCAGAAGTCAGGACTTATCAAATCCTGCATAGTGGTTGACCTGGACCTGCATCAAGGTAACGGCACAGCAAAGATTTTCGAAGAAGACTCTTCGGTTTTCACCTTCAGTATGCACCAGGAGAATCTCTATCCTAAGAAGGAGAAAAGCAGCCTGGACGTTGGACTGGCTGACTTTACCAACGATAGCGAGTATCTGGCTATTCTCAGTGAGAATCTCCCGCGCCTTATGGATTCCCGGAAGTATGACCTTCTGGTTTATGTTGCAGGCGCTGACCCGTTTGAAGGCGACCAGTTAGGCAGCCTCAAACTGACAAAGCAGGGATTAGCGAAAAGAGATGAATTTGTCCTCTCAGAGGCAAAAAAGCGCTCAATTCCTGTTGCTGCTACGCTTGCCGGGGGGTACGCGCATAATCTCAACGATGTGGTTGAGATTCACGTGGCGACCTGCCGTGAGGTCAGGAGATACAATTTCGGAACGCAGCATTAATGCCAGGAAATTTGTGAAGAAATTCTGCATCTTTGCCGATAAAATATAAAGGGAAAAGTGTTTTCGGGCGCAATCCTGCAGTTGAGGGAGGGGCTAAGATGGGACTTGTAGGTAAAATCGCGCTTATCGGCATCGTGGCGGTGGCTGTTATTCTCGCCGTTGTGTGGGATATTCACAATCAGTCAAAGATAGCTGCGCGGGAAAAGGCTAATGCAGCAGAAACGTCTTCAGCGCAAACTGCGCAGACGCAGCCTGCTGACACAGCAGTGCCTGTTCCCTCCGTTTCGGAGGCTTCGCTGCCTGTGCCTCCAGTATCGAACACTTCGCCACCTGCCAGGACCGTGTCTGTGGTTACAGGGCAGCCTGCGCAGCCGCAGCCAGTGCAGAGCCAGCCAAGACCTCCTGCCTCAACTGCTTCGCAGAGATACATTATAAAGAAGGGGGATACACTTATCTCTATCGCGAAGCGGTATTATGGCGATGGCTTGAAGTGGAAAGTGATTTATGAGGCGAACCGCGAAGTCATCACTGACGCCAACTTCCTGCCAATAGGGCGAGAGATTGTTATTCCTCCAGTTAAAACGGCGGAGAAAATGGCGGCACTTGAGCATCCTGCCCGCACCACATATATTGTCCAGAAAGACGACACTCTGACTAAGATTGCCGAACGCCACTACGGCGACCCCGCAAGATGGAAAGATATCTACCAGGCAAACAAAGAAAAAATTCCAAATAAGGACTCAATTGTTCCGGGGACAGTTTTGGTTATTCCCGACTTGAGTCCCGAGCGTTAGTTCAACGCATTTCCGCAAAGTTGTGTGCCTTTGCAGGTCTGCTCGCAGACCTGTTTTGCTTGTTTGCCTGCGCTGTGGTCATCCATTTCATCTCCTCTGCCAGATACGTCCCACGTTCCCGCACACAGCGCAGTTGACAAGAGCGCTTCTCTCCGGGTAAACTCCTGTTGTTGCGGCGGTCTTTCAAGCCGCTCTGTGAAATACGCTGAGGTGTGGTTTGGCACTGTCCCTGACTGAACGCGCTAGCCGCGGACGCCTGTTTCTTCGTGCCGCCAGTAAAGCGCCAGGGACAAGGATTTTCACCCACCGTCCATTCTTTATTTCCCACAGAATAACAGGAAGATGCAACGCTTCCTGTAAAACCTGCCTCTGGCGTGGCAATTTTCCCGAAGAGGATAATACAGGCACAATCATCAGCGCTTACAGACGCGCTGCGAAGGCGGGTTTTGTCTCAACCACTTTCTGGGGAGGAGAGCCGCTTATCCGCGATGATATTGAGGAGATTGCCAGAGAATGCCGCAGGCTCGGCTTGGCAGTCGGTCTCATAACAAATGGTTTTTATCTTCCTGAAAGGGCAGAAAACCTTTGTAAGAATCTGGATTTTCTGATTGTGAGCATTGACGCGCCTTCGGAAAAGCATGATATTCTTCGCAAAGTGAAAGGAATCTTTGATAGAGCGGTTGAGGGCATAAAATCTGCGCATGTCGCTAATACTAAACTGAAGATTTTCCTGAACTCTGTCGTCAGCAAGTTGAATTACCCCGATGTCTTGGGTATGGCGCAGTTCGCACAGCGACTGGGCACAACTGTTACATTTGAGTCCACAAATACAGGCGCGTCGTTGGATGGCGAAAGAGAGGTGACACTTCGCCTCGAGCCGGAACTTGAGAAGCGCGCTTTTACAGAGATTCTCTCTTTGAAAAGGCGCGGACTTCCAATAAACAACTCGGATTCCTATCTGAGAATGTTCATCACCGGTAACGTGTTCTATAAGTGCCGCAATCCGAAAATCTCTCTCGGGGTTGCCCCTGACGGAAGTGTCGTCACCTGTGTTGGGGAAAAGAGAGTAATTGGAAACTTCTATCAGGAAGACCCCGGTGAAATAGTATCGCGCCCGGTTATGCGAGAATTCCAGAGAGAGGCAGAGTCCTGCTTCAAATGTGTTGATACAGGCACTGTGGAGTGCTCGCTTTTTTATGCGTTGAATCGTGAGGTTATGTTCAATACTCTTCGTCTCTTTATTAGATGAGAGGTTTTCCTATGCTTGATTTTGCGGTGGATATCTCAAAGAAGGCGGGTGAGATTCTTCTTGCCCACTTCGGCAGAATTGACCCTGCCGGAGTCGTCTATAAGAGTAAGCGCAATCCTGTTACTGTCGCAGACACAGAGAGTGAAGATTTCCTGGTGAATGCGATAAGAAGTAGATTTCCCGGACACTCTATTCTGACCGAAGAGCGCAAGCAGACCAGAAAATCTTCAGAGTTTGAGTGGATAATTGACCCTCTGGATGGGACGGTCAACTTCTTGCACAGTCTGCCCGTATTTTGTGTGTCAGTGGCGCTGATGCGGCGGGGGGTTGCAGAGATTGGCGTAGTCTATGCACCAGCGCTTGGAGAGATTTTTACCGCTTGGAAAGGGCAGGGTGCTTTCGCAAATGGCAAAAAAGTAACTGTATCGCAAACAGGCGACTTGCTCCACTCCCTTTTAGCGACAGGATTCGCATATATAAGAGAGGAGACCCAGCAAAATAATCAGGCAAACTTCAACCGCCTCAATCTAAAGGTGCATGGGGTTCGCAGACTCGGGTCGGCAGCGCTTGACTTGTGTTACGTCGCCTGCGGCAGATTTGACGGGTTTTGGGAACTTCATCTCTCTCCCTGGGATGTCGCTGCTGGGAGTCTGATAGTTACAGAGGCTGGCGGCAGGGTAACTGAGATTGACGGCCAGGATAACTACATCTACGGGCAGAATATAGTCGCCTCAAACGGCAAAATCCATTCTCTCATTTGTGAGAATCTTGACCGCTTTGTTCCGGAAACCAACCCGCCCTGGAGTAAAGGTGTAGATTCGGCTTGACTTTAGCCAGACCACGCTGTAGTTTTTAAACGAGTTTGTTAGGAGAACGGGATATGGGGTGAGCGTAAGGTATTGCAGTAACTGCGGAGTAAGGATTGACCCGCAGGATTTTGAGTCTGGAAGCGCGGTCAAAGATGGCGCAAATTCTTACTGCGCGACTTGCGCCCTGAAGTTTGTGCCGAGAAGAAGACCCGCAGGTCATCCTCCTGGAGCGCCGAGATACGGGCACAGGCACATTACCAGGCGGCAGGGCCTGAGACCGGCAAAAAGGCTAAGAGAACCTGAAGCCGGCGAACATGAAGAGGATTATCCAGAACCCGCAGCCAAGAAAAAGCAACCCGTTCTTTTGATAGGCGCGTTAGTGGCAGCCGCGGTGCTTCTAATAATAGTTATCGCTGTGTCAGCGTCTCGTAGTCATAACTCTTACATAGAAACACCGGTTACAGAAGAGCAGCCTTCTGTCAAGTCAGTCGCCGCAAAGCCCAGGATTGAGGAACCTCGCAGGACGCCTGTTCCTGAAAAATCTCCCACCGAAAAGCGCCTGGATGATGCACTCGCCTACGCGAGCGCTCATCCGCAGGAATTTGATAAGATAGTGGCTATGCTTGAAGCGATTGAGCACGAGGAGGGTCTCGGCGGCGAACTCGATGCGCAGGTGAGGCAGTACATCTCCGAATTTATGGATCGCTGGGACACTGCTGCAAAGGAGATATGGAGCAAAGCGCAGCGGGAAGCGTCTGCAGTAGAAAAATCAGGAGACATTGCTAAGGCGATTTCCATTTACGAATCTCTCCCGGTAGTCTGCGCAAAACACCTCACATATTCGGAAGACATCAAAGAAGAAGTGAAAAGATTGAAGACCGAGATGGAGGCAAAATCAGCGTTCGCCCAAATTGAGCCTCTTCTGGCAGAGGCTGACTCTGCCAAAGGGCTTGAAGAGTTGAAGAAGAAGAGAGAACAGATTGCCGAGTTCTGCGCCAAATACGAGAATACAGAATACGCCGCAAAACTGAAAGAGCCACTTACAAAGATTGATGAAACGATTGCTGAACTTGAACGCAAAACGTATGAAGAAGACCAAAAAAAGCGCGAAGAAGAAGAACGCAGAAAGCAGGAGGAACTTGCGAAACAGGAAGCGGAAAAACGTGCTAAGGAGTGGCAGCAGCAGAAAGCACATCTTGAGAAGTTCTGGACTCTGAACAATTTTGATGCAGGTGCGCTTCCTGAACTGCAGCCCGGCAAGAGTTACCGCCTCTTCAACGGAAGCGACATTAACGGCTGGCATAATCCTCTAACACCAGACTGCAAATGGACTGTTCAGAATGGAGAAATTGTCGGTTCAAACAGTTCAAAAGACCAATCCGGACTTCTAATTACCAACTACAAGCGGCAGTATTTCTGGGAGAACTATACGCTGGAATGCAAAGCGTGTGTCACCCGCGGCGCAGGAGCAATCTTAGTGCGCGCCAACGTGGATGCAAACAAGAAGTTTGGCGGCACTGTTTACCCCTTGAATCAGAATCAATGGGTCAGCGTGAAAATAGTTGTGAAAGATGACGAGGTCACTATCTCAGTTGACGGCGGACAGCCTGCCACTCACCGTGGCAATACCTGGCAAGCGGGGTTTGTAGCGCTTGCGATTGAGCAGGGCGGTGAAATGAGATTCAAAGATTTTCTCCTTCAGCTTGATTCGGTCAAGCCGGCAGCCAAGTAGGATTATTACTTCAAGATTTTTCAGAAGACGTCCTGCACTTCGGAAGTCATGACTCAAGCGGACCGACAGCCTTCTCAACCGCCTCAAGCACTTCCCACCTGCGCATCACTGCGGCAAGAGTATTTATATCATCGTAGAGCGGCCGGTCCTCTTCCAGATGCTTGACATACTTGCGAATAACCTCGTGGGCTGCCCCGGTGCCTTTGCCCGGTTTCATTTTGCGGAAGTCCAGCGCCTGCGCACCTGCCATAAATTCTATCGCGATTACCGCGTATGCGTGGTCAAGTATTGTGCGAGTCTTTATCGCTGTCGTCATACCCATAGAGACAAAGTCTTCCTGGTCGGCGGCGGCAGATATTGACCCGTTTGCGGCTGGATGGCTCAAAATACGCTGCTCGCAGACAAGCATCCCCGCTGTATACTGCGAAAGCATAAGTCCGGAAAACATACCTGCGCCTTTGGTCAGAAACGCGGGAAGCCCAACGTTCAGTGCTGGATTCATAAGCCGGTTCAAACGCCGCTCAGATAGAACGCAGACTGTAGAAACAGCAAGTCCCATAAGTTCCAGCGGGAAAGCGATTGGCGTTCCCTGGAAATTGGCTCCTGTCAGGACAATGTTATCCTCGGGGATAAAGATTGGATTGTCTCCGACGCCGTTCAGTTCAATCACAAACTGCTCTTTTGCATACTTGAGCGCATCGCGCGCAGACCCCACAACCTGCGGCGTTGAACGCATACTGTAAGCGTCCTGAACCTTCTTCCCCTTTGCTGTGAGAACTTCGCTGCCTTCTGCGACGCGCATTATGTTCCGTGCGCTTGCCACAGCACCCGGGAAACCGCGTAATTTGTGCAGCCGCTCATCATACGGCTTCATATTTGCGTTGAGCGCCTCAAGCGTCATAGTGCATGCTATATCGTGTAGTTTGAACCACCTCTCCATCTCCCACAGTTGGAGGCAGCCCATACCTAATATGCAGTTTGAACCGTTTATCGTAGCGAGACCGTCGCGCGCTTCAAAGGTGATAGTTGGAATACCAGCGCGCTTCATCGCGTCCTTTGCGGGAAGCCGCTCACCTTTATAGAACGCTTCGCCCTCGCCCATTAGAACCAGCGCAATCTGAGACATCGGCGATAAATCTCCGCACGCTCCAACAGAGCCGTGCTGACAAGCAACAGGATGAACACCGCGGTTGATCATCTGCGCCATAGTCTCCGTAACTATCGGACGTTGACCTGAGTTTCCGTGACAGTGAACGTTGATTCGCGTAACTATTGAGGCGCGAACATCATCTTCTGCCATCGGCTCGCCGTATCCCGCTGCGTGGCTGTATACGAGGTATCTCTGATACTGCTCAGTCTGCTCCTGCGTGAGAACCACTTCTGAGAATTCGCCAATCCCTGTGTTGACGCCGTACATTATTTCCCGCGCCGCCATCTTTTTCTCTAACATCTGCCGACACCTTTGTATCCGCTCAAGCGCCTCTGGATGGATTTCTACTTTCTCAAATTCCCGCGCTACCTTGTAGACGTCTTCAATTGTCAAATGATACCCGTCCAGCGCAATACTCATAACGATTCCTCCTGTTGACTCAAGTAATCGCTCTATGGGTGTCTGAATATCGCAGGTATAAACCAGCCCGCGAGAAAACAGAATCTAACACGAAACCGAAGGTTTTTTCAACACAATTTAGTTGAGAATTCGCTAACCTGCAAATAAGATGAAATGTTGAAAGGTCGCTTTTGTAAAATTCGGAGGTGAGAATTGATTATTGTCACCGTAGATATTGAAAGAGGGTGCGAGAAGAAGCAATACAAGGTAACTCTGCAGGGGGAGAAGGCAGAGTCTGCCGAGAGAATTCTCCTTGCCGCTGACAGAAAGGATTCCACCCAGAAGCCCCAGGAAATCCTGGAAGAGGTTCTTCTTAGCGGACTGAGAAGCGTAATAAGCGCCCGCGACGTCACCTGTTAGTTGAGCGTCCCTCGCCTGTGCGCGCGCCCGCGCGAAATATCGCAGAATGACAGGTTCTGCGATTAGACAGGAAATTCGCCAAGTATATCGTCTCCGGGATTTTTTTGCTCAGATTTGTCAAGAAATATAGGAGGAGCCAACAGAGATGAAGCGAGAGACTGTAAGAACAGTAATGACACTGTTTCTGATTCTTTTCCAGTTTGTTGCGAACACTTCCGCACAGGAGAAAGATGAGAGCGTGCAGGGTGGGAAGACGGATATTATGCCAACCGAAGAGGTCCTGGTTCCTGGACCGCCGAGAGAGAGCACAGTTAGCGTCATCACAAGCACAGATATAGAAACAGCCCAACCTGTCGCGCTTGACCAACTCCTCAAGACTGTTCCGGGAATAGATGTTCAAGGAGCAGGTGAATACGGTGACAAAGTGACGCTCAATATAAGGGGGCTGCAGGGTCGCTACGGTGCCCAGCGAACACTCGTCCTTATTGACGGCAGACCCGTCAACGAAGAATACCTTGGCGATTTTGACTTCAGGTTTGTGCCAGTTGAGGCGATAGAACGTGTTGAGATAAGCAAAGGTCCCGCAAGCGCACTTTACGGAGGCCTCGCGTTCGGAGGGGTAATAAACATCGTGACAAAAGACCCGCGCAAGGAGAAAGAACAGAATGTCAAGTCATCGCTCGGGAGTTACAATTCGCGCCGCTCTGAAGCGGTAGTTTCAACTGGCGCCGAAACGCTTCCCACGCTCCTCACAGGTCACCTGTTTGCCACAGACGGTTATATCAAGAACTCTGACGGCTCAAATAGGGACTGGGAAGATGGTCAATTCTTTGCAAAGGTAGTGAAAGGTGTGGGGCAGGAATCGCTGCTGACCTTCTCCACTGGCGCGGGTTACGGCACTGGAGATGAAGAGGACTTCAAGTTTCATCAGGTCAGTAACTTCCAGCACCTTCTCTTTGAGACTCCCTCAGGGAAGGGTTCAAAAAGCAAACTCCAACTGCGTCTCTACCGCAACAGCACATTCCGCGAACTTGGACGGGACTTAGTCGGTGACGGAAGATACCAACAGTACACTGCTGGTGCGCAGACGCAGTGGACATACAATCTGAACAAAGCAAATACTCTCACCTGCGGTCTTGAAGCAAAAAGCCAGGCAGCAAACGTTAGAGAAGTCGCCAGACAAGTCAAGGAGGAGATAACAGAATCAGCCTGTTACGTCCAGGAAGAGATTGCAGCGGGAATCTTCAAATTTGCACTCGGAGTCCGCGCTGACACAAACGAAGAATTCGGGACCGAGGTCTCTCCCAGGGTGGGTGCTACCTGCGAGCCGATGGAGAAAACTGTGCTGAGGCTCTCCTGCGGCAAAGCATTTCGCCCGCCTGCCATCTCAGACCTTTTTATGCCGCCCACCCCCTATATGGGAATGACCTTTGAATGCAATCCTGACCTCAAGCCTGAGACTCTCTACTCAGCAGAGGTCGGGCTGAGACAGGAGACTCAACTCGCAGGAAAAAAGATATACTGCGACGTTGCTCTCTATCACACCAGAGACAAGAACTTCTGGGACTATATGTTGGTCAGTTGGCCTACTCTCAAGCCTATGAATGTGGACGTGGTCAGCATCTTCGGCGCAGAACTTGAAATGGCGGCTGCCCTTTCACCCCGCCTGAGAGCAAAACTCGGTTACTCGTACACGGACGCGAGATACCAGAGATACAAGCCCGACCCCACAATAGAACATAATCAGGTAGAAGACATTCCACAGCATTCCGGCAGCGCAGCACTCATATACCTGACCCCTGAAGGGCACACCGGCTCCGTTACTGTGCGCATTGTCAGCGATAGATACACAGATGCGCAGAACGATATCGGAACTAAACTCCATAGTTTTGCAGTCCTGGGACTCGGCGGAACTGCAAAACTCTCGGAAAACGCTCGCGCATTTGCCCGCATAGACAATGCACTGGATAAAAAATACCGCGAAGTTGCCACTCAGGTCGCCCCAGGTCTCGCGCTGACTATAGGTCTCTCAATCACCTTCTGAAAAGAGAAGCGGACCTTTTAGCCTAACAGAAACACATACTTCAGAACAAAATAGAGGAAGAAGAAGGCGGCGAAGAGATAAACCATATAGTGACCTTCCCTGAGCCTGCGTGTAACAGCCTTCAGAATCGTGTATGAGACAAATGCGAATCCGATTCCATCAGATATGCTGAAAGTGAAAGCCATTATCACCACACAGCAGAACGCGGGAATCGCTTCAGTCCAGTCCTGCCAGTTCACCTTCACAGCGTTAGCCATCATTATGCAGCCGACAATCAGCATTGCAGACGCGATAGCGGGATAAATAATAATTGCATCGGCGACAGGAACGCCATTTTCCACCACTGCCCCCTTGAGCACGTAACCGCTGCCGACCATACTGACAAGCGGATAGATAAGTAGCGAAAGCAGCATAAGAATCCCAGTCACAATACTGGATAACCCTGTTCGCGCACCCGCAGCGACGCCTGCTGCACTCTCCACGTAACTCGTTATTGTGGAAGTTCCCATCGTGGCGCCGATAACTGTCCCGACCGCGTCAGAGAAGAGTGCGGGACGGGCTTTTGGCATAGTCCCGTCCTCTTTTATATATCCCGCCTGCTCCCCGACACCGACGAGAGTCCCTACACTGTCAAACAGGTCAAGGAAGAAGAGAACAAAGATGACCATAAACGCGGATGCAAGCGATGGCGCCTGTATGAATATCCCGGGGATGTCAAATTTGAAAAGAGTCGGTGAAATGCTCGCGAATTCTGCTCCTTTCCATTGATAGATGCCCATAAAGTAGCCGACTATTCCGGCGCCGACAATCCCGATAAGTATCGCTCCGCGCACGCGCAGTGCGGAAAGCGCAAACGTAAAAACGAAAGTGCATATCGCCAGCAGAACACCTTTGCTGGCAAGCGGTCCAAGATGCAGAAACGGCGGCTTGCCAGCAAGCGTCGGCACAAGTATGCCTGCGTATTCAAGTCCGAGCGCGGCGATAAGAAGACCTATTCCGAGTGCGATAGCATTTTTTATGGAACGCGGAATAGCGTTCAGCACTGCCGCTCTAAGTCCAAAGTAGGATATCACGATAATAACGCTGCCCCCAAGCAGAACTGCGCCGAGAGCCTGCTGCCAGGAGAGTCCGAGTCCGCCTGCTGCTACTGCGCCGCAGACTGTGACTGAGAAAAATACGTTCTCGCCCATCCCGGGCGCGAGTGCAATCGGTAGGTTCGCAAGAAACGCCATGAGGAACGTGGAAAGTGCGCTCGCAATGCAGGTCGCCGCAAAGACAGCGCCTTTATCCATACCTGCCCAGGAGAGAATCACAGGCTGAACAAACAGTATGTAACTCATAGTCGCAAACGTAGTGACACCGCCGAGAACCTCTCGCCCAACCGTTGTATTGTGCTCCTTCAACTTGAAAACGCGCTCTAACATAGCAGCCTCCACTCAGATACAACCGAGCGTAATTTTACATCTACCTGTGTCGCCTGCAAGCGAAAATTCTATTGATGAGGGATTTCTGTTTTGCACCCATTCGCTTCTGCTCCTTTTCTGTCCTGTCATCATAACCTGTTACGTGAAGCATGCCGTGTATGCAATACAGGGCAAGTTCTTCAAACGGCGTAAGTCCATATCTGTTTGCAGACCGCAGCGCCATCTCTGAATTCACCACAATCTCGCAATCAATATCTTCGCGCACCGCCTTTCTGCCGCGCAGAAGACGTTTCGTGCGCAGGTCAAATGAAAGCACATCTGTTGAAGAATGCTTCTTGAGGAAGCGGCGGTTCAACCTGCGCATCTCGCTGTCTGACACAAGAGCGATAGAGATATTGCCTTTGAACTTCTCTCGCCTCGCGACGCGCAGAAGGAGCGAACGCAAACGAGATAGATTTATCTTCAGTTTCTTCTGTCTGTTTGCTATTTCTATTTTCATTGTCGGTCTGCGGCCAAATCCTTTGAAAACCGTTTGCGCATAAGTTTATAGCCACCATCAGTATTTGCAAGCGAGATATTGGTCAAGCGCCGGTTCAGCCACTGTATTCTATTTGACAGAAAAACCGTATCAGAAGATAATATAATATGGAAGACCTACGCCTGCCGGCGTGTGGAAGGTTCAAAAGAGGAGAGATAAATGGGCATAAAAGTCACTGACACTGTTCTTCGTGACGCGCATCAGTCGCTTCTCGCAACCCGTATGCACACGCGCGATATGGTCCCGATTCTTGAGAAACTTGACAGAGTCGGATACTGGTCTTTGGAGTGCTGGGGCGGCGCAACGTTTGACACCTGTATGCGCTTCCTGGACGAGGACCCGTGGGAGAGGCTGCGAACTATCAGAAAGTATGTGAAAAACACGCGCCTTCAAATGCTCCTTCGCGGCCAGAACATTGTCGGCTACCGGCATTACCCTGATGATGTCGTCAGAGCGTTTGTTGAGCGCGCCGCAGCCAACGGAATTGATGTCTTCCGCATCTTTGACGCCTTGAACGATACCCGTAATCTCAGGGTCGCAATTGAAGCGGCAAAGAAAGCAAAAAAGCACGTGGAGGGCACTATCAGTTACACGACAAGTCCTGTCCACAATACTGAACTCTTTGTTAAGATTGCGAAAGAACTTGAGAGTCTTGGCTCTGACACTATCTGCATAAAAGATATGGCGGGACTTCTTTCTCCTTTCGCCGCTTACAAACTGGTGAACGCGCTGAAGCGCGAGGTAAGCGTCCCCATTCACCTCCACTGTCACACCACAAGCGGGATGGCGGAGATGGCTTATTTGAAAGGGATAGAGGCAGGCGCCGAAATGATTGACACGGCGGTCTCTTCTATGGCTGGTGAAACCTCGCAGCCGCCAACTGAAACCTTTATCGCACTTCTAACAGGAACTGATTACGATACTGGTCTTGACCTCGGTCTTGTCTCAGAGGCGGCGAATTACTTCAAAGATGTTCGCAGGAGATATAGCGAGTTTGATACCGAGTTCACTGCTGTGGACACTGGCGTCCTGCAGTATCAGATTCCTGGCGGAATGATGTCCAATCTCGCAAAGCAACTTGACGACCAGGGCGCACTGGGCAAGATGAAAGAGGTGCTTGAGGAGGTCGCGCGCGTCCGGGCTGAACTCGGTTATCCTGCGCTTGTCACTCCCACAAGCCAGATAGTTGGGACACAAGCAGCGCTGAATGTTACAAGCGGCAAACGCTATGAGATTGTTCCAAGAGAGACGAAAAATCTTATTCTCGGTCTCTACGGCAGAAGCGCAGCGCCAATTGACCCCGAGGTGAGAAAAAAAGTAGTCGGCGATGCCCAGTTAGTCACACAGCGCCCTGCTGATTTACTTGAACCCGGACTTCCCGAGGCTTTTGAAACTTCCCAATCGGATGACATTGAAGTCGCCCTCTGCTACGCCCTCTTCCCGCAGGTCGCAGAAGAGTTCTTCAAGTCTCAGAAAGAAGAGAAGAAGGTGCGCAAACCAAAAAAAGAAGAAGTCGCGGCAGAATCTCATTCCGCGCCGGTAACACAAGCACCCTGGTCAAAAGCGGGCAGAGTGGAAGCGATGCGTGGAAGCGCGGTCAGAATGGTTCCTCTTCTGAAGCACTATACTGAACCCGGCTAAGAGGAGTGTCAAGGTATGCGCAGATGGGAGAAGATAGCGCTTGCGGTTTCTCTATCCGCGCTTTCGCTCTGCCTTCTGTTTGCGCTTTTGCGAGTCGCTTGCGAAAGTCCAGCAAAAATAGGTGTAATAGAAAAATGGCAGGCGCTTCCGGAGCCGCGCATAAATCTCAATCGCGCCGAACCGGCTGAAATCGCGCTCCTGCCCGGCATCGGCGAAAAGAGAGCGAAAGAGATTGTCCGCAAACGCGAGGAGAAAGGTCCTCTATCCGCCCCGGATGTCGCGCCTCTCATAGGCGCAAAAACGTTCAAGAAAGTTGAGAACTATATCTCGTTCAGCGACTGAAAATTTTTGACAGGCAAGAATATGGAGAAGACGTTCAAACTCATATCAGATTTCAAACCAAAAGGCGACCAGCCAAGCGCGATAGAAAAACTTGTCAGCGCCTTCCATAGCGGAAAACCGTTTCAGACCCTTCTTGGAGTTACAGGTTCAGGCAAAACTTTCACTGTGGCAAATGTGATTGAAAAACTCCAACTTCCTGTGCTCGTAATCTCCCACAATAAAACCCTCGCCGCGCAACTCTACTCCGAGTTCCGCGAATTCTTCCCCGAAAACCGCGCAGAATATTTCGTCAGTTATTACGACTACTATCAGCCTGAAGCCTATATCCCGCAAAAGGACATTTATATTGAGAAGGATGCGTCCATAAATGAGGCGCTTGACAGACTTCGCCTTTGCGCTACAAACGCGATTCTTTCACGCCGCGACGTCATCATCGTCGCCTCTGTCTCCTGTATTTACAATATCGGCTCCCCGGAAGAGTACTCCCGCGTAACCGTCTCAGTGGAAGAAGGTCAGCACATAAATAGAGACTCTTTTCTGCGCAAACTCGTCGCTATCCAGTATGAGCGAAATGACCTTGAACTGCGCAGGGGGAAATTCCGCGTTCGCGGCGATTCTGTGGAACTATTTCCCTCTTACCAGGATAAAGCGATAAGAATAAACTTCTGCCAGGACATCGTTGAAAAAATAGAAGAACTTCATCCTGTAACCCTTGAGACCGTTGCGGAACACGAATACCTTGAGATATACCCCGCAAAGCATTTTATGATGCCTGAAGACAGAATCGCCGCCGCAGTTATCTCCATAAAAGAAGAGTTAGAAGAGCGTCTCGCAGAACTTGATAAACAGGGCAAAATCGTTGAGGCGCACCGCCTCAAAACTCGCACCCTCTACGATATTGAGATGCTCACCGAAATCGGCTATTGCAAGGGGATAGAAAATTACTCCCGCCATCTTTCCTGCCGCCCGCCAGGCTCTCGCCCTTACTGCCTCCTTGACTACTTCCCGAAAGACTTCCTCGTCGTCGTTGACGAATCGCACGTCACAGTCCCCCAAATCCGCGGAATGTTCAACGGCGACAGGTCGCGCAAAGAGACACTTGTTGAACACGGATTCCGCCTCCCAAGCGCGCTGGATAACAGACCCCTTCGCTTTGACGAGTGGGAAGAACTGGTCAAACGCGCAATATTCGTTTCCGCAACCCCGGAACAATACGAAATCGCCAAATCCGGAAACGAGGTCGTTGAACAGATAATCAGACCCACAGGTCTTGTTGACCCGAAAGTTTCTGTCCACCAAACGACAAACCAGATAAAACATCTCACCGAACTGATAAGAGAACGTATGAAACTCAAAGAACGTGTCCTCGTAACTACCCTCACCAAGCGCTCATCAGAAGACTTGAGCGAACACTTAGAAGACGAAAACATCCCTTGCACTTATCTTCACTCAGAAATTGACACAATTGAGCGTGTAGATATTTTGCGTTCTCTGCGTCAGGGCGACTTTGACGTTCTTGTCGGCGTCAACCTCTTACGCGAAGGACTTGATTTGCCTGAAGTCTCGCTCGTAGCAATTCTGGATGCAGATAAAGAAGGATTTCTGCGTTCCGAGACCGCTCTTGTCCAGACTATCGGCAGAACAGCGCGCAATGTAAACGGCGAAGTCATCCTCTACGCAGACACAATCACAGGTTCTATGAAACGCGCAATAGCGGAGACTGAACGTCGCAGAACAGTCCAGATAGCATACAATAAGAAACACAATATAACGCCCACCACAATACAGAAAGGCATCTACCGCAGCATAGAAGAACTGATGAACGCAAACAAAGTTGCAAAAGAAGCGCTCGGATTGTCAGACGAGAACTTCGGAAAGGTTGAATCAGTGCGCGAACTACAGCGCCAGATGTACGAGGCTGCCGCTATCCTTGATTTTGAGCACGCAGCGAAGATTCGCGACGAGATTCTGCGTCTCCGCGGCGTTGCACCTGAGCATCCGGCGGTAGCGGTGCCAAAAGGTCGCTTTGCCCGCTTCCGCCGCAGATTCTACCGCAGGAAAGGATAACTGGACAAAGATGAAGTGGCAGTCCAATATTGCTATGTTGTGCAGGAGGAAAAACTGTGGAAGAGTTGTTCCAAACCGCTGAAGAGTTGTTCCGAGATGATTTGCTCAAGGATGAAAAGGTACTGTGGATGGGTCAGCCTGAGACAAGTGTTATTTTCAGTCGCGCAGACTTTTACCTCATCCCTTTCAGTCTTGTCTGGTGCGGCTTTTGTCTTTTCTGGGAAATTGGTGCGCTTCGCAGTAGTAACATAGTCGTCACGTTATTCGGAATCCCTTTTCTGGCGATTGGAGCGTATCTGCTTTTTGGTCGGTTTATTTATAAATACTGGAAGAAGACGCATACTTACTACGCTGTAACGAGCGAGCGAGTCCTTATTCTCACCACATTGTGGAGAAGACATCTCCAGACAAAGTATATCAGCGCAATTTCAGAAATCAGCAAATCTATTCGTTCCGATGGAATTGGCACACTCTGGTTTGGACCTTCTGGTTCTAACTCTGGGGCAGAGAATACGGGGCTTGGCTCTCCCTTGCCTGTTGCGCCTGCCTTCTATGATATTATGGACGCGGACAAAGTGCACGAGATGGTAAGTCAACTGCTTGAGCCGTAGGCAATCCGCGTCTGAATCTTATGAATTCCCAGACGCTGCTCTACGCTGATTGATTATGAATTGAAGGCATAAGTTTTCCCCAACACTATCACCGAACCGAGGAAAAAAAGAAATGCCCGATTCATATTCCCTCCCATTTATTTTTCCCGGTAATTTCCCACCGCGCTTTTTTGTTGACGTGCTACAGAAGCGCTAATACAATGGCATAAAGTGGAGGAGTGATATTGACAAAATATGGCGTGAGCAGCCATGCTCGTGAAATGATGCGCGAGCGAAGAATTGAAGAAAAATGGGTAAGGTTGACATTGGAAAATCCCGACCACTCTCAAAAAAAGAATGATGGAACAGTTCACTATGTAAAGGCGATAGGCGAATGTGAAGGACGTTTTCTGCGAGTGGTTGTGAATCCTGCTAAGCGTAAAGTTGTTACTCTCTTCTTTGACAGAGCGTTCAAGAGGAGGAAGAGATGAGGCTCAAAGTTGACGAGAAAAACGACGCGGTTTATTTTCGGCTTGATGAATCCGCCATAGTGGAATCTGAGGAAGTTCAGCCCGGCGTTATACTTGATTATGACGCGAAGAACAGGGTAGTAGGGGTAGAAATCCTCGGCATTATGGAACGAGTTGACAAAGCGAAACTGAAAACCCTGCAGTTTGAGACAGTCTGACCAAAGCGTCCCGCTTACTTTTCAATGACGGAATTCTATCTCACAAAACAGAGAATATCAAGCAAGCCCCGCACTTCAGTGCGGGGGTAATAGAATTCTCAGACGCTGATGAACGCTGATTGATTATGAATCAGGGATATGAATTCTCCCCAACACTGTCACCGAACCGAAGGAAAAAAGAACCGCCCCGTTTGGTTTTTTTATGGGCTACGATTCATTTGGATGTTCTTGATGATGTCCTCTCCCTCCCTGAGGATTACAACTTCAACGTTTTGACCGGCGTATTTGGACAGGGCGTCTTGAAGACTCTTTACATCCACTATTTCCACGCTACCAACTTGTCCTACCCCCGGTTTTTGTACCAGCCTCAATTAGAGGGTGCCACCATCGCCCCGGCGTTCCGTAAGCGAAGTGAAGCCGCAGGCGTAACGAAGCTTACGGAACGCGCCGCAAACTCCGCCGGCGT
>Ga0315280_10003160_pt1 | contig 25653 bp, 27 predicted proteins | sample YL17G06_40_MG_FD_203697 | JGI IMG/M metagenome (GOLD analysis project Ga0315280, IMG submission 203697) | Sediment microbial communities from Yellowstone Lake, YNP, Wyoming, USA - YL17G06_40 | ecosystem: Environmental > Aquatic > Freshwater > Lake > Sediment | place: USA: Wyoming | collected...
TGCACTCATAGTAGAAGTGGTTATATCTCATAAACTCATCAAGGCACCAGTCGCAGAAGCAGTAGCCGTCAGGCGCGACATCGCCCGGGTAGCGAACATAGTCGTGATGCAAACCGTCAATGTCATAATTGACCAGCATCTCCTCAATCAGAGGAAAGATATAATTATCCACATAGCCGGGTCTGCGGGCAGGGCACATCCAGATTGTGTCATAGGGACCATAGTCTCCTCCAAGGACTTCGCTGTTAGTCATTTTCCCGTTCGCGTTGAGCGCCGCCCACTCGGGATGCTGTTTCACCACCGGAGAATCGGGGTTTTCAGTGAAGTCGCAAACCCAGGCGTGAACCTTTATGCCTTTGCTATGGCAGTTTCGCACCAATGATTTCAATATGTCAAAGTTCTTGCAGTCCTTGTGCACCGCATCGGGAAACTTTTTGCTGGGGTAAAAGAGGGTTCCGTCGTCGGTTTTCATACACATTATAACGATATTGATATGCGCTTTTGCGCAGTGGTCAACAAAATCCCTCACTGACTCCTCAGTGTTTCCAGGAAACGGATAGTGCGCCCAGATAGCGCGCCCTTCAATAACATTCTTTCCTGGATTTGTTGGCTGAGCAGGTCCGATAGATAGATAACCAACCACAGCGACCATCAGCGCACAGACCAGTATCGCTAATTTCTTCGCCATACCTTTACCCCCCTTCCACTCTTGTTCACCAATAGAAACTAATTCTTCAGTTTCAACATTATCGCGAGAAAATCAGACTTCCCGATTATCATAACCCGCCGCACGGCGGATTGCCTTACCGTTACTATGAGCCCAGCCAGTTGGTATGATAACAGATTTTGTTTTCTCCTTCAACCCGCAATATCGGCTCATCAATTCCAATGACGCAGATGTAACTACGCGCCGCCTTGCCGCTTCTGGAATAAATAGAAGCGCCCCCTTTTCTTATCGGGTTTTCACGACAGGTATATTTTGATAAAGGTTGAAGACGTACCCGAGCGCCATATTATAGCAGTTATCTATTGAATATATCTTGCTGATATAGCAAGCCCCGCACGCAAGTAGCGGGGATGGTCTATAGGAAAACGCAAATGTTACAGGGAGAAGGTTACGACCAAACGTGAAGTGCTATATTTCTTGGTTCCCCATAACGGTTACGACAGTGAAACGGAGGATAACAGATGCTGCTTGACTGGAAAGTATCCGGAACTACATTCGCAATGCTTTTTCTCGCTGAAATTGGAGACAAAACTCAACTTGCTGTAATCTCAATGACCTGCAAGACCGCGAAACCTCTCACAGTATTCACGGCTTCCGTGTTGGCGCTCGCCGCTGTTACTCTTATCGGAGTGCTGTTTGGAGAAGGCATTGCCGCTGCTGTCCCAAAAGTGTGGATAAAACGCGGTTCAGCGCTGCTATTTTTTGTTGTCGGTATTCTCATTTTCCTTGATATTTTGTAGTCAGTTGCCCGCGAAGTCTGTGGTTTGTCATCCGCGGCGGTTATGCGCGCCACTGGAATACGTTATTCACCAAGAGTTATGGCACATTTTCCTTGACATGAAGTCTGGAGGCTCCTATAATTCATTATATAATAGGAAAGGAGAAGCAAAAGTGTATCCCGATTCCAGAACAATCTATTTGGGAACAGAACTAATATACCCACCGCGGAAGCACGAAAAGACTCTCCTTCAACAGTTCTACACCGCACTATCAACCGAGGCAAAGTTCTGCGGTTGCGATTACGACAATTTTGCATATGCGGGCGAGAGTTGTTTGGATCTCAGAACGAGGCGAGGAGAAACCTTGTCAGAGTGCTTTGTGAGGAGCGATAGAATCCGGATCTCAGAGCAGGGGACTACCGCATCGCTGGACGAGTTTGTAACCCGCATAAAGGAGGTTGCGGCCATAGCAGGACGACTGCTCAACACGGGTATTTACATAATACAATCCTGCAACGTCCGGTGTCTCTTCAGACCGAGCACCAGCCAAGACTCCAGAGTTTTTCTTGCAGAAAAAGTGTGCAAAATGGACGGAAAGGAAAACATCTTTCCGTACTTTGAGGACAAGCGTGCTCACGTTTTTGGGGTGAGACTTGCTTTTCCTCCGACTCCCGGTCAAGAACAAGCTGAGTTTGCAGTGAGAATAGAGTCGGACCGTCGGGATATCGGTTGGATATGGGCTGAAAATGTCGGCACTTATCTTGCGGCACCCATCACACTGGACAACTTGGAACCTTTGGGCGCCAATATGCAAAGGACTGCCGCTTTTCTGACAAAGAATGTATTTGACTTCTTATCACAATTTGACAGGTAGGGAGTAACTATGAAGTGGGCGAAGCCTGTGGTCGGCGTAGAACCCGATAACTTCTCTCCTGATTGGGGATTTCCTCCATCTTCGGAGGACAGACTGAACATTGTGAACGTCTGGAGGCTAAACCTGAAGTTTATTAGAGAAGAAGGAGGGAAAATCTCTGTATGGTGTCCGGAGATTGATATTTCAGCTTTTGGAAGTAACGAGACAGAAGCTTGGTCCAATTTCCTTATAGCGTTCAATGAAGCAAGAGAATTCTTTTTCGCAAACCGCGCGAGTCTCTCCGAAGATTTGCAGCGTAGGTTTGGTGTGTTTGATCAACTTTATTTCTTCGTCAAGGTAGAAGAGCAGTCTAATGCCGTCGGGAAGGGAGATTCTCAGGGCTCTCACGAAACTGGGATACAGCATCAGGGAGCATAGGGGGAAGGGCAGTCACACGCAAGCAGTGTTCGAGTTTCAAGGAAAGATTGTCTGTTGGACTATTGTCCAAGACGAGAAAGACATACCTAAAGGCATATTATTTTCCATCCGGCGAAATACGTGCCTGACTGAGCAATCCGATTTTGACAAGGCCTTGAGATGCAAAATGACATGTGAGGAATACGTTGCCATTCTTCGGCGTAGTGGGCGCGTTATGGGGCCTCAGCACTAATGCAATCCGGGCACACCTGTAATCGTCACGGTCAAGATTCCATGTCCTGAAAAACAACCCGCTTAGTTAGTCAAAACTTGGAGCATAATTGGTGGAATCTAAAAAACGCTTTCGCGCTTCCTCAGGCGTCTCATCGTCCGCCTGAGGCGGACAGGCGCAGCGGGTAAACCGGGGACGCGGCGAATAAATTCGCCGGCTAAAATATCACCCGCGGACTGAAGTCCGCGGCTTCATTACCACCGCTACTTGCGTGCAGGGCTTGCGTTGGAATATTTGATTATTCGCGCGAGAGAGAGGATTTTTGGAGATTTTCGGCGATTTTTTGACCCAGGGGGATATTATAGAAATTCTGTAAATTGGAAGGGGCTGAAATCGCGTAACTTCTATTCAGCGTTTGAGTTACCAAAAACGCCAATTTACAGGATTGTGAACAGAAAGCCGGGTGCCTGAAGATGTCTGTTATAGACAGCGCTCTGCGGCGGCTAAACAAGAATAGTCTGCTTTACTGTCCTGCCAGACGATAGAGTCTCGCCCTGATGGCTATGTGAAATCCCACCGACGAGGCTATCAGGCAGACAAAACTTATCAGGGTTCCGGACACTCCGCCGAGAACCGCAGGTAAAGCGAAAAATCCGGAACAGATGTACACAATAATGAACGACACACCGAGAGCGCCTCTTCTCAAAAAAAGCGAAAGAAGCACAGTCAGGTAAAGAAACAAGATGAGCATACAGATACCTAAGAGGAGGACGCCGCTCCTTGCCATCTCGCGCAAAGCGATGAAGAGAGATTGGGGCGACATCAGAAACCCGGCGATGAAGAATAGTATTGACGGTATCATACAGAGCAGATTCCCTGCAATTTTTTGAAAGACGATTTTCCCGAGCGGACCGGGGAGAACCATAATGGTTGGCAGAGTTTTCCATCTCACCTCTTCCCGGAACAGGCGCGAGGCATAGAACCCCAATTCCGCGCAGATTGCGATTACGGATGTAATCATTGTTATCGCGCCGAGTGTTTTCAGGTCAACCTTCTGTCTTGCGACCTCCGAGGTGAAGTAGGCGATAAAGGCGATAACAGAGCCGAGGAGAGGGAACTTGAGGATGAACGCGATTTTTCCGCCTGCGAGGAAGTGGAAATCTTTCCAGGCGAGAGGCCACGACCAGGCGCGTCCTGCGCCGAAGAATTTCAGACGCGATGAGCGCCTGGGCAGAATCCCGCGACCCGGCCCAATTTCCTTCTGCTCCCGGGTGAAATAGCCAAAACTTCTCCACGCTAAAAGAAAGAACGCGGCTCCGAGAACAATATTGCTTACCACCTGATAACTGAAAAGCGGACCGGAAAATCCTGTCGCCATAATCTTCTGTATCTGGGCTGCGGGCGAGGCATCTGAAATCAAACCGAAGAGCGTGGTAAGCGCGTTGAGAACCAGCGATGGGCCAGCAGGCGGCGCCGGCGTCAGCCATTGGAGCACCACGGGACCCCACAATGTGGGTGCAAAGAAGAAGAACATAAGAAAGAAACCGGTCAGATATGCTGCTCTTCTTGAACTCTTGCAGATGACGGAGCAAAAGAGAGCGAGGTTGCTCAAGAAAACCACGTATGCGCCGAGAGTCAGGTAAGAGGCAGCAATCTGGGAGAGCGATACTCCCCCGAGAGTCATAGCAAACATCGTGAACGGCAGTTGAACCAGGAGAAGGAAGAGAGCGCCTATCACCTTGCTTGTTGATTTCCCCAGAAGGATTGAAACAGGGCTGAGGCTTGTCATCTTGAGCAGTCCCAGCGTCAAATCCTCCTTCTCTTCAGTTATCACCGAGGAGAAGTAACTGCAACCCACAAGCGTTATGAAGAGAAAGTTGATGAACACTGTTGTGATGAAAAAGGTCAGCCCCGGAGCGCTTCGTCCGCTGAAGGCGGCAGCAGAGAGACCGAATGTTATTGTGACTACAAGTGCCAGGCGCAAAGCGTAGGTTTTGAACTCTCTGGATTCCTGCCTGAGAGTGCGGGAGAAAAGCGCAATAACGGGTAACTTCATTACTGCACCCCCGGCTTTGTAAGTGTCATAAACGCCTCGCTGAGCAGTTTCAGTTTTTTCCTGAATGAGGCGACCTGTGCGCCGCTTTCAATCACTGCGCGAAGTATCGCATTTGTATTGACGTTATCCTTCCTGAATGTGATCTCATACTGAGGTCTTTCCGGCTCTTTGAGGACATCGGTTACGCCTTCCATAGCACGCAGCACCTGCTCCAGCGAAGGCTGTTCCTCAGTCAGTTCCAGAATGTAGGTTGAGAGTTCTCCTTCCTGGCTGACGAGCCCTTCCATAGCGCCTGTATATTTCACCTCGCCGCGGTCTATAATGGTCACGCTGTCGCAGAGGTCGCCGAGTTCCGCCAGTATGTGGGAACTGATGAGAATTGTTTTGCCCATACGGCGTAGTTCTTTGAGTATCTCCATCAGTTCTATTCGCGCGCGAGGGTCCAGCCCCGCTGCCGGCTCGTCAAGCAGAAGAAGGTCAGGGTCGTGCACAAGAACTCGGGCGAGACTTACTCGCTGCTGCATACCTCTGGAGAGTTTCTTCAGAAAGTCGTCTTTCCGGGACTGCATATCGGTCAGGGCAAGGACATCGCTTATAATACTGTCCCTCTCCTTGAGCGAACGCCCGTATGCTGCTGCGAAGAAGTCAAGATACTCAAAAACCGTCATCTGGCGGTAAACGCCCAGTTCGTCCGGCATAAACCCTATTCGGCTGCGAACGTGCCTGTGGGTTTGTGAAATATTATACCCGAACAGACGCACACTGCCCGCCTGGACTCTCAGTAGAGTGGCGAGGATTTTGAGTGTGGTTGTCTTGCCCGCGCCGTTTGGACCGACAAAGCCGTGAATTGACTGCCTCTGGACAGAGAAGGTAACCCCCTTGAGAGCCTTCTTGAACGACCCGAAATGGTAAGAAAGGTTCTCAACTTCAACTACAGGTTTTGGTTCTTCAGCCATATTACTCCTTTCGCAGCCGAGGGTTTGCGACTTCTCTGTGATACAGGACCCAACTCTTATCCTTACCGAGCCCCTTTCCTGTCAGGTGAAATGTTTCGGGGCTGCGAGCAAAGATAAATATCTGGGCGCGGTCGTTGCGGGAGATTTTTGCCGACTCCACATACTGCGAGAAAACGTTTCTGCCGCCGAGAGCGTAAGCAATCAAAGGTCTCAAAGCCTTGCTGCGGAAAAGTTCACCAGGCTCTTCGCGCGCCCGCGAATAAGAGCCGTAGTAATAGTCAAATGAAGAAAGTTCGTATCTTGACAGGAAGTCGTCAATATGCTTTCCCGTATCGTCCTCGCTCGCTATTTTGATTAGCCCATCGGCAAGCGTCATCTTGTAAAAGTGCTCATCATAGAGGACCCACATCTCCAGTATGTCTTCTGGAAAACCTTTCTGCGGCGCGAGCGAAAGTTTTTTCAGTCCATCTTTCACTTCCCATTCCACGACTTCCAGGCGAGTGTTATCGCCTTTCAATTCGCCTCTGTGAAGGAACGCTCGCGAAGAATAGAGCGGAATATCTACACTGAAGTTGCCGCCCTTGCCGTTTGAGATGATACCGTTCACCAATTCTGACTCCTCGCATACGGAATATATGCTGTAGGGTGAAGGATGAGAGATAGTGTAGTAGCCCCCGGAAGTAACGAAGACGCTGCTCCACTGGGTGACATCATAGGTATCATCACTGAGCGGTCGCGCGTAGGAGAGGGTATATACGTGAGTCGTTTCTCCGTATCCTCTGTGTCCCACCTCGTAAAATATGAAAGAGAAGGAAGCGACGAGAGCGGTCAGAAACAGGATGGTTACCCAGAAATCCCGTCCCCGTTTCCTCCCGAAGAGGTAGTTCACCGGACACAGGAGAACCATATACATCAACGCGAGTAAGACGATGAGAGTCCAGTTGCGTTCCGGAGTGTCCAGGGACTTCATCAGGTTGAAGAGATGGTCTTCCAATCTGTGGATTGACGGGTTATCTGATGTCTTGAGTTCGGGAGCGGGAAAGCCCATTCCCGTCAGGACTTGTTCGGTCAGCGCCTGCTGGGCGAGCGAGTGTCTGACCACTTCTCCTTCTCCAACGCTGAATCGGTCAGCGGGGTTGTTCAGTTCTGCCATATCTGGTGGAAACTGCGGGTATTTTCCCTCAGCGGTTTTCAAAAGATGAAGTGTGCCACCGCGGTTGAGCCAGGAAAGAAACGCTTTCTGCCTCAACGGCTCCCATCTGGGGCAGTGGTCTAAAATTACGCTGTCAAGCGCGTCAGCACCTGCTGCTGTGGGCGGGAAAAGGTTTTCGGGAAAAGTTTTGAAATTCGCTTTTGCGCTGAAAGGGCTGTCAGGCTGGTCAAGATAGATTCGCGCAGGAGGTCCGAAGCGCACTGCCGGCGCTTCAATTCTGTCCCGTGCGCCCTCGCCCCAGGCTATAATCCACTTTGTCCAGTCCTCGCTGACGTAAACGAAAAACTGCACCCATCTGCTACTGTAAGGGGATATGAAGCAGGGTTGGACAAGTTGCGCGCCGATTCTTCGCCCGATAGGGTCGGTCTTATAGACAACTATTGCGCCTTCATAAGGAGTCTCTTCCTGATTGGACAACAGAACTGACAGAAGATTGACCCGCTCCGGGATGACCTTTCCGTCGTATCCCCAGATTACCTGCTGCGCTTCAACCGCGTATGCGGATTCAGCGAGAGGAAGAGAGAGGAGGAAGATTATGACCGATAGTTTTCTCATTACGCACTACTCACGGCTAAGTCAGCAACATACTACTGTAACTTGTGAAGAAAATCAACCGAAATCGCCTGTTCACGGCACACAACCCCAGCGCCAGTGAACTTGGTCGCAACCCGCCACTTCTCCTTGACAACCGCAAGCCGCAGGCGAAAGTTACAAATATAGTTTGACATACTACCCCGAATTTTTCACCGCAGAGGCGCAGAGAACGCCGAGAAAACGCAGAAGCAAAAGGGTAAAGAGAGGAAAATAGGAGAATCCGAGAATAGTGACAGGGTGTCATTTGGAGTTTGACTTTGATTTGTTCTGCGGGCTTTGATTCGTGCGGCTTCTCCGCGCCCTCCGCGTCTCGGCGGTGAAATATGCAGGTTAGTGTTCTACAATAGCATCATGGCGGAGCGTAACTGCGTATTTTTACGGATGTTGTGTGCCAATTCCCGCTCGTGCGAAAATAGAGTCTATTCCCATATAGGACACGATGTTACGAGCATCTTGAAGCAAGACCAGAACACCAACCGTATTGCGGTATTTCGGAAATTCTCCTTGACAACAGGGGTATGGCAGTGTATTATTCCATATGGCAGGCGAGGTTGGAGTTTCAGATTTGGAGATTTGGGGAACAGACGCCAGATCTGTCGGGACTGGCATTTTTTATCGCCCCGAAAAAGACCTGACCGTCCTGCAGTCGGGTTATTGTTTCAGGGCAAAGGCGGATTCTATCGGGCTATCAAGAGTTGGGGAATATGGAGAGTGGAGGTGACGATGAGTGAATTGAGTATGGTTGTTAGTGTGGTTGGGGCGCTGTGCGTTCTGGTCCTCTTCGTAATAGGCGCCTATGGCCAGGAGAAGGTTACACTTACAGTCTGGACGCATCGGTATTACGAGGTTGCACCACCATCTTTGCTGCACTTCATTGCGCCCTTTGTGCACGTGTCAATGGCGAATGGCGGTTCAAGCCGCGGATTACCGGATTTCTGAGACAAGGAGAAGAAATGTTAAGAATAAGACTGTTTGCCGTAATAGCGGCTTTGCTAATCTGCGTAGGTTGCCAAGCAACACCTCTTGAAAAGAGAATAGATGACATCCAGCGAAGCGAGAAGACCTGTTTTGAAAACGCCTGCAACATCGCAGAGGCGCGGGCGCAATACAATCTACCCACAAATATTGTTCTGGCATTTGCCTCAGGCGAAGCCATAGGAGCGCAAGGTTGGCACGCTTATTGGCGTGATGAGAATGGGGAATTATACGATACAGTCAGGCAGTATGTAGACTGGGACCATTTCCCGCCAATGGCATATCCACTGTTGGAGTTCCAATGGAAACCCGATATGGTTCTTACGCAAGACGGGAAAACGCTGGAAGCGGCGCCATATTTCAAGATAGAGTTTGAGTCCGCTCATTGGAGCACATACCGCATTGTCTATGGCAAAGAATTTATCAAGAAATTGGACTGAGGGAAATAGAGGCAGAAGATACTTTTACTTGACAGTCAACTTTGCTTCTGACCGGGGTGGTTGTGACAGCAGGATAAGGTAAGACGCGGCGAGCAAGCCTGCCAGCTAAGATGGCGACAATTTTTGTCCATTCGTGGCAGGAAAGCATTCGCGTTATAGGAGAGACTCTGCTGACCAGCAGATCAGAGTCTGATGAATGTATTCTCCGCCGTCTTGCGGTATAGAGCGTTCGGGGAAGCATTAGAGTTAGCGAGCGATTTGCGAACTTTTTCGGTGAACTTGGAAGGGAAAGAAAGAGCGACCCCGCAGTCTGCGCTGATTCTGCGCGGGACAGGCACACTCTCCACAGGCACGCCCGCCTTTTTCAGAATCTTTTCCGCTTTCAGAACCCAGTGAACTGACTTGAAAATGGCGAACGTGTCGTAATCCATATTCTCAAAGCAAAGTAAAAAGTAAGAAGTTAGAAGGAAAAGTCAAGAGGTCACCCTCGGGTTCTTCTTTTTGGCGCTAACGATGATGGCGGTTATGACGGCGACCAGTTCTTCGGTTTCTTGCATTAGTCCTGCAAGGCGATTTCTGGAGACAACCTCTGCCTCTGTCAGGAGTCGCAGCCAATAGAGACTTTCATTTGCCTCTTTGCGGGAAACGCCGTATTTATGGATAAAATCTGCCCTGCTCTCCGCGGACTGTGCCTCTTCCACGTTAGCCCCTATAGAAGTCGCTGACCTAAGATACTGTTTACCAAGTATCACTCCTACCGAGTCCTTCCCCTTCAGCAATGACTGGTAGAATTTGATTGCACGCAAAGCATACCTGGTGGAGCGCTCCCTTATATCTTGTGGCTTCCCGTCTTCCTCTCTCACGTTCTTTCCTTCTTAGTCCTTACTTTTGACTTCTAACTTTTTACTTCTTACTTTTGGGAGATTTGTTTCAGCGCGGATGCAACTGCGTCTATGTCTTCCAGAGTGTTGAAATATGAGAGGCTGATTCTCACTGTTCCGTCCGGGAAAGTGCCTATTGTTTTGTGCGCTGCAGGTGCGCACTGGAGTCCTGCGCGGACAGCGATATTGAATTCTCTATCCAGAGCGAGACTCACGTCAGAGCACGGGATTCTATTGAGATTCACAGAGACTATTGCGGTCTGTTTCAGAGGGTCTTTTGTACCGTAGATTGTGAGCGCGGGGATTTTTCGCAGTTTTTCTAAGAGAACTCCTGTCAGTTCAGTTTCCCATTTTCTAATCTTCTGGACTGTTTCGCGCAGGATAAACTTTACCGCCGCTGCCAGACCCGCGATACCGACAGCGTTTTGTGTTCCGCTTTCAAACTTATCCGGGAGGAACTGGGGCTGCTCTTCGTATTCAGAGTTTGAGCCTGTTCCGCCTCTCACAAGCGGCTCAAGGTCTATCTCCGGTGCGATATAGAGACCGCCTATGCCCTGCGGTCCTAAAAGCGCCTTGTGCCCGGTAAACGCCAGAAGCGTTATGCCGGTTCGTGAGATGTTCAGCGGATATGAACCTGCTGTCTGCGCCGCATCAACGAGGAATGGGATTTTCTTCTCTGCCGCGATTGCGGCGATTTTCTCCACCAGCGTGAGTGTGCCGACCACGTTTGACGCGTGGACTGCGACAATGAGTCTGGTTTTTGGCGTAAGCGCCTTTTTGAACTCTTCGGCCTTTGACTCCCCTGCCCTGTTTGCCGGCACGCAGGAGATTTTTACACCACGCACCTTCTGCAGGTGCCGGAGCGGGCGCATAACAGAGTTATGCTCCATAGAAGTGGTAACGACGTGGTCTCCTCTTTTGAGAATGCCGTAGAGTGCGAGGTTTATCGCGTAGGTTGCGTTTGGTGTGAAAATTATGCGTGAGGAGTCTTTTACACTGAGGAGTTGCGCGAGCGATTCTCTCGCTCCAAACAGCACGCGACCCGCTTCAACTGCCAGTTGGTGAGCGCTTCTACCGGGGCTGGCGCAGATTCTCCTCATATAGAGCGACATCGCATTCAGAACTTGTGGCGGCTTCTTATTTGTGGTCGCAGCATTATCCAGATATATGACAGGTCGCTTCGTTTTCACTTTTTTATCCTGCCAGCGCGGTGCTTACTGACCCGTGGACTGAAGTCCACGGCTTCACCTGGGTGCGGGGTTTTACCGGTGGCTGCTTGCCTGAAGCGCTCCGTTTTCAAAATATGCGCCTATCTTTTTCAGTTTCGCGTATCTTTCTTCAAAAAGTTTTTCCACATCAGTGCCGGATAGGTCTTTCAGATGCCGCATAATGGTCTTTTTGAGTGTGGAAGCCATCTCTTCGTGGTCTCTGTGGGCTCCGCCGAGCGGTTCAGGCACAATCTCGTCAACTATTCCGAGTTCCTTCAAGTCCAGTGCTGTGAGTTTGAGAATTTTTGCCGCCTCTTCCTGTTTGTTTTCTTCGCCTTTCCACAAAATAGCCGCGCACCCTTCAGGACTGATGACGCTGTAATAACCGTATTCTAAGATGCAGAGCCTGTCTGCGACGCTTATCCCGAGCGCGCCGCCTGAGCCTCCCTCGCCAATAACCACAGCGACTATCGGCACACGCAGTTCCGACATCTCCATAATGTTTCTTGCTATCGCGAACGCCTGACCGCGCTCTTCAGCGCCGACCCCGGGGTATGCGCCTGGCGTGTCCACGAAGGTCAGTATCGGCAGCCCGAATTTCTCCGCGAGGCGCATCCTGAGAATCGCTTTTCTGTAACCTTCTGGATGGGCACAGCCGAAGTTGCACTCCATCTTCTCCTTCATCGTGCGCCCCTTGTTGTGCGCGACAAGCATTATCTTGAAACTCCCTTCCCCATCGCTTATCCTGGCAAGTCCTGTCAACACCGCTTTGTCATCGCCGAAAGCCCTGTCTCCGTGAAGTTCAAGAAAGTCGTCAAATATCATCTCAACGTAGTCCACCGCAAGCGGACGGTTTGGGTGCCTTGCCACAAGAACTTTCTGCCAGGGAGTCAGATTTGAGTACAACCGCCTTTTGAGACCATCGCACTCCTGCCGCAGGCTGTCAATATGCTCGGAAAAGTCCAGGCTGGTGGTAAGCGCAAACTCTTCCAACTCCTGGAGTCTGGTTTCAAGTTCGTCTATGGGGCGGTCAAATTCGTATTTACCGTCCAGAACTCTTGACCTCTTCCTGAACTTCGCCATCGCTCACCTCCTGCTGCGCAGCAACCAGAACCGCAGTTACACTAACGATTTTGCCGTAGAAATCAAGAGAAAAATAGTTGTGCCCTATTTGAAGCGGACTGACGCGGCGCCGCCACGCTTCACAGATATTGACACGAGTCACGCGCACCGCTAAATTGACAACACAGCGGGAAGGCATCGCGCTATCTCTGACAATTACAGAGCCTACGGGGAAGTAAGAAAATGGGAAAGAAGCTCCGGCATTTATGCCGGGGATGATTCCCCTCCCCTCGTAAACGGCGGGGACTGGGGAGATATTTATTTTTCACCACGTCTTCCGACGTGGTGCTTCCGGAACTGATATGCGGCGAACAAGTTCGCCGGCTAATGTGCAGTATGATTTTTCGCGCGCGTGCGAGAGTAATTATCTCCCCACGCTTACGCGTGGGGCTTCATACTTCATACTTCTGCCTTTCTGACAGGGGGGATATTATAGAAATCCTGTAAATTGGAAGGGGCTAAAATCGCGTAACTTCTGTTATTTGCTGGAGGTGCTAAAAATGGCAATTTACAGGATTGTGAATTGAAATGAATCTGGAAAAAAGATTGCACAGTTGCGGCAAATTAGCATAATTCTCTCTTACGACAGGTTTGAAAAAATGGATATTCCAGACGCTGAAATAGTAAAGCGGTGTTTGACTGGCGACAGCGAGGCGTTCGGCGCACTTGTTGAGCGCTACCAGGGCGCAGTCTATGCGAGCGCGTTTGCGTATCTGAAAAACACTGAGGATGCGCGGGATACTGCCCAGGAGGTGTTTGTTAAAGCGTACTTCTCGCTTGCTGTTCTCAAGAAGCGGGAGCGGTTCGGAGCGTGGCTTGGCAGAATCACGATGCGTCTGTGCATAGACAGACTGCGCACGCGCAAGAAGGTAACCCAACTTTCGCAGTTTTCCCCATCTGATGAGGATTTCCTTGCCGGTCTGAGTTTTGATAGAGAATCGCGTCAGGAGAGTGCGCAAAACGGGCAAAAGATTCAGTATGTTCTGGACGCGATAGAGCAACTCCCGGAATACTACAGGGTCGCTTTTGTGCTCAAGTATATGGAAGGTCTGTCAATGAGGGAGATAGCGCACTTTCTGGGCGTGCCGCTGAGCACAGTTGAGGGGAGGCTACACAAATCGCGCGCACACATACGGGAGAAACTCAAAACAATGCGCAGATAGGACTGCGGGGGAAAAAATCGGCGTCTGGATATTTTTCGTATTTGAGCAAAAATCTGTTATGTCTGGTTTTTTTCTCTCGTCTATCCAATAAGAGAAAGGGGGAAAGCAGACAATGACTTCCACCCTCGCAACAAAAATCGGTGTCTTCGCCACTCTGGTTCTCATTTTCGTAGCGATACTGGCTGACCAGGCGCTCCAGCGGAAGGCGGTGTCGCGAAATGAGAATGAGGGCGCAAAGCGAGAGACAACAGGCACGAAAAAGGAGACGCCGGTTGCAGAACCGAAGGAAGACCAATCTCAGGTAAGTGTGGACTGGAAGAAGAGATTTGAGAGATACAGATACCAGAATAAAGGGGAAGAAGAGAAGCCGCCTGAATGGAAGTGGTGGGAAGAAGAGAATAAACCTGTCCCACCTGATTCAGGAGAGTGAGATACGCTCACGGGGAGAGAAAAATGAGATGCGGGAAGTTCAAAAAAGGGATTGAGAGATACATAGACGGCGAGATGGACAGCGCCGAGAAAGCGCTCTTTGAGGAGCACCTGCGCGGCTGCACTTCCTGCGCAGACGTTCTACGGGAGGCGCGGGAAGAAGTTTCACTTTACAGGCAGGTTCTCTCCGGTTTTCGCCTGAAAGGGTCTTTGAGGGAGAGAGTGCTTTCCCGTCTGGATTCAATCCCCGCGCCGGATAAAAAGGGCGCGGCAGCAGGGGAACTGAAGAGGCGGCAGATTTTCGCGCTGTCAGCGACTGCCGCAGCGCTTTTTATCTTTACGTTTCTATCTTCAATCTGGTGCGTTTCCGCAACTGAGAAGCCGGCAACACAGAAGCCTGGAACGGCAAATACAGCCGTGACAGGCTTTGCTCGCATATACGATACAGCGCTTGTGAGGGTTTACTGGAAGGTGCAGATTGCACCTTATCGTTATTACCGCGCAGGATCTTCGCAGGAATCGTCTTCTGGAGGGTAGTTCAGTGAGGACTGACAGAAATTCAGGATTTTCGCTTGTGGAAGTGATGATAGGGGTTGCAGTCTTCGCGATAGTAATTCTCGCGATAAGTCAGGCCTCTATGGTGGGGGTGGCTGCGTCAAACGAAGTCAAGGAGCAGACGAATATTCTCCTGGGCTGTCAGCAGATAATGAATCAACTTCTTACCTATTCTATGGAAGTGCTTCAGGCGCAGAACGGGTCTTCTTTCTCTGTCAGACTGAGTGCTCCAGAGGAGGTTGAGGGGGGCATAAGTTATGGACCCCTTGTTGAGGGCGGCTTGATAGTGGTGGACGGGGACTTGAACGGAGATGGAACAATACAGGCGCCATCGGTATCGCCTTATCGGGAAGGTCTTGACAGTAATAACGATGGCGTACTTGATGTACTTAGAGTAGCGCTATACTACAAGAAGGCGGAAAAGTCGGCGACGGAAATCAAAAAGACAGAAAATCTGGTTCTCCAGAGAGACATAACGTTGCATAAGTAATGCCCTGAGGGCGGAGGTGCTAAGATGGATACCAACGGAAATACCTCGGCGAAGTCAAGAGGTGCTATTCTCATTTTTGTCCTTGCGGTTGCGACAGTGGCTGGCGCTGCAACATTTGCGCTCCTTCAGTATGCAAACGCAGGACTGGCAGCGCAAAGAGTTGAGAAAGACTATGCTCAGGCGCTCGAAAATGCGCTCAGCGGACTTGAGATCGCCCGCAACACAATCGATGCCTCCAACTATGCCGATTACAGCGGGGAGAAGCACAATGTCTTTCTTTGGACAGAATATTCAACCGCATCCCCCTTTGTCCTCAACGGTATCTCCACCGTGACTGTCAATTATCTGGGCTCTTCCTGGTATGAGTTGCTTTCTACCTCCACAGTTGGCGACATTACCAAACAAGTGAAGTTGAGAGTGAGAGAGAAAGACTATTACTCCAGATACGGCACATTTGTCGCCAGTTCAAACGAGGTCACAATTGAAGACAATGCAAGCCTATATGGGTCGGTTCACGCCAATGGCAAAATAGTGTTTGAGGACGATATTACCGGGGTAGGCGCGAAATGCTTTGGACTGGTAACAAGCACCAACAATTTCACGTTCAACAAGAACGCACAAGCCGAAACCAACTTTTATGCCGGTTATGCAGACAATCTCGGCTACAAGATAGATATGCCACCTGTTACGAAGATATATAATTCCAAAAATCCGAACGACCCGAATACATTGAAAGGCTTTACAGGCGCCTGGGGAGCAAGCGGAACTCTAATATATTCTGACGACCCTGACCCAAAAAAGGCGAAAGTACAGTTTGCGAGCGGGCCGGGCGGCTTTTCAGTAGTCACTAGCGCTCCGAGAGATGTTTATGTTCAATTTATCAACAAGGTCGGTAATCGCAAGAAGGTCAAAATTACAATAAAGAACGCAGGGACGACATTATATCCAACGGGAGGTGCAACAGGGATCTTTGATATAACGCCGGGAGGTACTCTATACGAAGAGCCTGTTATACACGTGGGCGGTAGCGCCAATATCGCGGGAATAATGGGCGAGTTGGATGGGCGCGTTACTGTCTGCTGCGAATCAAATATCTCTATCTCGGCAGACCTCGTTTACGAAGATGATAATTACCAGAAGGCGATGCTTTTTGACCCTAACGACCCGCGTACTGATAATTATCTGCCGAACGAGAACTATTGCAACTATCTAAATGCGGTACCTAGTGCACTCGGTTTGATTGCAGCAAACGATATTCTTTACACAGGCAGCGAGGATGATGCGAATCTTGAAGTGAATGCGGCAATGATAGCGATAACAAGTGATATAAAAAGCGGAACTGCTGATAAAGGTTACCTGCGCACATTCGGTTCAAGATGCGCAAATGGCAAGATTGAGCCCTCCACTTCCGGGCATGGTTACCTTCTAAGTGCTGTTCATATTTATGATGAACTGGGGTGCTTGAATCCGGCGCCACAGTTCCCCTCTCTTTTTATACCCTTCTATACAGCGTTGGAGGTAGTGAAATGAGTGCCTCAAAAGGAATGACTCTCATAGAAGTAGTAATAGTAGTTGCGATAGTTGCGCTCTTTCTGGGCGCGGTGAGCGGACTTCTGATCAATTTTCTCTGGTCCAGCACAACAGGGGAAAATTATCTTACTGCCAGCCGCCAACACGAGAAAGTGATGAGGGTAATCACAGAGGAACTGCTCCAGACTTCAGCGAATATGGTCGTGCCAAAGTTCTGGATTCTGGATGAAAACGATAATCCAATAACTTACGAACTGGGGCTGGAAAAACCGGGAGTCAAAATAAGATTCAGAAAATTTACTTCTTTTTCACTTGTCCTTGTCGGGTCGCTCACTGTTGGGAAGTCCGCTTTTGATACTGAGGTAGAGTGTTACAGAGACGCAGATACAAATTGCGTTATGCGCCACCAGCGCCAGTGGGACCCGGTAGGCGGAGTATGGGGACAATGGAGCAATCCGCCGCAAATTATCGGCTCCTGCTGCGAGGGAGTCATCAAACACGGCGAAACTGAATTCCCTCCGCTCTTGTTCACCGAACTGCCTCTCCGCAGAATCAAAGTTGAAATGAAAAACGAGGTCGGAGACCCTAACAGAACTTACGGACAATCTGGTGTTACCGCTGTTAGCACTTACCTCAGTTCATCTGAAGTAACACCAGGAAATTAGCGCAGCATTTCCCTTATTGCTCTTGAGACGCGCTAAATCTCTTCGGGGCGGACGTTCCAATCGTATTCGTTCTTCACTTCGTGATATTCAGTTTCTAACTGGAATTTGTGCTTCGCTTCCTCCTGCGCGAGGAAAAGCAGAAGAGTCTTCACCTCGCCGACAGCGGTTCCGGAAAGACTCTCATAGAATTTCAGCGACCGCTCCTTACTCTTTATCGCCATACTGAGCGACTGAAGGTAAGTCAGGTTTTCAGTAATTTTCGGCTCATCCAACTTCTCGGCGATGTGCAAATCCACGACTTTTTCTAACTTGAAATTCGCGAGACTTTCAGGCGTTACCTTCTTCAGTTTTTCTTCGTGTTCTCTCTCCTCGCCAGCGAGACGCCTGAAAAGTTTCTTTGAACTCGCGCGCGCGACTTTCCCGGCGAGTTGGTCATACTTCGCCGCCGCTTCCCGCTCTTTCGCAACCGCCATATCAACTAACTGCGCAAATTCCTCGCTTCCCATCGCCTTCTCTATTACTTCATTGCGCTTCTTTTGATGCGCCTTATGAGTTTATCAATGAACCGCTCATCGCCTGCCCTATCTTTGCGTCCCCTGACCGCAGGCAGAGCAAAAACTTCCTCGTGCGAATCTCTATCGTGGAAAACAAGTTCTTCTCCCGCTCGCGATATTCCCACTGCCACGCAGATTCCCGCCAGAGCGCCCGCAGATATTACGATATAGGGCTGCGCGTGGGCGAACCAGGCGTAAAACCCTGCTAACGCGGAGGCGACGCCGCATAATATTCCCAACGTAGGCGAGCCCTTTTTGACCGTGTATTCTTCGCTCACATTGTAAAGCGGAATCTGCGCTCTTCTGCGGAATCCAGCAAAACTCGTGTGAATCGCAACCGCGTTCTCAAAGAGCGCAAAACTCCGCAACAGAGGAAACCCCAAGTGCGTCCAACTGGCGAGAAATCTTCCCGGATGAAGCAAGCGCGCTTCTTCAGCGATTCTGTAAAGGTGTCTGCGCAAATCTGGCGGCGCATCATTGAATGTCGGGTCAAGTGCAAGCGCATCCTGAAACGACCTGTTTGCCAGGTCAAGATAGAGTGCATTTCTGAAAATAAATCTTCTGCTTCTTGCAAGATACGCTCTCGCCAGACTGTAGAAGAGCGACGGATTGCGCGCACCGAGACTCACCGCTTTCTGATACTGATATATTGCGCTGTCAAGATTTCCGAGTCTGTGATATAGAGCGCCGAAAAGTTCATACGTGTGCTCATCCTCAGGCATTATCCTCACACATTTGCGGTAGATCAGAGCGCTCTCCTCGTAGTTACCCATCTCCATATATCTGGTGCCGAGATTATGAAGCGCTTCTATACATCTCGGGTCAATTTTTATCGCTCTTCTAAGATACGCCACCTCCTTTTCAGAGTCGCCCACCAATCTCGCTACCTCGGCAAGCCCCTGATACGCAGCCGCGCAATCAGGGTCCACGGAAACCGCTTTCTCAAACAGAACGGCAGCCTTCTCGCTCTGTCCCATCTCAAGATACGTTGAACCGATTTCTGTCATAATTCGGACGTCATCCTGCCTTATCTGGAGCGCGCGCTCAAGATATTTCGCAGCGACTCTGAAGTTTCCGCCTGTCTTATAGGCGAGCCCAATCTTTTCGCACAGGTCAGCGTTCTCTTTTGAGAGATTGATGACGCTTTCAAATTCCGCTATCGCGCGCGCGCTATCCTGTCTCTTCTCGTAAATCTTCCCGAGTTCCAGATGCGCCGGCATATACTGCGGGTCTATCTCCAGAGTTCTGCGCAGTTCATAAACCGCGTCTTCCCAGCGCTCAATGTTTATGAACGAAACTGCGCGCCTGAAATGCGCATCCTTATACTCAGAATCTATTGAAATCGCCTTTTCGTATCTGAGCACAGCGACCTCATTATCGCCCAGTTCCTGATATATGTTTCCCGCGATGAAGTGCGTTTGCGCAGAATCCGGCGCAAGTTGGAGCGCTTTCCCGATAGAGTCAAGCGCAGCATCAAGATGGTGGCGCGCAAGATGGACAGTCGCAAGACCTATATGCGCTTGAGCGACCTGCCCACCCGCTGCAAGAGCCTTCTCAAACGACTGCTGCGCTTCGCGGTAAAACTGTTTGTCGCGGTAGGCAAAACCCAGATATATGAGCGCTGTAACGTTATTCGGTTCGCGCGCGAGAACCTTACCCAGTTCCACTATCGCCTCATCCGGGCTTCCTATCTCCTGGTACATCACGCCGAGAGTCAGATGGTCTTTACTTCCTGGCTCGCCCATATTGCGCCCACGCTCTAAGTTCTGACAGAGAGTTCAAATGACTGTGCCTGGTGAGGTCAATACCTAACGGAGTCACCGAAACATAGTTCGCCTTGATTGCGTGCGTGTCATACCAGACCGCGTCCTCAGGCTCTCCTTTTTCAGCGCTACTGGTGTTTACCGCGTGCGCCTCTATATGCATCCCCAATTCGCTTTCAACTTCTGTGAGCGCCTGCCTCGTAACAAGGACGCCTTTTATCTCATCCACAGGTCTGGCTGGCACATTCACATTGAGAACTATCGGTTTATGGGGCATCCTCATAACCGCGTCCGCTATCTTCGCGCCGAATACTACGGCAGACTCGTAACTGTCAGGACTCGGACTCGCTATTGAGATAGCGACTCCTGATATGCCCAAAACAGCCGCCTCCAGCGCCGCCCCGACCGTCCCTGAATAGTGAAGATTGATACCGATGTTAGCGCCGTTATTTATCCCTGAAACCACCAGACCTATCTCGCCTTTGAACAGAAACTCAACAGCGAGACGGACACAGTCAACAGGAGTGCCTGACACCGAGTAGGCGAGAACTTTGCCTTCTCTTCTTACTTCGCGGTATTTTACCGGCGTCTTCAGAGTGATAGAATGCGCGCATCCGCTGCGTTCACTCTCCGGAGCTACAACTACCACATCCCCTAACTCGCGTAATCTCTCCGCCAGCGGAAAGAGACCACCTGAGTTTATCCCATCATCGTTTGTCAGAAGAATCTTTCCCACCTTTGCGTCTCCATTGCTTTGATAAATGTTCAAATCCACCCCATCCAAAAGGTAACTTGTAATCTCCTAAAAGTCAACCTCTCTCTTTCGTTCAGCGCTTTCCAGCACTGACACAGTCTCTCACAAACTGGACTCCCGCGAAGAGGTAGTATTTCAATTCACCGGCGTAGCGGATTTTAGTTAGTGTAGCGCCGACCCGCTCAGGATGAAGATAAAACCCAACCATTATTCTGCGCTGGAGCCGCGAGAGAGCGCTTGCTGAGAATTTGCCCGCCCGCCATGAGCCGCCTGTATCGTAAAACTGAAACTGCTCCCACTGCTCTTTATCTGAGATTTTGCCAGCGAGAAGAAGCGCTTCGTAGAGTCTTGTGCCGGGATATGGAATCGCGACCGAGACCATAATGCTTGCGGGATTGAGGCGGTGCAGAAGATTTACTGTTTCGTAAATCTCATTTTCGCCCTCGCTGGTAGAGGCACCCAACATAGCGGTCACTTCAACGTGTGGAATCTTTGCGCGCTTCGCCCACATAATAGCATCTCTTATCTGGCTGATTGTGATCCCCTTTCCAATTTCGCCGAGAATACGTGGACTTCCGCTTTCAACACCGAAACTGATTCCTCTCAGTCCGCATCTGGCGAGAGTTACGAGTAACTCTTTGGTTATAGCGTCAACGCGGCTGCTACAGTTGAATGTAACGCGGTGCCTGCGGAACTCCTCTGCAATCGCGACCGCTCTGTCTGAATCTCCTCTTTCAACAAAGCAATCGTCGCAGATATTGAAGTGGTTGAAGCCAAATTCATTCACACATTCCCGGACCTCTTCTGCAACATTTTCCGCCGACCGTGTCCGTCTTTTCCCGCCTGATATTACGTGCTGTGCGCAGAAATAGCAGCGCCAGTTGCAGCCACGTGAAGTGATGAGTTCAGTTATTCGCAAGAACTCTCTTGAGAATCCGCGGTGCGACTGCCCGCGATAATTATTGAGTTTCAGCAAATCCCGCGCTGGAAATGGAAGCGAATCCAGATTATGCCTGACTCTTCTTGGGCTCGTTCTCACTACACTTTCGCCGTTGCGGAAAGCGAGTCCCGAAATTTTTTGGAAGTCGCGGGTCCCAGAAGCGACCGTATCTGCCAGTTCCGTTATAGTCTCTTCTCCCTCTCCGATGCAGATGAGGTCAAATTGGGGAAACTCGCCCAGTGTGCGTTCTGGAATCGCGCTTGAATGGTGTCCGCCGACTATCGTGACGCACTTCGGAATTATCTCTTTTGCGATGCTGGCGAGTTTCGCACCCGCTCCAATATTCGGCGTGAGACAGGAAAAGCCAATGAGTTCCGGTCTTGTGCTCTTCAGAGCCGAACCAAAAGAATCTATTGTTTCGCCCGCCTCAAAATCTATTATTGTGACGCTGTGTCCATTTTTCCGCAGATATGAGGCGAGGTAGCATATATTGAGCGGAAACTGACAGGAGAGAAATCTTCTCTTTTTTGTTGTTAGCGCCGGCCTGACAAGAACAATATGCATCTTGCACCGATAGAGATCTTCCGCCTCATGCTGTGGGACACCCGATAGATTTGGCTGTCTACTCTTGCTGCTGGCTCTTATCTATTTTCTGCTGGTGTTATTCTTTCCTGATGCAGACTTTCACGCAAAACCTGCGGCACAGTTATTGAGCCATCTTCGTTCTGATAGTTTTCAAGAACTGCGACGATGAGCCGCGCAAGAGCCACACCTGAACCGTTCAAAGTGTGAACATAATGGAGTTTGCGATTCTCATCCCGATAGCGAATGTTCAGGTTTCTCGCCTGAAACGCTTCGCAGTTTGAGACGGAGGAAACCTCAAGCCACCTGTCCACTCCCGGCGCGTAAAGTTCTATATCATAGCATCTGGTCGCTGCAAAGCCGAGTTCGCCCGCGCACAAAAGAATCACGCGATAAGGCAGTTGAAGCAATTGAATCACTTTTTCCGCCTGAGACAGCATAAGTTCCTGCTCTTCGTAACTGCTCTTTTCGTCCGAAAAGCAGAATAGTTCCACCTTATCAAACTGGTGAACTCTCAGAAGTCCGCGGGTCTCACGTCCGTAAGCGCCGGCCTCACGGCGGAAGCAGGGCGTATAGGAGCAGTATCTAAGTGGTAAGTCGGCGAACGAGAGAATATCTCCGCGGTGGATTGACGCAAGCGGAACCTCTGCTGTGGGGATGAGGAAGAAGTCATCGCGCGCGAGGTGGTACATATCATCTTCAAATTTTGGCAGTTGACCTGAGCCTGTCATCGTTTCTCTGTTCACTATCACTGGCGGTGAGACCTCGGTGTAGCCCGCTTTTCTGTGGGTTTCAAGCATCAGGTTGATAAGCGCGCGCGCGAGTCTGGCGCCAGCACCAACGAAAAGAGGAAAGTTGGAGCCTGTCAGTTGTGCGCCGCGCTTCATATCAAGGATGGAAAGCGCTTCGCCTGTTTCCCAGTGCGGTTTTGGCGCGAATGAGAATTTCCGCTTGTCGCCCCATTCTCTCACCACGACATTTTCCGCCGGCGTTTTACCCTGCGGAACAGTCTTGTGCGGAATGCTGGGCAGGTTGAGCATAGTTCTGTTTATCTGCGGCTCTATCTGGGACAGTTTCTCATCCAGGAGTTTTATTCTGTCGCCGAGTATTCGCGTTTGCTCTATCAGGTCAGGGGCTTCTTTCTTCTCTCTTTTTAGTTGAGCCACTTTTTGGCTCGCTTCATTTCGTTCTTTTCGCAGGGATTCCACTTCTTTGAGTATTTCGCGCCGTTCGCTGTCCAGTCGTAAGAGGTCGGAGACCAGTTTTTCTGCCTCTTCGGCAGAGTATCCTCTGCTCAGAACAGCCTGAATCACTTTCTCTTTGTCATTTCTAACAATTTCTATGTCAAGCATGTCTCTCCTGTTCAGGCGGGTGCCACGCCGTAGCTAGCGCGGCTAAACTTGCACCTTATGCGGCAACCTCTTCCTTTTGTGGCACAGCCTTCTTCACTTCCGGTTCTTCTTTCGTTTTGCGGAACTTGCGCAGGTTTATTATCACATTCTGCGGACACTCTGTAACGCACTTCCCGCAGTTTGTGCATTTGGAGTAGTCAATCACGGCGAGGTTGTTCTCCACTTTTATTGCATCAAACTTGCAAACTTTCTCGCACTTTCCGCACGCTATGCAGCCGACTGAGCAGACCTTCTTTGTTGCTGCGCCTTTATCTCTGCTCTTGCAGAGGACGTGGACATACTTTGAATACGGCGCAAGACTGATAATCCCTCTCGGACAAATTTCCACACATTTTCCGCACGCTTTGCAGTTTTCCTCAACGATAACAGGCAGACTATCAGGAGTCATATATATCGCGGCGAAGGGGCAGACCTTCTCGCAGGTGCCGAAGCCGAGACAGCCGTATGCGCAGCCTTTCTGCCCTTCCTGAACCAGAACCGCTGCGCGGCAGTCTGCTATTCCGCCGTATATGAATCTCTCTTTTGCGACCGCAGATGTTCCGCGGCAGGCGACTACCGCGACCTGCCGCTCTGTCTCTTTCACAGTCTGTCCCATCACCTCTCCGATTTTTCTTGCCGCTTCTTGTCCGCCCGGTCCGCATTTGTCAACAGGAGCGCCGCGAAGAACTATCGCTGCAGCGTAGCCGGAGCAGCCGGGAAACCCGCAACCTCCGCAGTTAGCGCCTGCAAGCATAGAGGATATTTTCTCAATTCGCGGGTCAACTTCCACGTGAAACTTCTTTGCCGCGATTGCGAGAATTATCCCGAAAATGAGCCCCAGAATGCCAAGCCCAAAAACTGTAGCAACAATCGCCAACGTATCCATAACTATCTCCCCTCAGATTTCGGAACTTTATATGATACAGTAACCGCTCCGCGATTGCAAGAGGTCAACCGCACTGAAAAAGGAGCAAACAATTTTCCAAAGCCGCGGGTTTCATACCCACGGATGAGGAGCAAACGACCGGAATCCCCGCCAATAAACGAAGCGCCTCCGGAACTCGCTTGCCCCGCTGCCTCAGACACATTGTTGACGCACAGACAGGGGTCGCTATAATAGCGCCCGTCCCAGAATGGAGCAATATATGAAGACAGAATTAGAATACGCGCTAAAGGGAATTGCTACCAGCAACCTCAAAACGGCCGCAGAACAGGAGGACATCACCCAAAAAGATTTGCAAAACCTCATCGCCCAGGGAAAGGCTGTAATAATAAGAGGTCACGGCAGAGAAAGAGCGGTCGCTGTCGGGAAAAACTTGCGAACAAAAGTGAACGCGTCCATTGGAACCTCCTCAGATATTGTGAATGTCAAGATGGAACTACAGAAAGCGAAAGTCGCAGAGCAGTTCGGCGCAGACACGCTTATGGAACTCTCCACTGCGGGAGACCTGGATTTTATCAGGCGTAAGGTTTTGAACGCTGTCAAAATCCCCGTCGGAAGCGTTCCGCTCTATCAGGCAGCAATAGAATCAATCAACCAATCTGGCGCGGTGGTTCAGATGACAGACGAGTTCCTCTTTGAAACAATCAGAAAGCAGTGCAAAGACGGCATAGGTTTTATGGCGATTCACTGCGGCGTCAACAGAACCACGCTCCAGCGCTTGCAAAATCAGGGCTATAGATATGGCGGACTTGTCAGCCGCGGCGGCGCTTTTATGATTGCCTGGATGATTCACAACAACAAAGAAAACCCGCTGTTTGAACACTTCGACAAACTCACAAGCATCCTTCGCAAATACGACACTGTCCTTTCACTCGGCAACGGAATGCGCGCAGGCGCCATCAAGGATTCCACTGATTCTGCCCAGATTCAAGAATTGATTGTGAACGCGGAGTTGGCGGAACGCGCGCGCGCGAAAGGAGTCCAGGTTATAGTGGAAGGACCGGGGCATATACCGATAGACGAAATCCAGATGAACGTGATTCTGCAGAAAAAACTAACGAACGAGGCACCGTTCTATATGCTCGGACCAATCGTAACAGATGTCTCCGCCGGATACGACCACATCGCAGCGGCGGTCGGCGCTTCTCTCTCAAGCGCATACGGCGCTGACTTTATCTGCTACGTGACTCCGGCAGAGCATCTGGCTCTCCCATTCCCTGATGATGTGAAAGAAGGTGTTATTGCGGCGCGAATCGCCGCCCACATCGGCGATATGATAAAACTCAAAAAGCAAGACCAGGACACAAACGTGGCGCTTGCGCGCAGAGACCTCAACTGGAAAAAGCAGTTTGAAAATCTTATTGAGCCGCGCAAGGGCAGGACGCTGAGACGCAAGCGGCATCCGCAAAACGAAAAAACCTGCACAATGTGCGGTGAACACTGCGCGCTAAGAATCGTTCGGGAATTTTTTGTCCAATGCGAGCCCTGTCCTATCCCCTGC
>Ga0315280_10003161_pt1 | contig 25653 bp, 26 predicted proteins | sample YL17G06_40_MG_FD_203697 | JGI IMG/M metagenome (GOLD analysis project Ga0315280, IMG submission 203697) | Sediment microbial communities from Yellowstone Lake, YNP, Wyoming, USA - YL17G06_40 | ecosystem: Environmental > Aquatic > Freshwater > Lake > Sediment | place: USA: Wyoming | collected...
GAATATTTTAACGTAGTATGCCGATTTTCGGGTAATAACGTTAAAGTTTTGCAATTCTCCGCCTAGTGCCTATTATTAAAGGAATTGTTCAGGAGAAGATGTTATACCTCTCGTCTCATAGAACGAAAGCTGAAAGAATATGATGGATCTCAACTCTGACAGAAGATGGCCAGCTTGAAGCTCGCGATCGCAGGGAAAGGAGGAGTCGGCAAGACTCTAGTAGCGGCCACGTTATCGAGGCTTTTTGCCCGCGACGGCTTCAGGGTCTTAGCCGTCGACGCTGACCCAGCTATGAACCTTGCCTATGCCATAGGCATCCCGGCTGATGTGGCTTCCAAACTGATACCGATCGCTGACAACGAGAAGCTGATCGAAGAAAAGACAGGGGCGAAACCGGGAGGGAGCTTCGGAACGATATTCAGCCTGACACCCAGTGTGGACGATATAGCTGAGAGAGTCGGCATTCTCGGACCGGATGGAGCTAGACTGCTTGTCATGGGAACTGTACGATCTGGGGGATCTGGATGCTTGTGTCCTGCCAACGCTCTGCTTCGCGCGTTGATTGCACACATTACGTTGGAGAGGAAGGACGTTGTCGTCATGGACATGGAGGCTGGACTGGAGCACTTTGGAAGAGGGACTGTCCGTGGCATCGACGCGTTGGTCGCTGTGGTAGAATCATCCGCGCAGTCGATCTATACTTGCAAGAGAATCAAGGAACTCAGCTCTGACATTGGAGTTAGAGAAGTCTTGGCTGTTGCAAATAAGGTTTCGTCGGTTGAAGAGAGAAGATTTGTGCTTCAGGGTTTAAAGGAGTTGGATTTGGAAGCTGTCTGTACAATTCCTTTCGATCCCACGGTACCTAAGGCTGATATGCAACGAATAGCTGTGCTTGACTTCGCTCCGTTGTCTCCTGCGGTAAGTGCTATCAGAGAACTTGAGGAGACTTTGAAAGAGAGGTATAGAAACCAGTATTCTAGGCGGCTTGAATCTTGATGAGTTCACATGCTCTGGACCTGTGAGATTGCATCTCCACCTGAACGTAGTGGAAGCCAATCGCACATCTGAGGCCCGATGTATGTGCTTGCCTTCAAGGTATGATTCTTCTGGCCGCGCCCTTGGCCTCAATCTTTCCTCTGCATTCTTGGCAGACAAGGAGTGAGAGTTCAATCTTAGCGGCAGGGATGCCAACGTCAACCAGCTGCTTCTCAAGAATCTTTAGTTGAGGCTCTGGAGCAACGGGCTTCCCGCATAGCTTGCATGGCCTCAGCTGGATCTCGATGGCGACGACCGCCTTGTCTTTTGATATAGTTGCTAATTCAAACTCCTCAGTCAGCTTGATCGCGTCCTCTGGGCAGGCGTCTTGGCATTTACCGCAGAAAAGGCATTTGGCGTAGGAAAGTGTGACTATCCTCTTCTGGTTGGCGTGAGCCACTTGAATAGCATCAGCTGGACACACGGAAGAGCAGGCGGCGCACCCGGTGCACTTTGATGAGTCGAATTCAGGCTTGCCTCTGAACCCTTCGGGTCTTGGGGAAGGTTCCTTCGGGTACTTCTCTGTGTACGGTCCCTTCAACAGGGTGCGAGAGATCTCTTCAAGAGCTTTGCTCAACCGATGCTCCTCCACACAAACGGTAGCGCTAGACCCAACAAGGCGAGTATATTGACGCCAACCCAGTAGAATCTTAGCGCTTGATCTATCCTCAATCTAGCCGTAGAAGCCTTGATCGTCGTCACCACTATCGCTAGAACGAGGCATATGGTCAAGTGTAGCAGTACGCCTGCGAACCAGTTTCCCACCGAGATGAAGAAGAAGAGGTCGGCTATCAAGCTCGTGACGACAAACCACTCGATCGCGTTGGCCAGATAGAAAAGCCCAAGCTTCGCTCCAGAGTACTCTGTCAAGGAGCCTTCAACAATCTCTGTTTGAGCATTTGGGATGTTGAAAGGAGCCAGAGAAAGTTTCCCGGGAATACATAGTACAGCGGCGACCGTAGCTGGGAGAAGCGTCCAGAACAACGCTCCATTCGCCAGCTGATAGTCAACTATCCTGAATAGAGATAGCGATCCAGATTGAATCGCGACTGAGGTCAAGGATATGAATAAGGGGAGCTCAAACGCAAACGTCTGAGTCATCAGCCTTGAGGCTCCAACCGCTCCGAAAGGTGAACTACTCGCTGATCCCCCAAGCATAGTCATAAAAGTTGAAGCGGTGAGTAGGAAGAAGACGAGCACAACATCTCCTGTGAAACTCAAAGTTGGAGCCACACTGTTCAATGGGATGAAGAGCATCGCTAGGGCTACTGTCACAAGCGAAGCGATAGGCGCGATTGTGAAGAGGCTTACTGATGAAGACGAAGGTGTCAAGTCTTCCTTCGCTAGGATTAACTTGAGAAAGTCAGCGAGAGGCTGATAGTAAGGTGGACCTATCCTACCCTGCATCCTCGCGGTTAACTTCCTCTCAACCCAGCTCAGAAAGAAACCGAACAGGATTGAGAAGAGTATTATGGCTAAGAATCGTAGCAGAAGGATGATAGCGGTCTCAGGTTGCATCTCAGCTTCTACTCCTCTTCTCTTGAAGTATGCTGAAACTTCTGAGAAGCCCGTCGAGTATGGCTTGAGGTCTAGGGGGACAGCCCGGAACCATAACATCGGTTGGAATGACCTTATCGACTGGTCCAACTATACTATAGCTTCCTTCATAGACACCCTGAGTTAAGCAACATGAACCGACGGCGACGACAACCTTCGGATCCGGCACTTGATCATACACCCTCTTAAAGCGGTCAGAGATCTGCATCGTCACGGGACCTGTTATAACTAGAACGTCTGCATGCCTTGGGCTGGCCTTGAGGAGGCAGCCGAACCTCTCCGGGTCGAATCGAGGCGTTAGGGCTGCGATGACTTCTATGTCGCATGCATTACATGCTCCGCTGTTCAAGCGGTATATCCAAGGAGACTTCTTGAGAGCCCAAGCGCTGACCTTTTTCATCATCTCGGAATCACTGTTCCAAGTATCGATAGGACGGAATCAGGCCAGATCCCAATGAAGACGCAGATCGCAACTAGCAGGAGCAGCACTGCTTCTGCAAGACGGCTTTCTCTCACATTGCTATATTTCTCCAGGGCTTGGCCGAAGAATACTCTATGTGCAGAACGCAGAAGGTAAGCTAAGATTAGAACTCGCGTCAGTATTATGACGAACGCTGCGACAGCCATGATCGTGCTCCCTACATCAATGAGTCCCTCAACGATCATGTGGCCACTCACAAAACTGTTGAACGGCGGGAAGCCAGCTAGAGCGAATGTTGCAGCTATAAATGACCAGCAGGTGAACGGCATCTTCCCTGAAAGCCCCTGCATCATGTCTGATCGATAAGTGCCTGTTCCATGAGCGAGGTTGATTGCAGCAAAATAGAATAGCAGCATGATCGCCGCCAGGTTGATGATGTGGAAAACGCCGCCTGTCAAGCCTTCAACTGATCTACCGGCTAGTCCGATGCCGGCGAGGGCGTATGAAAATTGGCTTATCGCGGAGTATAAGAGGAGAGTTTTGACATTCTTCTGTCCAGTTGCGTAAAGCGCGCTACAGAACATTACGATCGCGGCTAGGGCTACGGCGAGATCTTCAATCACTTCCCATCCTTCCTCAGATACATCTGCCTGAGCCGTTCAATCGGAGGGATCTCAGTCCTCTTGCTCAAGTTGTCGACCAATGTGATCCTGTCTGTGCATGAGAAGCATGGGTCTATCGAAGCCAAGCCTATCGGGATCTCAGCTACAGTTTGGCCGATTAAGATAGGCCTTATGGCTGGGAGATTCGCTATAGTTGGCGATCTCACCTTAACCCTGTCTGGGTAGAGGGACCCGTTCGTCTTAACGTAGTGAATGTCCTCTCCTCTTGGAGCCTCTATCCTACTTGCTGCTTCACCAGCCGGAATCGCTTTCACAAGTCTGATTATCTCGCCTGCTGGGAGAGCTTCCACGGCTCTGGAAACTATGTCTATCGACTCTAGAACCTCATCGATTCTCACCAGCGTTCTTGCTTCAATGTCACCTTCGTTTCTAGTGATTACTTGGAAAGAGAGTTCATCGTAGGCTGAGTAGGGATCAAGCTTCCTTATGTCATCGGTCACCCCTGAAGCCCTAGCTGTCGGCCCAACCAAGTCAAGTTGCTCAGCCTCCTCTCTTGAGATGATACCTCTGCCTCTGAGCCTTCTTCTGATAGTTTGGTCAGTCTCGAAGATTCTCTTGAACCTCTCTACGCTTCGTTTGAGTTCATGCAACTTTGCCGTGATGGCTGGACACTGTTCCTTCGATATGTTCCTCCTGACCCCGCCGATGGCGGTGATAGCGTATTGAGCCCTATTCCCTGTTATCATCTCCAAGATGTCCATAACCTTCTCCCGCTCCGCCCATGTCAGCATGAACATAGTTTCAAATCCTATTTCATGCGCGATTATTCCTAGCCAGAGAAGGTGGCTTTGAACTCTGTTGAGCTCGGAAGCTATCACTCGAATATACTCGGCTCTCTCCGGGATTTGTATGTCAGCTATCTCCTCGACGGCTTGGCAGAAGCATTGCGAATGAGCTTGCATGCAGATGCCGCAGATCCTCTCCATGAGCTGTATGTCCTGATCTATCGTCCTCTCTTCCGCCAGTCTCTCTATGCCCCTGTGAACGTATCCGACCCTAACCTCTACGTCAACTATCTCTTCTCCAGTCACGACCACACGGAAGTACTCAGGTTCATCAAGTGCTGGGTGATAAGGCCCAACAGGAATGATGAATTTCTTCGTCTTTCACCACTTCCTCAGAGGATACCGCCTCTCAGGCCACTTGTCCGGCAGAATCGCGCGTTTCGGTTCAGGGTGTCCTTCGAAGTTTATACCGAGAAGATCTGTGATCTCCCTCTCGTAGAAGTTCGCCGAGGGAACCGCTGGAGTAATGCTGTCGATTCTAGCTATCGCCTTTGGAACTTTGGTAGCTACATTGACTAGGACGCCTTTGATATCGAAGTGGTAGACGATCTTAAAGTCCGAGCCGAGATCCATCCCGGTTATCGTTGATAGTCGACCATGAAAGCCTAAACGTAGTTTCTCAGCCACTTTTCTGCAAGCTTTCCTAGGAATCTCTATGAAGATCCTCTTTTCGCGAGGAAGAGATATGGACAGGAGCAAGTCTCCAATCTCATCTTTCAATCGATCAATCAAAGCCTCTTCGTTCGATGTCAAACCAACCACCCTAGCAAGGCTAGAAGCACTGATATCAGTAGGGCAATCAGAAGGCCAAGTATGATTAGAGGGGTTCCGCGCGATCTAGAGAACCTCTCGCCTAAGTTGATGATGCCTTCAGAGAATTTCGCATAGACCTTGTCGAAGTCTGTTGCTGTAAAGAATGATGAGAACGGGGTCTTAATCGTGGTCAGGTAGAAGTGGTTCGAAGCCAAGTGGATCTGTTCTGGTGGGAACGAGCTCAACTCTTCTCCGCCGGTGAATATCTCAGTTCTCATTGGGAGAAGACTGGGCTTCTTCCTTACGGCTAGATAGATCAAGTATCCCAAGACCAATCCTGCAACTAGCATAGATGTGGCTGAGATCCAGAGTGCTTCTCTCGCCATGAAGAGCCTTAGGAGAGAAGGCAGCTCAATCTCCTTTACCGAGAGCGAGGCTGAAACACTTGGAATCACCAAGGAAAGTGGTATGCTTGGAAGAACTCCGAATAGGATGCATATGCCTGCGAATACGATCATAGGAATCTTCATCACGGAGGGGCAGTCTTCAACCTTGTCAAGCTCTTTTGGTGCTTGTCCGAAGAATCCGCTGTGAATGGCTTTCATGAAGGAAGCCAATGTCAATGAGCTTACGAACATAGCCACTATCCCAGCAGCCAAGGCGAGGGGATGCTCCAGCTCGACCCCAGCCATGTAGATCATCCATTTGCTCACGAAGCCATTGAAGGGTGGAATTCCAGAGATCGAGGCGGCCCCGACTAGGAAGGACACGGTTGTAACAGGCATCCTCTTGAAGAGTCCGCCTAGCCTGTTCATGTCCACTGTTCCAGTCTGACGCTCAACGGAACCGGCGCACAGGAATAGGAGGGATTTGAAGAAGGCATGGTTAACGAGATGCAGAAGCCCAGACGCGATGCCGAAGACACTTCCCAAACCAATCCCTGTGACCATGTAGCCTATCTGGGATATCGTATGGTAAGCTAGAAGCCTCTTCAAGTTGTTCTCCTTAAATGTGTACATGACGCCTATGAACATCGTGGCAACTCCGATGATGAGGACAACCTCAGACCAAGCCGCTACTAGACTGAACATCGGCCAGAACCTCGCCAAGAGGAAGACGCCTGCCTTCACCATAGCTGCCGCGTGCAACAGGGCGCTCACAGGTGTCGGGGCCTCCATTGCATCGGGGAGCCAAGTGAAGAATGGCGTCTGAACAGACTTCGTGATCGCTCCCATGAGGAAAAGCAGGCATATGAGCGAAAGCTCGGAGGAGTTGATCTGGTTTAAGCTACCTAAGATCGATGAGATACTTGTTGATCCTACAGAACTGATCAGGAGTAGAATTCCAAGAAGGAGGAATGCTCCGCCGAACTCCACAGTCAAGATGGTTTTCAGAGCCGCTCCAAAAGCCAGCGGCTTCTCCTTCCAGAAGGCTATCAAGCTATATGAGCATAATCCAACAAGCTCCCAAAATATGAATAGGACAACTATACTGTCTGATGACGAGAGAGCGACCATCGAACTGATGAAGAGAAGCATCCAGAAATAGTATCGGCCGACGGCCTCTCCTTTCTTGAGATACTTGGTTGAATATAGGATACTGAAAAGCCCGACAAAAGTGGCGATGAAACAGATGAGTAAGCTAAGGCCGTCGATCTTGAGGCTGAAGACGGTTCTGAACGATGATATCCAAATGAACTCCCAAACGACGGCTCTCCCGGAGAGAACAGTCGGCACCAAAGACAAAGTCAGAATCATAGTAGCTGTAGCCGAAAGAACAGAGAAGATCTCGCAAGCTCTCCGTGAGAATCTACCGAGTATGAGCGCAACCAAACAGGAAACAGCTGGTACTCCAAGTATCAGTATAGGAGTTATTTCCATCAGCTCGTCTACCACCGAGCCATAAAAAGAGGGGAGTTATGTCTTCAGGCCTAGGGCCTTCCGCTTCGAATCTATGTGGCTCAGTATCACATCAGCAGCGCGATCTGGGTCAGGTTCGACCACGAATTTTCCACCGACAAGGTCCTCCGCGGCCTCAGTCAATATCTGCGTCACCTTCGGCCCGCCCAAGACTTGGGGAACTGTTCCCAGCACGGTCAAGACTCCGAGCCCGACAACGCAGGTTCCGATCGCAACAGCCTTCTCGGACATCCATTCCATGGCTGCTCCAGCAGCTGGCAGGTCGGGTATGTCGACGCCTATCGCGTTTGCTAAGGCTGCTAGCGCTATGTAGATCCTTGAGTTGTCGACGCATGACCCCATATGCAGGCATGGTGGGATACCTAGGGCTTTACACACGCCGCCGAGACCTGCTCCACACTTGGCTGCCGCATCCGGCATCATCAATCCGGCTTTTGCTGCTGCGATCGCCCAGCAGCCTGTTCCAACAACCAAGATGTCGTTCTTGATCAGGTTCTCAGCAAGTCTCACGTGACCATAGTCATGTTTCACTTTCGGGTTGTTGCAGCCGACAAGCCCAGCGACACCGCGTATTGCACCACTCTTCACTGCGTCGATGAGCGGATTCAGAGTTCCACCTAGTGCGCCGACAATCGTCTCCACTGAGAAGCCGCCCATCATCTCTACCTTATCGTCTGGGATGTAGACGCGATTCTTGTCTCTCGCTTGGAATTTCTTCACTCCGGCTTCAACGATCGTCCTAGCGCTTTCATCTGCCTTCGATTCCACGAATGGGATGTGAGTTGCGCCGGGAATCTTCGCTTCAGGCATTGTTGTGATCAATTGGGTGTGATAGCAAGAAGCTACGTCGGTCAAGCCGGGCATGATGCATTGGACGTCAACTACCATGGCTTCAACAGCGCCTGTCAAAACCGCAAGCTCTTGCTGGAGTAAGTTTCCAGCCAGAGGAACCCCCTTCCTCATCAGAACCTCGTTTCCTGTGCAGCAGATTCCTGCCACATTTATGCCCTGCGCTCCTGCCTCCCTCGCCAGCTTCTGCATCTCCTCGCTTCTAGCTGCGTCAACAACCTTCTCGGACAGAAGTGGAACATGGCCGTGTACGATTATATTCACCATGTCGTCTCTCAGCACTCCCAAGTTCGCGGTGCTCTTCACCGGCTTCGGTGTTCCGAATAGGATGTCCTGAAGCTCTGTCGCGATGAGTTTGCTGACTCCATCTGACAATGCGGTTCTAAGGCCGTGGAGCATTATGTTGACTGGGTCAGCGTCCACACCCATCGTGGTCCTGTGCATGCACTCAACGGTCTCCTTATATGGATTCCTAGGGAGTATTCCAAGTTTCTCCCAAGTCCTAATCCTCTTCTTAGGCATGTAAGCCATCAAGAACCTCATCGGTTCTTCAGACATATTCGAGAAGTCTGCTAGGGCCGCCTCTGCGACTCCTTTCGCAATATCTTCTTTGCTCTTTCCCTCGGTCGCCACGCCTATGGTCTTTGCGACCGCGTCGAGCTTCTTCTCATCCGTAATATTGTACGGCACTTTCTTCTGAGCAGCCTCATGCAGAACAATGGCAACATGCCTAGCATGCTCGCTGTGAGCTGCAGTTCCTCCGGCTATCATCCTCAGAATATTTCTTGCTACGATTGTGTCTGCGTCAGCGCCGCAGGCTCCTTTTTGAGGTCCAGCCTTGAATGGGTCGATGATGCATGGACCCATATTGCAGTTTCTACAGCAGACGCCGAGGAGTCCGAATCCACATTGGGGTTGCTGATCCTGCCACCTTTGAAATACAGTCTTTATGAGCTCTTCATCAGCCCTCTTCAGCATCTTCTGGGTAGCTCTATCTACAGATAACTTCTCATATTCTGTCGCCAAACTCTTCTCCTCCCTAAAAGCTAATCTTTCTCTCTATTCTTCTAACGTCACTCGGCGCGATAACGGGCGCTTGAGGCGGTGGACGAGCTTTCTCCATCTTCCTTACGAAAACAGCTCCTTTCTCAAGGGGAACTCCGACGCCCGTTACAGCTTCCAAAGCCTTTCTCCTCCTAACCCCTCCTGTGAGTTCCTCCAAGTATCCGAACGTCACCGCATCCACTGGACAAGCCTCGACGCAAGCTGGAGGAATATTCTTGGCAAGCCTGTCTGGGCAGAGGTCGCATTTGACCACTATATGCTTCATCCAGTCCATGCTGATTATGCCGAATGGGCAAGCTATGGCGCAGTATCTGCAACCTATGCAGAGGGGATCGGAGATCTCAACGACTCCTTCAGATTTCTTTTCGATTGCGTCGGTCGGGCATACCTCGATGCACGGCGCCTTCTCGCAGTGGCGGCACTGCATCGGAACCGAATATTCAGCAGCAATCTCAACGTCAACCCTAGACTTCGGCGTAGGCCTCTCGAAGATCGATTGAAAAAGGTTCTTTGAGGCGGAGTGTTCAACTCCACATGCCACCTCGCAGCGCTTGCAGCCCGTACATTTCTCAACGTCGATGTAGATGACTTTCTGACCTAACTTCTCTCTTTCTACAAAACTCATTTTCCCGTTTACCTCGCGAGGTAAACCCGAGTGTATTTGTTTCTATCCCATTGTATCTTAAGACTTTCGATGGGGTCGCAAGGCTCGAATATGAGCCTTGTAAAGGTTGTAGAGGTATTCGCGGCCTTCCGGAACAGCTATTACAAGCGGACGGATTTCAAGTGAAAACTCCATTAAATCTTAACTCCTCTCTCCCTCAGCTTTCTCTTGATCTTTTCCAACTCAAACAGTCTTGAAGCCATCCCATTGTAGCCTTTCGGCTCTAAACCTAAACTCTGCGCTTCAACGCATTTGACCATAATCTTCTCAACGGCTTCATTCAACCGCTTGTAGCCTGATTGATCGCAGAGAAGCCTAAACGCTGCGTGAATCTCATGGTAGAGTTCCATTGAATAATGACGGCTCGGCAAAGAACCGGTCTCCAAAACGCGCGAAATAGAAAATTATGAAACGCGCGAATTTTACTTCGCCTTCTTCCGAAGCTCCGCGGAACCCTCCGTTCACCACGGATAGTCCGCTTATACTGCTTCTCTAAGAATATGGTCGAAGACGTTCTGTCGAAAGGGTTGTTCAGGTCTTCCGTTTCATTCGTACAGGGCTTGCTGTCTACACATTATGTATCTTTTATAATCTTCAGGATCGGTAATGCGATCAATGCGGTTATCGCGAGGACTCTGAAGGAAAAGTCGAAGCCGAATTGATCTGCAAGGAATCCGACAGCAGGAGCGACAACTGCTCCAGCCAAATAGCTTGCTGTAGAGATGGAACCAATTACGGTGCCCATTACAGCGCGAAAGTTCATCCCTGTAACCCATCCATCCGCAACCGCTAGAGTGCCGAATGCAGCTAAGCCCATCACTCCTAGTAGGATGGCGAGAATTTCTAGGGGTGCATAAGTGATAGAATATATGATTGCTGATTGGCATGCTACAAGGATAAAGAGCGTAGTCTTTCTCCCAATTGCATCGGATAGCCTTCCGGCCAATGGGCTCCCAAAAATGCCTACTATTTGGAGGAACGCCAGCAGTTGAGCGGCAGATCCCAATCCAATAGCATACTTTTCTGTAGCATATGCCGTAAGGAACGACTGTAACGCTCTGAATGTGATAATATGTACGAATCCAAAACAAGATAGTGATAGCATCAATCCCAGTAGCTTGGAATCGAATCGCATTTTCGTAGCATCCTTGCCTTTTTCTTCTTGGCTATCCGTTAGACTGGGCTCTGCCATTCCCAGCCAGATAACAAGAGCGTTCACCAAGCCGAACAGAGATAGGAGGATGAAGCTGTATCGCCAATTGAAAGCTAAACCGATGTAAGCAGACAGTATGGGAGCGATGAAAGATCCTACGGCTCCTCCTGTTTGATGGAATCCTTGAGCTTGACCAAGACGCTTTCTACCGACGACGAAGGATACGAGCGATATGCCGATCGGATGATAGGAGGCGCCTCCTATACCAGCCAAGAATTGCGTGAAAGCAAGTTGCAGAATATTATGAGACAAGCCGCCAAACAATGTGGCAGAAGAGTAGAGGAACAGTCCTAGAAGCATGATTCGTTTTCGTCCCTTGCGGTCTGACAGATACCCGAATGGGATTTGGAATATGGCGTAGGGAAGAGCGAAGCTGGCCACGAGCATGCCAGCGGCAGAATGTGATATTTGAAACTCAGCGATCAATGAAGGGAGAAGAGTGGGAAGAATGAGCTGTAGCAAGTGATTTGTACCATGCGATAAGGATATGATCGCAAGGTCAGTATTGTAGAGCTTGAAGGCAGCTTCCCCTTTTCTTAGAAAGAAGTACGGATAGGTCATCTGGATTTTAAAGTTTCGGTACTTCTGCTGTGTCGAATAACTCTAGTCCTTTGTGAGTCTCTCTTGCTGTCTCTTTTGGTCTTGTTAGAGGTTAGCTGTTAGCCCGATGAAGGTGTTGTAGAGGTTGGCTCTGACCATCAGCTCGCCAACCATGTTTTCCGTTTTCTTGGCGGAGACATATTCTCCAAACGTTCGTTTGTAGGATGAGAAGACGGTTTCAGCCATCCAGCGTTGGCCGTAGCCATGTTTGCGCTTCCAGCCCTTGGGGTCGTGTAGGTATTCGACCACGACCATCTTTCTGGGCATGCAGCCTCTAGCATCATCTACGTTTATGGCGTTATGTCGGTAGCTTCTCTAGGATAGTGAACATGTTATGAGTCAAAGAGTCCTAGTCAAGTCTGTTTCTAGGGTTCCTGAGGATCCTGTTGGTTTCTGGCTATCATCTGCCCAAGATACGAGAGCGGCATAACATTAGCCTTGGGGTAGTCCGTTAGAGGTTCTCGATCACTTCTCCACTCTCAAGCCTGATGATATGTTTCACCTGCTCATCCAATCCGCCTATATGGTTGACCAGGAATATCTGCTTGAAGATTTGAGAAAGCTGTAACTGCTAGGAGAAGGCTGACGACTGATGTATATCATCTGCCCAAAATGCAACAGCAAGAATGTCAAACAAGTCGCAAGACGAATGAAGACCAAGTACGGGAGAGTAAGAAGAAAGTTTCGATGCGAAAACTGTGGCTACTCCTGGGCGGAAGAAAGACACCGCGCATCTCATCGAGAAATAAGTAAACCGACCATCGGAGCGACATAAGCTTTAGAGCCCCCGCCAAGTAATCGGACACAAAATTCTGGATCCTAAGGATGCTACTGCGCAAGGTCATAAGGGCATGGAGGAAAGAGGGAAAGTAGAAACAGTCAACGGTTCTCTGGAATCAAGCATGTAATACATGAAGCCAACTGGAAGCGTTTTGGTCTAAAGAAGCCGAATATTTCGCCTTCATCTTGACGCTGGCTAAGTGGTTTCGTTAATTAGCTTCTGAACATTTCTTTCTATCTCGTCCCTGATTTGTCGAACTTTCTCAAGTGGTTTCCCCTTCGGGTCTTCTAATCCCCAGTCAGTCACCCTTTTGAGAAGTGGAGCAGGACAGGACTTCTCAACGCTGCAACCCATTGTTATGATTTGGTCAGCCTCGTCCACCATTTTCATTGTGAGCAACTTGGGTTTATTCATGGATATGTCGATTCCCTTTTCTTTCATGGCTTCAACCACCGTTGGATTGACTGTGTCCGCCAACATTACACCGGCGCTTGAGGTGACCAGTTTTCCTTTCCCGTAATGATTCGCAAACGCCTCCGCCATCTGGCTTCTACCAGCATTCTCAACGCAAACAAAAAGAATTTTCTTCATGCATCATTCACCTTTCTCAGTTTTCACCTTAGTTCGGTCTTGCTTCTGTCCTCCTTATCTTAGGTATAATCTCCTTCTCAATCCAATCTGAAACACTGTCTTAGATTTTTCGATAGTATTTCTTTGTGGTATGCCTTATTAGACCGCGCTTCTCCATTTTGCTGAGGTATTTCCAATTCGTGCTTCTAGATATGTGATCTCCAAGGTAATGGTTCACATTCGACTTCTTGAAAACCTTTGGGAGACGAGCGAACGCCCAAAGACTTCTTGCGGAAAAGTTGCTAGCACAGCTTTTGAGAGTTTTCTCCTTCCCTTTGAGCGAATCCTATGAGGCGCTTTCTCGTCTTTCACTAGGATCCATCTTTCCTCTAGAGCTGGAGCGCAGAGGCCTTTATTCAGTTGGCACTTCGGACGGTGTTTCCTCCGTAGGTTTGGTCATCGCTGACTCCAACTCTTTGATTCTGGCTTTCGCAGCAGCCAGCTCTGATTCCATCTCTATGATCCTTTCCTTTAATGCTTCAGCTTGGCTCTTCGGCACGGACTCTGCGAGTTTAGTCTCGAGCTCTCCTATTTTGGCTTCGAACTGCGCTTTGACAGTGTCTACGTCAGTTTTCGGTATGCACTCCGTCAGCTTGATTTCCAGTTCATGAACCTTAGCTTCGAAACCGGTTCTTAATGCATCTGCCTCTGCTTTAGGAATAGATTCGGAGAGTTTTGTCTCCAGCTCTTGAACCTTGGCCTCAGCTTCTTTGATCTTAGATTCAGATTCGATTTTCGGTACCGACTCGCTGAGCCTTGCCTCCAATTCCTGAATCTTCGTCTTCAGGTTATCAGCTTCAATCTTAGGTACTGACCCAGCTAGTTTTTCCTCAAGCTTCTTCATATCAGCTCGTAATTCTGTTTGAGTTGTCTCAAGTTGATGGATTTTGGCTTCAGCCTCAACTCTTGGAATTGACTCATTCAGCTTGGACTCTAACTCTGTGACCCTCGCTCGAAAGGCTTGAGCCTCGGTCTCAAGTTCCTTGATCTTGGCTTCAGCATCATCTAGCTTCATCTTGGCTTCGGTTTGTTTTCCCTCCAAGTCGCTAACCTGGGCTCTCAGAGACTCAGCCTTCTGTGTAGATTGAGTAAGTTCCTCTTTGAGATTATCTATAGTGCACTGAAGCTCACGGATTTTGGTTTCAGCCTCCTCTTTAGGCATCGACTTTTCCAGTTTTTCGTCAAGTTTCTCGATCTCGGCTTGTAATCTCGACCTAGTCTTCTCTACTCTAGCTTCAGCTTCAGCTTTCGGCACAGAAAGAGCGAGTTTGGCCTCAAGTTCAGTAACCTTTGCTTCCAGATTCCCTTTGATAGTCTCCAACTCAGCTTTAGGCACAGAGTTGGCAAGCTTGAACTCAAGGTTCTTAATTCTTGTTCTTAGTCTCTTGACCTGAGGTGCCTCCATCTCGAATTTTGCTTTTGTTTTAACTTTCTTAGCCAAATGTAACTTTCACCCATGGGATAACTCTTGCCGGAACTTATAAGATTGGGGTTCGATTTGCCGTAGGGGGCTAATCAGCCTTTCTGGCCGTGGCGTACCTAGCGTATCGGTCAACCCTAATTATCCTTATCTTTAATTTACTTCCAACTTCACTGCGTGGAACGAAAATTATGAAATCTCCAATCTTAGCGATGCCATCGCCTCTCTTGCTTATCCCTTGGATGGTCACCTCATACTCTCCTCCTTCGGCTATGGTAGGTCTGCCAGACAACCCTTTGGACGGCTCAACTTTTCTCAGCGTCAACGGAGCCTCAGGAATGAAGCTTGCAGGCGCAACCACTTTGGAAGGTATCTCAATCTCAAACATATCAGTCTCAGCTTCAGGCTTAACCTTCAGAACGGTCGCGGTGACTTTCGATTTCGGCTCTTGAGCTCCAACCTGCATAGCTTCAAACTGACCTTTCGGCACAGATTCAGCCAGCCTAGCTTCAAGCTCAACGATTCTCGCTTGAAGTTCACCTATTCTAGCCTCCAATGCACGAGACCTAATCTCAGCCTCACGCTTTGGTATAGAGTCAGCCAACTTCGCCTCAAGATCCTCAAACTTCGCCTTCGGGACGATTTCCAACAAGTCGTATAAACGCTTCAGCTGAGCCTCGATAGCTTGAACCCTTAGTTTCAGTGATTCGAAGTCGTATGCTCGGCTGTCTTTCTCGAGCAGAATCGTTTGCCCTCATCAAGAACGGTTTGAGAACTCTTTTAAACTTGATGTTGGAATTTGACGGACCTTCATTTTCCCGGTATCGTCGAGACGGATTCTCGATAGCTTCAAGTTTAATAAACTCCGTAGCCCTGATGCAATTTGGTTATTCTAACTATGCCTATTGTCAGTCCTAAATGTCATGCCATGAATGCTCGTCAAGTCTCCAGACCGAAGAAGACTAGGTATGGTAGAATACACCGCAAGTTTCAGTGCAAAGACTGCGGCCACTACTGGATCGAGAAAATATAGCATCCGAGCGTTCTCATGGAATGGAGTATCCCATTGATCGTTGTTTGATAGTTGGCTGCAGAAAAGTAAGGCAAAGGGGTTGAGAATGAAGAGGTCTTTCTAGGCCTTCTCTGCATGGAAGAGTATCATAGATCCGTAAATATTATGCTCGAAATTCTTGAAACCAGTTTGTGAAAGGCAATCATCCAGCTCTTCTACATTAAAAATATGGGCTCCATGGTCCCTTCTCAGATGCTCATAAACCCTCTTCATTTTCAACATCTCAGAAATGATCATTTCTTGAGCCAAAGTCACTTAACCTTCTTAGAACCCAGCCAATCATATCATGCGAGAATTCGAATCGGAAATAAAAGGGAGGGAGAAAGCTGAAACTGCTAGGAGAAGACTGCCGACTGATGCCTATCATCTGCCCGAGATGCAAAAGCATGAATGTCAAACAGGTAGCGAGGCGAATGAAGACCAAGTACGGGAGAGTAAGGAGAAAGTTCCGATGCGAAAGCTGCGGTTATGCTTGGGCGGAAGAAAGATCTAATCCTCATTAGATGAGCGTAGAACGAGAAAACGTCTGAGAGCGGGAAAAGCTCGGCGTTTATATCGCATTTAACCATTTATTAAAGGCGGTAGAAGATGAAGAAGATCGAAGTAACTGAGATTTTAAAGCTGGTAGTAAGCGTATTGATCTGCCAGTTTGCAGGCTTTATTGGTTCATTTTTCACTACCCCTTCAATCCCGACATGGTACGCAACTTTGAACAAGCCTTTTTTCACACCGCCCAGCTGGTTGTTCGCCCCGGTTTGGATAACCTTGTATACGCTTATGGGAATCTCAGCGTTTCTCGTTTGGCGCAAGGGAATGAGTGATCAACATGTAAGAGCAGCTTTGATCACATTCGCAGCCCAATTGATTCTCAACGTCTTGTGGTCAGCTGTGTTCTTCGGACTCAGATCTCTGCTTGCCGGGCTCATCGTAATTGCAATCCTCTGGGTTGCGATATTGTTGACCATACTAAATTCCCATAAGATATCAACGACCGCCGGGCTACTACTAATACCTTACATCCTATGGGTAAGCATCGCCGCCGCCCTGAATTTCTCAGTATTGATTTTGAACCCCTAATCGAAGTGGCGATACAAGTAGAGAACAGCTAAGGTAGTTTAGAACGCTGAAGCTCTTGGACAGGCGTATCGAAAGAAGACTAGGTCGTCAGCATCCTCTTATACCGGTAAACGTAAATATGTTCTACAGAAGCCCGCGGCTTCTGAAGTTGAGCTGAAACTCGGATAATGAAAAGGCTGAAGCATTCGGAAAGCGTTGGCTGTGCTCAAGATTCGTGGAAGCGACCACGACAAGCAGCTTAGAGAGTTCGAGATCACACCGGAGGGGATAAAGATTGGAGTTCCATTCAAAGACCTTGAAGGGCTATTAACCGGAACGCCGCGAAGAACTGGTGAGGAAAGATTCGCTGAAGCCTTTGCTAAAGCAGCGAGGAAGTGATCCTATGGTTGAATGGTTAACTGCATCAAACATTGTTGGAGTTGTCTCAATCATACTCCAGCTTGTCGCCGCATACTACGCCTATCGCTTGATGCGGATAACCGGAGCCTTCCGAGCATGGGCTCTAGTGGTCGTCGCGTTATTCCTTATGGCGTTTAGAAGGGTAACCGCTTTCATAGCCTTAGCAGGCTTAGGAACGCAGACCATCCAAACATTCGATCTACTCATAACTCCGTTGGTGATCTCCCTACTCCTACTCTTCGGAATGTATGAGCTCTCAAAGAAGTTCGAGAAGATCCTCAAATAATAACCATTCCATAAACATCAAGCAGCAGCGATCAAACCTCAGAAATGAAAGTGATCAAGTCCAAACTCCCAAAGACTGCAACAACTTTAATTCGCTTTTTAAGCCATATCATCATTGGTTGGAAAGGCCGTTGGTTTTCACCTCCACGACGAACAAGTGGAAGAACATCTGCAATCTCCCTTTTTAAGCATGGGAGACGTCTGAAACTATCTATCAGCCTGCGAGCGCGATTCATCCCCGCCTAAAGACGGGAGCTTTCTCGCGCAATTGGTAATCCGTTAGAGGTTCTCGACAACTTCTCCATTCTCAAGCCGGATGATGTGTTTGACTTGCTCATCCAGTCCGCCGATGTGGCTTACTAGGAATATCTGCTTGAAGCTTTGAGACAACTCCACATTGAGAAGATTCAAGATCCCTTCCCTTCGGGCTTCATCGGAGCTTCCGAGCGGTTCATCCAAGAACATGAATTCAGGGTGCGTCCCTTTGACTTCGGGGAGTAATGCTAAGGCGAAGGCCAGCCTCATCGATAGGAGGAACTGGTCCTCTGTTCCACCTGAGAAGACATCTCTCTCCTTGAACTCTCCAGCTTCTGGGTCCCAGATTCTCAGCTTATACTCCTCGTTGAGTTGAACCGCTTTGTATCTTCCAAGGGTTATGACGGGTAGGATGTGGCTCATATACGCCTCCACGTTCGGCCTCACCCTTTCTCGAAGCGCCTCAGCCGTCTTCTCGACACCGTCCAGCGCCAGCTTAGCCACCTTAAGCCTCTTCTCAAGCTCAGCAACCTTAGCCGCCTGCTCTTTGGCTCTCTGCTCGACATCCTTGCGCTCTTCCAGGAATCTCTTTCCTTCATTATGCCTGTCTTGCTCCGACTTCAAGGTCGCTTCCTTCGCCGAGATCTCTTGCAGAAGCTTCTCCCTCTCCTCCCTCGTCTTGCTCAGCAGTTCGCTTGAGAAAGAGATCTCTCCAAGCTCTGGAAGCCTAATCTCCATGAAGCTCCTCTGAAGTTGCGACGCCTTCTCCTCCGTCTCCTTAAGCCTCGTCTCTGTCTCAGGTTTAGTCGCGATCTGCGTTGACAGGCCTCTGGCTCTCTCCTCAAGGACGCTCTTCTCTTTCCTGTCGGCTTCAAGTTGCCTTGACATCGCTGCTATGACAGACTTTATTCCGGATGAGATGTTCTGAACGTAAATGCTTGAGTACCTCTCTATGTTCTTGCAGAGTTGGTTAATTTCCTGCTCTGCGGACTTGAACTTCTCGTAGGATTGCTGGATTGCTGCCTCTAGGCTTGATCTTTCCTGCGTCAACCTAGCTAGGAGTTCTCTCTCCGTCAGGTACGCTCTGGCTTTGCTTTCTTGAGAGGATCTCAAGACGAAGCATAGAATGATTCCAGCTAAAGCGATGAACGCTGCATAGAGCCCTACAATAATAAACAATATCGCAGATGCAAGAAGGCAAATCACTAGAGCGATCAATGGAGCTTTCGAGGGTTTGGCTTGCGCTTTGATCTTCTCCGACCTGTCATACATTTCAGAAGCCACCGTCTGTTGCCTCTCACGTTGGCTTCTGATACCTGCTTGAAGTTCCGTCAGCTCACGGAGGCGTTCATCGCATCTCGCGATGACGTCCTCAACCTTCTCAAGGTCTGAGAACCCCTTGAGCTTCGTACGTGCCTCCTCAAGACCTCTTCCAGCACTCTCAGCCTGAGCGATCTGTCTCTTCAAGTCCTCGATGAGAGGTTTCATCGCATCCAATTGAGCTGATAGATTCTCTCTATCCTTCAGAGCCTTATCGTATGATTCGAGCTTCGCGAAGAGCTGGTCTGTCGCAACGTACTTGCTCTTAGTTTCTTTGATGTCTATCTCCAGTTTCCCGATGTTCTTCTCGATCTCTTCAACTTCTTTAAGCTTCTCCTTGTACTCATCCAACTCTTCTTTCAGCGTTTCAAGTTTCTCGCGTTCCGCTGGCAGAAGCCCAATCGTCGTCCTCGTTCCTTCTAGGCTCTTCTGTTCTTCCTTCAGCTTCTCGCCTACCGCGGTGAAGCTCTCTAGGTTGAGGAATGCGTTGATCACTCTCTTCCTGTCTTCCTTACTCTGCTCCACAAGCCTCTCAAGATCCTTCTGCGCGACAACGTTGCTCGCGATTATCTCATTGAAGGTTATGCCGCCGAGCAAGTTCTCAATCTCCTTGGTCACAGTCTTAACCGTCGTCGCTGTCGTTCTCTTGTGGCCGTCGCCAAGAATTTCCTGAAGGCTCGCTTCATTCGGTTTCGACTTGTGAACCTTCCTTGTGACTTGAAATGTTCTATCGCCTATTGCGAAGGTCAACTGGACGGAGGCGTCATTCGCTCCGTAGGCGATTATCTCCTCATTCGAGGGCATAGCGCTCGGACGGATCATTCTTCCATAGAGGGCATAGAGTATCGCGTCAAGTAGAGTTGACTTTCCACTCTCATTCTGGCCAGCAATATACGTTATGCCCTCCGAGAATTGGAGTGGAGAAGAGAGCTTCAGCTTCTTGAAGTTATAGGCGTACAATGCGAGCAGTTTCACCAAGCTCCAGCCTCCTGGAGCATAGCGATACTCTTCTGAAACGCCTCTTGGAGCTCCTTCCTCTCTTGTTCAGAAGCTTTCGCCATGATCGACTCAAAGTATCTTTTCAACTCTTCTAGAGGCGTGGTTCTCGGAAGCGCTTCCACAGGCTCGTATGCTTCTATCGCCATCTCCCTCTCGTCAAACTCTACCGCGAAATACTTGTCTTGGGACTGGGATAGGAGGGCGGGCCGCTTATACGTCTCTAAGAGCTTGAGGCTCATATTGCCGAGGATCTTGACTCTCAGGATGAGCTGCGGGTCAGCGCCCTTCAAAAGCTGCTCTCCGAGAATCCTGTTTATGTCTCCGTCGCTGGGAATATTGAAGTCGATCGTGCGAAGTTCCCTTGCAGGGGTCTCTATGAACTCATCAGAGACTAGGCCGGACTTGTCGAGTTCAAGCCATATGAAACCCTTCTTCTCCCCCTCCTCTAGAAATGAGACCCTCTCAGTGCTTCCGGGGTAGAGGACCACGATGTCGCCGAAGGTGTTCTTCTGGTGCCTGTGGATGTGCCCGGCAGCCACAAGTTGATAGCCAGATGGAAGATGTGAGGCTCTTACCGTTGGCTCGCTTAGGGAGTAGACTCCCTTGAAGCCCTCGATCGGGTAGTGGAGCATGAAGATGTTTACGTCGCCCTCAGGTTTCTCAAATCTCATTGAAGCGAGAGGGTCCCCGTTCACACTTAGATTCGGGTTGAAGCTGACTCCGCTCACCTGAACCTTCAGCCCCGACTTCTCGAAGATGCTTAACTCAGGCTGGAGGGAATCGGAGAAGAAGCGGGCGTATCCAGACTCGCCGTAGAGAGAGAGTGGAGAAGCTCCTTGCTCCAAGCTCCTAGCCGTGTCATGGTGGCCGCTTATCAGGAAGACTTTGATTCCTTTCTCAGCGAGGGCTCGGAAGTGCCTCATCATAAGGCTTCTCGGAGGGTTCCGAGGGATAACTGAATCGTAGAGGTCGCCGCAGATCAGATAGACATCAGGCCTCTCCCTGAGAGCATACTCGACAGTTGCTTCGAAACATCTAGCGAAATCTTCCTTTCTCTCGAACCTCTTCGGTCCATACATTGCAGCTGAGATGTCCAGATGATTGTCCGCTGTAAGGAGGACCTGCAGGCTCAACGCTCGCACCTAGACCTTGGAGCCTCTGAAAGGCTCTCGCTTTCCCAGATCAGCGTTGATGATTGAGTCAGCGTGGATCGAGCTCCTAGCCTCCTTGAGCTTCTCAACTATCTCTATGTCGCCTCCTCCCTCACACCACTGCCTCTGCCTCACCTGAATCATCACCGGCGTCCTCGTCAACTCCCCAACCACAACCGCTTCACCCGGGTTCAGGCCGGGCAGATCAGCTATCAAGCTCGCACTCATCCTCTCCGAGCTCGCCGCAACCGCCTCTTGATCCTGAGGGTTGGTGAGCTTCATCACGATCTGGCTGTTACATTGACTGAGGCTATCCGGATCTATCTTGGAGGGCCTCTGACTGATGAGTACAAGGAAGACGCCGAACTTCCTCCCCTCAGCCGCAATCTTATTGATAATCGAAGAGGACAGGCTCGAAGAATAGTCATGTGGAGGGATCAGCTTATGCGCCTCCTCAATCACCGCGAAGACAGGGTAGCCAAACCTTCCGCTACTTACCTCATCGAATATATCGTTCAGCGCCCTGTATGCGATGTAGTCGACGCTTCCGTCATTCAGCCCCGAAAGGTCTAGAACTGAGAGACGCATCGGCGTCAGGATGTCCTCAATCGGCGTCGTGGAGATGCCAAAGACCTTAAGCCGGCCCATTGCGCGGATGTACTTCTGCGCTGATTTCGCCGAACCCACAAGCCCCTTCTCTTTCTGAGCTTCCTCAAACTCACTCATCTTCTCCAGCGTTTTGAGGAGATCTGCGGGCGAGTAGTGAGTATCCTTCAGGTGATCTAAGGCGACCCTTACCGCTTCCTTAATGTTACTCCAAGCCTCTCTTATCCCTGCGATATCGCATATCTCGTCGAGGCTAAGGTCTGAGAACGCGATCTCGTAAGGCTTGACGTTTCCAAGCTCCTTGTCTGCGTAACGCCCTGTGCTTGAAGGATTTCTGAAGACTGTGATATGCTCCGTCAAGTTGTGCCTGCTCTTATCCCTATTCAGATGTAGCAACACGTAATCGGCATGCGGGTCTATCACTATGACCGTCGCGCCCTTCTTAAGCAACTCCTCGATCAAGACGCCAGCGCAGTAACTTTTCCCAGCGCCAGTCTGAGCTATTATCGCGGCATGTCTCCTGAAGCCCTTCAACGAAAGATATACCGGTACGTCATGCCTAGTGATCAGGTTGCCGATGTAAAGCCCCTCGTCAGAGGGGTAGGAGTAGAACTTTGTCAGAAGCTCCTTCGGCGCTACGTAGATAGGATGCCCTGGAACGACAGCCCTCCTGGGGAGAAGAATCTTCGTTGCGCCTTCTTCCTCATTTATGAAGCCGAGTATTCTGGCTTTCCCCCAAGTCTTGACATCCTCCATCCTAGCATGTTTGATCTTCTCGAGAGCTTCTAGATCAACATCCTTGCTGAGAACCTGACTTGAAGACGTGATCCTCTCAACTTGCGCGAGCACATCAACATCTCGAGGTTCACCGTCAACAATCTCCTGCGACTTGACGACGATGTACTCCCACTTCGGAGGATACTCCTCGGTTCGCGAGGCGAAGTAGAACTCGTTGGAGGTTGCTTCCCCAACGATAAGCCCAGCATAACTTTCAGTCTCACGGATACTTGACACGTCTATACCCCCTACTGTGAATCAACGGCGGCAGTCCCAGCCTCTTACTCAACATCGACTCATACATGTCAACCACATCCCTCCGCAGCCTAACTTCCTCATCAACCTCCGTCAACCACACGTTATAGTTTCTCAGGCCCGCGTAGCCGCTGTCCAGAATCTCCCAGATCGGCTCAACATCCACCTCGAGAGGGCTCGACCTTTCAACATCGATCAAACGACGGCTCATCCCGAACGCCCAGATAGGTGTATCCACTCTCATCGGTGTATCCCTTTCGTCAAGGAGGACATGGAAAGACGCTATTGAAGGAAAGTCAACAAGCCTCTGAAGAGTCTCATGTGCTCTCTTAGGGAAAGTGGGGTCGCCTGAATTCTCTTGGAGGGAGTTTGAGAAATACGTCTTGAGGAAGTTTTCTGGGCTTCTCTCTATCTGCTTGATTGTTCTCGCCCACCGTCTGTGCAGTTGACACTCGATCACCATTGAATGTCCCGGGCAATCAATTTTTCTCTCCCTCCTGAAGCACTCTATCACTTGGTAGTCGGGTCTCGCCAAGAACGCTTCACTTATCAGATCTTCCATTCGCGATGAGTGATCGCTGAACCGCTTACTCCATCTCTCCACCGCTTCACTTTTGCTTGAAAACTGCCTTCCGAGGATATCTCTATTGAAGAATGAAGACATCGCTAGAAGTTCGCCAGCAGGTACTCCGCTCTTCTCCTTGAGTTCTTCCTGAAATATCTGGCTTAGAAGATAGTCTCTCAGGAAGCTTGTGTTGCTGTCCTTACTTACCCCCAGCAATAGCAGCTTCCTCTCTCTACATGCCTCAAGTAGCTTCCAGTAGCTCTCAAAAAACTCCAGAGCCAAGGCTGCGCCTCCAGAGATCGGCGAGTCCCTCGGCAGATGAGCTGCCTTCCCATAGAGAGACCCATCGAGGAGAACGACGGAGCCCTCTTCTAGGTCGAGGGCTTCGATAGCCTTCCTAGCAACCTCGAGTTCAAGTCTCTCCCTTCTCCTGTTTACGTAAGTCTTAGCTTCTTGACCTGAGCGAGTTTGGAAGCAGTTGCTCTCAAGATCACGGAACCTTTCAGGACCGCATAGCCCCAAAGCCCTAACGATGTAAAGTATTGCGCGGTTACTGTAGGTACGTATCGCCTCGCTACCATCAACCGCCAAGACCTCAGCGTTCGTCGAGAAACCCTTCTCCATCTTCATCCAGTTCTTTCCTATCTGAGACGCAAACTCATCTTTCAGCCACTCGGGCCCAATCCACTTATTGCCGAGAAGCTCCCCTATCATCCAGTTTCGCTCAATCTGGCTTGAGAATAGGTCGATGAAGTGAGGCATACCTCTCAACACATTACGAGTGAGAAAGAGTTGTTTAATATACTTTCCAGATCTTTCAATTCTGAATTCATGGGGTGGGCGAAATAACAATATATGATCTGAACCTGATTCTGCAGCTCATAATCTTCGCACTCTTCTTAATCGGCGTCTATTATGTCAAGGGACAAGAGAGAAGCTTTAGGAACCATCGTCTATTCATGGGCGCAGCCATCCTCTTAAACGCCATTCTCATCTTTTTGATAATGGGAAGATCCTTCTTCACATACACCGGCCTCTTAGTCGAGAGATTCTACGAGTTCGGCCCCTTAATAACCTGGATTCACGCTATTGTAGGAGGTCTAGCGGAGACATTGGGTGTAACATTTCTTTTCAAGCACCCGCTGAAGATACGCTCTTGGATGAGGATGACCGCGACCCTGTGGACCATCGCTCTCCTCATCGGAATAACCTTCTACACGTACTACTACGTCCTTTGAAGACGAAAATCAATCCTTAAAATACCCAAAGCAGAAAGAAATACAAGGGCACAAGGTGTGAGGCATGAGTCGATCTAATGGAAAACCGGTTAGCAGGAGATTCTTCCTAAAGTCTGCACCTCTGGCAGCAGTATCAGCTGTAGCCTTGTCCGGATTTGTCGAGAGGGCTGAGGCGAATGTACCCACTGTCCTTCAGGTTGAGAATATCTCTCAAGATTCGAACGGTCGGATAAACCTTCAGATTAGCCATGCGAATCCGAGCAGCAACCATTACGTCGATCTAGTAGAAGTTGACGTTAATGGGCAAGTCAAGCAATTTCCCCAGCAGCCGCAGAGCAGTGATCCATTCACCGTGGAATTAGAGTTAGGACAGGTTCAAGGAACCCCAAATGTTAGAGCTAGAGCCCACTGCATCATACATGGATGGAGCGACTGGTCCAATCAAGTAACCGTACCAGAGTTCCCAGCAACAGCGATGGCAGTATTCATAGCACTAGCAGCATCACTGTTCATGATAAGGAATGCCAAGAAGAATTAGAGCTTTCTCAGGGCCATAGCCTGGACATCTAGATCAACAGCGGATCTAGACATCTCACCTCAACGTTCTCGTGTTCGACGAGTCAACCGGCCGACGGATACTTGTCTAGACGATCAACCTCTTTTTCATCAGCTTCACTGACAAAGTGAAAAAGGTTACACATACGATTGCAATGCACCCTAGATCCAACAAGAGTGATGCGAAGATATGTCACAGATGCCTATCTATTGTAAACCCTTTTGAAGGTTCCATACACCTGAAACCTAGAGAATGGCGTTCCAAACTCCTAAACCTCGCAAAGGCTAGCAGTGCTCCACTCGAATTCTTACCGGATCAGAAGTGCCAAGAAGAATGTTAGGTTTATTTTTGATTAGTCTAATATCTAGTGCCGAAGCCATTTTGGCGATATGAGTGAGCGGCTGTTGAAAACTATAGGCGTCGTTACGAGCGGCGGAGATGCGCCTGGCATGAACGCGGCCATTCGAGGCGTTGTCCGCATCGCTCATTCAAAGAGTTTTCAAGTCTTAGGCTTTGAGAGAGGCTGGGAAGGCTTGTTAACAAATGCATTTAGACGGTTAACACCCCGCTCCGTTAGCGGAATAATACAGTTAGGCGGCACTTTTCTTCTAACATCGAGATGCCCAGAATTTCAGAAGAAAGAGGGAATTAAGAAAGTAGCTGAAACTCTCGCCCTAAACAATGTCGATGGTCTCATTGTCATCGGCGGCGACGGCTCCTTCA
>Ga0315280_10003162_pt1 | contig 25653 bp, 28 predicted proteins | sample YL17G06_40_MG_FD_203697 | JGI IMG/M metagenome (GOLD analysis project Ga0315280, IMG submission 203697) | Sediment microbial communities from Yellowstone Lake, YNP, Wyoming, USA - YL17G06_40 | ecosystem: Environmental > Aquatic > Freshwater > Lake > Sediment | place: USA: Wyoming | collected...
GTTGTTAACCTGGAGAAGTGTAACAAATGCAAGGTCTGCCTGCGTATCAGCTGCCCCGCTATCAGCCTGGACGAGGCGGGCGCCCACATTGACGAAACGCTTTGCACCGGCTGCGGAGCCTGTTGGCAGGTGTGCAAGTTTGATGCCATCAGCACACCGGAGGGAAAGGAAGTGGTATCCAATGGCTAAGGATATAACCAGCGTAGTGATTTGTGGCGTGGGCGGTCAGGGCATCCTGCTTGCCGGGGAGATATTGGCGAATGTCGCCATGGCAGCCGGCATGGACGCCAAGAAGGCGGATGTGCACGGCATGGCGCAGCGCGGCGGCAGCGTAGTCAGCCAGGTGCGCTTCGGTCCCCAGGTATTCAGCCCGCTCATCCCACTCGGGACCGCCGATGCCATCCTTTCCTTTGAGGAGTTGGAGGTGGCGCGCTATCTGGACTATCTGAAGCCGGGTGGCATCTGTATAGTAAACACGCAGCGGATACTGCCCATCACGGTGGCTACCGGAGTGGCGCAATATCCCGCTGACACTATTGGATTCGTCCAAAGCGTGGCGGGCAAGGTAATCGTAGTGGATGCGATGAAGCTGGCGAATGAAGCCGGCGACAAGCGGGCGGTCAACACCGCGCTATTGGGGGTGCTGGCAACGCAGCTTGATCTGCCGGAGCAAGCCTGGCAGGAGGGATTCAAGACCGCGGTCAAGCCCAAGTTCCTGGAGCTGAACCTGCGGGCATTTGAGCTGGGGCGAAAGGTAGCCGGCTAAGAATCAAAAGGCATAATCAAGGCGACTCTTAGTCGCCTTTTTTCTTTCTATTTCCTAAATCTGTTTTCTTCTGTATTAGTAACTTCCTTAGCTGACCAAATCTTGTATCTATTAGTATATTATCTATTGCGTCAATATATTCTTTCGTTGTGATTATGTTTTCATCATCCAGCATTTGATCAAGCAACCATAATAGATCGCGGCATTCTATCCCTTCCTCTTCTGCAAGTTCTCCGAGAATATCAAAATCATTGCTTACTAAAAGATACGAGTAAACTTTTGCACAATATACACCATGACAATCTTGAAGCGAAGCCTTTTCCTTTGTTTTCTTTCTGATTCTTTTAACTTCATTAATATAATCTTTGCTTTCTGTAGAGATTTTCTCGATTCCATTTAAATCTATAAAGCTTCTCAAACCTTGGGTTATTATTTCCGCTTCAGCCATCCAATCAGTAATTAAAAACTTGTGTTTGGAATTAAGTAGTTTCCTAAGCAATCCGCCTCTAAACAAGGAGATCCAACAACTTGTATCCAAGATCAAGTTCACGCAATAACCTTTTCCTCACCAACCAGATATTTGTTTATGAAAGTGTCTACACTTATGTCCAGTAGTGTTGCCGCTTGTGATGTGGTGACATATCTTTCAATGAAAGCCTCTAAAACGTTTCTTTCAAGTATTGTAGATACTTCTTTTGGTAACTCTACCGGCTCCTTGACTCTCCAACCTTGTGCAGAACGAATCTTTTGCCATTCAACATAAGTAGTATTATCAATGATCCCCAGGTTTTTCGCTCTTTCTACTATTGATGCCATAGAGACTGAATAAATTCTTTTCAACCATTTTAACTCAATGAGCGAAAAGGAGCCCCTATGAATCCCGATTTCCTTCAAGAAATGATCTCTATTAATTAAGAAAGCTCCGGCGAAATGATTACAGACATCCTCAACTTTTAGACCTTCTTTTATTTCCAAAACCATATGTCCCAGTTCATGAGCAATTGTGAAACGTTGTCGATCAGCTGGAATACTATTTGAGATGACAATAAATGCGGTGTCATCAGCTTTCCCGAAAATGCCATCACATTTTTTTGGCAAATCTAGGAACAGAACTACAATTCCATTGTCCTCAAGAAGTTCAACGAGGTTGGACACAGGCTCTTCACCCATTCCAAGATATTTCCGTAACTTATTTGCAGCTTCTTCAACTTCTTCCAAACTCTGAATCCTTATCACTTTTAAACTATATTCTTTAAATCTACCATCTGGAAACAGCTTTCGGAGAGTTACTATTTTATTAATCTCAAAACGAATATGAGATTCCAAATGAGCTACGGTTTTTTGTGTGCAGGAATTTCTTTTTCGAAACTCCAAACTAATCTGAGGCTCTTCCGAGAGTAAATAATCAAGCGATGTCTCCAAAGCTCTGATTATTCTAACTAACACACCAGAGCTTGGAATGTCTAACTCGTTTTCATAGCGCGAAATAGCCATCTTGGAAACTCCAACTTTTTCTGCAAGAGCCTCTTGCGACAGTGCTCTGTAATTTCTCAGAATATGAATTTTTTTGCCTAACATTTCTACCTCCACTTTACAATTATATCAAAATGATTATCATTTGTAAAGTTATATCAAAGTCATGGGAATAAAAAGCCCCGGCTAATCACCGGGGCTTTGTTGTTCTCACAAACTAGCTGATATCCACCCCGCCCGGATTGATGTATTTGCTCTGCGCATCGGCTTCGGCGCAAAGCTTCATTATCTCCAGATAGTGGTTGTTGCAATTGTTGAAGATGAGGTTGACGCCGTCGGCGAACTCGTCATACTGGAAGGTCGCGGCGCTATCACATGGCAATTCCACCGAAATCACCACATCGTCATTGGCGTTAAGGCTGTACTTAGCCACGCTGATGTCCAGATTAAGCCGCAGAAGGTGGTAATAGAGCTTCTCCTTCAACTCCGGCTTCTTGGGACCGAAGCAAAACGGGTTGATCACAAAGTAGATCCACCATTCGGTTACCCGCACAAACAGGTCGTGCTTGGCGACTTCGCTCTGTATCTCCACCTGCCAGGTGCCCAACTCCTCACCGGCGTAAACATTGTCCCAGCCATACTGCTTGAAATATCCTGCGATCATGTCGCATTTTTCCTGATTCACTTCACCCATGGGGGCACTCCTTTACAGTTTAGGGTCGTCCCTTAACTCAGGTCAACATCCGAGCCGGTGTCCAGATACTTGCTGGGCGCACCTGCTTCGGTTGCCAGTTTAAGGATCTCCAGATAGTAGGTATCGCAATAGTGGCACAAAAGGTTGATGGCATCTTCAAATTCGCTATATTGGAAGGATTCGGGGGTATCGCAGGGCAGCTCCACGGTGAGCACGACATCAAAGTCACGGTCCAGGCACATCTTGGCGACATTGATATCCTGATTAAGCCGCAGAATATGCGTATAGAGCCGCATCTTCAACTCATCGTTCTTGGGTCCCACCACAAAGGGGTTGATGATGAAATAAATCCACCACTCGGTTACCCGCACGAAGATGTTGAAGCTGGCTACCTCGCCGCGAAAGCCCGTGTGCCAGGTGCCCATCTCATCGCCGCGGTTGAATTTCCAGCCGTATTGCGTGAAATACCGCTCCACCATCTCGCATTTTGCTGCGTCTACTTCGCCCATTGCGCCACCAACCAAGCCATTTTACGGGCTAGGTTATATCCACCCCGCTGGGAGGAGGATCCAACAGCCGGCTGGGGGCACCCGCCTCGTTTGCCAGACGCAAAACCTCCAGATAGTAGCGGTCACAATTGTCGCAGATCAGGTTGATGCCCTCTTCAAACTCCTCATATTGGAAGGTGTCAATGGTCTTAAATGGCATGTCCACGGTCAGAATCACATTATTGTCCTTGTTTAAGCAAAACTTTGCCACATACATCTCGTCGTTGCAGCGCAAAATGTGCGCATGCAAGCGGGCTGCCATGGCGGGATCCTTGGGACCGTTGGCAAAGGGATTGACCACGAACAGCATCCAATAGTCGGTGGCGCGCACGAACATGTTGAAGTTGGTGACATTGCCGCGGAAACCGGTATTCCAGGTGCCGGGATCGGTGCCACGGCTGTAAGTCCAGCCATACTTCGCAAAATAGGATTCAATGAGATCAATCCTGTCCTGAGTTACTTCTCCCATCTTTTTCCTCCTGGGTGGTTTGATTTTTCTGTGATATTAATATAGTTTCAAACTGTTATTTTGCTTTATTCCCGCAAGATAATTCCCAGTTTTTCGTTCAGCGCCCGGATGATTTGCTCCATCAGCGGGGAGAGTTCCTCATCGCTGAGGGTGCGGTCGTGGCGGCGGAAATCCAGCGAAATTAGGTAGCTGATCCTGTCGGAGGGGATGTTTTTGCCGCGGTAGCGGTCGCCCAACTCCACGCTCTCCAACAGGTCGCCGGCAAGGTCGCGGATGAGGTCCAGCGCACGGGAGATGGGCAGATCCGGCGGCGCCAGGATGCTCAAGTCGCGGTGGATGGCGGGGAAGTGTGATGGCACCGTGATCTGCGGTGGCACAGCGGGTGCTTCGTAGATGGCGGAGAGGTCAAGCTGCATCAACACCGGGGTGGCAGAGAACCGATAATCCTTTACCAGTGCCTTGCTCAGTTCGCCCAGCACGCCCACGGTTTTATCCCCCCACACGATGACCGCGCTGTGCCCGGGTTCCAGCATGGGATGCTTTGCCGGCGTCAGGCTGAACTTGCCCTCTAAATGGAGTTGCTCCCACAGGACTTCCAGCACGCCCTTCAGGGTGAAGATGTCCGCCGCTGATGCATTGTGTGCCCAATTGCGGGGGGCGGGATCGCCATAGGCGCCCAGGGTGAGCACCGGCTTGGAGAAATAATCACGATAATGTTTGCTGAACACGCTGCCCAGCGACCAGAATGCAGCGCTATCGTTGCCCATCTTCACATTGTTGACCAGCGCCTCCAGCATCATAGGCAACTGGCTGGGCGCCAGGGTGTCCATCTCGCCGGAGAGCGGCTGGGCGAGCTGCGCCAGTTCCGAGCACCACTCCGGCAGTTCATCGCCATACATCTTCTTCAGGTAGGCGGCGCTGGTAATGCTGGGCAGACACGCCTCATAGAAACCCAATCCGCAAAGGATTTCGGCTATGTGGTGTGATTTCTCCCATGCCTGGTGGTTCTGGCGGGTGGGGATGCGGCATTCCACCGGCTTGGTGGGAATTTGGTCGTAGCCAACCATGCGCGCTATCTCCTCCGCCAGGTCCGCCTCCAGTATCAGGTCCTTGCGCCACGATGGAATCTCCGTCTTGAGCGCCCGCTTGGATGTAGTAGTGACATTCATGCCCAGCCGGGTAAAGACACCTTCTACCTGCTCTATGTCAAGCGGGATGCCCAACAACCGCTCTCCATAGTCCAACCGGAAATCCAGCTGGATCGCGGGCTGGGATTTGACCTCCACATCGGTGGGCTGGCTGGTGGGGATGAAGCCGGCATATTCGCCGAGGAACTGCACTGCGCGCTGCGCCGCGCTCATCATGGCGGTTTGGTCTACATCGCGCTCAAAGCGGAAGGAGGATTCGGAGGAAAGCCCCAGGGTGCGGGAGGTGCGGCGGATGGATGCCGGATTGAAATAGGCGCACTCCAGCAGGATTTGGCGGGTCTGGTCGCCCACACCGCTGTGTTCGCCACCCATCACCCCGGCGATTGCCAGCGGTTTGGTTTCGTCCGCTATGAGCAGGGTCTGGTCATCCAGCGTATATTCCCTGCCGTCCAGCGCCAGGAATTTCTCGTTGCTGCGGCTAAGGCGCACGATGATGCCTTTATCTACCTGCCCGAGGTCAAAGATGTGCAGCGGCTGCCCCATCTCCAGCATCACATAGTTGCCAATGTCCACCAGCGCGTTGATGGGACGGATAGCACAAGCGTTAAGCCTGTCCTGTATGAATCGGGGTGATGCGGACGGTGCGGCAGGCAACTCGCCCACCCAGGCGATGTAGCGGTGGCAGTGCTCCGGCGCCTCTATGCGCACCGGTGCCGGCGGCAATGCTGATGTTTTGGCGGGATTGACCGCTATCTGCGGGAGTTGCAATTCCAGTTGCCAGAAGGCAGCAAGCTCGTGGGCAAGCCCCCAATGGCTAAGGCAATCGCCGCGGTTGGGGTTGATGGTCAGGTCTATCGCCCAATCATCGCCCAGAGCGGTGAGGTGCTCCAGTTCGTGCCCCAGGTTATTGAATGCCTGCGCCACCCTTTGCGCGTCCTTGGGCTTGGGCATCAGCAATTCCCGCAGCCAGTTGAATGAGACTATCATGGGATAGTGCCCGCTCCTTACAGTGGACTGAAATTCTAGCATGAATAATTATTTGCACCGTATCAATAAATAAATCAAACCCTATCTACATACTATACATTAGTTGTGTTATAATTATAGTGTTTATCACACTTAAATAGAAAGGAGGAGGGTGACTAAACCAATAAACTCCGTTAAGAAGGAAAAAGCAGCACAAATGCTGGCGCTGGGGATGGGACCCTCAAGAGTCGCCAGTGAGTTATCGGTTCATCGCAGCATGCTGTTCAGGTGGAGGAAGGGGGAGGATTTTCTCAGACGCCAGCAGGAATGGCATGAAATCAATCTTGCTGAGGCGCGGGAGAAGCTGACCAAAGAATTGTTGCCCAAAGCGTTGGATACCCTAACATTATTACTAGATGGGAACAATGCTTCAGCTCGGCTTGGAGCAGCACGGTTTATCGTGCAATTACATGGATTGAACGATCTGGCATTGGGAAAGGAGGTAACCATGGACGATGCAGTATTTGAGGCGGCAGCACATTTGATTGCAGAGATCTTCAACAGCCGCGAGGATTTAAAGAAGGAGGCTCTGGTTGAACTTCATAGACGAAAAGCAAACACAGCACTATCTGAACTGGACGACACGCCTGTTGGAGAAGAAGCCTGACACTTTTGCCGGCTGGGTTCAGAAATCTATCTATCTCGGCAACAAGCCCTTCAGTTTTGAGGGGCATGCTTATTTGCGGGAGCTCTATGCAGATCCCCAGCCCCGCGTGGTCATTCGCAAGGCGGCGCAGATGGGCGGCAGCACCTATGCCCTGGCACGCAGCCTTTACACCGCCCTGACCCGCGAGGCACGCTGCATCTACTATCTGCCTACCGATGCCGAGGCGGCGCTCTTCTCCAACGACCGGCTTGCCACCTGGCTGGAGAATTCCCCCCGACTCACAGAATGGATCGGGCGGGAGGGCGAAGTCTGGCAGGTGGGCAGGGGGCGGATACTATTTCGCGGGCTGTTTGCCGAGATGCGCGCCCGCGCCATAGACGCCGATATGATCGTGCTGGACGAGTTGGACATGCTCAGCCCGCAACGACGTACCCAGGCGCTGGATAGATTGTTGCACTCGGCGCTGGGCTATGTGCTGGAACTTTCCACACCCAAGCTGCCCGGCACCGGCATAGACGCCCGCTTCGCCGAAACCGATATGCGCTACTGGCTGATAAAGTGCCCCGGCTGCGGCTGGGAGGAGCCGCTTGAGCACAGCTTCCCCGCTTGTGTCGGGCGGATGGACGGCACTGCGCGGCTGGTATGCCCGCGTTGTGGGCAGGGGTTGGATGCGCAGGCGGGCAGGTGGGTACCGCAAAAGCCGGATGCCACCTTGACGCGGGGCTACCAGTTCTGCCAACTCCATTCCAGCGTGCTGGATTTAGGACAAATAATGCGGGAATGGGAGAAGATACGCCATCCCTATGAGCGCGAACGGTTCCATAACTCCATCCTGGGATTGCCGTATTCCGGTGCCAGTGCAGTGCTGGACATCAAGACCATAGAAAGCTGCATGGTGGGTGAGAAACGCCCGGCGGCGCCGGCATTGTGGGCAGGCGTGGATGTCGGCGATGTGCTGCATGTGGCGATAGGCACCGGCAACGGCGCCAAAGTTAGCATCGTTCATCTGGCGAGGACGAGTGATTGGGATGAGGTTGCCCGTTTGCTGGTCAAACACGGCGCGCCGGTGACGGTAATAGATGCCATGCCATATAAATCCTCGGTGAAGCAACTGGCGCGCAATTACCCCGCCGGCAGGATGATTCTTTCCTACTATGGGGGCGGGGGCAGGCAGATGGGCAGCGAAGATGGCTTGCCCACCATCCGCAGCGATCGCACCGAGCTATTGGACGAATTAGTGGGTAGGATTGAGGCAGGCACACTGGAGCTGCCCCACTGCGATGAGGAATGCTGGCTGGCAGCGCGGCATCTGGCGGGGCTGCGGCGGGTGGCAGAGGATGGGCGTGACGGCAGGCGGCGCATGGTCTATCCACGCGGAGGAGAGGATCACTATGCACATGCTCTGGCGTATCTTCTGCTGGCGTGCTGGTGTTCTCCTGCAACGGATGGGGCTTTAAAACCAATGGCAATCCCACGGAACATTTTTCCTTGCAGCGACCGATGATGTTTGATAAGCTAGCCAAGGCGACTAAAAAACAAGTATTTTTCATAAAGGAGGGCTTTATGAAAAGGGCTTTGCTTTTACTGATGACTGCCTCGGCTTTGTTCATCTTCATAGGCTGCGAGGCGGATCAGGTAATGCAATCAAAAGGTAATGAGACCTATGTTTGCGATCTGGTGTGGGGCATAAAGGGAACGGGAGATGGGGAGTTCAAGTCACCCACCGCGCTAGCCATAGACGATTCCAGCAATGTCTATGTGTGTGATACCGGCAATAAACGCATTCAGGTGTTTGATTCGGAAGGCAACTTCCTGCTCGCATTCGGTGACTTCGACGCCCCCGCGCCGGCGCCGGATGGCTTACAGCGACCAATGGGCATCGCCATTAGTGCCAATGGTAATGTGTGGGTGTCCGATAATGACCCGGGTGGACTTACACCCGTGGAAGCTGATCACTCCAATCGCATTGTGGAGTTTGACGCCGATGGAAGTTACATAGCTTCTTATGGAACTTACGGCTCCTTTGGGTCACCGGGCGGATTTCTTAATCAGCCGCAGGGAATTACCTTTGATGGCAATGGGTTGCTTTATGTGTGTGACAGGCTCAATAATCGTCTGCAAACCTACGATTCCATCACCCAAACCTGGACCGTGCATGGTTCCCAGGGATTTGCCATGGGATTCTTCACAAATCCCAGGGATGTCGCCATAAACAGTGTTGGCAATATCCTGGTTGCCGATACCGAAGGATTCCGCATCCAAAAGCTGGACTCTAGCTGGAATCCGATCACGTCATGGGGCAGCGTGGGCGTCCCCGGCAGCGGCGACGACATGTTCAATATGCCTAGCGCCATTGATGTGGATAGCAACGACTTCGTCTATGTGCTGGATACCTACAATTACCGGGTGATGAAGTTTGATCAGAACCTGAACTATGTGTGCAAGTTCGGTTCCCCCGAGGGTGTAGGAGCGCAGAGCGCTTATGGTGCTTTGAATGCCGGATTTGGGCTGGCGGTCAATTCCGATGGCAAGGTTTATGTTTCAGATATGATAACCGTTCGCATAAATCGCTATATCCATTCGTAACCTGAATTCATGATGATGGGGGCTAACCAAGCCCCCTTCTTTAATTTGCTATATTATACCCAGTTGCGGACTTTAAAGCTTGCGCCCAAGCTTCGTGCCAGGTCTCCGGTTGCTGCCATGGCATCATCGTCTATTACGCCATCCACAACGGTGGCTGTCGTGGCTATGCCTTGTAATACGCAGGATTCTATGAAATCCACTACTGCAGCAAAGGAATCATGATAGCGGGGATGGCAGATCCTGCCATAGGTAGTGGCATCCGGTGCGTTCAGGCTGATGCTTACCGCATCAACAATTTCAGCCACCTCGAAGGTTATATCCCTGCTGTTAAGCAGATTCCCCAGCCCATTGGTGTCCAGGCGGAGTCTCATCCCTCTCCGCCGCAACCCGGTGCCCATCCGAAACACATCGTCCCAGCGGGTTGTGGGTTCGCCAAAGCCGCAAACGACTACCTCCCGTGGTGCTTTTGAGCATGACTCGGTGTCAAATTCCGCCAGCACTTCATCCACGGTTGGTTCCAAATCCAGCCAAAGGTCGGCGCCACCTATGCCGCTCAATCCGCAGCACAGGCAGAATGCGCAGCAGTTGGGGCAGCGATTGGTCAAATTGATGTAAAGATTATCTTTGAGCCTGTAGACTGCTTTACCGCGTCCACCCCGAGGCAAGCCAAACACCTGTCTGGCTGTAAGGGAGGTTTGCGCCCGCACTTCCGCGACAGGCACTCCCCATAGCTGTGCCAGCCGCTCAGCCACCAGCCCCACATAGACGGGAAGGTTTCGCCTGCCGCGGTGAGGTTCGGGGGTAAGGTTGGGGGCATCGGTCTCCAAAAGGATTTTATCGCGGGGAAAAGTACGGACAATGTTGGTCAGGTGTTCGGCGCGGGCGAAGGTGACTACTCCGCCTATGCCAATATAACCGCCATGCTCTAGCACCCATTTTGCATCATCTTCATCGCCGGAGAAGGCATGGAAGATGAGCTTCATTGTTGAAGTATCATACTTACCGAGCAGGCTGCGGGCATCCTCCCATGCCCCCCGCACATGGATGATGAGCGGGAGGTTGAAAATCCGCGCCAGCTCTATGTGCTGACGAAATGATGTTATCTGCGTTTCAGACGAAGAATACTTGTAATGATAGTCAAGCCCGGTCTCGCCCACCGCTATGGCTGAACCTTGCTCCAGCGCCTTGTGAATCCACGGCAACTCATCTTTCGCCCGCGACGCCTCGTGAGGATGCAGCCCAGCAGCTACCCACAAATCCGCGCAGCGTTGTGCAATCGCCGATGCTTTCTCAAACGACGCGTAATCGGTGGCGGGAATGACGGCGTAGTGCACCCCCTGCCGCTGCGCATCCTCCCACACCGTGCCGACATCAACACCAAAGTCGGGGTGATCCAGATGGCAGTGCGTATCTATCGCCCAGGGGAGGAATGAAGTGTATTCGCGGGTTTTATTCACACGCATCCGATTTGAGCCGAAGAAAGGTGATCCCGTCTTGTCTTTTCGTTTCAAGTGTCTTATCGCCAAACCACAGGGATAGTCTTTGTTCCAGCGTTTGTTTATCCATCCCCAACTGCGCAGCCAGATCAGGCAGAGAGACCCATCGCAGCCTCAGCATCGCCCCCAAGCTAGCGATCTGCTCATCGCTGATGGCAACCACTTCGGTGGCTGGGGCACATGACCCTGCTATTTCGGTGGGAACGCCCGATTGCGCCAGAATATTGCGCGCCCGCTCCAAATCATCCAACCCCAGTGCTGAGAGTTCCGCCAGCCTGCCCGGACGGGAGAGCGTGGTTATCTGCACTCTGTGAGGATTTATCTTTCGGATTGCCTCTGCTAAATTCACAAGCCCCCTAGCACTATCGTTAATCCCACGCAGCAAGAGAACCTCCAGCCAAATTTCAGCAGCGACTACCTGCCGCAGCAATCGGATGCCCTCGGCACAAAGCTGCGCAGTGATACCAAATAAAGGGGAATGAATGCGGACGAAGGTTTCCTCATCCACCGTGGTCAGGGTGGGAAGGATGACATGGGCATGGCTTAACGCGCGACGGACATAATCCCGATGTAAAGTAGTGGAATTAGTGATGACAGCCAGCGGTGTGTGAATAGTCTCCCGCAGCCGGCGCAGAAAGGATTCAAGCCCCAGCCATAGCGTCGGCTCACCGGAGCCGCAAACCGTGATGTAATCGGGTGGGGGATCCAGCCCAAGGTAATTTTCTACAGCCTGCGCTAGCTCAATTGGATTAGGTTGCGCAAATGGTTCTTCCGTTTGAAAGCGGGTGCCGCCCACTTCGCAGAAGATGCAATCCAGCGTGCAGGTCTTGTTCGCCGGCGTGCCGAATGGATCAATGCCCAGCGACCTTCCCAGGCGATGGGAAGGCACCGGACCAAATATATAGTCATGCAAATCGGTTGGCATAATCAAACGGTCATTCTTTGGATGGAATTATCGCAGCTTGCGATAAACTTCGTCTATGCGCAGATATCTGAGTGTTGGATCCTCATAGAACTTGTCCATCGCTGTAACCAGATCCGCGGCTTCGTTGGTGGCGATGCCTATCTGGGTCATAAACTTGACCTTGTAATCGCGGGTGAAAAGCCCCCAATCCAGCAGATAATATACCTCATCGCGAGCGCGGATATTGGCGGCTATGGCTGCTTTATCGCCGGCAAAGATCCCCATCACCTCAGTCAAATCCTCGGGGTTGACTTTGTTGCGGGTTAGGAATTCCTCTTGTTGCTCAGGCGTCATCTTGAGGTAATCGCTCATTACGATATATTGGTCAACCACATCCGCCACTTTTATGTTGGGATCGGTGCTGTAGAGATCTTCGTTGAGGTTGAGGAGACGCCTTGCCACACGATCGGATGTATAGAAATGATCAACGCGGTTGCGGATATGGTTGGTCCGTTCCGGCGGGACGCCCAGCGCCATGAGCAAGCCTGATTTTTGCCGGTTATCCAGTCCGTTCCAGTCAAAACCATCCAGTCGCTCGTCACGATTGAGATCGTAGGGTTTTAAAGCGGCGGGAAGCGGCGGGGACGGCGGGGCGGCGTATTTTTCCGGGTGCTCCAATGCGTCTATGTGCGAGAGGGCGAACTTGACATCAAAATCCTCTTCGGGGCGCCCGCGGGCAATCTCCACATACTTTTTCCAGGCATCAAGTGCTTCACGATTCCTGCCCAGCTCTTCATAGGTGATGGCAAGGTAATACCAGGCTTCTGAGTTGTGGGGGTCGACCGAGACGGCACGCTGCAGCTTGGCTGCGGCTTCATCACGCCGCCCCTCCAGTCGCAGCTGCTTGCCTGTAGCCAGATGCTTGGTTGCCGAATCCACGGTTGAAGAGTAGAGCCAGTTGCCAGCCAGCAGCACCACTACGATTATGGCAATGCCGGTGCCAAAGATGAGCAAAGTCCGTTTGGTTATTTGTTTCACGCCGCGCGCTCCATCAGTGCAAAGAGCGGTAATGACCGACCAACAGTTCCCGGTCGCTGCGGACGATCCTACCCATCTCCCCCGCCAGATCCAAATAGCGATACATGTTCACTGCGGTTTTTTCGGGCGCCACCACCGGTTTAATCCCCTCTTCACATGCAGCGCGCAAGGCTTCCAACCAGTTGAGCATTTCAAACTTCATCTTAAGCTTTTCGTTCCATTCACCCAGGGACTGCTTTTCGGTGGTGATTAGCTTTTCCAATTCCCCTTTAATCCTGCCCACCTCGGTCTGCCAGCCATCCGGGATACTGCCCTCTGCCGCTTTGTTTGCTAAACAACGCAGTTTGGCTTCGTAGTTCTCCAGTACCGAGACGGTGCCGGTGGAATCATCGTAGTATTGGCACACTTCGCGATAATTTTCAGGCAAGCCGCATCCCAGCGTTATCATCAGGATAAACGCTCCCAGCCAGGGTAGATATCTATTCATCTGGATTGGGTTCCGCATTGGTTGTGCCAGCTTTTTCCTGTGCCCTTCGCTCCAGTTCCCGGTTCAGGTCTTGCAGATGCCCCTCTATCTCCGTCCTTCGCGTTGCGTTTATATCCAGTGTTAAGTAGTGTTGCCACACCGTTTTGGCTTCCTCCAGCCGGTCCAGCTTTTCCAGGGTGCCTGCCACATTATAAACCAAATCAGTCATGTCAGGCAGCAGATTGATAGCTTCCTGCCACTTGGGCAGCGCCTCGTTGTATTTTCCGGCATTGCACAGGGAACACGCTTCCTGCGCCAGTTCCATCCCCTGCGTCTTATGGGAAGGCTTGGTTTGGATTGGTTGAATCTGCTCGGGTTGCTTTTTAGGCTCGGCGCCCAGCCCGGTCAGATGAGCTTCTACCTTTGCGCGGGCGCTTTTATCGGTGCTTAGTGCCAGAAACAGCCGCCAGGACTCGCGGGCAATCTCGGTTTTGCCCTGCTTTTCCTGCGCCACCGCCAGATTCCACAGTGCCGCCTGCGATTCTTCCGGCTTGAGTAGGGAGAAGGCTTCCTCTGCTCCCTTGTAATCTCCTGCCATCAGCTTTTTATTGCCCAGCTCACAAAGATAAGTGGAATCACCAAAGCGTTTATATAGCTCCACTGAGAATAATAGCGCGGCTTTATCGTCCCCGCCATCGCGGGCTGCCTTCAGCCCTCCCAGCCAGTCGTCCTTTTCGCTGGTCTGGGTCGCCAGTTCCTGCCAGGCTTGGATTGACTCACCATATCTGCCCAGCCCGTCCAGCACGCGGGCGCGCAACCTTTGCATGGTGGGGTCGTTATCACGCATGCGCAGATATCCCCCGGCTGCCTGCAACGCCAGAGACTCGTCATCGCAGTTCTCGGCGAGGATCGCTATCTGGCGCAAATGGGTCGGGGTGATATTCGGCGCTTTGATCGCCATCTGCAGGTAGTTACAGGCTTTGGCAAGCTCCCCGGCAGCGCTTTCCACCATCGCTGATTGAATTAATATGTCCGCATCATCCGACTTTAACCGCTGCGCCAAAAGGTTATCGCTGCGGGCGGATTTGACTTCCCCCACCTTGAGCCGGCACAACGCCCGATTATAATAGAGGCTCGCTTCCGCCATCCCCGCCGCAGAAGCCCTATTGTAATAACTGATGGCATCGGCGTAGTTCCCAGCTTCCTGCAGCATAAGCCCCATTTCAAAATTGGCGGTCTTGTTCTGCGGTTCCAACCCCAATGCAGTTCTGATTAGTCTTTCCACTCCTGCAGAATCTCCCTGTGCCTTTGCCAGTTTTGCTTCCAACACCAGTTCATCCGCCTGCGATGCAAATGCGATCAGACAGGTTGAAATAAGCAGTAATGGAAAAATCCGTGCGGTCATCTATCCCCCACCAAGTATAGCAGAGTCGTTTACCATTAATAAAGGTATGAAAAGGGCAAATACTGCTTCAGGGGTAATTGTAGTAGTAAGTGCCGGGAATCAGTATAAAGCTATCCAGAGTCTTGTCAGCCAGATTAAGGATGCCCGCCTTATCCATGGGATAGGTGAAGGTGACGGTGAACACGGTCCACTGGACTTGCAGCATAAGGATGGAGATGCCGGCGACTGCGGTGGGCGTTGGCACGATGTAGTCGGCGCGATGCCCCTTGTAGGCATGATGGTGCAAGAGTTCCTCGGGAGTCAAATCGCGGCTCTCGGTCAATTTCCCCTCGTAGCCGGGCGGCATGGGGTAGATGTCCCACACACCTATATCCTCCTCCACCACATTCACATCAACGATCAATTCCAGTTCCTCATCCTCGTTAATAAACTGCGCTAAGTGTTCAACCTGAAACAAAACATAGTGCATATCCGCCGGCACATCCAGTGTATATCCCCAGCCGGAATCGGAGAAAGGGATGATGGTAGGATCATCCAGCCGGGAATACTCGTTGGCATACAGGACGAATGCAAAGAGGCAGAGGGCAAGCGGCATAGTCAGGGGCGGGGCTTGCGTTTGGGGGGAACCACTACCTCGGGTCCCCAGCGCCCCGTGAGCGGCTTGGGGCGCGCCACAATGGTGATGATAGCCGCGGGCGTGGCAATTTCGGGGTTCTGCGCGATCACCCCATAAACATAGTAAAACCCTGGGGAAACCGGTTTGCCGTTCTGGTCAAGTTGATCCCAGGTGGTGGTGTAGCTAAGTTGCTCGCCGGGCGCCATCTGGTAGATGACGAACATGCAGGGGAACGATTGGCACTGCGACCAGCGCCAGATCTCGTGCTTCTGCGTATCGGTGATGTAGAAATCGTAGCGCTGCAGCGTGGGAAAGACCAGCGGCACATTGCCGTTGGTATCATTATGGACACTTAAGCGAAAAGGGATGGGCTGATTATCCAGGAATAGAGTATTGACCAATTCCAGGCTTACAGTTACACCAACATCGGAACTGAACGATTTGGTTATGGGACCCGAGGCTGGACTTTTTGCTGCTTTCTGGCTTTCTTCCCCGGCAAAATCCCTTCCCCCCATGCCCAAAATAATTCCAAGCCAAAGCATAAACCACAAATTCATATCTAAAATCCTATCACGGCTAATGGTGTCTGGCAAGCCTTCCGTCATGTTATCATTAAATAGAAAGGAAGCGATCGTGAAGATACGCGTGCCGATAATGATGTTGCCGGTGCTGATGTGCTTTTGCACGATAGCGAGCGCGGTGGATTTGGATCCGGTGGATTGGTGGCAACGTGACCGCGTTCCCGCGGGCTATCTGGCGCTGGAACGCATAGCCGACCGCAACGGACTTGACCTGGACCTCTCCTTCGCCCCGGTGGATCAGGAAGCTGTGGCGAAGATGATCAGCACGGTCTCTCTCTCCAACCCCGGCGATGAGCAGGCGCTGGCAATGGCAAAGACCTTTGTTGACTTCAGCCTGACTGATAGCGCCGAAAAGCCACTACATCCCCGAATTTACCGCAAGGACGAGATTGATTTGAGCTGGCAGGGCGGGCTGCGCGGGCTGGGGGATTATCGCAACTTTAACGGTGTGCAACCGGTGAAGGACTTTGACTGGCTGGCACGGGCGTATCTGGGTGCCAGTTTGAAGGTGGGTAACTTCTCCGGCAACTGGGCGGTAGTCGCCGAGCAGTTGAATGACGATAAAGGCGCTATAAGTCTGCATGAAACCAAACTCCCCTGGCAGAATGATCTAACGAAATTCTATGGTGGTGGCAAACCATGGAGTTCGCTGCAGGGTGATATCACCACTGCGGTATTGCAATACCAGGACGATTGGTTGCGTATCTGGCTAGGGCGTCGCTTTCTACTGTGGGGGCAGGGCGACTGGGGTCGCACCCTCATCAGCACCTATGCCGGACCGCTGGACGGGTTGGGGGCGGACTTCAAGCTGGCACAGGTTCATCTTGGTTGGGCTATGGGGATACTTGACCCCGGTCTACAGAAATACATCAGCCTGCACCGCCTGGCATGGCGCCCTTTCAAAAGCTGGGAAATAGCGGTGAGCGAATCGGTGATCTGGGCGCAGCGTGGGCTTGATTTCGTCTACCTCAATCCCGCCATCCCCTATTATGTTGCACAGTGGAATCGCGGCGATGTGGATAACCTGCAGGTGGGCTTTGACAGCTCTCTTGCCATCTGGCGTGATTTGACCGTTTATGGTGAACTCTTGATTGACGATTGGCAGTATAAGCCGGAGCATGATGCGCCTGATAAACTAGCCACCGTAGCCGGCATGCGCTGGCATGATCCTTTGGGCTTTAACGCCACCCGCCTCGGTTTGGAGTATGCCCGCGTCAATCGCTGGACCTACACGCATAAATACTTCCGCAACCGCTATGTGCATAATGAGATGCCGCTCGGCTCACCGCTGGGCAACGACGCTGACCGAATTATGCTCACCTTTGATCGCTTTATGAGTATCCCCTGGGGCGGGACCGCGCTGCCCGGCATAATGGTCAGCTACACCCGTCGTGGCGCTGATGATCTGCTAACACCCTGGGTGCAGGGGGAGAAAGGGCGCGGCATCCCCTTTCCTACGCCACCGGTAGAAAGGGAACTGGGAGCCTTTGCCAAGTGTGAGTTCTACGAACTGGCAGGATTGTTAGGTGGATTCGGCAGAGTGGGCTGGCGCAGCTACCTTAATCATGCCCGGGTGCCCGGCGAGACCTCACATGGGCTGGAAGTGTCAATCGGACTAAACGCCGGTATCTAGGCTACAGCGTTACATTATACTGCCTGAGCAACTGATACAGAAGAACCAGCGGCAGCCCCACCACATTGTAAAAATCACCCCTGATGCTCTCCACAATCAGGCTGCCCCTGTCCTGAATGGCATAGGCGCCGGCTTTGTCCAGTGGCTCACCGCTGGCAACATAGCGCGCGATATATTCCCGGTCCATCTTGCGAATGTTGACCTCGGTGGTTTCGTGCTGCGTGTTGGGGGGCAATCCCGGGAAAATGAGCGTAACGGCGGTGATTACCGTGTGTTTATGTCCCGCCAGTTCCCCCAGGATTCTTGCAGCATCGGCGGCATCACGGGGCTTGCCATAGCGGATAGTGCCCATGACCACCACGGTGTCAGCGCCCAGCACGATGCGGCTGGGGTGACGCGGAGCCACCGCCAACGCCTTATCCAGTGAAAGTTGGCGGGCGAACTCGTGGGGATCAAGCCCGGCGTAGCGCTCCTCATCAATGGAGGGGACATCCACCACGAAGGGGATGCCCGCCAGTGCCAATAGTTCACGGCGGCGCGGGGAGCCGCTGGCAAGCACCAAAGGATTGCCAACATCAAGCCGGTGTCTCATGCCCGCTCCTTGCTCCTCAGGATGATGGTCACCGGACCGTCGTTGACCAGCTCTACTGCCATCATGGCGCCAAACACGCCGCGTTGCACCGGCACGCCGCGCTGGGTCAATTCATCGCAATAGAGCAGATAAAGCACATCGGCAAGTTCGGGGGGGGCGGCATCTACAAAGCTGGGGCGTCGACCCTTATGTGTGTCGGCAAGCAGCGTGAACTGGCTGACCACCAGCGCCGCGCCGCTAATCTCGGTCAGGCAGAGGTTCATCTTGCCCTCGCTATCGGGGAAGATGCGCAATTCGGCGGTGCGCCGTGCCAGATATGCCGCGTCCTCCGCAGTGTCCTCCTTCGCCACGCCCAGGAGCACCAGAAAGCCGGCGTCAATTTTCCCGATGATTTTGCCCGCCACGCTCACCTGCGCCCGGCTTACCCTTTGGATTACTGCGATCATAGGGTTATTTACTCATATTGGACAGGGATTGGGAAGTGGAAAATCCAAACCGTGACCTGGGTTATAATCCATAAACAAAGAAACGACAGGAATGGAGGAAACATGAAAAAGATTCCGCTCGTTATTTTCCTTTTGCTGACAACCACGGCTATGTTTAGTGGATGCGGCGGACAATCCCAGCCCGTCCAACCAGCAGGCAAGACTGAACCCACGCTACCACAACCACCTGCGGCTCCGCCTCTGGCAGTCGGGGAGATGGTCTACGCCAGTTTTATCCAGGTCCCCAACAATGCGCTGGAACTTGCCAAGGTCACCGAGATCAAAGGGCAGGAAGCCACTATCGCCTGGGATGATACCTGGACCAAAAAAGGGCACGAGATTGAGACCCGCAAGCTGAGCGATATTTACCGCTTTAAGCCGCTCACCAAGCAGGATGCCATCGTGGGTTGCGATGTGATCATAGAACCGCCGCACACCAGCAAATGGACCAACTTCCCCGGCAAAATCACTGCGGTGAAGGGCGATACCTATTCGGTTTCTTATAATTCGGGGGGAACGCCCAAGACAGACGATGCGCAGTTGGATATGCTTAAAAAGCTGATCAAATAGCGGTTAGATGTTGCGGATATAGGTATTGCCGGGCTGCTTGGCGATAAGACCGGAGAGTTCCAAGTCCACCAGGCGCATCGCCAACTCGCCGGGGGGCATCCCCAGCATGCGGCTTAGCTCATCGGCGTGGACGGGATCATCGCCGAGCTGCTCCATTATGCGGCGTGAGCCGACATCCAACTCCTGCAAGGCAAAGAGGCTGGCATCGTTCCCTCCGCCTGTTTTGGTCGTCCCAACCCCGGCAGATGCGGGACGCTTGCCGTATTGGGTCACTATCTGCGCCGCGATCTCATTAAATATGTCATCCACATTCTCCACCAGATGCGCGCCCTGCTTGAGCAGGTTGTGCGTGCCGCGGTGCCCGATGCTGTCTATGCTGCCCGGCACCGCGAAGACTTCCCTGCCCTGCTCCAGCGCCTCCCTTGCCGTGATGAGCGCGCCCGAGCGCTCCGGCGCCTCCACCACCACCACGCCCAGCGCCATCCCACTGATGATGCGGTTGCGGGCGGGAAAGTTGCCCGGTGCTGGCACGACGCCTATGGTATAGGAGGAGATCAGCGCCCCACCTGCTGCAATCATCTCTTCGGCTAGATTCTTGTGGCTGATGGGATAGATCAGATCCAGCCCGCAGCCCAGCACACCCCAGGTAATGCCACCGCCATCCACCGCCCCGCGGTGCGCCGCGCCGTCTATGCCCAGCGCCATCCCCGAGATGACCACCATCCCCTTGGCGACCAGATCCCGGGCGAGCTTGGCGGCAACCCGCAGCCCGTAAGGGGTGGCGTGGCGCGTGCCCACGATAGCAATGGCGGGGATGGAAAAATCCGCATTGCCCCGCACAAACAGCAGCGGCGGTGGATCATCTATAGTGAGCAAAAGCTGCGGATAGCCTTCATCGTCCCAAGTGATGAGTTGGATATCAATGGACTGTAATTGGAACAGAAAGCCGTCCAGGTCAAACTCCAATGCCTTGTGGATGTTGCAGGCATTTATCTCTCCGATGCCGTCAACCTTTGCCAGGGTGGAGGGGACCGCCTTGAGTACCGCGGTGGGCGATCCGAAGACCGCCAGCAAATTACGAAGGCGGGAAGGACCTATGCCCGGCGCCAGCGCCAGTCTGATGAAGTCCAAACGTTCGGTTGGTTCGCTGCTCATGCTTCCTCGGCAGGCTCCTCCGGGGGGATGAGGTCGGCGAGCTTGACCCGCACCAGCACATTATCCTCGTCCGAGGCAAGCGTGACCTCATTGGTGACCAGATGCAAATTCTGCACCCGCATGCGCCGCCCCTCCCAGGTGACCGAGTCGCCCACCTTGGGAAAGCTCTCCCGCGCCAGCCCATACCATTCGTTTTCGTAAGCCAGGCAGCACATCAGCCTGCCGCAGCAGCCGCTTATTTTGGTGGGGGCAAGCGCCAAACCCTGCTCCTTCGCCATTTTCATAGTGACGGGCAGGAACTCACGCAGGAATGTCACACAGCAGAGCTCGCGCCCGCATATCCCGATGCCGCCGAGGCGCCGTGCCTCGTCGCGCACGCCTATCTGCCACATCTCTATGCGGGTATGATAGATGCGCGCAAGCTCCCGCACCACCTCGCGGAAGTCCACCCGGTCCTCGGCGGTGTAAAAGAAGGTGACACGGCTGGCATCCAGCAGCGCCCGCACGCCGACGAGCTTCATCTCCAAGCCGGCTTTGGTGGTGATCTCCTTGAAGTTGACGCCCGCCTTGCGCTCAAAATCCCAGTTGCCCTCTATCTTCTCCAGATCCGCCACCGATGCCCGGCGCAATACTTTGGGAATCTTTTCGGGGATGGCGCCCGGCAGCAGCGGGCAGCCCGGCTCTACCACTGTGCCAAAATAGACGCCATCGTCCAACTCTATGATTACCGTTTCGCCGGCGTTAAGCTCCAGCCCCGCCGGATCGTGGGGGAGGACCTCCCACTCGCCGCCAAGGCGGATGTAGGCAACGATATCGGGCGGGAGGACGACTTCGGCTGCGGGTTGCTCCTCTTCCGCTACCGGGATAGGCGCGGGGGACTCATCAGCGGCGGATGGCTCGACCGCAGTGTCGGGGGGAAGCTCCGGCATGGGCGGGACTTCCTCCGCTGGCTGTTCTGGTGGCTGCGGGTTCTCCGGTTCCGGCTTCTGTTCTTCTTCGCTCACAATAGACCTATTCTATCTTATCAACAGGATTTTGGTATATTTTTTCGCTTTCTTATACCAACACAAAAGCCGCCACCCAATAAAGGATGACGGCTTGACTTGAGAAACTCATAACAGGTGCTCTAATTCTTATTTAAAATTCAATGCTATACTTCTTCAAGCAGATTCTGAGGAGAATAATAATGAAATGGGTTGGATAATACCACAATATACTCAAGCTCAGGTTAATGCTGCTGGAGAGTCGCTGAAAAACAATATACTAAAGGGTGAATGGTTAAACCCTTACGCACTAAGAGTAGTAGATAACTTTCGCTCAGCACATGGTTTTCCGCTGAATACAATTCAAGCAAACTTGCGTAATCACGCAAAGAGTATTAATTCCAATAGTATTATTGCTCAAAGATTAAAACGCCTGAGCTCAATATTAAATAAATTGGAGCGTTTTCCAGACATGAAATTTGCTCGCATGCAAGACATCGGTGGTTGCAGAGCAATTATGAAGACCATAACACAAGTAAATCACCTTGCTGACATTTACACAAACCATGAAACTGAAATAAGGCACATTGTTCTTCCAGGGAAAGACTATATTCAGGAACCTAAAGCTGATGGCTATAGAAGTAGACATCTGGTATTTCAGTATCAAAGCGATAGAAACACGATCTATAATCAAATGAAAATTGAGATGCAAATCCGTACTCTACGACAACACGCATGGGCGACCGCAAGCGAGACGGTTGGTACTTTTTTGAGGCAAGATTTAAAATCAGGAAAAGCATCATCTGATTGGGAACGACTCTTCCAATTAATGAGCACTGAGATTGCATACAGAGAAGGTTGCCCATTAGTCCCAGGAATTCCCAGTGATAGAAAACTTTGGCAAGAAGAGATAAAAACGCTTGAACACAAGTTACAAGCAATAGGAACTTTGGGTAGTTTAATTAATATGTTATATGTTATGCCTTTCAACAAGGAAACCCGTTACCTAGTATTATTGCTAGACTTAAGAGCAAAACGTTTAAGTATTAAGGGCTATGACAAACTGGATGAGGCAAACAAAGATTATATTGCCCAAGAAGAGAAAAGAAGACAGGTTGGTTCAGGGGATGTTGTCCTTTTATCAGTTGGGGAAATCAAGGACCTTAAGGCTGCATATCCTAATTATTATGCTGACACCGCTATCTTTAATGGGATTTTGAGCGATTGTGTCGGGAAGCAATCTGGTTCGTAAAAGTCATTGTTTCTGAAATAAACAAAAAGCCGCCACCCATGTTTTGGATGACGGCTTGGTTTGATCTGACTGCTACGCGCAGACTCCGGCGCCACCCACGATCTTGCCATCAGTCATGGTCCAGACCCCGTCGGCATTCTGCGCCATCTTCTCGTTGTGCGTAACCACCACTATAGTTATACCCAGCTTATCCACCAGCCCCCGGAATATCTCGTAGATGCGCTCCGAGCTGCAGCTATCCAGGTTGCCGGTGGGTTCATCGGCAAACAGCAGCTTGGGCTGCACCACCAGCGAGCGTGCAATAGCGGTGCGCTGCTTCTCGCCGCCGGAAAGCTCGCGCGGCTTGTGCTGCGCCCTATCTGCGATGCCCAGCAGCTTCAGCAGTTCATCCACCCTGCCATTGTGGTTGCCCTTATGGAAATAGAGCGGCACCTGCACATTCTCCCGCAGGCTGAGCGTGGGTATCAGATGGAACTCCTGGAACACCACCGAGATATTGTCCTTGCGTATCTTCTCCCGGGGTGACTTTGGCTGCAAGGTGGTTCCCCCAACGGTTATGGTGCCACTATCGGGGTAGTCCAGCAGCGACAGCAGATTCAACAGCGTCGTCTTGCCGGAGCCGGAGGGTCCCACCAGCGCATAGAACTTGCCCTGCGCAAATGCCAGATCCACCCCGTCCACGGCATGCACCAGTTCGTTGCCCAGCCCATAGACCTTAGTCAGCTCTTTACAGGAAAGTATGATGTTATCTGTCATTTTCATAACCCCTAGTCGTTCCGGTGGATGGCTTTGACTACCGGCAGTCGTGAAGCCCGCCAGGCAGGGAAAGCCCCCGCCAGCAGCCCGACCAATGCCCCGCCCAACAGCGCGTAGCCAATCATCTCGGGGGTGATGTTGATGAGCGAGCCGGTGGGACTGTATGCCAGCGCAGAACGGGCAAGCGATTCCACGATGCTTGACCCGCCCAGCGTGAGTAGCACTCCCACCACGCCGCCGATAATAGCCAGCAACACCGATTCAAACACCACCAGCAGGAAGATGTCGCCGGCGCCGGCGCCCAGCGAGCGCAGAATGCCGATCTCGCCGGTGCGTTCCAACACTGACATGGCGATGCTGTTCGCCACGCCGAATATCGCCACGATGAGCGCGATGGCGGCAATCGCCAGCAGCATCACCTGTGCCGAGCTGACCAGCCCCATGATGGTGCCCTTTACCGCCGCCATGGAGACTACCTGTGTGCCGGGCAGGTTGAACATGCGCTCCTCAAATGCCGGCAACTCGCGAATGTCCTTTAGCTTGATGCCGATGCCGGAGAGCTTGTTGGGCTGATGGAATAACCTTTGCACCGTTGCCAGCGGCATAAATGTGGTGCCGTCATCCTGTGCACCAATGCGCTCCAGCACGCCCACTACCTTGATAGTGGTGCCATCCTTCATCAGTATCTCGTCGCCCACCCGCCGCTGATCCAACTCCGCTGCTTCGTAGCCCATGACTGCTTCCATGGCATCGGGCGCGGTGAACCATCCCCCCTCCTTGAACTTCATCCAGGGGCGCAGCTCCCAGGTGGCGCTGTCTATCCCCACATAGTAGTCAAAGCCCTGCTTGCTGGGGTTATACTCCACCGCCATCAGTTGCGGGGCGGCTCTTTCCACCGCGGGGTCGTTGACGATCTTATCCACCACATCCTGCTCCATGTAGCGCAAGCCGCCGCCGCCCTTCATCAGGAGCGTTGCCGCCTCGTAGGGGCAGCCCTTGGCGGTTACCAGCACATGGAAGCCGAGCTTATCCACATCGCTTTGCAGCGAATCCTGGTAGCCCTGACCCACCCCCCATAGCGCGGTGAGGATGGCTATGGCGAGGGCGATGCCCAGCACGGTGAAAATGGTGCGCGCCGGGCGCCGCAATAGATTGGTGGCGGCAATCTTGAATACTCCGCCTATTCTGCGCATGACTACCTCACCTCAATTCCGGTGGCAACAAACTTGACCTCGCCCTTTTCCGTCTGGGCGACACTGCCCCATACCGTAGCTTTAGCGCCGATTTTGTCCTTGGGCAGCGCGAAGTTGAGGAACTCCACATAGATGCGACCGCTGTCGTCGTCCAGATACATCCAGCAACCGCTGGACTGACACAGGCTGCTGATGACGCCCTCCAGCACCAGTGTGCGGTTATCGGTGGGATTCGCCTTGAGGTCGGCGATTTTGGCGGCAACTGCACCCGCGGGCTTTGCCTCGCCGTAGAGCTTGCCCGCAGGCGAGGATGAGCAGCCGATGAGGACAGAACCTATGGCTATGCTTATGCCCACCAGGGCGATTGTGATTATTATGCGTTTCATTGCTATCTCCTTAAGTTATTTGGGAATGTATTTGTCGTAGGCGCGCCCAAGGATGAAGGTGTCAAAGTAGATGAGGTCCTTGCGCATGCCGCGGATGGTTGCCTTGAAGTCGTTGTAGCCTTCCTGCGAAGGCGGGTTTAGCTGCGATGCCAGATCCCGCGTGTAAAAGTCGGCAAGTGAAAGTCCGATGAACTGCTTGCGGAAGGTGTCGGAGCGGAACTTGTCGGCATCGGTGCGGGAAATCCGTTGATAGTACCAGTTGCGGATGACGCCATTGGCATCGGTGGCGAGGATTATCTGCATCCCGCCATACTGCCCCTTTTGGTTCACACCAAACGCGTAGCCTATCACCTGGGTGCCCTTGAGCACGATATAGGTGGTGTGGGGAACATCGGGCGCTTCATAGACGGGGTCCAGTTCATCGCCCAGCTTGAGCTTAAGCTCAATCATGCCGGAAAAGCCCCCCTTTTGCGAGAGCTGATTCACCTGCGAGGTGTAGCCGGTGGATTCGGGGAAGAGCTTTGCGATATCACGGTCGGGGTCGTTGAGTTCACACCCAACCGCTGCCCATGCGCTTCCGGCGCCCAGTGTTGCTATCAATATCGCAGTCATTATTATCATTCTGCGGTTCATTTCGTTACCTCCGAATATAGAGGGAAAGATAGGTCAAATAACCTTCCGGCTCGCCCATCATGGGATTTTGGTTGTGCTGTTCGCCCAGGCGCATGGAAAGCCAGGAAATGGGCTTATACTCCAGCTCCAACTGTGCCTGCCTGTTCTCTACGAGCATAGTAGGGGATTGGTCGAACAGATAATCACGCAAAG
>Ga0315280_10003163_pt1 | contig 25648 bp, 22 predicted proteins | sample YL17G06_40_MG_FD_203697 | JGI IMG/M metagenome (GOLD analysis project Ga0315280, IMG submission 203697) | Sediment microbial communities from Yellowstone Lake, YNP, Wyoming, USA - YL17G06_40 | ecosystem: Environmental > Aquatic > Freshwater > Lake > Sediment | place: USA: Wyoming | collected...
GGCTATTTTCGCTCGTCCCTTCAGGACGCGGAAGAACGACTCTTTCCGCAATCGCTTGCGCCTTGGCGGCTTTGGGTTGGCGCGCAAGGCGCGAAAGACCTTTCTCCACGAACACGGGCGACGACCGTCGCCACCCGACCATCGTGCCGCCACACGATACTTTATGCGCGATATAGAGGCCCACAATGGCTTCGATGCGGTTCGCACTGGCGCCCCTGTTATGAGGTTCCCGACAAATGGAATTCGGACATGCGCTCCCGTGCTCCCAGGCGACGAGATTGTCATTGATCATTTTGCGAACCATCGGTAGCTTTGAGAGAAGATTGTTCGTCAGGTCGCTGTTGTCCGCGGCCCGCGCACAGGTATTTCGAGAAGCAGCGACCGCCGATCTATCGAAAAGACGGAAAAACGGCGAGCGATGACAAGCAATCCACGACGCGACCGACTTTTGATTATCTACTTGTGTTTCTTCGTCTCGGGTCTTGCGGGCCTTATCTACGAGATTCTCTGGAACAAATACCTTGCGCTTTTCATTGGGAGCACTGGCCGCGCACATGTCATGACGTTGGTTGTTTTCATGGGCGGTCTGGCGTTGGGCAGTGCGGTCTTCGGCCGGCGAGCGGATCGGATTCGAAACCCTCTGGCCCTTTACATTGCGCTGGAGATGGGCGTTGGTCTGTGCGGCGTTGCCTATCCGTTTCTCTTCGAGCCGTATCGGAATGGATTTATCACTCTGGCGCGGGCGTTGGGTTTGACGTCATGGGCGTTGATGACAGCCAAGTTGATTTTCTGTTCCCTGACGATCCTTCTGCCGACTTTCCTGATGGGTGGGACGCTGCCGGTCCTGGGACGCTACCTGGTGGGCCGACTCGAAGACCTTGGGCCGCGCGTGGCAACCCTCTATTACGTCAACACGTTCGGCGCCTTTGTCGGATGTCTTCAAGCCGGATTCATCATGATTCGAGTCTATGGTCTTCGCTGGGCGATGCTGATCGCGGCGGGGCTGAACTTCGCGGTCTGCCTTTTGGCATCGCTTCTGATGCAGCAGAAGTATCGGGAGGCCGACCGCGCCGTAGTACTTTCAACTTTCAACTTGGAACTCCAAACCCGAGACTCGGAACTCGAAACCCAAGTCTATCCTCGGGCCATGCGGACCGCTGTCCTGGTGACAATCGGGATTTCGGGCTTTGTGGCGATGGTCTATGAAATTGCGTGGATTCGGCTGCTGACGTTGGTTCTTGGCGCTTCGACCTATTCCTTTTCGCTGATGGTGGCCACGTTCATTTTCGGCATCGGACTGGGAAGCTTGCTGCTTTCGTTCAAACGGCGCCAAAGTGGCTACGATGTGATCTATGGTCTGGCGGAGGCGGGATTAGGTCTCAGTGTGCTGGCCATGCTGCCGTTGGTCGAGCGTGTGCCGTATTGGTTCAACCAGCTGGCGACGCTTTTTGCGCGCGCGCCGTTTGCGTTTGGTCCTTACATGTTCGTCCAGGTGCTCATTTGCTTCGTGCTGATGCTCGTGCCGACGGTTCTTTTGGGGGTGACGTTGCCCGCCGCGAGCCGGATCGCGACCGAGCAGGTTGGCCGGGTCGGCAGCCGCGTCGGGTCGGTGTATGCTTTGAATACCGTTGGCACGCTTCTGGGTGCAGCGGCCGGCGGATTGCTTCTGTTGCCTCAGATCGGGCTGAAGCATACATTTGAAGTGGGCGTGGCGCTGAACATCGCCTGCGGTTTGGCGGTTCTGTGGTTGCTTTCGGGGAGACCGAGCCGAACCGTCCGCGCTACCGCGACGGCTTGTTGTATGGGGCTGTTCGTCCTCTATCTCGTGGCCGTGCCGCCATGGGACAAGAATATTCTCTCGTCGGGACCCTTTCGCCAGCGCGGTCGCTTCTTTTCCTTTCAGGCGATGCTGGACATGCTCGCCGAGCGCGATCGGTTGCTTTACTACAAGGACGGTGTGGATGCGAGCATTGCCGTGGTGCAGGAGAAGGGAACGCGGAGTTTGTTCATCAATGGCAAGGCCGATGCTTCGGACACGGGCGATCTGGCCACCGAGATTCTGATCTCGCATTATCCGCTTCTGAGCCGCCCCAACTCGAAACAGGTTCTGGTTATCGGTCTGGGCAGCGGCGTTTCGGTCGGATCGGCCCTTCGCTATCCGGTCGAGCACGTGGACGCGGTCGAGATTTCGCCGGAAGTCGTTGAGGCGGCGAAAAAGTGTTTTGCCAAGGCCAGTTTTCGCTTCGCCGATGACCCGCGCGTAACGATTCATGTCGAGGACGCCAAGACGTTTCTCCAGATCACACCGACGGTCTATGATGTGATCGTGAGCGAACCGACCAACCCGTGGATCGCGGGCGTGGCGGGTTTGTTTTCGAAGGAGTTTTTCGAGGTGTGCCGCGGTCACCTTTTGCCCGACGGGATGTTCGTGCAGTGGATTCACGTCTATGAGATTCAGGACGCGGCGCTGATGAGCGTGCTGCGGACGTTCAGCGATGCCTTTCCCTATTTTGTCATCTGGAACATGAACCGTTTCGACATTGCGCTGATGGGATCGCCCAGTCCATTCCAACCCGATTTTGCGGCGATTGAAGAACTAATGGCGCAGCCCGAAGTTGTGCGTGACTTGAAGCGGCTTGGGATCGAGCATCCCTTGGCGCTTCTGGCGACGCAGATGTTTATCAACACGACCAAGCCGACCGATATTTTCCACGGCGCGGTCGTCAATAGCGATTTCCGACCCTATCTTGAGTATCGGGCGCCGGTGGGATTCTTCGCCGGCTCTCCCGCGCAAGGGATCAAGTCGCTCGACATGCGCGCCTTGCCGCGGCATGGCCGGCAATTGTGGATTGATCAGTATGAGCCCAGCCAACCGCCGACCTCTGAGCAGTTCGCCGCGTTTGATCGCCGGTCGGACATGACGGGCTCGCTTTTCGCGGGCAAAATGGCCGACTGGGCCTCGCGCTGGCTCGAGGTTCACCCGGATGATCCCAGGGCGCTTGAGGCGTGGATCAACAGCCGGCCGGAGCGATCCGACTGGCAGCGCGACCAGTTGGAGCAAGCCACGCGGCGCTTTCCAAAGGACGGCGGACTGGCCGATTTGCGTGCGCGCGTTCTCCATGGATTGACGCAGAACGGTGGTCCCGATTCGGCCATGCTCGCCAAGGAGGCACGCGAGGCGATCCAGCAGGCGCGGGATCTTCATCCCGAGGACCAATGGCCCTATGATAGGATGCTTTTGACCGTCGCCTATCAGGAAGGACAGATGGCCGAGGTTCTTCAATTGACGACCGCGGTTTTTTCCCACCTTGCCGAGCTTCGGGATGCGGAAGGGAAAGAGGCGGCGTTTGCGCTTCTGCGGATGATGGGCGAGGCCGCCGTGGCGGGCGGCCGCCGCGATATGGCCGCGAAATGTCTGGTCGAGATGCGCCAGCTCCTGCCCCACGATTTGCGACTCATTCGTCTGGAAAGCGCGTTCGCGCGAATGGGCAAGAGCCCAAAGGCTCCGGTCGGACAATAGCGATTCGACAAGTTCACCTTGGCGGTGACGTGAGGTTTTTATGACCGATGGGTTGCTCGAGAATCTGAATCCCCCTCAACGCGAGGCGGTGACGACGACCGAAGGGCCGCTTCTGATCATTGCAGGTGCGGGGAGCGGCAAGACACGTGTCATTACGTATCGTGTGGCCTATTTGGTGTGCGAATGTGCGGTTTTGCCCGGCCAGATTCTGGCCGCCACGTTCACCAATAAGGCCGCCGACGAAATGCGCGAACGAGTCCGCCATCTTCTCGGTGGCGACCGCTCGATGCCGTTTGCCATTTCGACGTTTCATGCGTGGTGCGCGCGGGTGTTGCGCCAGGAGGCGGAAAAAGTTGGCATCGCGCGCGATTTCACGATCTGCGACGAGGACGACCAGATTTCCGTCCTCAAGGAAGTTTTCCGCGGCCTGGGGCTCGATGCCAAAAGCGGGCCGATTCATCCGGGTCAGGCGCGCTGGGTCATTGACCAGGCCAAGATGCGGCTGGAAGGCTCCGAGGAGGTTCGCCACCAGAGCGCCGACCGCGTGCGGGCCGAACTCTACGGCGACATTTACGTGGCCTATCAGCAAATGCTGCGCCGCAACAATGCGCTCGATTTTGGCGACCTGATTGCCGAAGTTGTCCGCCTATTCGAGACCGATCGCGCCACACTGGAGGCCTATCAGGAGCATTATCGCTATCTGATGGTGGACGAATATCAGGACACAAACCACGTACAGTATCGGCTGGTGGCGGCGCTGGCCTCCAAGTATCGAAACATCTGTGTCGTGGGCGACGAGGACCAAAGCATTTATAGCTGGCGCGGGGCTGATCTCGGTAACCTGCTCGATTTTCAGAAGCGGTTTCCCGACGCCAGGTTGATCCGGCTCGAGCAGAACTATCGTTCGACTCAAAACATTCTCGGCGCGGCCTCTCAGGTCATCGCCCGAAACCGCGAGCGATTGGGAAAGACGCTGTGGACAGACCGGGGCAAGGGCCCACCCATTCTTGGCTTCGAGGGCGATACCGATCGCGACGAGGCCGACCAGGTCGTGCGGCTGATTGAGTGGTTTCATCACGACTGTTTCATCCCCTACTGTGAGATGGCCGTCTTTTATCGCACGAACGCCTTGAGCCGGCTGTTTGAGGAACGCCTGCGGGGCGCCGACATCGCTTATCGTGTCATCGGAGGACTCCGTTTTTACGACCGCAAGGAAATCAAGGACCTTCTGGCCTACTTGCGTGTGATCGCCAATCCGCATGACTCGATGGCGCTGGCTCGGATCATCAACACTCCGCGCCGGGGAATTGGCGAGAAAACGGTTGGAGAGATCCTTGCCCGCGTGGTGCGTGACAACCGGACTTTTTTTGAAACGATCGAGGCCATGAGGGCGGAAAATGAACTGGGTAAGGCCGCCGACCGCAAAATCGCTGACTTTCTGGCCCAACTGAAAGACTGGGCCGAGCGCGCCCGATCGTCATCCATCGCGAACCTGCTCGACACCGTGCTCCAGGAAACGGGCTACATCGAATCGCTGGGCGATCCGGCCTCGCTCGAAGTGATTTCGCGGCGCGAGAACATTGACGAACTCAAGAATGCCATTGTTCAGTTTGAGACGGATCGCCCCGACGCGACTCTGCGGGATTTTCTCGAATACACGAGCCTGCGCACGAGCGTGGACGAGTATGAGGCCGAGGAAAACAGTGTCTCGCTGATGACGATCCACTGCGCCAAGGGGCTGGAGTTCCGCGTCGTCTTTCTGGTCGCGCTGGAGGGGGACATTTTCCCCCACTATCTGACCATGCAGGAAGGGAAATTGGAGGAGGAACGGCGCCTGTTCTACGTGGGTGTGACGCGGGCGAAGGATGTGGTGTGTCTGAGTTACGCCGGAAATCGTTTTACCCACGGCCAGTCCCACTGGAACTCGCCGTCGCTGTTCCTTAAGGAGATTCCACACGAGCTCGTGCAGTGGCCGACGGCGGATGTGTTGGCCGAAATTCGCCGGCACATGGTAAGCGCAGCCACCTCGACACCCAATAGCACAGGCATTTTGCCTGCGGGTGAAAGAAAACCCCGACGGCGACGGGAAAGGAAACGTTCGGAAGCCGCCTTGCCCCGCAGGCAGAGCCACCAATGGGAGGCGGGCGAATCGCTTGTTCATCCGACTCTGGGGCGCGGAACGATCGTCGAGGTTCGCGGGAAACACAGAAACGAAATGTTGGTTGTCGAGTTTGAAGATGGCCGGCGCGTGGAGTTTCTGTCGCGCTTCGCCCGCCTCAAGCGAGAGCCTTCATGACACCGCCACGATTGCTGGTCGTTGATGATGACCGCGATGTTTGCGAGATGGTGCGTCTGGTCGTTGGCGACCGCTACGAGGTGGTTGTGGAAACCAGCGGCCGGCGAGCGTTGGAGCGTCTGGCCGAAATCGCCCCGGAGGTGGCGGTCGTTGATCTTGTGATGCCCGGCGTGGATGGCCTGACGGTCTGCGAGCGAATCAAGGCCGAGCGGCCCGACACGCTGGTGGTGATCATCACGGCGGCCACGGCGGGATCGGACCTCCCCGATTCGTTTTGGCGCCTGGGGACGCCCGCCGATGCTTTTTTGACCAAGCCATTTGATCCACAACTTCTGGTGGCGAAAATTCACGAGCTGAAGGTCAAGCGAATCGAAGCCAAGCGGAAGGCGGAAAAACCAACGTATGGTCCTTTGCCGCCTCTTGCCCGCGACGAAGAGAACCAGTGAGAGTCGGGCAACCGCTTCGGGGGCGATCGGATGGCGCTTCCAACTTTTCCTTGCGGCTGTCGGGCAGAGAGAGGAACCTCTTGTCGTATGGCGACCACCAAGGCGGGCTGTATGTAATCATGGGCAGAAAGAAGCGAGAGGGCTTTTGGCGTTTTTCTTCCTCTGGTTCCCGTGTGCGCTCGACCGTTCCCGGCGAGTGGCTGGAGGAATTTGAGGCTGCCGCCCGTCGGCCTCTGGAAACACGGATACGATACAGCTTCATTCGCACATACCGACCGGTCCTCGACGATGCCCCGTTTCGTGCGTTCGACACGATGGAGGCCTACCGGCGCTGGTGCGAAGAGAATCTACCCGATTGGTTGGGCTATGGCCGCTTTTGAATACCGGCAGGCCCAGGAAATACGCGACGTTTTCAAGCGACATGGCTGCCGCTATCTATTCATCGGCAAGTCGGGAGCGGTTCTGCTCGGTTTCCCGGACACCACGCAGGACGTGGATCTGTTCGTGGAACGTTCGCCCGAGAACTGCCGCGCCCTCCTTGTCGCTCTTCGCGAACTGGGATTTGCCCTGACAGACGAGCAAGCCGCGGCTATCGAGCGGGGCAAGGACTTCATTCAGCTCAAAAATGGCCCCTTCGACCTCGATCTGGTGTTCGCTCCCGACGGAATCGAACGGTTTGAGGATGCCTGGCAACGGCATGTGGAAGTGGAAGGGTTCCCGGTCTGCCACCTGGACGACATCATTGCGAGCAAGGTCGCCTCCAACCGCCAGCGGGATCGCGAAGTGCTCCCTCGCTTGCGCTCCTTCCGTGAGTATTGGCTTCGACAGAGGTAGTCTTCATCTACCCGTAGAGGATTCCATGTTGCGACGTGGCCATGCTGACAATCGGGCGGCCTCGAAGGCGTCGGCTCGATCGCCCTTACTGCCGCATCCGACGCCGACGTGGTTCGAGTGGGCTATTGAAAATGGTTTGTGGGTCACCCTGACCGCGGCAGTTTTGGCGCGGCTCCTTCACTGGGTCAGCATTTGGGCCTATGATCCCTTGTACGGCCAGCCTCTGGCCAAATGCGACATGGACACCTACTGGCAATGGGCCAAAGGGATCGCTGCCGGCGACTGGCTCGGTGAGAAGTCGCAGTCCGGCCCGTTCTACTATGGGCCACTTTACGCCTACTTTCTGGCCGTTCTATTTCGAGCGTTCGGCGAGAGCTTCCACGTCGTTCATGGAATGCAGGCGTTGGTCGGCGTTCTCTCGCCCTTGCTTCTCTGGTCAATCTGTCGGCGGCTGTTCGGCAAAGGGCCGGCGCTGGCTACGGGCCTCATGGCCGCCGTCTGCGCTCCATTCCTGTTTTATGAACAGACTCTTCTGATGGAGGGTCTGCTGATCGCTGTCCACGCGGGAATCCTTTGGTGTCTTGTGCGGGGCCAGGAAGCCATCGGGGGCCGGCGATGGCCTTGGGCCTTGGGCGGCGGCGCTCTCTGCGGTCTGGCTTGTTGGGGAAGAAGCAACTTTCTCTTGGTCATGCCAGCGCTGGCAGCCACCTGGCTGATCCTGCCCGCTCGAGTCGCGCCGATGTTTCAGTCGGAATCCGAGCTAACAACTCCCTCATCGCCGTTATCCAAGCCGCCAAGATCTCATCTGCGTGCGGGGGCGCTGTCTGCCGCCGCTTATGTGCTGGGCGTCGCGCTTCTGCTCGGTGTCACGCTCTGGCGCAACCACCACGTCTCGGGTCAATGGGTCATCACAACCGGCAACGGTCCGATTCTTTTGTACCTGGGAAACGCTTCGGATTCTCGCGGCATTTTTCATTATCCTCCATCTTTCAAAGGGCTTGAGGAACGTTACGGTGGCCAATCTGCCGTTCCATGGGTTCGGGAACTTCTGCGCGATCTGGCGGCTCAACCTTTTGCTTTCGTTCGTTTGATGCTCAAGAAAACCTGGATGTTCTGGAACAGCTACGATTACGCCGACAACATCAGCTATTATCTTGGCAAGCGTTACAGCCCGCTTTTGCAGTGGAATCCTGTGACGTGGGCGATACTCGTGCCATTGGGGGCCTTGGGCATTTGGGAAACCCGCAGACTCTGGCGACGCCAGGTTGTTCTCTATGTTTACGCCGCGATGTTTGCTTTCTCGATTATCGTGGTTTTCATCGTCGGGCGCTATCGTCTGGAGGAACTTTTACCCATACTGGTCTGGGCGGGTCCGGCTGTGAGTATGCTTGCTCGCTACGCCTGGGAAAGACGATGGGGTAGCATCGCGGTGCGGGCGGCAGCACTGGCTGGTGGAATCGCTCTGTTGTGGCCCACCTGGTCGCCGGCGGTCGCCTACAATACTCCCAGAAAAATGCGCGGTATCCATCTCGTGCGGCCCAACGACTACAACCGGCTGGCGCTGGCCCACCTGGAGATCAAACAGCGACGCCAGGCCCGTGAGCTTCTCGAAGAGGCCGTCGCCCTGTATCCCTACCTTGATGCGCTGGTTTTTCCGCTTGCGACGATTCACATCGAGGACGGGAGACCGCAAAAAGCCGTCGTAGTCCTGCAAGATTACGTTCGAACCCGTGGCGCTGAAAGGAATGGACTCCTGAGGTTGGCCAATGCTCTCTCGCTTTGCGGCCGCAAGGCCGACGCGATCGGGATCGTCCAATCTGTCCTCAAGAACGATCCTGGAGATGCCGAGGCTGCGGCGATGCTTTTGCGCATACAGAACCGATGATGATCAGTGCGGTTCTGGTGGGATGCCTCGTGAATTCGAAAGATTCAGCCTCTTCTTATGGAACGTCGGCGATGGCGTGGCGGATGCGGGCAATCTGCTTGGGGTCGAGTTCGCTTCGGCGCGGCGGCGGGATTTCGTAATAGAGCCGAATGAGATGTTCTTCGGGCAATGGAATGTCGCTTTGGGTTCCGTTGAAAAGCGTGATTCGACCATCGTCGAAAAGGTCGCGGACGTCGTCGCTACGGAGGGTTCGCTCCTCGAACGGCTTCGAGGCAATGAGCTTCAGAAACCGCTCGAACTCGGCAAAGTAGGAGCCGTAGATGTGATAGGAGTCGGCGCTGTGGATGTAGCGGCCGACGGCGATGGGCCGTCCCATGCGCTCCGATAATTGTTCGGCGACCCATCGTTGCAGGTCGGTGAAGGCATACATATTCATGAATGCCGCCTTGAAGGCATCGTTGCTTCGCATCGAGGCGTGCATGTCGAGTTGTCGGCCCTCGAAAACGCGAAACCACAGGCGCTGGAGACACGCCGGGTCGGCGATGCCGATGTCCTGCCAAGCCTGCCAGGTCACGGCTTGGGCGCGGCGAGTGTGGGGGGCTTCGGCCAGCTTGGCGATCACTTTTTCGATCTGATTGACCATACCGACGCCGGGCACTTTGTAGGCGAACAAGCGCTCGTGATAGGTATATTCCCAGCGCCCCTCTTCGGGGCAAATCCAGTTGTCGTGAACGCCGAAAAGGACCTCCTGGCGATAGATTTCGAGGTCGGCCGGGCCGCACGGAATGGCGCGATGGATGCGCGGTTCGGCCAAAGGCTGCTCGACGACAATGCGCGCCACCGTGTCGCGGCTTGGCGGATCGCCGGGCTTGTCATACTCGGTTCGGAACGGGTCGCCATCCTGCCAACAGGCCACGACGCTCCGCTCCCACGCTTCGGGCAGCGTTCGGGCCCGAATGTCAATGATCGAACGGCGTTCGGGTGTGGATGGAGAATCAGAGCTCATGAGTGTCTCCCAAGGGAGGATTGTCGCTGACGGGCGAAGTCTGTGGTTTCGGGTTGCAAGTTTCAAGTCTTGGTTGCATGTTGCCAGTTTCGAGTGGCGAGTTTCGCGTTTCGATTGGAGAACTGCGACGGCCGATTCATTCGTCTGTCTTGTGTTCGTTGCGCCGGACATTTCGCTTGATTCCCTGCCTATGGTTCATCATTCATCGTTCATTATTCCTCGTTACGAACAGGAGAGAAGCGAGTGGTTCGTATCAAAGTGATCGGTGCCGGTGGTTATGGTGGAGTGGGGATCGTCGAGCTGTTGGTGCGACACCCAAACGCGCAAATCGCCGGTCTTTATGACATCGCAGAGATCGGCAAGCCCTTCAGCGCGCTGTATCCTCACCTGAGGGGTTTTTGCGACATGGAAATTCTCGATGTGGCGCGCGAGGGCGAATCGGAGCCTGCCGATGTGGCTTTTCTAGCCACGCCCGACGGCGTTGGCCAGCAACTTGCACCCAAACTGGTTGCGCGCGGAACGCGTGTCATTGACTACAGCGGCGATTTTCGGTTCAATACCCCCGAGGACTATCGCGAGTATGCCACCCGCATCGGCCGCAATCCTGAGCACGGTGCTGCGCAATTGCTCACCGAGTCGGTCTATGGGCTGACCGAGCTCTATCGCGACCGGATCGGCAGGGCGCGAGTCGTCGGCAACCCCGGCTGTTTCGCCGTGAGCCTCATCTTAGGGTTCGCGCCCGCACTGAAAGCCAGCCTGCTCGTCCTCGATAGTTTGATCGCGGACTCCAAGACAGGTGTTTCGGGCGCAGGCAAAACACCACGCCCCCAATTTCACTACCCCGCACAATATGACAACATGTTTGCCTACAAGGTCGGAGTTCACCAGCACATGGTCGAGATCGAGCAGCAACTGTCGCGGGTCGCCGGACGCCGGCTGGCGCTGACTTTTACACCACAAGTCGTTCCGATTTGCCGCGGCATCCTGTCGTGTCTCTACGGAACGCTGCGCCGCGACGCAACGCTCGACGAAATCCTTCAGGTCTATCGCGACTTTTACCGTGGCGCCCACTTCGTGCGGGTGCTCGACAAGGGCGTAGCGGGACAGAACAGCGCCGTGCGCGGCTCGAATTTCTGCGACCTGTGGATCAACGTGGATGCCCAAACACGGCGGCTGATTGTCATCTCCCACATTGACAATCTGATGAAAGGCCAGGCCGGTTCGGCCCTACAGAATATGAATGTCATGTTCGGTCTCGATGAAACTGCGGGACTTGATCGCCCAGGCATTTATCCCTGACAGAGAACCGGCAGTAGCGCGGGCATCTTGCCTGCAACCCACTAGGGAACAGGCTGGAAGCCTGTGCTACCGTGTGCGGCGGTACGATGAATCGAACCGAAGGGTTCACGTTGATCGAATTGCTCATCGTGGTGGCGATCATTGCGATCCTGGCGCTGATTGCGGTGCCGAATTTTCTGGAGGCGCAGGTCCGAGCCAAGGTGGCGCGTGTTCGCACCGAAATGCGAACGCTCGCCGTTGCGCTCGAAGCCTACCGCTCCGACCAACTGGCGTATCCGCCGTATTTTCTTTCTCCAGCGATCCGAGTGCAGCCGACCAGCGCGCGCCTGCGGCCTCTGACGACTCCCATTCCCTACGTGACGAGCATCGTGATGGATGTTTTTGCTCTTCATACGCGCCAGCGCGATCCGAACTACGATGCTTTTGACTACGTGGACGAAGAATCGGGTAAGCGATTCTTCACTCCACCTTACGATTATCAATGGACGTATGGTTACGCCTGGATCATGAACAGCATGGGACCTGATTTGATCAACCAGTTTCGCTCGATTGGCTACCCGGACATGTTTTATGATCCGACGAATGGGACGGTCAGCGCGGGTGACATTGTTCGCGCCGGCCCGCGAGGGCAATATTTTCAAGAGTATTACGTGCCGATTCCATAGATGATTCTCTGGAAAGACTTTCAGATGGAGGTCTGGAGTCCGAACCTTGGGAGTAAAGGAGATCGAATCATGTCGGTTAGCAAATGTTTTGCCGGGATGGTCACGGTGGTCTTGTCAGTGGTCGCGTTATGGGCGACGGCGCAGCCATCGCCAGAGAGCGGCTTGATCCGGGTGGGAATGATCGGCCTGGACACATCTCACGTCGTCGCCTTCACGCAGCTTCTCAACGATCCCAAGAACCCAAATCACTTCCCCGGGGCGCGGGTCGTTGCGGCTTACAAGGGTGGAAGTCCCGACATCGAGAGTAGTCGTTCGCGCATGGATGGTTTCACGGCGACGCTGCGCGACAAATGGGGCGTCGAGATCGTCGAGGACATTCCAACTCTGTGCAGCAAGGTGGATGCGGTGATGCTCGAAAGCGTTGATGGACGGCCTCACCTCGAACAGGCGCGCCCGGTTTTTGCAGCCAGGAAGCGCCTCTTTATTGACAAACCGATGGCAGGCACTCTGGCCGACGTGAAGGAAATCTTCCGCCTGTCGCGCGAATCGGGCGTACCGTGTTTTTGCTCGTCCTCCTATCGGTTCATGAAAGACTTGGGGCGGCCCGAGCTGGGCAAGGTGACCGGCTGCGACGCCTGCTCGCCGTGCTCGCTTGAAGCCCACCACCCCGACCTTTTCTGGTATGGGATTCACGGGGTCGAGGCGCTTTTTGCCGTCATGGGAACGGGTTGTCTTGAGGTTCAGCGCACAAGCACGCCCGACATGGACGTTGTTGTGGGACGGTGGAAAGACGGACGCGTTGGCATTTTCCGCGGCTTTCGGGCGGGCAAGGTTCCCTCGACCATTCGTGTCTATCGCGAGAAAGGCTCCTATGATGTTGAACATGGGGATTACAGGGGTTTGGTCGGAGCGGTTGTGGAGTTCTTCCGTACGGGCAAACCGCCGGTCTCGCCCGAAGAGACCCTCGAAATCTACGCTTTCATGGACGCCGCCGACGCGAGCAAGAACCAGGGCGGAAAGGCGGTTCCGCTTGATCTCAAGTAGGTGAGATTGCTCTTGCAACGCCGCAAAGTCGCCGAAAAAACAACTGCGGCATCTTGGCGATTTGGCAAGAAAAAGCAGAGCAGTTTCATTGCAGGAGGACAATGCTGCAAGTTCATGGTTCGGGGGAAGTCGTATGAATCTTCGGGGATTCGTTGGATTGGTTTTCTTGGCGACGGGTACGTCACTGGCACACGGCGAGCAGGCGAATGGGGCGGGCCGCGTTTTGATTGTTTGCGATGAGAGAGCGCAGATGGAGGCGCTGGCCAGGTTCTTGCGCCAGGAGGGAAAACTCGAAGTCGAGATTGTGGATCAAGAAAACTTCCCGGCGCAACCGAGCGGCTATCGCGCTATCGTTGACTTCGTTCACAAGCCTTTCAGCGACCGCGTCGAGCAAGCCTTGATCACATTCACAGAGAATGGTGGCCGCGTGATCAGCATTCATCACTCGATCAGTTCGTCGAAGCGGCTCAACAAATACTGGCTTGGATTTTGTGGTATGACATTGCCACCCAAGCCGCGCGACCAAGGCGGCTGGCACGTCATTGGGAACACGACCGCCGTCCTGGTCAGCCTCCGGCCTGATCACTACGTTACGTCACACAATGTGAAGTATCCGAAGACGACCGTCTATGAGTCTTCGGAGGTTCTCAAGGCCGAGCGAAATCTTCCCGCTCTCGAATTTCCACGTTCCGAGGTCTTTCTCGGCCAACAGATCCATGACATGGGCGAAAAGGAAATGTTATTTGGCCTCAAGTGCGTTGATCCAAAGACCAGCCAGACCGTCATGATAGATCGCGGTGGATGGTATCAGCGCAAGGGACGCGGATGGCATTTCTATTTCCAGATCGGACACGGAACGGGCGATTTTCTAAATCCCGCGTATTGTCAGATTCTGTTGAACGCCATAAGCTGGCAGCCGCCAAAAGAGTGACTGTGGGTTGAGCGCAAGACAAAGCAGCAAGCAATGATTCTAGGGCGCTTCTTTCTTGTGGCGCCTGAACGGAGTCAAACCGAACGCCCAGGCCACGGTGAGGGATAGGAGACTTCCCACCAAATCGCCCGAAAGGTCTAATAAATCCGTGCGACGCCGGGGAACATAGTCCTGGGCAATCTCGATGGCGAGACCAATGGCCATGATCGTTGCGAGCGTCCAGAAAAACAGTCGGGCGCCGCGCAACGATGGGTGGATCGTCGCGATGGCTGAAGCGATCAGAATGGCGCCCACGCCATAGAGCGCCAGATGCACAACTGCCTGCATGACACGCAGAGCGGTTGTAGGCGAAGCGAATCGTTTCGACAACGCCACGAGCCAATCGAGGCCCGGCGGGTCAGACGTCAATGAGACACAACCAACCACCACTAACCAAATCGCCACGCCCGTCCATGCGACTCGAGGGTTGGAAGGGGAGAGAGTCCTTTTGGCGATCGGTCTATTCGTGTCCGTTGGCTCACGCATTTTTGCCTCATTGTTCTCGCGCCGATCGTTTCCTGTCCAGCGATTGTAAGCCGCAGCGTATTGCGCCCTGCAAGCGGAGAGTGGCGAGAACTTGACAGCGAGGAGACGGAAGGGGATCATCACGAGCGCGTGGCCCGGACCTGGACGCCTTGGAGGAGGCGAAAGCGTGAGGCGCTCGTTTGCAGCGACGGTTATGGTTATCTTTTGGACTGCCAACGGCGGGCCAACTTGGGGATGTACCGGAATTGACGGGACAGTTCCGTCGGGCCGCTCTATTCCTGTCGAACGGCGCGTCATTAGCAAAATCGCGCCCCACAAGCTCGCTCCTGTCCTGGGAACCCACCGCCTGATTGTCATTCTGGCCAGCTATCCAGACGTTCCCATTGTGACCAGTGCCACGGTTTGGGCCCAGCAGACCTTCGGCACCAGCCACAGCATTCGTGCATACTATCGAGAGGTTTCCTACGGTCAATTCACAATCACTCCTGCGGGCGAGTCATCGGGCGTTGCGAACGATGGCATTGTCAGTGTGACCGTGACGGGCTTGAAACACCCTTGGAATCGCTGGGGCGATGGGTGGGAATGGGTGGCAGACCATAGCCAAACTGTTGCTCGTGAGGCTCTGACGGCCGCCGACCCATATATCCAGTTTGCTCCGTTCGACACCAATGGCGACGGCGTTCTAACCTTTGACGAACTTCATCTCTGTTTGGTCATCGCGGGCCGCGAGGATTCTTACAGCCAGAAGGACAAACCAGCGACATGGCGGCACCACTGGTGTTTCTCCACGCCCCCTGTTCTCGACGGCGTGGCTGTGGGGGCTTGCCCGAGCGGCGGCTATGTGATGACCGGCGAGGTGAAACTGGACGATGTCTCGCCGCTTCCCTTCGGGCTGGCAACCCACGAGCTGGGTCACGACCTTGGCTTGCCCGACCTCTACGACACGACTCCGGCGAGCGACCCCGACTCGCAGGGAATTGGCCAGTGGGGACTGATGGGGTCGGGCGATTGGTTGGGGACAACGCCGAACGCCGCCAACCGCCCGGCCCATCTGTGTGCGTGGTCTAAGACAGACCTGGGATGGATGACTCCGAAGATTATGACGACCTCAACCATATGCCTCGTGCGGCGCGCGGAGAGCTATGCCGATAGTTACGTCGCCTATCCGCACTATGCCGCCTCGGGCAGTGAGTACTTCCTGATCGAGAATCGCCAGCGCTTCGGGTTTGACGAGGGACTGGTGGGCAGTGGGCCTGCACATGGTCTTCTCATCTATCACATTGATGAAAAAGTGATTGCGGCCGAACGCGCGAATAACACGGTCAATGAAGATGAGACGCACAAGGGGATAGATGTGGAGTGTGCCGATTCTTACACATCGGGCCACGTCGTCAATCAGGACGATCTCGATGCCGGCAAGAATCGCGGCGATTCGGGCGATCCGTGGTCGGCGGCCGGCAAGACCCTGTTTGGCCTGATGACGACGTCGGTGCCCGACAGCCGCCTTTACTCAGGAAGCAATTCGGGGATTGTCATTTATAGCGTCAGTATGAGTGGACCGACGATGACGTTCAACACCGGTCTGCCGGTCGTGATCTCGCGTTTCCGCCTCGACTGAAGCTGCCCGTCCCGAAAGAAAGCGGACAAGGCCCACCGAGAACTTCGCCGTTTTGTAAGTGAAAAAAGTGCCGGGCGCGCGTTAGGGGTGCGTCTCACGGATTCGTGAGACGCACCCCGGTCCAACCTTTTCTCCAGATTTCGCTTGCGCTCGACGATCACTTTGCGGTCTCTTGCCTTCACCCGGAAATGCCCTCCTTGTCGGCTTGAATTGTTACCAACAACATCAATTCTAGCCAACACGGGCGGGCATCTTAGCTGTTTTCTTCCGCACCGCGTTAAAATCTGCGCTGGTTTAAGGCCTAGTCCTCTAGTTTGCCGAGGCGAGTCTGCTTACGCAGCGCATAACCAACCATGATCACGATGCCCACCGTCGCGGTCACTCGTACCAAGAAATACGACACGGCTGCCCCCGTCGCCGCATAGGGCGGAATGAGAAACCAGTTTGCCACAGCGCATGTGACCAGCATGATCGCGTTCATCAAGCAAATCAGGTCCACGCGGTTGAGGCGATACAGGAGCAGGCATGCCGGCACGGCAATCACCATCATGGCCTCACTGATTGAGAGAATCCGAAATACATGAACTGCCTCGACGGCCTTTGGGCCAAAGGGAATGAGCACCAGCCACCGGGCAACAAGACAAACCAGAACCGTTCCAACTGCAACCACCACCGAAAGCTTCCAGATCGTTCTGAGGTAATCGCGGCATTGGGCAATCGTCTCGAACCGGCCAACGCGCGGCAACAGTGCCGTGTTCAGACCCGTCGTGACCACCTGGAACAGCGCGGTGAGCCGAACCGCATAGACATAGTCGGCCAGCTTTTCCTCGGTCGAAAGCGCCGTCATCATAAACACGTCGAGGCGCCACAGTGCAAGCGTAAGCAACGACGAAACCAATGCCCACTTGCCAAAATGGAAAACTGCCCTGGCCACTCCCGGTTCGATTCGCCGAATTCGAAGGTAGCCGTGGGGCGCCAGGGCCAAACCAAGCACCGCTGCCAGGAAAGGGAAAACAATCCAAGCCCCCAAAGCCGAGTAAAACCCAAGATAGCCCATCAGCGCCATTGCGGAGACGACCGCCAGCAGGCCGATGCGCTCGACAACGTTGACCAGAATGTAACGCCCAAAGCCTTGAACCGCCTGAAGGTGAGCCAACGCAAAATAGACCATTACGGGCGCAACCAGTCCTATCGCTACCAACCGAAAAGGGCTGGTCAGTTCGGGTTTCTGCAAGAGCAAGGCAAAACGGGGCGCAAGCCAATAGAAGACAGCGGTCAGAAAAAGAACCCATACGACCTTGATCCGCAAGACGAGCTGCACAACCGACTGGGCCGCCGGTTGGTTTTGTTCCGCCAGGCGACTGTAATTTCGGACAAGATTGACGTTAAGCCCTAGGTCGGCCAGCTCGGTGGCCACTTCGAGGGCCATGGCCGTGACGTTGAACCGTGCAAAAACGGCTTTGCCCATCGAGCGCGCTAGAACCGAGTGGATGAGAAACGTCAAAGCCCTGTTGACCACGTTGCCGGCGACAACCATTCCCGCGTGACGGCCGGTCTGTGTTGTAGCCAAATGGACGGGCAGCCAGGCCAGAAGGCGGGTGAACCGGCCCATAGGACAGGCCAATGGTTGGGATGTCTCTGCCGGACTTTGCGGGTCAGGCTTCAATGATCGTCACCAATTGCGGTTTTGACGTGCGGGCGGCTTTGTTTCTCACGCGTTCTTTGCCGATCCGAAAATCTCCGGGGCGTGACGCTCGATCTCGGCAATCACCTCCGCGGGCGTGATTCCGAGCATGCACTGCGGGTCCTCGCAGCCGTCCGTGAGTCCGCAAGGCGCGCATGGCATGGGGTGATAGATCATCCAACAGCGTTCTCCGTGGGGACCGAGGAGGATATTTGGATTTCCTCCATTTCGCAGGAAAATGACCGATGTTTTCACGGCCGAAGCCAGGTGCCTGGCGAACGAATCCACTCCAATCAGCAAGTCGGCGCGCTCGAGTACGGCCGCGAGGGTCGGGACATCGGTCTTGCCCGCCAGCGAAACGGTCGGTCGCCCCACCTTGGCCCGGATTTCTTCGATCGCCGCTGCATCTTTTGCCATCGCTACAAAAAGCACTTGGGCTTGCCGGTGGTCAATCAGCCACCGCGCCACTTCGGCGAATCCATCGGTTGTCCAAATCAGCGCATGGCTGGCCGTTGGGCTGAGGCAGACCCGCGGACAATCGCCATCGAGTCCTTCCTCGGCCAGAAGCCGCCGCGCTCGCTCGCGTGTTGCATCGGAGAGCGCGAACCGCAGCGACTCGTCCTCGACCCGGGTGCCGAGATGACGCGCCACGTCGAGTGCGGATTGAATCACGTGCTTCTCTTCCCGTTGGTCCACAACATCGGTTAGAAGGAAAGAACCGCCCTTGTGGCCAAAGCCAACCCGCCGCGGCGTTCCGCTCAGCGCCATCAGAAGCAGATCCTCATGGTACTTGAATGGCTTAAGGTGCATAGCCAGATCAAACCGGCGGCGGCGCAGCTCGCGCACGGTTTGCCAGAATGGCCTGCGTGCCGACCGCCGCCGAAACCAGAAATGATTCTGTGGATACCAGGGCGCGTCGAAAAAGATCAGGTCGTCCACGTCCGGATTATCGCGCAGAACCATCTCCGCCGCCGGCTTAATCAAACAGGTAATACGGCCTTGGGGAAAACGCTGGCGCAGGGCATGGATGGCCGGCGTCGCCATCAGGACGTCGCCTAGGTTGTCGAGGCGCACAATAAGAATGTTGCGCATGGCGTTGCCTTTTCGGTGCTGGAAAAGACGAATCAATGGGGAGAGAAAAATCCACCCACAAATCTCCAGTAGCCATGCGGCCCAATAGTTGCGCCTGTGCGTGAAGGCTTGATGGCGGATCATCTGTTTTGCCTCTGTTGTTTTGCCCCCAGATAGTCCAGCGCAAGGCGATGAAGCGAGGGGATGCTGACGCGGTGATCCACGACGAAGTTGTATCCCTGACCGCCCAGAGAGACTGGCCGAACGACAACGTTCTTGATCGGCCGATAGAACGGATCCGCCAGGCTTCGTCGCACGTCGAAATTGGCCGTCGTGATGGGGTGAACGGCGTAACCGAGATTACGAGCAATGCTCAGCGCCTTAAGGAAGACCTCGGGTCCAATCACCGCCGAGCCGATATTCAGGAAGCACCCACTGCCCAAGCGCGTGACGGTGTCGCAAAAGCGGAGAAAATCTTTATGGGTTGCGGCGCCCGTTTTTGCCCCGTCAAACGAAGGATGCTGATGGATAATGTCCGTGCCGATGGCAACGTGAACCGTTGCCGGGATTTTCAGACGATAAGCTGCCGCCAAAAGGCTGTATTCGCGATAGCGCATCCGGCGCTTTTCGATCATCTGGCCGACGGCATGGCCGAACCCCAACCGCGTGCGATTGACCGCGCTATTGATCATGGCCGCGGTTTCCTTGGCCATGCCGAACGAACCGTTTTCAATTGTCGTAGCAACGACCTCGGAAGTCTCGCCGATCAGCGCCATTTCGAAGTCGTGAATCGCACAGGCGCCGTTCATGGCGAGGTGTGTGATGATGCCCTTCTCCATGAGATCAATAAGCAAAAGGGACTGGCCGGTCTTGATCACGTGGGCGCCGATGTGGACAAGCACGTCGTGGCCAGTTGTCGCCGCCTTGACGACCCTGCGAACCAAGGCGCGAAAACGTCGCCCTCCCCAAGGCTTAATGCCTTTTGTGTCGCAGACAAAATCGGCGCGGGTAGTAAGGTTCTTCCGTAACTGTAACGGGTAAGTCTTGATCCTACCCAAATCCATTGCCGGACTTTCCCCCATCTGACCCTCGAGTGCGCCTTCTCGCAACGCGTTCAAAACCGTATCTTGTATCTGCAAGCAACCCGGAAGTCAAGTTCGTTCGTTGGAGGACGTTCCTCACGAGCCGCTGCGCCACGACAGTGGACACGGCGGCTCACACACGTTCCTGACCCGCGAATTCATAGACGCGCTGACGCACGACCGCCGCCCGTCGGTCGCAACCAAAGAGACTTGGACCGCCAAGATCGCCAAGAACGCAAAGAAAAGCAAAGCTAGCAACGGACACAATGTGTGAGGATCGGTTGTCAAGGCTTCTCTTGGTGCTCGGCGATCTTGCTGGTAAAGCGAATAGTCCAGAACGTCACGATTAACCAGCTGTCCGAAGTCTTGCCAAGAAAACAAGATATTGCACCTTTGCGCTACAGATATCCTAGGTCATTCCCGAATCTGTACAACCGGCGCAATGGGGGGGTTAAGTTGGAAGGCCATTCAAAGTTGACACGGAGCCAGCCGGACACCAGTGCAACGTCAGCTGTGGAGTATCGCGTTCGACGAAGGCAAACTGAAGTTTGAACTGCGAACCTAGCCCGCTGCGGTAAACTTGCATACTCTCGGGCGGACTAATTTCTCAAAATCCTTGTAGGACATTTTGATCAGTTCGCTGTGAGAGCCCGCGTTGAACGCGATCTCTTCGTCTTCCGCCAAATCGGTCGCCACAAAAACGTCGAGGCCGTAGAGATTTCCGAAGGGCGGCATTGCACCGCATTCGCAATTGGGAAACATCTCTTTGAATTCATCCTCGCCGGCAAGAACAACGGCGCGCGCACCGACAGCTTCCCTCAGCCGGTCGAAGTCAACCTTGCAGGTGGCCGGCAGAACGGCCATGGCCATCTTGCCGTCTATCTTGACCATTACGGTCTTGGCCAGTTGCTTTCCGGAAATGTGGGCCGAGGCCGCGATTTCCTGAGCGGTGATGGCGCGTGAGTGAGTGATGGTCACATACTTGATCTGATGGCTGTCGAGGAACTCCTTGAGTTTCGCGAGCGGCATGGGACGCCCTCCTCCTTGGCTGGTTTATGTCAGATAAGACAACCGATCTTTGCGGCTCAAGTCAAGTCACATCCGCGCAAGTCCCGTCGGATTGTGGATTGCGGAGTGCGGAATGGCCATGTCGAGTTTCGGGTTTCGAGTCAGCGTTTTTCTTCGACCCGGTGGAGAAGATTCCTCACGACCTGAATGTGGTGGTCGGTTTCTTCGAGTTGCGCCATGTGGACACTGTTCTCGAAGATCACCATTTCCCACCGGAGCATCAGGCTGTGATACCAGGCCATGGCTTCAGAGCCGGGATTGTCATAGCGGCCAAAGGCGCAAGCGATTGCGGAAAGAGTCGTTCTTCCGCGTCCTGAAGGGACGAGCGAAAATAGCCAGGGGGCAACGCCCCTGGAGAACGACGGCCTCGCGGTGGTCAAGCCCTGACGGGGCGCGCGAACGGCGGGTTGGGCCGGCTGGCTTCGCTCGCTCCTACAGAGCTTGTCCGAGGACGGTCTTACGTTCCAGGGGCGTTGCCCCCTGGCTATTTTCGACTCCCCTTTCAGGGGAGCGTGGGAAGAAAGACGGGCTATCCTGTCGGGGGAACTGACAAATGTCCGGAACGGCAGCTATTCTGGAATTTGGACATGCACCCTTGCACAGGTTCGATGCTGAGATTTTCTTGACAGGCGAGGCAGCAGAAACCCAAATGGTGTCTTTCTTGCATCGCACCAGCGATGGGATTGATTGCAAGGGGGTTGGTCGCCATGGCCGCATCGAAAGGCAAGGTTGTTCTCGCCTACTCGGGTGGGTTGGACACATCGGTCATCGCCAAGTGGCTGGATGAAGAGGGCTGGGAGGTCATTTGTTTCGTTGCCAACATTGGACAGCGCGAGGATTTCAAGGGACTTGAAGCCAAAGCGCTGGCGTCGGGCGCGAAAAAACTGGTCATTCTCGATCTGCGCGACGAATTCGTGCGCGACTTCGTCTATCCCGCCATCCAGTTCAACGCGCTCTATGAAGGCCGCTACCTCATGGGCACTTCGCTTGCTCGGCCTCTGATTGCCAAAGGCATGATCCAGGTCGCTCAGCAAGAGAGCGCGGAATGGGTCAGCCATGGAGCCACGGGCAAAGGCAACGACCAGGTGAGATTTGAACTGACGGCCTATGCGCTCAAGCCCGACATCAAGATTATCGCCCCGTGGCGCGAGCCTTCCTTTTATCAAAAGATACGAGGGCGAAGCGATGCCATTGCCTATTGCCGCAAGCACAAGATTCCCATCAAGGCGACGGTCGAGCAGCCCTGGAGCAACGACGAGAATCTGATGCACTTGAGTTTCGAGGCGGGGATTCTCGAGGATCCCTCACGGCGGCCACCCCACGAGATGTTTGAACTCACTGTCTCGCCCGAGGATGCGCCCGACAAGCCAACCCAGCTCGACATTGCATTTGAGCAGGGAGCGCCTGTGCGCCTCGACGGCAAAATGCTTGGTCCGGCGGCCATGCTCGCGCGCCTCAACGAGGCAGGTGGTCGCAATGCCATCGGGCGAGTGGATATGGTCGAAAGTCGCCACGTGGGGATGAAGTCGCGCGGCGTCTATGAAACGCCCGGAGCGACGATCCTCATGGCGGCCCATCGCGATCTCGAGGGGCTGACCCTCGATCGCGGCGTGATCAACCTCAAGGACACCCTGATGCCACGGTTTGCCAAGTTGGTCTATGACGGTTTCTGGTATTCGTCCGAGATGGAAGTCCTGCTCGAAATGCTCAAGGCCACCCAGCGCACTGCGACCGGCGAAGTCGGTGTTGACCTTTACAGGGGCAACATCACGATCACGGGCCGAAGTTCGCCCTTGTCGCTTTATGATCCAAAGATTGCGACGATGGACGAAAGCGAAGGTCCCTACGACCCGCGCGATGCGTCGGGATTCATCCGGCTTCTGGCGCTGCCGCTTCGAGCCCACGCCCGCCGGATGGCCGCTCGCAAGAAATGAGACTTCGAGCGAAACCCTTTCAAGAATCTCATCACAGAGGCGCAGAGATCACGGAGGGCTTTCTCTGTGTTCTCTGTGCCTCAGTGGTGAACAACGGCTCCGAAAGCCCCGCGCCAGGACGCAACGGGAAGAACAGGCGGCCCGAGCGATCGCGTGAGCTGTCAGACGACATACCATCTGTTTTGCTTGACTCGAACGCAAACAGGGGTTAATTCTCAGTGAAAGCACAAAATTGAGTGTAAGGAGAAGCAATCATGGCCAAGGGCTACAAACCTATGAAATGCGATAAGTTCGCGTTTGGCTTATGGACGGTGATGAATCGCGGAGGCGATCCGTTCGGGGCACCGACGCGCAAACCACTCTCGCCATTCGACGCCATCCGCCGTCTGGGCGAAATGGGCGTGTATGGCTACGAGTTTCACGACAATGACATCGTTCCGCTGGGCAGCTCAGCCGCCGAACACGACCGGCTCGTCAAGCGCGCGAAGCACTTTGCCGACAGCGTCGGAATTCACGCCACGATGGCCACCTGCAATATGTTCTCGCATCCCGTGTTCAAGGATGGCGCGTTCACGTCGAACTCCGCGCGCGTGCGTGCCTTTGCCGTCCAGAAAGCCATGGGCGCTATTGACATCGGCGTCGAACTGGGAGCTAAGGTGTTCGTCTTCTGGGGCGGTCGTGAAGGTGCCGAAGTGGATGCCTCGAAAGACCCCGCCGTCGGCCTCAAGCGCTACCGCGAGGCGATCAATTTCCTCTGTGAATACGTTCTCGATAACGGCTACGACATCCAGTTCGCCGTCGAGCCGAAACCCAACGAACCGCGCGGCGACATTTATCTGGCCACAACCGGCGCGGCATTGGCCTTTACTTATACGTGCGCCCATCCCGAGATGATCGGCGTCAACCCCGAGCTCGAGCACATCCGCATGTCGGGCCTCAATTCCTATCACGAGGTTTCGCAACTGATCGAAGCCGGCAAACTGTTCGACATCCATCTGGGAGCGCAGAAACCGCTTCGCTTCGATCAAGACATTCGCTTCGGCGCCGAGGACCTCAAAGAGTCGTTCTTTGTCGTCAAGGCGCTCGAAGACTACAAGTGGCAGGGCACGCGGGCATTCGACGCTCACCCCTATCGCACCGAAAGCGAACAGGGGGTGTGGGATTTCGTCGAGGGCTGCATGAGGTCCTATCTCATCCTCAAAGAAAAAGTCGCGGCCTTCAACGCCGACAAAGAGATTCAAGGGCTTTTGGCCGAGATTCGCCAGGACGACCCGGCACTCGAAAAGTTAATGGTCCGTTATTCCCTCGACGCCGTTGCCAAACTCAAAAAGCGCCCATTCAATCCCGACGCGCTGGCCCGCAAGCCCCTTCGCTACGAGAAACTCGACCAACTGACTCAGGAACTGTTATTGGGTGTTAGGTAGTGGTGTGCTGCTTCTCCTGGAAATGGATAGATTCCTCGTGCTGCCTTGAGCAAGGTCTCTCTGCTTTCCTCACGCGCACCAGGGTTTCCACATTATTCCGCTTCGCCAAGCTGGTTGACAGACCGAACCCTCGTTCTAGGCGAGATGCCCATGCGGCTTTCAGTGATTCTGCTTTGGCAGGACGCGGACGGTGGTGATTTTCCAACCGTCGAGGGCTCTGCTCAGGGAGTATTGCTCGCGACGGCGATTCTTGCGGGTGTCATAGATGTCTTCGCGTTCGACGAGGATGCGCGCCGTGTCGCCGTTGAGCGTTTCCTCGATGACCGAGGCGAGACGCTGGCGGTGAGGTGAGCCACCCTCCTCGGCATGGGCTTGCTGGCGCCGAAGAACGTATTCAGGCTCTTCGATCGAACCTCGCATGAGGTCGGTAAGGCAGTTGTATTCGTCGCCGAAATTCTGCGAGTTCCAGGCCTCGATGAAACAGCGCACGACTTCGCGAGGTGTTGCATTCTGGAGCGATGGCTGTGGAACTCGTGCTGCGCCCTCGCCTTTCGCGGCAACTTCCTCTTGACTCGAAACATATTCTTTCCGGCGCAGGACATATTCGATACGCCCGATCAGGGCGAGTGGATTGAGCGGGTCGGTCTTGTGGATGAAGTCGTCGGCTCCCAGACCCGTTCGCCAAAACTCCTCGGGCTTGCCTGTTTTCTCCCCGATGATAGACAACACAATAATCGGGAGGTCGCGTGTCTGCGGGTCTTCTCGCATACGGCGGATGACTTCCACGCCCGAAACCTTTGGCATCAACAGATCGAGAATCACGAGGTCGGGAAGGGTCGAGCGGATCAATCGCAGGCCCTCTTCGCCGTCAAAGGCCACAGCAACGTCGTAGCCCCTGCTCTTGAGGATCGTTTTGAGAAACGCGACGCAATCGGAATCGTCGTCAACAACAACAATGCGGGCGGACATCAGAGATCAACTACTCCTCGCCGGGAGGGGTCATGTGTTGGATGTGAACCGCTCGCGCCCTCCCTCCGCCAGTTGGCCGCCGAGCGCCTGAGTGGGGTTTCGTGGACACATTCCAAAATGGAATATATTACCGCAAACAGGAATCGTCAACTTATTTCGAGCGCTACAGCCGCGTGGTGGGTGCATGTCCAAGCTCCAGAAGAGGTGCCGTTCCGCACATTTGTCGGTTTCCCCGACAGGATAGCCCGTCTTTCTTCCCACACTCCCCTGAAAGGGGAGGCGAAAATAGCCAGGGGCAACGCCCCTGGAACGCAAGACCGTCCTCGGACAAGCTCTGTAGGAGCGAG
>Ga0315280_10003164_pt1 | contig 25629 bp, 25 predicted proteins | sample YL17G06_40_MG_FD_203697 | JGI IMG/M metagenome (GOLD analysis project Ga0315280, IMG submission 203697) | Sediment microbial communities from Yellowstone Lake, YNP, Wyoming, USA - YL17G06_40 | ecosystem: Environmental > Aquatic > Freshwater > Lake > Sediment | place: USA: Wyoming | collected...
GTTTCGACCGGCGGGTGGATTGAATACGCCAAGAAGATCGAGGAGGCCGGCGCCGACGCGCTGGAACTCAACGTCTTCTTTATCCCCACCGATCCGGAGATGGCCGGCGCGAAGGTCGAGCAGATGCATTGCGAGCTCGCCGCGAACGTCAAAGCGAGTGTGAAGATTCCCGTCGCCGTCAAGCTGAGCCTCTACTTCAGCTCCATGGCCAACATGGCGCGGCAACTGGACGAGGTCGGCGTCAACGGCCTGGTGCTCTTCAACCGCTTCTATCAGCCCGACTTCGACCTGGAAAACCTGGAGGTCACCCCGGTCCTGATTTTGAGCAGCGCTTACGAACTCCTTTTGCGCCTGCACTGGGTGGCGATCCTCTATGGGCGCGTGCGCGCCGACCTGGCCGTGACGGGGGGTGTCCACACGGCGCTCGACGTGCTTAAGGCCATGATGGCCGGGGCGCGCGTGGCCATGATGACTTCCGCGCTGCTACGCCACGGCATCGAGCACGTCTCGAAGGTCCGCGCCGAACTTGTCCAGTGGATGGAGGAGCACGAGTACGAGTCCATCCGCCAGATGCAGGGCAGCATGAGCCAGCGCTCGGTGGCCGAGCCCGCCGCCTTCCTGCGCGGCAACTACATGAAGGTGCTCAGCTCGTATTCCCTGCGCTCCCCGCGCGCGTTGTAGGGGCGCGGCTTGCCGCGCCCAGGGCGGGCCAAGGCCCGCCCCTACAAAACGGCGATGGTAACGCAGGGGCGCGGGGCATAGCACTGCTGTAAGACGCGCGCGGCATGGGCAGAAGCAGGCAAATCCGCAAGAAAATCGAAGGCCATCGGAGAATGGTCGTGGAGCACCGCGCCAAGATTCAGCAGGAATTGGATGCGTTGAACCCAAGAGAAGGACTCATCGCCTACTGGCAGCGACGAATCCGCTAAGTCGAGCAGGAGATTCTCCGCCTGGAGAAAAAGCTCCAAGAGCACTAGAATACCGGCATGGACGAACACAAAGTCCAACCTGCCGTTGATACACGCACGCTCGACGGCCTGATCGAGGATCTACGGGGTCTTGACGGTCGCCTAGGTGGAGAGCTGCGGAAGCTCCAAGGGGTCGAGCCGCTGAGTGAGGCTTATCATGATGCCCTTGCCGAGATCTACTCTCTGCTGACTGTTCTCCAGGGCCTTGCCTCCGACCTGCAGACCGAAATGGACCGCCTGGACGAGCAGTCGCCGGAGGAGTAACGGTACTCGCGTCGGACTCCCCTCCTTAGATCGGTGCAAGAACACGAATACGGCTCCATCCGCCAGATGCAGGGCAGCATGAGCCAGCGCTCGGTGGCTGAGCCCGCCGCCTTCCTCCGCGGCAACTACATGAAGGTGCTGAGCTCGTATTCGTTGCGCGGCACGCGGTGACGTGACAACGCCGCGGGCCTGTCTCCCGAAGGACTTCGGACCGCTGTGTGACCGCAGCTAAGCAGGCACGGACTCTCGCACTTGACGGGCCAAGATAAGAACGCTAATCCCCACCGCGTACGCGACGCAGCCCACCCAAAAGGATGTCGAGATCCCCGCACTCAGGGCGATGACAACCGCCACCACCGATGCCAGCACGGACGTTGCTCCATTGATTCCCCACAGCCAGGGCAGCAGCGAAGCTGATCGGTTTGAAGCCACTTGCATCCCCAGTGGAAACGCCATGCCCATGAAGAATCCCACCGGGGCGAGGATTCCGGCCGCCACGAGGGTGCGCACGACGCTGGTCCCCTCGCGAAATTGGCGGACCAAGTGGGGAGTCAGGATCCCGAAAATCACCAGCATGGCGAGAAGCAAGATGAGGCGGAAGGAGATGTCCCGCGAGACGCAGGGATTCTCAGCTCGCCCGATCGAGAAACTCCCGAGGCCCGAGGAGAGAAGCAGGGCGAAGAGAACCACGGAGAGCCCATAGGTCGGATGGCCCAGAAAGATAATAAGCCTTTGCATCTGGGAGACCTCTACCAGCATGAAACCCGTTCCGATGCAGGCAAAGTAGATGAATAAGGGCAGCGTCCCGCGCAACACGGTCTTATCGGCAGATAGCGCCAGGGGCAGGACAATACACAGAGTTGTTAAGCCGCAGACCGTCACCAGGAGTCCTCCCAGGATCGCGACGGCCTGGAGGTTCGCGCTGAATGCACCCTGTTTCTGTAGCTCCCGGTTGAACATGTCCCGGAAACGGAGCATGTGGAAGAAGAACGGACTATCATCCGTCGGTGGGGCAATTCTCAGGGGGTAGTTTGCCGATAGCTTGTCGAGGTTTCTGCCCGACGCCACTTCTGCAAAGGTGGAGTCCAGGGACGAGTCTGGGGAAAGCACCACATCGAACGCGAGGTCCTGCGCGACCGTGCGAACCATGACCACATCTTTCTCCGTGAAAGGATCCTTTCCCACGAGGAGAGTCCCTATGCCCACCACCCCCTGGTGTTCCTCGGGCAAATCTCGCACGATGATGAGGTGATTTCGGGGATTGTCCACTCCTGCTTCCCGCAGCGAGGCAGCAGCGAGTGAAGTCAACCTGTACATCTCGGCAGGTCGGTCCCGAAGATACCAGCGCGAAACCGTCAAGACTCCGCCGGGACGGAGCCGGGTGAGAAACAACTTCCACGCTTCAACCGTGTAAAGTGAATTCTCACTGAGGACGAACGCGCCCGCCGCCGTCGCAGCCCAGGTGTCGACGAACGAAATCTGGATGATGTCGTACAGGTCGTTGTGCCTCGCGAGGTAGCTCCTGGCTTCATCGGCCACGAATCTTACCTTGGGGTTGGCGTCCAGATGACCGGTGAAATCTCCGAAGGTTTGATTGACCGCGGAGACGATCTCCTGATTCAGTTCCACGCCGACGACCGACTGCTGATCAAACACCAGCGCCGAGAGGATATCCCTGCCTCCTCCCGTCCCCACGACAAGGACCTTGGAACCCGGCCGCAGGTAATGGGCCACGTTTGTGGCACTGCATCTGAGGTACTCGACGCGACGGAGATCGCCATCAAAGGACGTGAGGGGCGTATCGGCCGTGGCGTCGATCGTCAGATTCAGTTCTCGCGCTGTCGTTTCGGCGGCACACGTGCGGCTGGTTCCCCACGGCTTTTTCGGCTTTTCGGGATCGCCATACACTCGGATGCGGGAGAAGGTGTTCCACTTTTCGAATAGCGCATCTGTCTCCTGGACTCCTTTTACCCACATTAACCGGAGGGGAGGCACGTGCTTCGTGGCCCCATAGCTGTTCACGACAGCAGCGCCAGCTAGGAAAGCGCCGCACAGCAGCCCGACGCGCCGAAGCCTTCGTAACGATCCGCCGGCGGCAAAAAGAGCAGAGCCCGCAGTCGCCAAACTGGCCACTGCAATGACGGCCGAGGGACCGTCTGTGATCTTGAGAGCGTAGACCACCAGTATGCACCCCGTGGCCGCACCAGCAAGGTCGGCGGCATACAGTGCGTTAATCTGCCGGGGAAACTTCGTGAGCCCAAGGCATACGCAGATTCCGCTGAACACAAAAGGAACAGATATCACCAGGTAGTTCAGTGCTGCCGAATAGAACGCGACGAGTGACTTGGGCGCAACGAACGGAATGCTCAGGTGGGTCATGAAGCTGACCACGATGGTCAGCGCGAACAAAAGAGAACTCCCCGCCAGATGAAAGTGCGCGCGATCCAGCGTGAAGTAATCCGGGAACAGATACACGATGAGCGCCCCTACCGTCATCCCAAACATCGCCACCGAAATGGCGGCAAAGGCGAAGTGGTACCACATCGTCACACTGAAGATACGGGTCAGAAGGATCTCGTACATGAGTGTGGCCAGGGCTATCATGAATAGGCCCGCGTACGTCCGCATGTTCAATCCCACTTTAGTGTCCAAGAAACTTCCTTCCCAGGCTTCGTCACTTCGGTTCAGTCAGGTGCGCCGAATTGTGAGGGGTGATCGCATCCGCGTATTGCAGGCCTCATTGTGCCATGAGTCTTGCTCCCGTCAAGAATCATCGCGGCGCAGGGGTAGATGTCAACGCGGATAGCGGCGGACAGCTCCCTTCATGGTCGCCGCCCCTGAAGACACCAAGCCAAAGTAGTTACGGCCGCCCGCATTGCATTTCCCAGCCCAACCGGTCGGTATATTTGCTAGAATAGAGGGCTATTATCGGCGCACCGCCATGGACTATGATCAGCTAGCCAGCTTTCTGGAGGTCGCGAAGCTGCAGAGCTTCTCGCTGGCGGCGGAAAAAATGTTCCGCACCCAGCCGGCCATCAGCGCCCAGGTGCGGCTGCTCGAGCAGGAGTGCGGCGAGAAGCTGTTTGACCGCAGCGGCAAGAAGGTGCTGATGACCGCGGCGGGCGAAATCCTCCACCGCTACGCGACGCAGATGCTCAACCTGCAAAAGGAGGCGCTGCAGGCGGTCGCCGAGCTGAACCAGACCCCGCGCGGCAAGCTCTACATCGGCGCCAACGAAGCGACCTGCCTCTACGTCCTGCCCAAGACCTTCGCCAAGTTCAAGCAGCAGTACCCGCTCGTGCAGATCAGCATCTACCGCAATTTCAGCCACAAGATCCTGCAGAAGGTTCACGAGGGGGCGGTGGACTTGGGCATCGTCACACTGCCACAGCACGCCGACAACATGGAAATCGTGCCGGTCTTCCGCGACGAAGTGCAGGTGGTGGTGCCCAAGGACCATCCCCTGGCCAAGAAGCGCAGGGTCACCGTGGAAGAGTTCTCGCACTATCCCCTCATTCTGCCCAAGACCGGCCACACGCGCGTGATGCTCGACCGCATGCTGCGCGAATTCCGTGATCACCTGCAGATTTCCATGGAGCTGGCGAGCGTCGAGACCATCAAGAAGTTCGTGGGCGCGGGACTCGGCATCTCGCTTATCAGCCGAACTTACGCCCAGCCGGAAGTCGCCGCCGGCCTGCTGAAACTGATTCCGCTGGAAGGCCAGAAGCTCTATCGGGAGTTGGGCCTGATTTACCGTCGCGATCGCCATCATTCCTTGCCTGCCAAGGTATTTATCGAGGTGGTCCGCGAATCCACCAAGGCGGCCAACGCCGGTTCCCCTGCGACGACGAAGACGAACACGATTCGCTAACGGGCCGGAGAACCTTCCCAGGCTCCGGCTCGGCGTGGCGAGATTTCTCCGCATGTGCGAAGTTGACGTGAGGGAGTCATGACACCGACCAAACCGAAAAAGCCGCTGATTGTGATGAAGTTCGGCGGGACTTCCATCGGCAACACGGAGCGGATGAAGAGCGTCAGCGAGCTCGTCGATGAGCATGCGAAGCAGGCGGACGTCGTGGTGGTCGTTTCCGCCATGGGCGGTGTGACGGACATGCTGATCCGCGCCGCCAACGAAGCCAGCAAGGGCGATCGCGAGCATTGGAAAAGCGTGCGCCAGGAACTGGCGCGGCGTCACCGCGAGGTGGCCGACCAGCTTCTGACGCCGGCTGAACAGGCCCAAGTCCTGCCGCGCCTGGCGGAGCAGTTGACCAATTTCGAAAACCTCTGCTCGGGCTTTACGCTGGTGCGCGAGGTCACGCCGCGCGCCATGGACACGCTCTCCAGCCTCGGGGAAGTGATGTCGGCGACGCTGGTGGCCGCGATTCTGCGCTCGATGGGCCGTGCGTCCGAAGCCGTCGATGCCACCCGGCTGATCGTCACCGACGAAAATTTCGGCAGCGCGTCGCCGATCTTTGAGGAGACCAATGCCAAGACCCACCAGGTGCTCACCGCCATCCGGAAAAAGGGTACCCTGCCGGTGGTGACGGGCTTTCGCGGCGCGACGCGCGAGGGCCATTGCACGACGCTCGGCCGCGGCGGTTCCGATTACAGCGGCACGATCGTGGGCGGCGCGCTCGATGCCGACGAGGTCTGGATCTGGACCGATGTCGACGGCGTGATGAGTGCCGACCCGCGCCTGGTGCCCGCGGCGCGCATCATTCCGGAGATTTCCTACCGCGAGGCCATCGAGCTCTCGTTCTTCGGCGCCAAAGTACTGCACCCGAAAACCATCCAGCCGGTGATGAAGAAGAAGATTCCGGTGTGGATCAAGAACTCGTTTAACCCTGCCTGCCCGGGGACGAAGATCGTGGCCGTGCCGACCGACCGCGCACCCGGCGTCAAGGCCATCACCAGCGTCAGCAACGCCGACCTGATCACCATGAGCGGCAAGGAGTCGCTGAGCTTTCCGCGCCTGGCAACACGCGTCTTCAACGGCCTGCACCTCGAGGACGTTTCGACGCTCATGGTGACGCAGTCGTCGGCGGACAACGTGCTATGCTTTGCGATTCATGACTCGGATTTGGCGCGCGTGAAGGCGCGGCTGGGGAAGACGTTTGAGCTGGAAATGCTGCACGAATACGTGGGCACGCTCGAAGTGATGCCCAAGATCGCCATCGTCGTCGCCATCGGCGAGAACATGAAGGGCACGCCGGGCATCGCCGGGCGGGCCTTCAGTGCCCTCGGGCGCCGTGGCATCAACATCATCGCCATCGCGCAGGGTTCCTCGGAATTGAGCATTTCGTTTGCGGTAAAATCCACCGACGTGAAGGAAGCCGTCAAGGCGATTCACGAGGAGTTTCAGTTGTAGCGCCGCCCTTCAGGGCGGCATCAGGGTGCCGGGCTGAAGCCTCGCGCTACAGAACATGTCCTCAGCATATTTGCAGTGCATCGAAGAGAAGTGCGGGCGCCGGCAGGACCCGAAGAAGGACGCACACGCTTGCGCGTTCTGCGGCGGGCTGCTCGAGGCAAGGTACGAGTTCGATGCCTTCGATCCCGAGGAAGTCCGGCGCGCCTGGCATCAGCGGCGCCTGAGCGGCGAACCCATCGACCGCAGTGGCGTCTGGCGGTTCCGCGAGCTGATTCCCTTTGTTGAAGCGGGCAGCCGGATCATTTCGCTTTCCGAAGGTTCCACGCCGCTGGTGGGGACGCGGCGCACGGGGTGGTGGGCCGGGCCCGTTCACCTGACCATCAAGCACCAGGGGAACAATCCCACGGGCTCGTTCAAAGACCTGGGCATGACGGCCTGCATCACCCGCGCGGATGCGCGCGGCGTGCACATGGTGGCCTGCGCCTCCACGGGCAACACTTCTTCTTCGATGGCCGCCTACGCGGCGCGCGCGGGAATGAAAGCCCTGCTCTTCGTCCCTTACCGGCAGATTTCTGCGGCCAAGCTGGCCCAGGCGCTTGACTTTGGCGCGCTGGTGATTGAGGTGGGCGACACCTTCGACGAAGCCTTCCGCCTGCTGCGTGAGATCGCTCCCGAGCTGGGCTTGTACCTCGTGAATTCCGTGAACCCCTTCCGCATCGAAGGGCAGAAAACCATCGTCGCCGAGATGCTCGAGCAGCGCGCCTGGCGGCCGCCCGATTACATCGTCGTGCCGGGCGGCAACCTCGGCAATTGTTCGGCGATCGGCAAGGGATTGCGCGAGCTCAAAGAATTGGGCTTTATCGAAAAGGTGCCGCGGGTGGTGGTTGTGCAGGCGGCGGGCGCGAATCCGTTTTTCCGCATGATGTCCTCGGGCGCGGAAGACTTGATTCCGATCGAGCACCCCAATACGCAGGCCACGGCCATCCGCATCGGGCATCCGGCGAACTGGAAAAAGGCGCGGCGCGTGCTCGAGTGGACGGGAGGCTTCTGCGAGTCGGTCACCGACGAGGAAATTTACGAAGCCAAGGCGATGCTCGCGGCGGACGGCGTCGCCTGCGAGCCCGCCTCGGCCTCCACCGTCGCGGGTGTTCGCAAGCTCGTGCGCGCGGGCAAGATTCCCTGGCACGCCGACATCGTCTGCGTCCTCACCGGCAATCAGCTCAAGGATACCGAATACATCATGCGGCACCGGGCGGAGACGCAGGAAACTCACCAGCGATTGCGCGTCGACCCGGATCTGGACGCGCTGCGCAAGGCGCTGGAGGCCGCCCTCGGCGTGCCGGCGTAGCCGGGTCGCGCAATGTCGTTCTGCAGCTGTGCGGATCGTTCCCTCCGCCCCGGGCCGCTGCGAACCTGCCCATGGATGAAACGCTACGACGTGAAGTTCGATTGCTGACCACCCGGCTCGGGGTGATCGTCCAGGAGCAGTGCGGGCCGAAGACGTTTCAGGCCATTGAAAGCCTCCGCCAGCTCTCCAAGCAAATCCGCCAGCATGTTGATCCCGAGCTCCTCGACGTGAAGCAGCGCGAGGTGAACCGGTTGCCGCTCGCCCGCGCCGGAGAAGTCGCGCACGCCTTCAGCCTGTTCTTCCACCTTGTGAACCTCTGCGAAGAGCGGCAGCGCGTGCGGCGGCTGCGCGCCTACCGACGGCAGGAGAGCGGCGCGCGCATGTCGCTGCGGCACACCTTCAACGAATTGCGCCGCCACCACGTCCCATCCGAGTCTGTCCAGCAGCTGCTGGATTCCATGCGGATCGAACCGGTACTGACCGCCCATCCCACCGAGGCCAAACGGCGCAGCGTCTTCAATCACGTCATGCGCATCAGCCGGACGCTGGACTCGTTCGACGATGATTACGGCCCAGCGGCGGAAAAGGCTGTCGATCCGTGGATTGAGGCGCTCTGGCTGACCGACGAAGTGCGCGAGCGCGCCGTGACGCCGCACCTGGAAATCGAGAGCGCGCTCGTCTTCCTGGAGAGGACGATCTACGACCTGGCAGGGGTCTTCTGGGAAAGGTTCCGGGAGGAACTCGCGCGCTTCGACCGTCGTCTGCCGCCTCCCGCGCCGTTCTTGCGCTTCGGCTCGTGGGTGGGGACCGACCGCGACGGCAATCCTTTCGTAACGCCCGCGACGAGCCTGGAAGCCGCGGAACGACTGCGGCAGAGCATTCTGGGCTATTACCGCGGGGTGTGCGAGAAGTTGCTGGGCGTCGCGGCGTTTCCCTGCAAGGGATCTCTCGCCGCGCGGCTCGAGCGCGAGTTGGCGCGCGATTTTCAGCGTTTTCCCGCCACGCGCGTTTTCTGCGGCGTGGATCAGCCGCACGAGCTTTACCGGCGCAAGCTGCGCGTGATGATCTGGCGATTGGAGCGCACGGAGGAGGGCGCGCCCGGCGCGTACTCCGATGCTCAGGAATTCGGGCGCGATCTGGAATCGCTCGAGCGCCTGCTTGCCGAGCATCCGAGCCCGCGGGTCGCGCGCCTCGGCCCTGGCCGGCTGCGCGTGGCCGCGGAGGTCTTTGGCTTCCACGCCGCGGGGCTCGATTTCCGGCAGCACTCCTCGGTCACCCGTGCGGCCACAGACGAACTCTTGCTCGGCGCGGGTCTGCCTACCGGGCCTGCGGAAGCGCGCATCGAGGCGATTCAGGGCCTGCTCAGGAAGCCGCCTGCGGGCCGCGCGGTCTCGAACGAGACGCGCAGGGTGCTCGAAGAGTTCGGCGCGCAGAGAACGATCCAGAGGCGCTTCGGTGAGGCCGCCGCGCCACGCTACATCTTGAGCATGACGGCAAGCGCTTCCGACGTCTGGGACGTTCTCCTGCTCGGGCGGCAGGCGGGCCTGGTCGAATCGGGCCGCGACAGCAAGCTGCGCGCTTCCTTCGACGTGATCCCGCTCTTCGAAACGCTCGATGATCTCGAAGCCTGCCCGGGGATCATGGAACAGCTCTTCTCCGATCCGCTCTATCGGCGCCTGCTGCGGTCGCGAGAAAACTTCCAGGAAGTGATGCTCGGCTATTCCGATTCGGTGAAGGACGGCGGCTACCTCGCCGCCAACTGGGCACTTTTCCGCGCGCAGAAGCGCCTGGTGGAAGTCGCCGAGCGGCACGGTGTGCGCCTGGGCCTGTTCCACGGCAAGGGCGGCACGATCGACCGCGGCGGCGGACAATCGCACCGCAGCATCCAGGCTCAGCCCCAGGCGGCGCCCGGCGGCCGGCTGCGCATCACCGAGCAGGGCGAGGTCATCTCGCTGAAATACGCGAACCTCGACATTGCCGAGCGCAACATCGAGCAACTGGTGACGGCCGTCCTCGACGCGCACTTGTTGCACAAGCACCGCGTGACGGGAAGTCAGGTGGCGGAGTGGGAACAGTATCTGGCGGAGATGGCGGGGGCGAGCCGCCACTTCTATCGCCAACTGGTCTATGAGACGCCGGAATTTCTGGAGTATTTCTGGCAGGCCACGCCCATCGATCTCATCGAGAGCCTGCGGCTCGGCTCGCGTCCCAGCCGGCGGTTTTCCACCGACGACTTGCGCGACCTGCGGGCCATCCCCTGGGTCTTCGCCTGGACGCAGTCGCGCCACTTCCTCCCTTCCTGGTACGGGCTGGGCCACGCCATCGAAAAATTCGCGGCTGACCACGCGCCCCATGGCCACACGCTTCTGCGCCAGATGCACGAAGGGTGGCCGTTCTTCCGCATCATCATCGATAACGCCGAGATGTCGCTCGCCAAGACCGACTTCTACATCGCGCGCCGTTACGCCGAGCTGGTTCATCCGGGGAGCCTGCGTGACGCAATCTTCCGCCGCATCGAGGAGGAATATCACCGCACCGTGCGCGGCGTGCTCGGCGCCTGTGGTGCCGCCCACCTGCTGGAGCGCCAGCCGGTGCTCGCCGAATCCATCCGTCTGCGTAATCCCTACGTGGACCCCCTCAACTTCCTTCAGATCCGCTTCCTGCGCGAGTGGCGCGGCAAGCGCCGCGGACGCGGCCGCGCGGAGCCCGGCTCCGACCCCCTCCTCCACCTTTTGCAGCTCACCGTGGGCGGCATCGCCTTTGGGATGAAAAGCACAGGCTAGGTGTTCTGACTTGAGGCCAGCTCGCGGGCGCGCTCGGCGGCGCGGACCACGGCTTTGATGAGCGTGACGCGCAGGCCGCCAATGTCTTCGCATTGAAACCTGAGAGGCGCTATATAATCTCCGCGGCCGATGGGAAAGAGCAAGCAGCTCCGGAAGCGAATCGCCGGTCAACTGAGAGTGATCGCCATGCACCAACACAAGATCGAAGCCGAACTTCGCAAGCCGACACCTGACTCGGGCTACATCAGAAAGTGGGAGCGGGAAATTGACATTGCGCGCGGGGCCGTGAGAAAGTTGGAGGAGCAACTGGAGAAGTGATTATGCCGAAAACAAAAGCTCCCGCCATCCCAGATACTCATGTTCTAAAGCGGCTCATGGAAGAGTATCTGGAGATGCTGCGCGAAACCGAAAAGATGGTGAAGAAAGCTCTCGCCCTGAACCCTCAGAAGGAAGAGTTTTGGGATCACCTCAGCGAGCACGCTGCTGAAATCTCCATGGTTGAGATCCGCTCGAAGACGATCGTCGCAGAAATCGACGACCTCATCGACCAGCTTCCCGAAGATTAGCTGGCGGGAGCACGCTCGCCCACCCTCGCCCCACAATTAGGTGTTCTGGTTTTCGACGAGTTCGCGGGCGCGCTCGGCGGCGCGGACGACGGCTTTGATGAGGGTGACGCGCAGGCCGCCTTCCTCGAGCTCGAGCAAGCCGTCGATCGTGCAGCCGGCAGGCGTGGTGACGATATCCTTCAATTTGGCAGGATGCTCGCCGGTGTGAAGGACGAGCGCCGAGGCGCCGAGCAGCGTCTGTGCGGAGAGTTCGGTGGAGAGCTCGCGCGGCAGGCCGAGCTTCACGCCACCTTCGGCGAGCGATTCGATGATCATATAAACGTAGGCGGGGCCGGAGGCCGAAAGCCCCGTGATGGCGTCCATGTGTTTCTCGTCGACGACGACCGTGCGGCCCATGGCACTGAAAATTGCCTGCGCGATCTTCAAGTCTTCCTGGGTGGCGTGCTTGCCCCGGCAAATGGCCGTCATGCCCTGGCGAATCAGGCAAGGGGTGTTGGGCATGACCCGAATCACGCGGTGGCCGTGATCCAATTCTCGTTCAATGAGTGCGGTCGTGACCGAAGCCGCCACTGAAATAACCAGACGGTTCTTCGGAAGGCTTCGCCGTATCTCGCGCAGAACTTCGCTGACCTGCTGGGGCTTCACGCAGAGCATCACCAAGTCGGCGCCCGCCACCGCCTGGGGATTGTTCGTGGATACCTTCACGCCGTATTTTTCGCCGATATAATCGGCGCGCGGCGGGTCGGCGTCCGTGGCCACCACGCGGCTCACAGGAACTAGTTGGGCGCTGAGCATACTGGAGAGGAGTACCTCGCCGATTTTCCCTGCCCCGATTAACGCCAGCTTCTTTATGGGAAGCGGTCGTACAAGCGTTGTAATGGGCTCTTTACGATCTGTCCTGACGGCTGAATTCATGATTCTCCTGTTCGTGTGTCACGGTTATTGAGCCACGCACCTCGCCACGGTGGCACCTCCCGCGCCAGAAGCCCTTTTCTGGCACGCGGCTTGGTAGCGGCGTCGGGTCCCCCGTGATCAGCGACTCTTGTCCAATGCCCTCGCCCTGTTCTGAGCCGCGGGCGCCGAACTAACGGCGCGCCTCGGCTTGGGCTGCCGTCGCTTCTTCTGCCGGGCGTTTCCAGGCCATCATCTTACGCAGCTCGCTGCCGACCTTTTCAATGATGTGATTGGCACCTTTGGCGCGCAGCTCCTGGAATCGCTTGCCGCCGCGGGCGCTTTCTTCCATCCACTCGCGGGCGAAGGAGCCGTTCTGAACGTCCGCCAGAATCTTCTTCATGGTCTGGCGCACGTGGGCGTCGATGACCACCGGGCCGCGAGTGTAATCGCCGTACTCTGCGGTGTCGCTGACCGAGTACCGCATGTACTTCAGGCCGCCTTCGTAGATCAGGTCGACGATCAGCTTCAGCTCATTGGCGCATTCGAAATAAGCGATCTCCGGCTGGTAGCCGGCCGCGACCAGGGTCTCGAACGCCGCGATGATCAACTCCGAGACGCCGCCGCAGAGCACGACCTGCTCGCCGAACAGGTCGGTCTCGACTTCTTCTTTAAACGTTGTGCGAATCACGCCCGCTTTCAAGCACCCCAAGCCCTTGGCGTACGCGAGCGCGGTCTGCTCGGCCTGCCCCGAAGCGTCGCGCTCGACGGCCAGCAGCGCTGGCACCGCCAGTCCTTCCACAAAAAGCTCGCGCAGCCGATGGCCGGGGGACTTGGGAGCGATCATGATAATGTCCACCTCGGGCGGCGGTACGATGAACTTGTAGTTGATGTTGAAACCGTGAGCGAAGAGCAGCGTCTTGCCCTTGCCCATGTGCGGCGCCATCTGTTCTTTATACACCTTGGCCTGGATAGGGTCCGGAATGAGCACGGAGATCAGGTCCGCGCGCTTCGTCGCTTCCGGCGTATCCAAAACTTCAAAGCCCGCCGCCAAGGGCTTCGCCCGCAGTTCGGGCTTCGCGACTTCACCCACAATCACCTTGACGCCGCTGTCGCGCAGATTCAGGGCGTGGGCGTGCCCCTGGCTGCCGTAACCGAGGATGGCGACGGTTTTCCCGGCCAGATATTTCAAATCACCATCCGTTTCGTAATAAACTTTGGCCACAAAATCCTCCTGAATGATGAACTCTGAACGCGGAATGATGAACTAAATAGGCCTTCATTTCCAGGCCTGTTCATCGTTCTACGTTCATCGTTATCCTGTCATGATGCCTGGGCCGTAACGAGCTCAGGCTGCGGAATGCTGGTCTTCACGCGGGCGAAGGGCAGTATTTCCTGCTTGCCGAAGTCGAGGCTCGCGGAGTGGGCCTTCCGGTCTCCCGGAATCTCCAGGAGATACTTCCCGTGACTGGCAAAGATCAGCTTCGATTCCGGGAAAGTCTGCAGGAAGCGCGCAATGCTTGAGGAGTCGACGTCGGCATCGATGAACACAAACGAGGCGTCTCCCAAGGGCTCGTGCCGGTAGTAGGTGACGAGCTGGACGCCTTCCACGCGGCGCAGGAAGTTGAAGATATGTTCGACCGCCGACTCGGGGGTGTCCGCCACGGCGATGACCGAGAAACCTTCGGGGCGGGCGGCCATCGCCAGGGTCACGATGCTGACCCCCTTGCGGCGGAAGATATTCATCAGCCGGCAAGAGGTGATGGGATCACCGTCGGTCTCGAGGGCGATTAACCACTGCATGTTGAACTCCTCAAACGTCAAGTCCAGCAAGCTACCGCAATCAACTCGGCGCAACGCCGCGCCCCTACACGGCCCACAAGTCGTCCAGAGCTTCTTCTTCCTCGACCAGCACGCGCGGCGGCTCCACCACCATTTCCGCCAGCGAGGCCCCCGGGGGAACGATGGGGTAGACGTTTTCTGCCGGGTCCACCCAGAAATCGATCAACCGCGGCTCGCGGTCGCTCAGGAAGTCGCGCACCGCGTCGGGAACATCCGTGCGGTGATCCACGCGCACGCCGCGAATGCCATAGGATTCCGCCAGCTTGGCGAAATCCGGCGCGAAGCTGAGATCGATGTCGCAATAGCGTTTTTCGAAGAAGATTTCCTGCCACTGCCGGACCATGCCGAGCGCGCGGTTATTGATGATCGCGATCTTCACCGGAACCCTGTACTGCGCCACGGTGGCGAGGTCGTTGAGGGTCATCTGGAAACCGCCGTCGCCCACGATGGCGATGACCTGCCGGTTAGGGAAAGCCAGTTGTGCGCCCATGGCGGCGGGGAAGCCGTAGCCCATTGATCCGAGGCCACTCGAACTGAGCCAGGTGCGCGGTTTGTGGAACTCCCAGAACTGCGCGGCCCACATCTGGTGCTGACCCACGTCCACGGAGACGACGGCGTCCTCCGCAGCATGGCGCGAGATCGTCTCGATGACGTACTGCGGCTTCACCGTGTGGCCGTACTTGTCGTAGGTGAGCGGATGCTCGGAGCGCCAGGACTCAATCCGTTGCAGCCATTGCTGGCGGACCGGCGGGGCCGGGTCCTTACCTTCGCGCAGGTGACGCTTCAAGGCCCCGAGAAGCGCGTGAATCGTCTCTCGCGCGTCACCGATCAGGCCAACATCCACGCGGACGTTTTTGTTGACTTCCGCAGGATCAACGTCAATATGGATCTTCTTGGCCAGCGAGGCAAAATCCTTCAAACGGCCCGTGACGCGGTCATCGAAGCGCACTCCGACGCCAATCAGGAGGTCACAGTTGCAGATGGACTGGTTGGTGGCGTAGGAACCGTGCATCCCCAGCATCCCTAGCGAAAGGGGATGGGCGGAAGGGAAGGCTCCCAGGCCCATCAACGTGGTGGTTACGGGAATCTGGGTCAATTCCGCCAGTTCGCGCAGTTCCTGCCAGGCGTTGGCCGCAATGACGCCGCCACCCACGTAGAACACGGCTCGCCGGCTCTCCAGAATCATTTCTGCCGCGCGCTCGAGATCCTCGTCCGTCCATTCGCGGATTCTCTCCAGTTGCTCGACTCCCGGCGTCGTCGGGTAAGTCGGCTCGGCCGATTCCATCAGGACGCTCTTGGGGAGATCGACCAGCACGGGCCCGGGACGGCCGGAGATCGCCGTCTTGAACGCCTGATGTATGACGGAAGGGAGATCCGCCGCCGATCGCACCAGGAAAGACCGTTTGGTCGAAGGCATACTGATGCCGATCGTGTCGCATTCCTGGAAGGCGTCCTTGCCGATCAAGGGCAGGGGAACCTGGCCGGTCAGAGCCACGACCGGAATCGAATCCATCATGGCGGACATCAGTCCCGTGGTCAGGTTTGTCGCGCCCGGGCCGGACGTGCCCAGGCATACCCCGACCTTCCCCGTGACGCGTGCGTAGCCGTCGGCGGCGAAGGCCGCCGCTTGTTCGTGGCGGACGAGCAGATGCCGAACCCCGCTGCTGTAGAGGGCGTCGTAGAGAGGTAACACCACGCCGCCGGGCAGGCCGAAAAAAAACTCTACATTCTCGCGCCGGAGACTCTCCAGTAGGATTTCGGAACCGTTAAATTGCTTTCCCATGGTTTCTGCTCGCTCTGGATGCCGCGGGAGATGGTCGATACCGACCAGTCGGTAGGTAATCTACCATGGCCGCCGGGGGGCCGTCAACCCCTTTGCGCGGCCGGATCCCTATACGGGAATTACGGGAGATTTCTGGGGCGAAGCGCCCAGCCCGCGTACCGCGGGCAAGGCGATGTCCGGGTGCACCGCATTCCAGTCGCGCGCTCCGGCGTTGCTGGGACGGTACTCGCCGACGGACGAGCCGACGCCGTGACGCGTGAAGCAGTCCTGGACGGCAGTAATTGCCGCGCGGGCGTTGTCCTGTGCCAGGATTCCCACCGCCGGGCCCGACCCGCAGACAAACACCGTGAGGACGCCTGGCACGCGAACCTGGAGCGCTTCCTTGAGGCCCGGCACGTTCTTTTCGCAAGTCGGCGGTAGCGGGGGTTCGGGAGCAAGGGCATGGCCGTTGCCTGGCCGGGAGAAATACTCGCCGAGGGCTGCGGCCCGGCTCAGATGGATGGTGTCCACAGCCGACCGCGCGCGGCTCCTGCCGAGGGCCAGCGTGGTTTCCGGCACGACGACGTGGAGAACGAAATTCTCCGGCACCACCGTGCGCCGGTAGGTCATCGAACCGTCTTCTTCCGCGCAGGCGACAAAGCCGCCCAGCCAGGCGGCGCGCAGGTTGTCGTGGCGATCTTCGTAAATCGTCGCGAGATCGAACAGGGCCTTCTCGTCGAGCCCCAGGCGGAACAGATGGTCCGCGGCGAGCAGCCCCGCCAGCACCGCCGCCGTGCTCGACCCCAGCCCTACGGCCACGGGGACGGAGCTGTAGATCTCGAAATCCGCGCCGGTGAATTCCAAGTCCTTCCGATCGAGCGCCGCGACCATGGCGCGGACGACGAGGTTCGACCGGTCGCGGGGCACGCGCTCACCGTCCTCGCCGAAATAGCGGATGCTGGCGTGGCCATCGAGGCGCGGCGTAACCTTCACGTTGAGCGGCGCGTCGAGCGCCAGCGCGGCGCAGTCGAGCGCTCCACCAAAGTTCCCCACCGTGGCGGGGACTCGCACCAGAACGGATGGGTTCGCCATGCTTCCCCTTTTGCGGCGGCATGCCGGTCGGACAATTTCTCCCTCGGGCCAGCCGCCCGCACTCTCCAGCATCGGCCTGCGCGTTCTCCAAGTGAAATTGGAAATTTTTATGGGCGAGATAGATGCGGTTTATCCACGTTGACCGCGGGGTTCGGCCGTTGACGCGGGGTTGGGTCTTTCTGCCCCGCTTGGTACCGAGCCAGATAGTTCTCCCCGCCCGGCGGGGTTTGTGGTAAATTTCGCGCCATGAGTGGTATCGACCACGCCAGGCACCTGCAAGACCTCTCCAAAGAACTGGTCGGGGCCGCGGAGAAGCGCGCCGCGCTTAAAGCGCAGGTCGCTGCGTCGAAGAAAGGTCGCGTCGCCGCCAAGAGCTCCGACCAACAGAAAAAAATCAAACGCGAAATCCAGCAGCTCTCGCGGAGGATCGACGATTTGATCAAGGAAATTGCCCAGCCTCCCCCGCGCCGCATCGAACGCTGGACGGGAGTGATTCCCGTCACCCTGCGCGTCGAGTCCAAAGGGAGAAAATACGAGCACGTTGCTTCCACGCTGGATATTTCCGATCGCGGGTTGAGAATCCTGACCACAACGTCGCTCACGCCCGGCCAGACCCTGGAGGTCTACTCCAGCCGCTCGCTGCTGGGGAATTGCCGGGTGGTGTGGGTCACTGGGGCCGGCTCCGACCGGCCCAGCGAGGTTGGGCTGGAAATTCTGCGGTAACCGCTCCTGCGAGGTTCGCTCTGCTGACTTCCTGGGGGACAACCTGCGCAGCGCATCGTGCGCTGCCTTCCTCAGCGAAGCAAGTCTTCAAGCCTCACAGCCTGGTCGGTTTTCTCGTCGCGGTATTTGATGATGACGGGAGTGTAGAGGGAAATCCCCAGCTCTTTGCCGCGGCCCTTGGTGACGGCGCGCGCGCCGGGCACGACGACGGCGCCGGCGGGAATCATCAGGGGCTTCTCGCCTTCGCGGCGATACACCGCATCGCGCACGAGGTCATAGACCGGCGTCGAGCCGGTCAGAATCGTTCCGGCAGCGAGTACCGCCTCCTTGCCGACAATCGTCCCTTCGTAGACGCCGCAGTTGCCGCCTACTAGCACGTCGTCTTCGATAACCACCGGCATCGCGCCGATGGGTTCGAGCACGCCGCCGATTTGCGCCGCGGCGCTAATGTGGACGCGCTTCCCAACCTGCGCGCACGAGCCCACCAGCGCGTGTGAGTCAATCATCGTGCCGTCGTCCACATAGGCGCCGACGTTCACATACATCGGGGGCATACATACAACGCCTTGGCCGATGTAGCAGCCGTCGCGAATCGACGAGCCGCCGGGAACAATGCGGATGTTGCGATCCACGGCAATTTTCTTCAGCGGATAGGTGTGCTTGTCGCGGAATTGGCCTTGTAGCGCAACGTCCGCTGTCTGACGTTGCGGCTTTTCTGTAGCGCCGGGCTTTAGCCCGGCACGTGCCGCCCTAAAGGGCGGCGCTACCTCCATCTCCACGATCCGCCCGATGCGGAACCCCAGCAGAATCCCTTTCTTCACCCAGGTGTTTACCTTCCACCCTGTGGGCGATGTGGGGTCCGGCTCCGCCGCCCGCACCCGGCCCTCGTTGAGAGCCGTCTTCAGCTCGTCAAACGCGCGGAAGTATTCCTCGCTGAAGTCTGCGGTTTCGCGCGCGTACAAGTCTTCAATTCGGGTTTGCAGGTTCATGTGCCAAGTCTAACGTGAGTTGTAGCGCGGAGTTGTTCTCTGACTCCGCGGCGTTTAATTTAGAAGAGCCGCAGAGTTTAAGAACAACTCTGCGCTACCCGCTTCCACCGCCTTCAACAAGCCGCGAACTCAGCGACCGATGAGAGCCTTCAGCTGCTCCAAGGAAAGCACTTGGTCCTTCCTGCGATGGATCATCCGGTGGCAGTTGGAGCAGACAACAGCCATGTGTTTCTTGGGACTTACCACGGTTCGTTTCCCGAAGCTGGCGATGGGACGCAGGTGATGCACCTCGATGAAATCTTCGCCACGTTTTCCGTATGTTGTTTCAAAATTGAAACCACACACCATGCAGTCACGCCCGTGGATGGAAATTGCAGCAGCCCTGAGTCCAGAATCCCTTTCATAATAATTGCTGTAGCGCCGAATCTGCCTCCCTTCTTCTGCGCGCATTGACTCCATGTCAGCTCGGCTCTTGTTCAATACCCGTCGGAACGTCCCTGGGCTCGATGCGCCTGCGTCATCCAACCGCGATTTAATCTCATGGAATGTGCGGGCGTCGGTTGCCGCAACGCAAAGGCCGTGCTGCAGTTTCACCAAAAAGCCTTTCTTCTTGAGATCACGACACTCTACAAAGGCCTGGCCGCACTCGGGTGGGATGACGGTCCAGTCGCACTCAAATATCTCGCCGAACTTGAGAATCCGCCGACCGTCGCGAATTGATAAAGTGCGTTGCCCCCTGGAAAATGGTGAAAGTAGCGTTGCGTAGCCACCAAAACGATAACCCATGAAGGCGGCGACGATTTTGTCCCCTGGACGTAGCTTACTGAGCGCGTTGATATTCTTCGTCTCGTTTGCCCACCCAGGTGGGTAGTTCTGCGCGGCAACGCCAGCTTCAACCATCGCCGTCCACGATTTCGGATACCAGTCATACATCACAACGAAAAGCCAGTAGTTCATCTGACGATCTCCAAGGTCTGTGTTTGTGAGGATTACGCGCCGTATGCGATTCTGGGCCGCGGGTGGCGCATACATCGCGCTCTTTGCGATGTGTGCGGGACGTGTGGAGTCACCACCTTTCTCGGCCGAGTAATTCCTGCTGAGCGCGGGCCAAAAACGGATCGAGTTCGGAGTCCTCGCTCGCATAGATTGCGTCGAGAGCTTCTTTGACACTTCGGGCTCGCCCCGATATCAAAGTACCTCCTTCCGACTTCGCGTGTTTCCGTAATCGCACGCGTTTCTTGCGTTTTCCGGATTGTTTGCGCATCTGGTCTTGATGGGCGCGGCAAGCAGCGCCCCTACACCTCATGTAGCTCCCGCCTTCAGGCGGCCATTCCTCATGCCGACCTGAAGGTCGGCGCTACGACGCCGCGCTTCGAGCGACCAGACCCAGTCCCCCCATGACTTTTTCGAGCTTGGCGCGGTTTTCGGGTTTCATGGGGACCATGGGGAGACGATAAACCTCCTCGATCATGCCCATCATGGCGAGCGCGGCTTTGACCGGGATGGGGTTCGTCTCAAGGAAGTTGGCCTGCATGAGCGGCAGAAGCTGGAAGTGGAGCTTGCGGGCTTCCTCGATCTTCCCATCAAGCATCAAGTGCGCGAGCCGTGTCATCTGCGCGGGGATTTCGTTCGAGACCACGGAGATAATCCCCACGCCGCCCAGCGCCATGAGCGGGAACGTAAAGGCATCGTCGCCGGAAAGCACGCGGAAGCCCGGCTCGACGGCACTCAGAACTTCCATCTGCTGCGTGATGCTCCCGGAAGCTTCCTTGATGCCGATGATGTTCGGAATCTTGGAGAGCCACGCCACGGTTGCCGGCTCGATGTTCGAGCCGGTGCGCCCGGGAACATTGTAGAGAATGATCGGCAGGCGCGTGGAATCGGCGATGGCCTTGAAGTGCTGGTAGAGGCCTTCCTGGGTCGGCTTGTTGTAGTAGGGAGCCACGGAAAGCACGCCTTGCACTTTGATCTTCTGCACTTCCTGGGCGAGGTCGATCACTTTCCCTGTGCCGTTCCCTCCGACTCCGGCGATGACGGGAACTTTCCCGGCGACCTCTTGGACAACGACCCGGATGATGTCCAAGTATTCCGCGTGTTCGAGCGTGGGCGTTTCGCCGGTCGTTCCGCAGGGGACCAGGAAGTCGATGCCCTCGCGAAGCTGGAACTGCACCAGGCGCCGAAGCGCCTCCACATCCACCGTCGTGTCACGACTGAAGGGCGTCACCAGCGCCGTGCCGCACCCACGAATCTCCAGGCTCATAGCGCCTCCTTGCCACGACCGAAAGGCCAAGGGTTGAGGGTCTTTAGTGGGACAACCTACGCTCGCCGCAGCTCTTCCACAAACTGCTCCGGCGTTAGTTCAATCTCGCGCAGGATCTCGCGAAGTAGCGGACGAGCCAAGTCTCTTCCGGGGTGGTTGGGAACCGTCGTCGTCCTTCCATCGGAGTGACGGTAGAACACGTGGCTGCCTTTCTGCCGAACGGCCTCAAAGCCCAGACGGAGCAGGACTCTCTCCATCTGCGGGAAGCCCACAATTGGCAGGCGGCTCACACCGCGACCTCAATCTGCTGCAGTCCCACGAAGCGTGGGAGTTCGTCGAGTGAACCCTTGTATTCCTCAAGGCACAATTCCAGCACTTCCCTCAGGTTCTTCTGAAGCTCGTCGAGCGTAGCAGCCTGCGTATGGGCGCCAGGTATGCCGGGCACAATTCCAACATAGAGGGCCGACTCGGGGTCCCATTCGACATACGCCGAAAACGTCTTCATAAGCCGCCTTCTTCCTCTGTTTATAGCAGAAGATCAGCCGGGTGCAAAACCCTGCACGCCTTCCTGGCCCCCCCGGGGTCTTGACGGTCCGGCCCTTAGCTGGATCTCAACACGTCCGCGAAGTTGAAGAGCCCTTTCTTTCCCACCACCCAGCGCGCGGCGTAAAGCGCGCCCTCGGCGAAGCCCTGCCGGCTGCGTGCCGTGTGGCGAAGGATCACCGTGTCGGCTTCCGAATCGAAACCGAGTTCGTGCGTGCCGGGGATGTAGCCCGCCCGGACGCTCGACACGGGCACGTCGCGGTCCTTGAAAGGCGGCTGCACTTGCCGCTTCAGCTCCAGCGCCGTGCCGGACGGCGCGTCCTTCTTGAACTTGTGATGCGCTTCGGTGAGGTAGGGGTCATACATCGGGAAGGCGGCGAAGGTCTCCGCCGCCGCGCGCGCCAGGCGGTAGAAGAGTTGGACGCCGATGGAGAAGTTCGCGGCGTAGACCATGCCGATGCCGCTCGCCTCGACGACCTTGCGAACCTCCTCGAGATGATAGTGCCAGCCCGTCGTCCCAACGACCAGGTTGCAGCCTACCTGCGCCACGCGCCGGATGTTGTCGAGCACCGCGTCAGGTGTTGTGAACTCGATGCAAACGTCGATGCCCTTCAAATTCTCCGGCGTAATGCCAATGCCGCCGGCGTTCACGTCGATGTCCATGATGAGCCGGACTTCGAATCCGCGCTGCGGAGCAAGTTGGGCGATCGCCCGCCCCATCTTGCCGTAACCGAGGAGGGCAAGGTTAAGAGTCTGTGCGCTTGCGGGCTCGCTCATGAATCTGCGGGTCTTTCAGTCCGGGGTCCGGTGTCCGGGGTCAAGACGCCGGACTCACAGACTCAGGGACTAGTCCAGGTAACCTTCCGCCTTCATCAGCTCGGCGTTGAGCAGCGCCGCCCCGGCGGCCCCGCGGATCGTATTGTGGCTGAGCGCCGTGTACTTGAATTGCAGAACCGGACAGGGCCGCACGCGGCCGACGACCGTGGCCATGCCGTTCTCGGTCGCGACGTCGAACTTCACCTGCGGCCGGTCGCGTTCCTCGCGCACGACGATGGGGTGCTTCGGCGCCGAGGGCAGGTGCAACTCCTGCGGCCGCGCGCGCCACTTGCGCCACACGTCGATCAGATCTTCGACCTTCGCCGCCGACCGCAGCGAGACGGAGATGGACTCCGTGTGGCCGTCCTCGACCAGCACGCGATTGCAGTGCGCGCTGACGATGAAGTTTCCGGGCTCCACGCGCCCGTCGCCGAGCCGGCCGAGGAGCTTGCGCGTCTCGCGCTCGACCTTTTCCTCTTCGCCGCCGATGAAGGGGATGACGTTGCCGATGATGTCGAGCGTCGGCAGGCCCGGATAGCCTGCGCCCGAAACGGCCTGCATGCTGGTCATCATCACCTTTTCAAGACCGAACGTCCGCTCCAGCGGCGCAAGCGACATCACCAGGCCCACTGCCGTGCAATTGGGGTTGGTGACGATCATGCCTTTCCACTTGCGCGCGACGCGCTGCAGGCGCCCGAGCGCCAGGTGGTCGGGATTGACCTCGGGGATGAGCAGCGGCACATCTGCGTCCATGCGGTGATTGGAGGAATTCGAGACCACCACGTGGCCCGCCTGCGCGAATTCCTTCTCGACCTCTCCGGCCACTTTCGAGTCGAGCGAGGAGAAGACGAGTTGCGGAGCCTTGCCGGGCTTGCATTCGTGCACGGGCAGCTCTGCTGCGGCCTTCGGCATCGGGTCGCGCAGGCGCCAATTGCACGCTTCGCCGTACGTCTTTCCTGCCGAGCGCTCCGAGGCCGCCAGCCACTTCACTTCAAACCACGGATGATGCTCGAGCAGACTGATAAACCGCTGCCCGACCATGCCCGTGGCTCCCAGGATTCCTACTTCCAGTTTTTGCATGATTGCGAATTCGGCGTCCCACCCAGCGGGGCGCGTCTACTCCCTTCTGCCCCCAAGTGAATTGATAATTGATGATTGAAAATTGCCAATTGCAGCGGCAGGTTTTTTCAATTATCAATTTTCAATTCTCTCTTTCAGCCGCCGCACGAGCTGGCAGTACAACTCGACGGCGCGCACCAAGTCGGCCTTGCGGACGCGCTCGTGGTCCGTGTGCGCCGCGCTGATCGAGCCCGGGCCGAGCAAGAGCGGCCGTCCCCAGCGCGTGAGGATCGGCAGGTCGGTCGTAAAGGCGACCACGTCCGTCTCGAACCCGTCGAGCCTCTCCATTTTAAGCGCAGGAGTCTCGCGTACAAACTCATATTCGCAACGGCCTTCGAGCAGGCGCTGGATATTCTGTCGTAATGCGTCGGCGCCGTTGACGGTGCGGATCAGCACCTGCGCCCGCGCCTCGTCGGGAACGATGTTTGCCGCGCGCCCGCCGGAGATGACACCGATATTGAGGGTCGAGGGACCGAGTTCGGGATCCACGGGTAGCGGCATGCGGCGGAGATCATGGAGAGCGTCGAGGAGTTTCTCGACGGCGGACTCACCGAGGTGCGGGTAGGCAGAATGCGCCATGCGGCCTCGGGCGCGGAGATCAACGCGCAGGATGCCCTTGGAGCCGATCGCCAGTTTGTTCTCCGTCGGCTCGCCGTTGATGAGGTATTTCGAGCCGCACGGCGACCGGTTCGCTACCGAGGCGCCGTCGCTCAACGTCTCTTCGCCCACCAAGAACAGCAAGCCGAAGTCTCCGACGCCCTCGCTCACTAGGCGCTCGGCGGCGATAACCTGCGCAGCGAGGATTCCTTTCGCGTCGCAAGAGCCGCGGCCGTAAATATATTCGTCGTCCTCGCTCGCCGGCGTGAAGGGCGGGACCGTGTCGATGTGCGTGCTCAGCACGACCTCCGGCGTCCCGCGCACGGCGAGCACATTCGAGCGCTCCGGCCCAACCGGCTGAAGTTCCACGCGGAAATTGCGCTCCGCCAAATAGTCGCGCAGCATCGCGGCGCAGGCCTTCTCGTTGCCAGTGACGGACTCGATGTTGACCAGCGTGCGGGTGAGTTCGAAGAGTTCCATTGGACCCAGCTTGCCCCCGGGCAAGCCGACATACTCGGTGCGCCCTCGCGGCCTGGACATCAATCTAAAACGTTAGCTTACAAGGGAAAACAGCGTCAAGGCCAATCCAGCACGGGCGCGATGAATACGCCTGTGGCCGCTATCGCGACCCCGCCGGAAGGAGTGGCGAAGTCTTGTAGTCTACGAGTCTCTCAGTCCCTCAGTCTCCGGTCGGGACGGTCGGCCCATAGACCCGCGGACTCAAAGACCCTCAGACCCGAAGACTCCGAGACCCTCCGACTCAAAAGAGGAGGTACCCGCAGACGAGTCGCTCTAATCGACTGAAACTACAAGCCATCCGAGCGGCCTGCCCCTGGCACTTTAGTACTATTGAGATTGCTTACAAAAGTGGCAACTTAGAGCTAGCAGAAGGCATCCAGGCAAGCGGGCTGTGGTGTCGAAACGGCACGCCGGAGGGCGGCCCCCTCAGCAGGCATCTCGCAGCCCGTCTGGCGAAGGAGGGACTTATGAGCCGCACGATTGAACGTCGGTCTTGGGTCCTGATGAGCTTATCGCTCAGCGTGATGCTGGCAATAGCCGCGCACGCGCAGACACGAGATGGCTCGGGGCTGATAGGGGCAGGGGCGCCCGCGCCTCGTTCCGGGCCCACGTACGTTCAGCCCTACTATTTCGGCGGTGGGGGCTTCGGGCCTTTCGGTTTCTACGGCGGTTACTACTCGCCTTTCTTGGAAGTGCCGACGTTCTCCTCCACGTACCCCTATCTCCCCAAGTACTGGTGGGTCGAGCGGTATCCGTCCGCCGACCCGCGCCAAGCCGGTTACAACCCCAACTCCGGCTATCCGAAGGAAGAAGTCACCACGCTCTTGCTGGTCACTTATCCGGTGAAGTCGCGGGTCATCCTGGATGGTCTCTACGTCGGCACCTCGGATAATCTCGGTCCGATCCAGTTGCCGGTCGGCGTGCATATTCTGCGCGTGGAGGCGTTGGGCTTCGAGCCCTCAGAAACGGTGCTGAAGGTCGAGCAGCCGACGCTCCAGCAATTGGAGGTTCGCCTGAAGACCCCTCCCCGAGCGGACAGCTCCGGGCCGCGAAAGTAGTCTGGATTTCTCACCATCTGCTATCCACCGCGGCGAAGCTCTCGCCGCGGTTTTCTTTTCAACAGGCAATACGGCCGAGGGATGGCAAGCGAGCTGTGTCTGGTGCGGTCGAATCTGGCGG
>Ga0315280_10003165_pt1 | contig 25622 bp, 27 predicted proteins | sample YL17G06_40_MG_FD_203697 | JGI IMG/M metagenome (GOLD analysis project Ga0315280, IMG submission 203697) | Sediment microbial communities from Yellowstone Lake, YNP, Wyoming, USA - YL17G06_40 | ecosystem: Environmental > Aquatic > Freshwater > Lake > Sediment | place: USA: Wyoming | collected...
CAGCGGAGAGGGGGTGGTCCCTGGCGCAGCCAAGGGACCGGGGGTGAGGTCGTCGGGGCGTCACATCGCGACAATGGAATGACCCTCTAGGCGGGGCCGTCCGCCTTGCCGGCCCCTGCCGGTTGCGCTACAGTTTGCCGAGACGACGAAGGAGTCAACGGCCGGTGGCCGCACCTGAGCTGAACGCAGACGCCCTTGTGTTCCTCTTCGGCAGTCGCTTCGCCGATGAGTGGGTGGAGCGGAAGACGGACCCTGTCTTCGGCCGGGCCCCTCCGGACGCGCGGTTCCGGGTGGCCCCGGCCGACGGCGCGGTACTGTCCGAGAAGAGCCTTGCGGAGGCCGCCACCTACTGCTCGCTGGCTCAGCTCGTCATGCGTGGCTGCGTCGAGGCTATCGTCCACACCGAGCGTGGGTGGAACCTAGAGGTCTATGATCGCGTCTACGTGACGCGCCGGCGCCCCTTTCCCGAAGGCCCCGTGTTCCAGGCGCTCGCCAGCGCCTACGAGCGCAGGAAGAGGCCCTTTCTAACGCCCGTCCGGCGCAAGTACGCAGAGCGCGGCGTGCCCGTGGACGCCCTTGTAGCCGGCCTGAGGAGGTTCCGCCACCTCCGCGGCGATCCGTACCAGTTCGTGTGCGGTCTGATCCAGCACCACCTCGTGGAGCGAGGTTTCTACAAGCGCGAGCGAACACACGTGGCCGGGCCGTTCCTGGCCTCGGTTTGGCTGCCGGACCCGGAGCGCGCTCTGGAGTTTGAGTTCCTGGTGCTGCGGCTGGAGCGCGATGTGGAGGCATTCGAGACGGAGGACCCGATCCTGGCCGCCGCGCTGCGTGACAACGTGGCACGCACGATGCTCAAGATGCGCTCGGACGAAGACTACGCGGCAGAGCGCCTCAAAGCGGACGAGCCGGCGCCGGACGAGTTGGACGGTGCCGAACTGGTCGACGAGGAGCCGGAGGAACAGGGGCCCAGGTGACCTCCAAGGAGCGCGTCCTGCTCGCCGTCAGCCACCGCCAGCCGGATCGCGCGCCAGTGGACTACGCGGCCCACCCGGCACTCCACCGCGCTCTGCTGGAGCACCTCGGCCTACCTCCGGACGCCGACATGGCGCAGGTCCTGGAACTCGACCTTCGTGGAGTCGGCCCGTGCATCAAGTCCGAGGCGACCCCTGTCCGCTACGCCGACCCGACCGCTGAGGTGAGGCCCGACGGGGTCCTCCTGGACCTGTGGGGCGTCGGGTTCAAGCGCACCACGACGCCGACGGGTGAGTACATCGACCTTGCATACGCCCCTCTCGCCGGCATCGAGTCCGATGATGCGATCCTCGCGCACCCCATGATGAGTCCCGACGACTGGGACTACGCGAATGTCGGCCCCGACGCGCAGGCCCAGTCGAGCTTCGCCGTGTGGGCTCACTGTCGCGGCACGTTCGAGATAAGCTGGTTCATCCGTGGGCTCGACGGGTTCCTCACCGACCTTGCCATCGCGCCCGGTCGTGCCTGCGCTCTGATGGACCGGGTCCAGGAGCCGCTGCTCGAGCGTCTGCGCCGCATACTGGACGCGGGCGGAGGCGCCATCGACATGGTCGAGTACAACGATGACGTCGGGGGTCAGAAGGGGCTGGTGATGTCGCCGGACATGTGGCGCAAACACCTGAAGCCCCGGATCGGCCGCGTCTTCGACCTGATACGGGGCTACGGGAAGGTTGTCCGGTACCACTCGTGCGGCGGCGTGAGGGGCATCCTGCCCGATCTCATCGACCTCGGCCTCCAGGTGCTGAACCCCGTGCAGCCTCTTGCTACCGGGATGGAGCCGGTGGCGCTGAAGCGGGACTTCGGGCGCCACATCACGCTGCACGGTGGGATCGATATGCAGCACCTCTTGCCCCGCGAGTCCGCGTCGCGTGTCAGGGATGAGGTGCGGAGGCTGGCGGACAAGCTGGGCCGCGACGGAGGGTGGATCGCGTGCTCATCACACAGCCTCCAGCCGGACACGCCTCCGGCGAACGTGGTGACGATGTACGAGGTGCTGCTCGGCCGGGCACTCAAATGACAGGCGACGTAGGCTGGCCAGATAGCTTTATACGCAGGTCCTGGACTGCGTGAAGAGCTACTGGCGGCGTCCATGCGTAACGGATGTTGACAAGGATGCCTCCTGTGGACACAATCAGGGCGGCGGGCGGGACGCTGGCGGTGAGTGCCGGCGGCGATGCGTAGCACGTCACGAACGGAGTGGCCCCGATGAAGCGCAGGAAGTGGACCCAGGCTCGCATTCCCACCCCCGAAGGGGAGGAGCCCGGGGAGTACCTGACCTTGGCCGACCTTCCCCTCGTCGAGCGTCAGCGGATGGAGGCCACGCGGATCGACCTCGGTACCAAGATCCGAAAGCTCCGAGCACGCAGGATGCTGACGATGGAGGCGGTCGCCCGGGGCGCCGGATGCTCGCGCGCGTTCCTCTCGCGCGTTGAGCGCAATGAGTCGATGCCCTCGGTGGCGACCCTGGTGGACATAGCGCACGCGCTCGGCGTGCCGGTAGGGTTCTTCTTCGAAGAGAGCGAGGCCGAGCGCGCTGTGGTGACGCGCGCCTCGGAGCGCCAGACCGAGGAAGGGGAGGGCATCAGGACCGAGGCGCTAACGCGCGACGTGATGACTCGCAAGATGGCGATGCAGAAGGTCACCATCGACGCCGGCGCGTCTTGTTCACCCCAGAGGCACAAGTTCCACGATGAGGCAGTGGGGCTGGTGGCAACGGGCACGGTCGAGATAGACTGCGACCATCGCACATTCACTCTGGAGGCCGGCGATACGTTCTACCTCGACTCACCGGCGCCGTACGTCCTCAGAAACACCGGGGAGCAGACCGCGGAAGTCGTGGTCGTGAACTGCAAGAGGACGTACTAGGGGCCCTGTGGTGAGCGCCGGCTTCCCGTCAGCAGTGAACTTGGGGGCGAGCGGCGGTCGCGCCGGAGACGGGCCCGCGGGGAGCGGGTGACCGTCCCTCGCAGGCTCATCCGTTACGTCGCGCGGTGCGGCTGGCGGCCGAGCCTGCATCGTCGGGGGCGTTGCAGGCGCAGACGGCGCCCAAGCCTAGTAGACTGGCGTGGCTGTTTGTATACTAGGTAGGATACAGCATGACTACGTACGTGCCAGTCTGTCGGATTGAGGTGCGCGACAATGTCAGTCGCCCGAGACTCGCTGATCGCATTGAACCTGCGGGTGCCGAGACGCATGCTGGACCGAGTCGACGCCCTGCGCGACCTCGTCGTCGACGCCCCTGAACTCGCCGTTCTGCCGAACGTGACCCGCTCAGACGTCCTTCGGCTGTGTGTGCTAAAGGGCCTGGACGTGCTGGAGTGCCAATACGAGGACATAGTCGACGCCGAGCTCGCCGAGGAGGCCGACCGCCGCCTACTTGAGGCCGAGGGAGAGGAGCTCGTGCCCCTTGAGGATGTGCTTCGGAGGCACGGACTGTGAAGCTCCGGGTCAGGCTTCTTCCGGCCGCGGAGAAGGACTTCGAGCACCTGCTCCCGGCTGACCAAGAGCGCATAGCACCGATGCTGCGGGCACTTGGTGACGACCCGCGCCCACTCGGCACGAAGCCACTGAAGGGCAAGCTGCGGGGCAAGTACCGGCTGCGCGTCGGGTTATGGCGGATCGTATACCAGGTGGACGACAACAGGGCCGAGGTCCGGATCGTCGAGGTGGCTCATCGCAGCAAGGTGTACGAGCGCGCCCAGCGCAAGCAGACGTAGCCCCTGTCCTACGGGCGAATCGCCGATTCCGCTCCCCCTTACCTCCACCCGCGGACCGGCCAGCAGCCGCCCGCAAGCGGATCGCGCCCCCAGTCCGAGAGATACGCCGCGGCCACGCACAGCGCCAGCGTGACCCACTTCACCAGCAGAGCCAGCGGCAGGAAGCACGGGAAGACGCCCACCAGGCCGAGCATCGCCCACACCCCGAAGCCGAGCATCGTGGCTCCAGCCGGGCCGAAACGGCCGCGCGACAGGCGGCTGCCGATCATCCTCAAGAGGGCCGTCCACCCCAGCGCACCTGCGGCCAGTGAGACAAGGTAGAGCGGGACCAGGATGAGCCATCCGATGCACAGACTGAGCTTGAGCGCGATCCCGAGTCCCACCAGGCTGATAGCCCAGCTTACCACACGGCCGCGGCGAGCGCGCCACACTTCGGTAACCACGTCCACCCGGTCGCCGGCCAGGTCTCCGACTGCGTAGGCGAGAGCGCCTCCGAAGATGGTCCCGAACAGCCAGAGAACCAGGCCCAGGATACCGAACTGGGCCAGTCCGGCTCCGGCGCCGGTGACCGACTGGCTCTGTTGGAGCCGCCCGCCGACTACGGCGCCGGCCTGGACCTCGCGGCGGCCCCAGTAGACGTTGAAGCGTCCCTCGACGGCGCCGCCTGAGCAGACCGTGCCGTTGCCGCCGGTGACGGTGAGGTCCCCCGCGACCCGCCCCTTGCCCTCGACGCGCGCATCGGCCCCCTGCACGGACACGCCACCGTCGACGGTGCCGCCCGAGTTCACCGTTACGGGGCCCGAAGCCGAACGGATGCCGCCCTGCACAACTCCGCCGTCCTCCACGATCACCGGGCTGCCGGTTGCCTGGACGCCGCCCGTGACCCGGCCATGAACCATCAGCTTGCCGGCACCCACCTTCACAGTGCCGACGACCTGTCCGGGCCCGATGACCACCGTCTCGCCGACGCGGTCGATCGACTCGCCGACGCCCGGCGATCCCCGCTCCGCCGAGGCTGCCGACTCCGAGTCGGCCGCGACCGGAACGGACACGGCGTATGCGAGCGCCGCCGCCAGCAACAGGTACCTGACCATCGGCACCAGCCCTCTCATACGGGTGTCGCCCGCCTAACGCCGACTAGCGTTCGCAGCGCGACCAGGGCCATGAAACACGCAGCCGCGAGCCCGCACGCGACGCACGCGATGGGGGTCGCACCGGAGTACACCACGGACTGCGCTCCGGAGAGCAGCGCGTTGGCGAGTTCGCCGACGGCGTACCCGGCCGTGGATACCACGCGTTCCGGGCCGAACCACAACCATGCAGCCGCAGCCGACGCGCCCACAAGCGCCGCTGAGGACCCGGCTCCACCCGCCAGCAGGACGGCCACCGTCGCGGCCCAGGACGGCCGCGCACGTCGTGGGGAGACCTTACGCATGACCGTCCCGGTGAAGCGCGCGCCGGGGTCGTCGTACGGCAGCCGCGCCAGCTTCGCGGTGGCCGCCACCATATGCCACAGGTAGGCCCCGCAGGCCACGCATGACTCGACGTGTCGGCGAGCCGCCTCCGGCAGCAGCTCTCCGTCGGCGGCCGAGTCAAGAATGGTGAGCCACTCCTCGCATGGCTTCCTCACGACTCACGCTCCTCGTCCGGATCCTCGAGCAAGGCCGCGAGCTTCCTCCGGCCCTGGAATGCGAGGGTCTTCGCTGTACCGACGGGGATTCCCATCGCCGCCGCGACCTCCGCATAGCTCATGTCCTCGAGGTGCCTCAGCATGACCGCCATCCTCTCCCGCTCGGGCAGTTGGGCGATCGCGTCGCGCACCCTCACGGCAAGGCCTGACATCACGACGGCCGCCTCCGGGCCGGGCTCCGGCGCGGCCGGCACGCGGTCCTCGGTCGGCGGGTCACCCCTCCACCGCCGCCGCCTCAATGCGTCCAAGCACAGACGCGACGCGATCGTCAGGACCCAGGTGGCGAAGCTCTTCGCCGGGTCGTATCGCGGCAGCGCGTCCCATGCCCGCAGGAATGCCTCCGATGCCACGTCCTCCGCGGCGGCTCGGTCGCCCAGCATGCGAAGGGCGAGGGAGAAGACGCGCCCGCGGTGCTCGTCGACGATTACGCCGTACGCCGCCGCGTCGCCCGCGAGGGCACGGCGCACCAGGACGGCATCCTCGCCACCGGGCATCCCTCATCCCTTCCCGCACTCTGTCTTGATACGCTCCGCGCGCGGGGCGGGTTTGGCTTCGCCCGCAATCGAAGGGGCCTGCTGGGGGCGACCGGCCGGTCGCCCTCCCGGACGCAGGCTGGGGCGCCCTATCCGGCACTGTGCACAGGGGTACCGGCGTCCCTGCCGGAGGCAGCGCTTCAGCCGCGAAGCGGCGGCACATCCTGGGCTATCACGTGGCGTCGCTTCGCGGCTCGGAGAACCCATGAGGTCCATGCTACCTCGGCGTCCGCCATCGTGCCCGTGACACCGGCGCCCCTGCCGGTGAGGGGAACGGGTCGGATACTCGACCTCGCGCAGCTCGGCTCGCATTCGGCCCCTCCTTACGAGCAAGGCGGATTCCGCGGGCCTCATCGCGAAAGAGAGCCCACTCACCGACCGGAGGGCGGGCACGCGATGGCCAGCAGGAGCGCGACAGACGAGATCGCTATCCTTGTTCGCGCAAGGTACCCCATCATCTACGTCGTGTCGTGGGAGGAGGGGCGGGTCGAGCAGGCGCTGGTCGAGATCGCGGAGGCGCGCCGCAAGCGACTCTTTGTCTGGACCACTACGTCGGGCCTCTGCGTGTACGGATCCAAGGCGGGCGACGCGGACAGCAAGCAGCCCGTGGCCGCGCTCGACCGCATCATGCAGTCGCCCGAGCAAGCCATCTTCGTGCTCAAGGACTTCCACCCGTACCTCACCGACAATCAGATCGTGCGCCGCATGAGAGACCTGACCTACGCTCTGAAGCAGACCCTCAAGACGCTCATCATCGTGAGCCCCGTCCTGGAGTTCCCTCCGGAGCTGGAGAAGGAGGTCACGGTCGTAGACTTCGAGCTACCATCCCCCGCGGACCTTGCCGCATTGCTCGACCGAATCTGCAGGTCGCTCGAGGACAAGGCGGCCGTGGACGTTCACCTCGAACCCGAGGAGCGCGACCGGGTCATAAGGGCCGCGCAGGGCTTGACGCTGATGGAGGCCGAGAACGTGTTCGGCCGGTCTCTCGTCGAGGCGAAGTGCCTGAACGTCGACATCATCATAGCCGAGAAGCAGCAGATCATCCGCAAGTCGCAGGTGCTGGACTACTACCACTCAGCGCAGGAGGTGGAGGCCGTCGGCGGCCTCGATGTGCTCAAAGAGTGGCTCGCCAAGCGCACCAACGCGTTCAGCGACCGCGCCCGCCAGTTCGGCCTGCCGGAGCCGAAGGGCCTGCTGCTGCTCGGCGTCCAGGGCTGCGGGAAGTCGCTCACCGCGAAGGCGGTGTCGAACCTGTGGAAGCTCCCGCTCCTGAAGCTGGACGTAGGGCGCATCTTCGCCGGCCTGGTCGGGAAATCGGAAGACAACATGCGGCGGGCGTTGCGCGTGGCGGAGTCAATCGCACCGTGCGTGCTGTGGATCGACGAGATCGAGAAGGGCCTGTCGGGCACCGAGTCCTCGGGCGCGAGCGACGCGGGGACTACGGCGCGCGTGTTCGCGACGTTCCTCACGTGGCTCCAGGAGAAGACCGCGCCGGTATTCGTCATCGCCACCGCGAACGACATCTCGCTGTTGCCACCGGAGCTGCTCCGTAAGGGGCGGTTCGACGACATCTTCTTCGTCGATCTGCCCAATGCTGAGGAGCGTCTGGACATCTTCCGGATCCACGTACTGAAGCGAGGTCGATCGCCCGAGGCGTTCGACCTGGACGCCCTAGCGCACGAGTCAAATGGGTTGTCGGGTGCGGAGATCGAGCAAGCCGTGGTGTCCGGCCTGTACGACGCGTTCAGCCGCGGCGAAGAGCTCACGACCGAGGACGTGGCCAGGGCCATCAAGCAGAGCGTTCCGCTCTCCGCGACCATGTCCCACCGGATCGCTGAGCAGCGGGCGTGGTCCCGGGTCAGAGCCCGGCCCGCGTCGAGCGGAGAGCCGGTGGAGCTGCCCGATCTGCCGGACGAGCTGGCGGCCTTGCTTCAGGCGGCGGCGATGCTGGACAGCGTTCCCCTGCGCGCGGCCGAGCCGGAGGAGAAGAAGGCTGCGGAGTCCGGGGGCGAGGAGGCGTGACGGACCGGCTCACAGACCGCGAGCGGTACGAGTTCCTGGAGATAGAGGACAAGCCGCGAGAGGACCTGTGCCCGCCCGCCTTCATGGACGAGACAGACATCGACCGCCTTCGGGACCAACGGACCATGCTTCCGGCCTTGACCGGGTCGGTACTGCGCGTTGTCGAGGTGATCGGGCGACCGGGCACAGACGTCGGCGAGTTCTCGGAACCTCGCGGCATGTGCCTGGATCAGTGGGGCAACCTGTACGTGGTCGACGCCGGCACCAACCGCGTGCAGAAGATCTCGCCCGAGGGGGACGTGTGGGTGTACTCGGGCGCCATCGGCGACCGGCGCGCATCACTCAAGGAGCCGATCGACATCGCGGTGGACTCGCTTGAGATGATGTACGTCCTCGACAGAGAACGCTGCCGAGTCCAGAAGATCGGACAGGACGCCGAGTACCAGCGGACCTTCGCGATGCCGGGGCAGGGCCGGGGACAGCTCTGGTACCCCTCGGGGATCGCCATCGACAGCCGCCACACCTTGTACGTGGCCGACACCTGGAACAGGCGGGTCAGCGTCTTCGGGCCGAACGGGCGGTTCAAGGACCTCTGGCGTGGACAGGCCGTCGGCGGGCTCGATCTCCCCGCCGGTGTCGGGGTCACGCGCGATGACGAGGTGGTCGTCTGTGACACCAACAACAACCGCTTGGTCGTCCTGAACCGGGAGGCTATGTGCCTCGACATCGTCGAGGGCTGGACCGGCGGGCACCGGCTGTTCACCGCGCCGGTCGACGTCGCGGAGGATCCGTTCGGCAGCCTGTGGGTGGTTGAGGCCAATGGACACCGACTCGTGAAGATGAGCCGCGACGGGACATGCCTCAACGCGTTCGGGCCGGAGCTAGGCGGCAGCCTGGGGTCACTCGGCTGCGCCAGCGCGATCTGCATCCGTCCCGACGCGGACATGTACGTCTGCGACTCTACCGGAGGTCGCGTGCTGCGCATAGGGTACCGAGACTAGGGCGCTACCTTGGGCGTCCCGTGCCCGGAGTGAGTTCGACCACCACCACACCGTATGGCGGTAACTGTACCGCGTCTAGCACCACGCGCTCCGCCGGCGTGCCGCCCGAAGTCGCCGGGGGAACCACCGCACGGGTCGGCGAGAGATCCTCCTGAGTGATGCCGTCGCCCGTGGCGGACACCGCGTATAGCGTGGCGCCGCAGTTGCGAGGCAGAGCGTCGGCCTCCAAGTGCACCGTCGCCGGCTGGTCCGACCTGTTGACAAGCAGCACCACCCGCTTGTCCCCGATGAGACCCGCGACTGCGCGTAGGAGCTTCGGGTCGTTACTGACCGCCTTCGCGACAAGCGAAGTGCTCCCGCGCGGGAGATGCTCCTGCAGGAGCCGCGCCGTCCAGTAGACGGGCCCGGCCGTTCCGTTCGGGGCGATCATGCCCCAGCTCGAGCCCGACGTCCGCGATAGCAGCACTACGTCGACTACCGCGCTTGCGGTGATGAAGTACGAGGCGAGCCACGCGGACGCGAAGCTGGTGCCGGCTCGAGGATCGGGGCACCGGCCGTCCGCCGTGCGGGCGCGGTTTATGTTGCACTCCGTCACGAAGAGAAGCGCATCGGGCGCGCCTGCCTTGAGCACCTCCAGGACCTTCGTAGCCCCCATCGCCTCGGACACTCCGTACATGAACCCGGAGTCGGCCGCGTCGATGAGCTGCTGGTCGGAGGCAGAGACCATCGGCGCTCCGAAGACGTGCCACGACAGAAACGACAGGAGTCCCGAGGTGCCGCGGACCACGCGCTCCATCGGCGCCCACTGGGCGGCGAAGAAGGACATGCCGCCGACGCGAATGTCGGGGTCCACAGCTCGCATCGCCTTGGACGCGGAATTGAACAGCTGGCACGCGGTCTTGTAGTCGCCATCCACGAGAAAGACGGGGTCGTGGATGAGCTCCCAGTAGCGGATCCCGCTGCCCGAGGGCTTGCCGTCGGGCCCAAGGTTGTAGCGCTTCACTAGCGCGACGCAGAAGTCGGCGTACCTCTTGGGCTCCACCGTCCCGTCGACCGGCGCGTCCACGCAGATCAGGACCCCTCGCTCACGAGCGACCTGCTTGCAGCCCGCGACGAAGGGGTCGAGCCTGGCTGCGAGTGCCTCATCGCCGGCTGGATCGACAGGGATCGACACTAGCACGCGGATGATCGGTTGAAGGGCCCTGACGAGGGACGCAACCTTGGGATCGGCAAGGAGTGCGTCGTCCTCACCAAGTACGGCGTTCACGCCCCAGTGGGCCATGAAGTACAGCCCCTCGGTGGCTCCGAACGTGGCCTTCACCGAGATCGAGCGCGAGGGGGTCACCGGCCCCTCGGTGCCCGGGCCGGTGCCCGGATGCTCGGGACCTTCGGTTGTTGTGGTGGTCTCGCCTGGTCCTTCCGCGGTGGACTCCTCAATGTCGGCCTTCACGAGAGCCACCTGGTCGATCCGCAGTACACAACCTTGCCATGTGCCGCGCTTCTCGATGGCGAGTGTATGGACGCTCGCGAGGTCATCTGCGGCGCAGGTACCGTCCCCGGCCTTGAACCGCCGCAGAGGAATCGTCACCTGGGTCCAGCCCTCGCTCGGCAGCTCGATCGACGTGACGTACGACTTGTCTTGGACCGTGATGAGGGCGAGGTCGACCGAGCCCTGAGCGACGTAGGAACTGACCCACACCGAGAGAGAGTTGCGGCCCTCGCCCGACCACTCCGCGCCGTTGACAGGTGTGCTGACTCGCGCCCAGGCGTCCTGGCCGTCGCTGAACATCACGTGCAGGGAGCACTCTCCGGGCACGTCCGGCGGAACCACGCGTGACTGGAACACGCGTACCAGAGGCCAGGCATCGGGGTTCGCCTCGCGAGCGGAGTCCGAAGTGACAAACGCGTCGGTCTGCTGCTCGGACTCGAAGTCGAACAGCAGCAGCGGCTGGACCGCACCGGTGTCCTGAGCCCGGCACGGCACAGCAACCGCGCTGACAGCCAGCGCTGCAAGAGCCACAGCCCTCATGCATAGGCGCACAGAGCCTCACCCTCCGCTAGTTCCGTTCCGCGGGTGTGCGCCGGCCCCTCCTGCGAGATGTCGGCGAGACCAGGGGCGGCCCCGCCGTCCGAGCGTCCGCCACAGACATGCGAGTCCACGAGAGATACGCGACCACGGCACTGGTCCGCGTCAGGGATCGCGTGGTTTCTGGGGGGCGGGTGCGAGGCCGCGCCACGGCGGACCCTGGGTGACCGCCCCTGCGATGAAGGCCAGCACGCCGAGGACGCCCAGCACTATGGCGCGAGTGCGCACCGCCGCCACGGCCTCGGGGGTGATGTCGAGCTTACGCTCCGATACGGGGTTGCCGTAGGTGTCGTAGTCGATGACGGCGACCTGCGCCTCGCCGCGGGCAAGAGCCGCTCCTTCCTGAACGGACTGGAACAGGGAGTCGCCGGCCGCGAGGAGCAGCAGGCCGCCCACAGCGTAGGCAAGGCAGCCTCCCAGCCGGGCGAGGCGGGCCCGAGTGTCTCCTGTCGTCCGAGCTGTCATCGCTGTGCGTCCCTCGCTCCCGAACGCCGCGACGGCAGGCTACGAGCCCCGCGGCGGGGAACGGCAGTCATCGAAAGGATGGATTCCGTGCCGCGAAGTCTACTACACGTGCCAGCCGCTGTCCTCCTAGTCTTATGCAGCGGCCCGACGCTCGCGGCCGACCCCGTGACGCTGACGTTCAGGCCCGAGCCCGGCAAGGGCTCGTCCTACTCCCTCGACCTCACTGCGCGACTGGACTACCCCCTCGGCAGGGACGTGCCGGTCACCGCCGGCCTGAGCATCTGCGTGGTCCCGCGCACGAGCAGCGCGGACGGGATGTACGACACCATGTTCTGCGTCCAGGATGGCTTCTTCCAACTGATGGGGCGGAAGTGGGACTTCTCCGAGGAGTCGCTCGCCTGGCACTGGGGGCTGAACGCGCGGCGCCAGGTGCACACGGGTGAGGTCCGTGACACCGGACTCCTGTCGCTCCTTGAGCTGGCCTTCCGCTTCGTCTACTCCATGGACCTGCCCCCGCGTCCGGTGAGTCCCGGTGAGTCGTGGGAGAGCCAGGTGGTGGGCGAGAGTGGCGAGGGCGGCACGGTTACCATGCTGGCCGACCACACCGTGACCGAGGCCAAGCCCAACCCGGCAGGCGAGCCCACGGTGACAGTGACCTCGAAGGTCCAGGTGCCGGTGGATGCCACGTTCGTGGGCGTCACGTTCGTGGGGGCGCTCAATGCCGAGGCCGTGTCGACCACGCTGGTTCGCACCGGCGAGATAGACACGATGAGGGTCACGGGCACCGCAAAGCTGACCCAGAGGGGCGGGGCGCTCACCCTCCTTTTCCGCGACATCGTGGTGAACATGCGCCGAACGGGCGAGGTCGCCAACGTTGAGATGCAGGAGTGGAACGACCTGCTCGAGACTCGGCGCGGCATGTCGGGCAGCTCGTGGGTGGACGCGATCCTCAACTCCAGTGTCAGCAAGTTCATGCACGACGACTGGCACGTGTTGTACCCCAGGTTCCGCAACACGGCCGCTGACGGCACCATGCTCGGAGCCGGCGTGATCGGGCGCTACCGGGACAAGTTCCTCTACGCCGGGGACGTGCTGTACGGCGTTGCGTCGGGCCGGCCTCTGGGGGCCTTGTCGTTCACGCGCGGGTTCCCGGTTCAGCCCAAGAACCAGCAGTTCATCCGGCTCAGCAACATCGACGGTGGGAGGACGGCGGCGCTCGGCGCCTCGCACTACTCCGGCCGGCGCTTGGGATCGCAGGGCATCCCCCGGATGAGGTACACAGCAGCCGCGACCTTCTCGCAACTGGTGCCCCGCGGGCCTGTGCTCGCGGACACGGGCCTCACCAACTACCTGACGGTCGGGATCACACGCTTCCGGACGGGCGAGTCCATCGTGGGCTATCATCGGCTCGACTGGGAGCTCTACGGGTCGCTGAGCGTGGGCGCCAGGGCCTTCGGGAGCGACTACGACTACGCTTACACCAGCGTGGACGCCTACGGGTTCTACCACTTCCACAACCATCACACACTAGCCGGGCGGCTCTCGGTAAGCTGGGCGGACGGCAACGTTCCGGATCAGTTCCAAACGTCGCTCGTCGACAGGTCCGCTTTGCGCGGGTTCTCGCTGGGGGACGCGCCGCTCGTGGAGAAGTCCATCGTCGGGTCACTCGAGTACCGCATGAGGATCCGCACGCCCGGCTTCGCCCAGCGGCTCGGAGTGCGGGACTGGTGGTTCGCGGCGTTCGTGGACACGGGGATCGGCGGCAACACGGCGGGCGGCCTGCTTCGCTCGAAGGTCTTCACCGATGTCGGCATCACGGGCCGGGCCAGGGTGAAGTACCTCGGCATTCCCCTGTATGTCTGGGCATCGGTGTCATGGCCCGTTGCCGGGAAAGTGTCCGCCCAGCCGCGGATGACGATGGGCCTGGATTGGTCGTTCTGACAGGCCGTCGCCCACTCGTAGGGGCGACGCGCGCGTCGCCCGCCTCACCCGGTGGCCAAACGACGGCATGTGGTAGGGCGCGACCGGCAGGTCGCCCGCAACAAGCTTGCAGGTGGGGGCTCCAATACGGTGAACCTGTTAGGTGTGTTCCCGGCCGGTGGGAGGAGGTGGTCAAGCTCAGGGTGCCCGCGCCGGTCTTCTCGTCTCTGGATTGGAGCGTGGTTGGGTTGAGAGCACTTGGTGTACCCCCCCCAGAACGTGCGTTTGCCTTTCGCTCCTAACACTTGGTAGCCTGCTCGTGCCACTGCCTGCGGGCGCGGACGAGGTCGTTGAGGCCGGGCTCTACGACGCCAACATGGTGTGGCATCCTGCCAGGTCGTTGGCCAGTGACCTAAGCGGGCCCGTCCAGTTTCGTGTGTGCCTCGCCAAGTCAGGAACGCCTGCGCCAGCCGCCGTCTTCGCCGTACACTGCCCCGAGCCCAGCCCCCAGTGGCACATCGACCTCGGCACCTTCGTGGATTCCATGAACCCGTACGAGTGGGTGTACTACAGCCCGGTGTACAGCACGCCCGCGCACACGAACGGCGACTGGGAGGTCTGGTGCCAGATACCCGGCCCGGAGCCGCCGGTTGGCGGGGGCGGCGACGCTGTTGTACCGCCGCCAGACCAGGAGGATGCCGCCGGGGCGAGCGCAGCGACCGTTGAGTCCTGGGAGGAGCCCGGCTACGGCTGGCCGCCCGGCTTCCCTGCCCCAGACGAGAACCACAACGACAAGTACGCCGGGCCCGGAGGAGTGACGGCGAAGAACCTGAGTATCTCGGAGCTCAGCGTCACGGAGGATGCTCGGATTGCCTGCTCGGGGCCCTTTGTCGGGGTCTCGGGCGTCGCGGGCGACGCCTGTGATGTGCCCTATGAGGCCGGGCTAGACGACGGCGACGAGCTGCCTGAGAGCGCTAGACTCAACTTCATCGCCTGGTTAAGCACGCTCTGTCCGGAGGGCTCGTACTACAGCTTGGGGGAGTGGGTCTACGACATCGTGCCGGCCCCTTGTACGGTGTACGCTGGCTGGCCCGACGTGCTCCCGGGCGTGTATAGGCTTGGCGCCAACGCTGATGAGCCGGCGACCGGGGACACTGACGATTCGCTCTCCAGCCGACTCAGCCTGAGCAGCCCGGAGCTGACATGGCAGCTCACCGGCATTAGGGAAGGCATCCTCACCGCGGCGTTCGCCGTCACCGGTCCCGATTCGCCCGGACAACCCTTGTGGGTCGAGAAGGTGGATGGGCCCCCTATGCTGCACGATCTGAGTCAGCAGCCAGGGGCCGTCCTCGGCGCCAACACTGTGCCCCTGCCCGTTCCGGCCGTCGTACCGCTCATTGTGGCCGGACGACACGTCGTTGGCTTCACGTATGAGGATGAAGGAGGCCCCGTCTACCACAACCACGAGCCCAAGTGGGCGCCCCCGATGGCGTTCAGCATCGACGTGCCGGGGTCTGTGTATTTCACAAGTACTGGTTGGCACGTTAGCGAAGACGAGATCGCCTGGTTTGCGGCCGATGCGGCGGTAGTATGGCTAGCACTGGGCGAGGTCATTGGGCAGGACCTGCCACACGGCGGGTACCCGCCCGGTCAGCCATGCCGGTCGTTCTACGGGACGTTCCCGCCCGGCCCCTATGGGCCTAGGGGAGGGGTGGTCTCTGCGCCGTCCATCGAGTGCGTGATCGACGCCTGCAAGGTGAATACCGTGGTCCACATCTGCGGGCACGGGAACTTCTTTGGGATCGAGTTGTCGCCGACCACGATGCTGGACGGGGCGGACCTGGATACGGGATTGCACCCCGAGCTCGCAGGTACCATGACCGGCGTTAAGCTAGCCGACTTGTGCGCGTGTAACTCCCTTGGGACGCCGGCCGGAGGCGGCATCGACGACAAGTTTCGCGCGTGTGGCGTCCAGGCTACAACGGGCTACTACGCATCTCCCGTCTTCACTGTTGTCGACTTCCTGGATCTGCGCCTGTGGTACCATCTCACAAAGGAAGGTGCGACTGTGGCGGAGGCCGTAGCGCGCGCCAAGTCGGACTGGAGCTACGCTTACCCGACCGAGGATCCTGATGCGTGGTCTGTGACGTCGTTCGGCGCCGAAGGCGAAACAGGCGTGTCGATAGTCGCTCCCTTCTAGGGCGAGGAGGAGAAGAGATGATCGCACAGTGTGCGTGCCTGGCGACGGTCCTCGCCGGCGGCGGAGCGACTGCCCCGCTTTCCGTGGACGAGGCACGTGTCGTCGCAGAGTCGGCCATCGGCCGGCCCATCCCGTCCGCCCCCCATCGAGTGACAGAGCTTGGGGCAACGTCCTATGTCACGTTCGAGGTGAAGGACGATGATGGGCGCTGGAGGGGTTACGACGTGGACCTAGCGACGGGCATGTTCAGGGGGTGGATCGATGAGACCGGCTCACGCGAGCCCACCGCAGAGGCACGGGTCGCCCCAATCACGCCTGTTCAGGCTCTCGACAAGGCCGAGCGCTTGGTGGCGCGTTACCTAGGGCCCAAGATCGCGTCTGGTATGTCGTTCACGGTCACGCGCTGGCCCACGCACGAGGCCGGAGACGAGGTCTGCATCACCGCCGAGGGTCGCCGGCCCGGCGATCCGCCCAGGTATGGCCTTTCACCCGTGTGTCACCTATCGCTGAGCCGGTCGACCGGGCTGGTGATGGCTTACTCGCAGCAGGTGCCCGACCCGGAAGAGCCGATCCCGCCGCAGGTTACCCCTGAGCGCGCGATCGAGCTTGCCCTTGCTGAGGCAGACAAGCGCCACTATCGCGCAAGCGACGTGCACACCAGGGGTGCGGCCGAGCTTCGCCAGCACAAGGGCGGCTTGTGGTGGACCATTCAGTTCGACTATGACACACCTGCCGGAGACGGCTTGGAGCACCTCGCATACATAGCCGAGGTAGACGCGCTGACCGGCACGGTGACCACGCTTGACCCCGCCGTCGGCATTGCCCCCGAGCAGGCTGGCGGAGCCGCACACGACATGGCCGGGGTCCCGGCACACGCACGGGCGGAGAGCAGAGACGGGGACAAGCGTACCCTCAGGGCTGCGATCGGCGCGGGGACGGTCCTCCTGGTCGCGGCTCTCGGACTTGCCGCAGTGCTCGTGCACCGTAGGGCTCGCAAAGGCGACCGCGTCGCCTGAGCGGCCGTCGCGCGGGTGAACCTGGAGCAGGCGGGGCCTCCCCGGCCCCGCCTGCCGCGCCGTCCATCGGCCCCAATGGACCCGTCGTGTGGCCTCCCTCAACCGGCCCCCTCACCCGCGCTGCGCAGCACGTCTCCCGGGGGGAGAGGTGCCGCAACAACACGTGCAGGTCCGCCGCCTCCCGCGCCGCATTCTCATAACCTGCGGGACGGCGAAGGGATGAGCGGAACATGCTTGGCAAGCTGGCCATCGCGAAAAGGTACCGCGCGCGCAGGATAAGCTCCTGGGACACAACCGGCGGCAACGCCGACGCCTGGCGCATTGAGCCGGGAGAAACGAAGACTCTCGCCGAGATAGATGGACCGGGCGAGATCTCGCACATCTGGTTCACCATCTACTCCCCCGATTCGCTCCACCTCCGCAAGCTGCTCCTCCGCATGTACTGGGACGGAGAGGCGAACCCATCGGTCGACACGCCGGTGGGCGACTTCTTCGGCCTAGGGCACGCGCGCACGTACAGCTACCAGTGCGCGCTCTTCAACACGAGCACGGCGAGCAAGGGAGCGGTCGGCGGCGGGTGCGCCATGAACTGCTGGATTCCGATGCCCTTCCACAAGCACGCGCGCATCGAGATCGTCAACGAGCAGACAGAGCCTGTCCACAGCTTCTACTTCTACGTCGACCACAGGCTCCACGAGCAGCTAGCTCCGGACGCACTTCAGTTCCATGCGAAGTGGCGGCGCGACAATCCCTGCCGCGGCTGGCAAGGCAGGGGCAGCGTCTGGGCCTCGCCGGAGTGGCAAGAGCGCGAGGCCGGCCCGGAGGGCAAGAACCTGTCCGATGCGGGCAACTACCTGATCCTGGAGGCCGAGGGCAGGGGACACTACATCGGCGTCAACTTCAGCATCGACCACCTGTACAAGGGCTGGTACGGCGAGGGCGATGACATGATCTTCATCGACGGCGAGCCCTGGCCGCCGTCACTCCACGGGACCGGCACGGAGGACTACCTGGCACACGCGTGGGGGATGCAGGACAACGCCCACCTGTACAACGGCCAGTCATGGGCCGAATGCGAGGACTTCAACCACTGGGGGAAGGTCTGCGTGTACCGCTACCACGTCGCCGACCCCGTCCCGTTCACGAAGAGCATCCGGGTGTCGATCGAGCACGGACACGCGAACGACCGAAGCGATGACTACAGCTCGGTGGCCTACTGGTATCAGACAGAGCCGCATCGCGACTTCGCGCCGATGACGCCCGTCAATGCCAGGATCCCGAATATCTAGTGGGTCGGGGCCGGGCGGCGCCGTCCGCCGCTCGGCCTTCGGCCGTCACCTCAGCGCATAAACGCCGCCTTGGACCAGGATTTGCGGCCATTGGGGTCAAGCGCCTCTGCCAGCGTGACGTGCGAGAACTCGTGGTTCACGAGGTCCTGTATGTCCAGCAGCAGGTGGCCTAGAAGGCAGTCCTGGTGCAGCGCGCACTCGGCGCGGCCCAGCAGGCAGTGGGTGATGGGCAGAGGGCCCTCGACGGCGGTGTAGACATCCTCGAGGGTAATGGAATCCGGGTTGCGCCCGAGGACGAAACCGCCACCCGGACCACGCTTGGAGTGAACCAGGCCCCTACGTCCGAGGCGCTGCAGTACCTTGCTGAGGTGAGCTTCCGATACCTGGAGGTCCGTGGCCATACGACATGCGGAGAGCGGCTCGCCATCCGGCGCCCCCGCGAGGCGCGCCATTGCGTGAAGCCCGATCGACGCGGCGTCGGAGATCCTGAGCATAGACTCCATCTAGCACCTCCGTGGCGGTACACCACAAAAGACCGCACGACACCACGCGCCTCAACGGGCCGCTGCGTCGTGTGGCTCATACCCACACTGCCGGACCTCCGTTCAGTGACCGCCATGCACACTACCACTCGCCGACACGACGCACCGAGGCGGTGCGGTCGACAGCGGCCTTCGCATCGGGGCGGCGCCACTGTACAATAGCTTAACTGTAGATCAGACATTGCGGTGACGCAATAGTTGCGAGTCAGCGAATGTTAGGCTATCCTAACATATTGGCGCGTGTGGGTGGCCGCGTCCTGCGCTGGAGTGATGCTGATGTGGGACTACTCTGACAAGGTGCTGGAGCACTTCCGACACCCACGCAACATCGGCTACATCCCGGACGCCGACGGAGTAGGCGAGGTTGGCTCGCTCGCCTGCGGCGACGCGCTGAGGCTGATGTTTAAGCTGGACGCTGAGGGCCGGATCGCGGATGTGAGGTTTCAGACCTTCGGCTGTGGCAGCGCCATAGCGTCGTCGTCCGCCCTGACCGAGATGGTGAAGGGCTTGACGCTAGAGGAAGCCGAGAAGGTCACCAACCAGCAGATCGCGGACTATCTTGGCGGCCTGCCGGAGCAGAAGATGCACTGCTCCGTGATGGGGCGCGAGGCCCTCGAAGCGGCGATCGCCAACTACCGCACAGGCGAGGACACGGGTCAGCGCAAGCTCGAGGGCCGCGTGGTGTGTGTGTGCTTCGGCGTGACCGAAAAGACCATCGAGAAGGCGATCCTCGAGGACGGCTGTACCACGCTGGAACAGGTGACGAACTACACGAAGGCCGGCGGCGGTTGTGGCGGATGCCATGAGGAGATCCAAGCCATCATCGACACGCTGCTGGGGGTGCCCGCCGCGCCTGCCCCGCAAGCTCCCCCCAAGCCGAAGCGGCTCACGAACATCCGCAAGCTGCAGCTCGTGCAGGAGACCATCGAGCGCGAGATACGTCCCGCACTGCAACAGGACGGCGGGGACCTTGAGCTCATCGACATCGACGGCGACACGGTGATGGTCTCGCTGCGGGGTAGGTGTGTGGAGTGCCCGGTATCGTACTTCACGCTCAAAGACATGGTCGAGGCCAAGCTCCGTGAGTTCGTGTCGGAGGATCTCGTAGTCGTGGAGGAGCCCGTTGAAGAGGGTGTACCTGGATAACAACGCGACCACGATGGTCGCGCCCGAGGTCGTCGAGGCGATGAGGCCGTTCTGGCGCGACCTCTATGGCAACCCCTCGAGCATGCACAACTTCGGGGGACAGGTGAAGCCGTACATCGACCTCGCGCGCGAGCAGGTGGCCACCCTTCTCGGGGCTTCGCCGTCAGAGATCGTCTTCACCGCCGGCGGCTCCGAGAGCGACAACGCGGCGATCAGGGGCGCGCTCGAGGCCGCCGATCCGGGCAAACGCCACATCGTGACGACCCGGGTGGAGCACCCCGCGGTCCGAGGCGTGTTCCACCACCTAGCGAAGAAGGGCTACCGCGTGACCGAGCTGCCGGTGGATGCCGACGGCTCACTTGACATGCGAGCTCTCGCGGCCGCGCTGACCCCGGACACGGCTGTTGTGAGCATCATGTGGGCCAACAACGAGACCGGCGTGATCTTCCCCATCGATCAGATAGCGGAGATCGCGCGGGCGAGGGGCGTCGTCATCCATACCGACGCGGTGCAAGCGGCGGGGAAGATCCCGATCGATGTCTCGGATGTGCCGGTCGACATGCTTGCCATCTCGGGCCACAAGATCCACGCACCCAAGGGCGTCGGCGCCCTGTACATCCGGAAGGGCACGCGCGTAACGCCGCTCATCATCGGCGGCCATCAGGAGTGGGGCAAGCGTGCCGGCACGGAGAACGTCCCTGGGATTGTCGGCCTAGGGAAGGCGGCCGAAATGGCGCTGGCCCACCTCGGCGAGGCGGGCCTGCTCGCCCGGCTGCGCGACAAGCTGGCGAAGGGCATCCTGGCCACGTGCCCGGACGTGCGCGTCAACGGCAAGAACACCGTGCCGAACACGCTCAACGTGAGCTTCGAGTTCATCGAGGGCGAGTCGATCCTGCTGATGCTGGATGACGTCGGGATAGCGGCGTCGTCCGGGTCGGCGTGTGCGTCGGGGTCGCTCGAGCCGTCGCACGTGCTGAGGGCGATGGGTATCCCCTTCACGGCGGTGCACGGGTCGATCCGGTTCAGTCTGAGTCGCTATACGACGGAAGAGGAGATCGCCTACACGCTGGAGCACATTCCGCCCATCGTGGAGCGCCTGCGCGAGATCTCTCCGTTCGTGGAGAAGCGCGCATCGTGACTCAGTTCCGGCTCAATGCGCGTATAGGCTCTGAGACAGGGGGCAAGCGACTCAGACCATGACCAAGTACCGCTGCGTGGCCTGCGATTGCATCTACGACCCCGACAAGGGTGACCCCGATTCGGGTGTCGCGCCCGGCACGGCATTCGACGACATCCCTGACGACTGGACGTGTCCGGACTGCGGTCTGGGCAAGGACATGTTCGAGCCGGTGGACTAGGCCCACCGCGTTGCCGGGAGGGACCTGACGCATGAGGTACAAGTGCGGCAACTGCGGGTACATCTACGACCCGGACATCGGAGACCCGGACGGTGACATCCCGCCGGGGACGCCGTTCGAGGACCTGCCCGACGACTGGCGGTGTCCTCAGTGCGCGTCGCCAAAGAGGGGCTTCGCGCCGCTCACATAGTCGGGGCTTGACCGATCGCTACCGCGTGGCTTGCGCCGCGCCAACCACCGAGCGGCCCAGCCGCTCCAAAGGGGAATCAGAGTGCCTAGCCGCCTGGATGTCTACAAGTGCCCCGACTGCGAAGGCATGATCGAGGTTGTCTGTGCGTGCGACTGCGACTGCGAATTCAGGTGCTGCGACACGGTGCTTGAGCTCCAGACGGAGAACACCCGCGACGCTGCCCTGGAGAAGCATGTCCCGGTCATCGAGAAGATCGCCGGCGGGTACCGCGTCAAGGTCGGCAGCGTCGCCCATCCCATGGAGGAAACGCACTGGATCATGTTCGTAGAGCTGGTCGCCGGCGACAGGGTGTACCGTCAGTACCTCCACCCCGGGCAGCCCCCCGAGGCTGAGTTCAAGATCGATGCCGACGATGTCTACGCGCGCGAGTTCTGCAACCTACACGGTCTTTGGAGAGGATGACGAGTCGTGCTAAGTGACAAGATGCTGGCCACTCTCAACAAGCAGATCCAGCACGAGATCGAGGCGAGCTATCTGTACCTGTCCATGTCGCTGCACTTCAGGGCCACCAACATGGACGGGTACGCCCACTTCATGATGGTGCAGTACAAGGAAGAGCTGACCCACGCACGCAAGTTCGCTGACTACGTGCTGGCCAAGGGCGCCAACGTCGAGCTGCTGCAGATAGCGAAGCCGCCGTCCTCATGGCCCACGGTGCTCGACGCGTTCAAGGCCGCGCTGGCGTTCGAGCAGGGCACGACCGCGAAGATCCACGCGATCGCGAAACAGGCCTTCGATGAGGGTGACCTGTCCACCATCGAAGCGATGCAGTGGTTCATCAAGGAGCAGGTCGAGGAAGAGGAATGGGCGATGAGCTGGGTAGACAAGCTCACCCTCGCCGGCGACAACCTGGGCGCGCTCTTCATGCTCGACCGCGCCGCCGCGGCCCGCGAGTAGCCGGACATGTAAGCCAGACGATGGGCCCTGGCCCATCGCGGTACCCGTGACGGCGGGTCCAGCCCCGCTGTCGTAGACCGCAAGTACCGACAGGGACTGACAACGAATGCCCGCAACTAAGCAGGATGTTCTGAACTCGGCCCTCCAGCTCGAGAAGGACGGCAGGGCCTTCTACCTCGAGGCTGCCGGGCGCGCGACCAGCGACGTAGTCAAGAAGGTGCTGGAGTCGCTCGCCGAGGATGAGCTGCGCCACATCGCGTGGATCGAGAAGTCCTACCCTGAGGCCAGGTCGGCCGAGGCGGCCAACCGCGAGTTCTACCAGCGACTGTCCGGCCTGTTCGCGGATGTGGCGGAGGAAGAGAAGGACCGGGCCGCCGCTTCTGACGACGACCTGAAGGCCCTCGACTATGCGCTGGACATCGAGTACAAGGCCTCGGCCGCTTACAACGCGTGGGAGGACGATGCCGTCGACGGAGAGGTCAAGGACCTGTGCCATGTGCTCGCCGGTGTCGAGCGCTTCCACGCTCAGCTAATCCAGAACACGATCGAGTACCTCAAGAGCCCGGGCGACTGGTTCATGCAGGAGGAGCGCTGGTTCTTCGAGGGAGGCTAGCTCTCGACGGCGAGGTGCATAATGGAGATCACCCTCTCGCCTGAGCAACTGGCGTTGCTGGACGAGTGCGTGGAAACCGGCGAACTGCCGGATGAGCCTGGCGCCGTGCGGGCCAGCGTGGAGCTTCTCCAAGCCAAGCGTGAGGCCAGGTCGCGACGCGAAGAGGAGATCATGGCGGCCGTGGCGATCGGCATAGCCGAAGCCGACGCCGGGCTAGGCATCCGGATCGACGATACTGACGCGTTCGTTGAGGACGTGAAACGGCGGGGGCGCGAGCGGCTCGCCGACTGACCAATGACGGCTGCCCAAGTGGTGTAGGTCCGCCACGCTAGTCCGTCGTCCCTGAGCAGGGAGGGAAGCGACTGTGACGAAGGGCGGCGGACTGGGGGCTCTGGGGCCGCCGCCCTTCGCGACGCGCACACAGCGCGCTCCTCAGGGACGACGGCTCGGGGGTACACGGATTGCGGAAGCCTCAGTAGCTGCGTCTTGAACTGCGGGAGGGGCGTACAGATGAGGCTATCCCACACAGGTCCGCGGGCGGTGTCGAGCGTTGCGGCCGTCCTGGCGGCGGCGAGCTGGGCGCTGTGGCTCATCTCGTGGCGGGCGCAGCCCGCCAAGTACGAGTTCGTCGACCCCATAATGTGCGGCGCTTGCCACCAGAAGCAGTACTCCGAGTGGGAGCACTCGCTGCACGCGCTGGCCCACTCGGAGGCCATCTACGACCAGTACTTCATAAAGGCCTCGCGAGACACCGACGGCGCGATCCAGGAGTTCTGCGCGCGCTGCCACACTCCCCTCGGCGTCTTGGATGGTCACATCCCGTTCCCGAAGCCGGTTGAGAAGCGAGGGGACACCGGTGTGTCTCAGACTGAGGCCACCGGCGTCACTTGCGACCTCTGCCACACCGTCGACGGCTACACCGAGCTCCGTAATGCGCAGTTCACTGTGGACCGATCAGAGGTGAAGCGCGGGCCCTACGCTGACTCCAACTCGGCCTTCCACCAGACCGCGCTGTCGGACCTGATCACGAAGCCCGAGTTCTGCGGGATCTGCCCCACCGTCGACCACCCCGCCAACGGGATCCACCTCGAGATGACATACGAAGAGTGGAAGAACGGTCCCTACGCGGCCGAGGGCACCCGCTGCCAGGACTGCCACATGAGCAAGACGCTGGGCGAGGAGCCCCATCGCCGACCGGGCAAGGCCACAGTGGGCGGCCCGGACCGCGACCATGTCTCCGATCACTTGTTCGTGGGCCCGAACCTGTGCTTCTCGAACGTCGAGGGAGCCGAGGAGCAGCACGGACTCAGCGAGCAGCTACTCCGCAAGGCGGCCAAGGTCGAGGTCGGAGAGGTGAGTGTGGCCGACGGCCAACTGAGTGTGCAGGTGAACGTCACGAACGTGGGCGCGGGTCACTGTATCCCGACCGGCGTAACCGAGCTGCGTCAGGTCTGGCTCGATGTCGTTGTCACCGACGCCGACGGCAAGGAGCTGCTCCACTCAGGGATGCTCGACGACGCGGGAGAGATCACCGCGGGAAGCGTCATCTACACGACCGTCGTGCACGATGCCGATGGCAAGGCGACCACCCGCTTCTGGAATACTGTGGAGAAGGCGTCCGATCACAGGATCCCGCCCCGCCAGACGGTGTCGGAGACGATCTCGGGCCCGGTGGGGGACGCTGTCAACGGACCGCTCAAGGTGAGCGTCAAGCTGAACTACAGGAGCGTCTCCCCCTTCGGCCTCGCCGAAGTGGAGATGCCCGACGGCTCCGTAACCGTGCCAGTCTTCACGATGGCGACCGCGGAAGCGACAGCCCAGGCTTGAGCCAGCGGGAGGGGCTACAATGCAGAAACGCACGGTCACCGTGCCGAACATAACGTGCGGTCACTGCACCGCGACGATCACGCGCGAGCTCACGGAGCTCGAGGGTGTTGTGTCGGTGGACGCGAACGGCGACAGCCAGACCGTTGTGGTCCAGTGGGAACCGCCGATGACCTGGGAGGTCATCGCCGAGACACTGGAGGAGATAGGCTATCCCGCTGTCTAGCGATCCGCAACCCGCCGCTGCCCCAAGCTGCTCGGTCGAGCTGCCGGTACTGGGGATGACGTGCGCGAGCTGCGCGGCCACGGTCGAGCGGACGCTGCGCAGAAAGGTCCCCGGCGTCTCATCCGCCTCCGTCAACCTAGCCGCGGAGTCCGCCCTTGTCGAGTACGACCCAACTGTGGCGACGGTCGATCAGATGGCGGATGCGGTGGCGCGGGCCGGCTACCGACTGCTCATCCCGGTCGAGGGCGAGACGGGGACCGACGATGAGCAGAAGGCCAGAGCCGCCGAAGTCGCGGCTCAGCTTCGCGCCTTCATCGTTGGAGCCGCCTTCACGCTCCCGTTGGCGGTCCTCAGCATGTCGCGGGACCTCGCCCTGCTCGGCGCCTGGTCGCACGCGCCCTGGGTGAACTGGCTGCTGTGGGCGCTCGCGACTCCCGTTCAGCTCTATACGGGCTGGGCGTTCTACGTCAGTGGCGCAAAGAGCCTGCGTAACCTGTCTGCGAATATGGACGTGCTCGTATCCCTGGGGTCCCTGACGGCCTATGTGTTCTCCTGCGCGGTGCTCCTTGCGCCCGGGCTGAGCCCCCACCTCTACTTCGAGGCGTCGGCAGGCATCATCACGCTTATCAGGCTGGGTAAGCTGCTGGAGGCGCTCGCCAGGGGACGCGCTTCGCGCGCGATCCGCGAGCTGGTCTCTCTCGCGCCGGAGACGGCGCACGTCGTCACCGCCATGGGCGCCGAGCTGGACATCCCGGTGAGTCAGGTGAGGGTCGGGGACCGGCTGTCAGTGAGGCC
>Ga0315280_10003166_pt1 | contig 25616 bp, 20 predicted proteins | sample YL17G06_40_MG_FD_203697 | JGI IMG/M metagenome (GOLD analysis project Ga0315280, IMG submission 203697) | Sediment microbial communities from Yellowstone Lake, YNP, Wyoming, USA - YL17G06_40 | ecosystem: Environmental > Aquatic > Freshwater > Lake > Sediment | place: USA: Wyoming | collected...
TGCACACTTAACCATAACGATGATATTCAAAACACGAACTCCGTTCGATGCGGCTTTGAATATGTTTCTCAAAGCCATCGTGCCTATCGAAGACACCGAGGTGGCGCCCATACGAGAGGCCAGAGGGAGGGTGCTCGCCCGTCAGATCATTGCACAACGCGACGAACCCAACTATCGACGGGCCGCCATGGACGGCTATGCAGTCATCGCCGACGATACCCTAAGCGCAAGCGAACGTTCACCGGTCGTTCTCAAAATTGGCAAAGACGTGAGCCGCGGCGTTGCCTCGCGGGTTCATACCGGCTCCAAAATGCCCGACCAAGCCGACGCCGTGGTGATGGTCGAAGACGTCGAACGTCTCGGCGACGTCGCTGAGATTAGAGCGCAAGTGCATCCGCTCGAAAACGTGGGTCTCAAAGGCGAGGACGTAAGCCGCGGTGAGCTCGTGTTGGCTCCCGGCCACCGCCTGCGACCAGCGGACATCGGACTGCTCGCTTCCCTCGAGGTGCACGACGTGACCGTCTACCGGCAGCCAGACGTCGCGATCATACCGACCGGAGAAGAGCTCGTTGGAGGAAGGCCCGCGGAAGGAGAAGTGGTCGAAACAAACGGTCTTATGAACGCGCTCCTTGTAGAACAGTGGGGCGCACAATACCGCTACCGGAGCATCGTTCCCGACGCACGCGAGCTCATTGAAGCCGCGTTGTTACGGGATACCGATGCGGACCTGATACTTACGACAGGAGGGACATCGGTCGGGATTCGAGACCTCGTTCCAGAGGCGGTGAACAAGCTTGGGAGACTTTTGGTGCACGGGATCGCGATCAGTCCCGCGAAGCCCACGGCGCTCGGCCTTGTTGAGAATACTCCAATAGCGTGTCTGCCAGGGTTTCCGGTCGCCTGTCTCGTCGCTTCATACGCATTTGCCAAGCCGGCGATCCATCGACTCGCGCACGTCGAACAGGAATTTGAGCGGACAACGACCGGCACGCTGGCAGGCAAGATTACCGGAAAGCCTAGCTCACGAACGTATGCGCGAGTAGCGATCCGGAACGAACGCGTCGAACCCATCATGGTATCAGGATCGGGCATACTGAGCTCTATGGCTAAAGCAGACGGATTCGTCATCATCCCTGAGAACGTCGAAGGCTACGACAAGGGCCAACAGGTGAAGGTCGTGCTGTTCGACTGACGGTCGGGTGCTTGCGATATGGGTACACGAAAAGAATTCAGAGAGCTTATCAGCGTCGACCAGGCCCACGAGATCATTAGAAGACTTGCGCTAGTTCGCAGAACTGAAACGATTCCGCTACAGCGCGCTTTGGGTCGAACCCTCGCTGAAGACGTCACGTCGCGTGTCGACGTTCCGTCCTTCGACAGGGCCGCGATGGATGGGTTCGCCCTCATCGCGCGCGACACCTATTCTGCCAGAGAGGATGCACCGGCGCGACTACCACTCTTAGGTTCCATAGAAGCAGGCGTCTTACCCGAATTCGAGGTGCGTTCCGGACAGGCCGTCGAAATTGCTACCGGCGCAATGATGCCCAAGGGCGCCAACGCTGAAGTGATGGTCGAACAGGTTGACGCCGATGCAAAGGGCATTGCGATAAAAAAGCCCGTTACTATCCACGAAAACGTCATATCGGCTGGCTCTGACGTGATGGTAGGGGAGCTCGTGCTGCGCCGCGGAGCCGTCCTCACTGAGAGAGAGATCGGGGCCCTGGCAACGATCGGTCGCGCCGAAGTGAAGGTCTTCGAGCCCCCACGCGTGGGCATCCTTGCGACCGGCAACGAGATCGTGCCTCCTGGATCCGCGCTGACACCTGGCAAGATTTATGACGTCAATACTTATTCAGTCGGAGCGGCGGTCAGGGCGAGCGGTGGGAAACCTCTATACTTCGGAATCGTCGGAGATGACATCGCCCAGATTGAGCGCGTAATAGCAGACGCACTCTGCGAATGCGACATGGTGATCTCTTCGGGAAGCACGTCAGCGGGACAAGGCGACGTGGTGTATCGCATTGCCGAACAAGGAAAGCTTCTCGCCCACGGGGTGAGCATCAAACCGGGAAAACCACTCATCATCGCAGAGCTCGAAGGGAAGCCGTTCTTCGGCTTGCCGGGATATCCCGTCTCTGCGCTCATGGTCTACTATGTCTTCATAGATCCTTTCATCAGAGGTGGGGCAAAGCCGTCGCGCAAGGTGCATGCGAGACTCGGAATAGAGGTCCACTCGGTGCCACGACATCAGCTGATTCCCGTCAACCTCGTGCGCAGCGTGGCGTACCCGGTTTTAGCGAGCTCAGACGCGATCACCACGCTTTTATCGGACGGATTTCTGGAGATTCCTGAGTATATAGAGATTCTTGATGAGGGCGCAGAGGTTGAGGTCACGCTTTTCGGGGAATTTGAGCTGACAGATCTGATGTTCATCGGAAGCCATGATATCGGCGTAGACATCCTCCTTCAGATGATCGCAGATGTCGCTCCGCACGTAAAGGCGGTTAACGTCGGCTCGCAAGGAGGGCTTATTGCTGTCCGTAAGGGCATTGCGGATATTGCCGGCACGCATTTACTGAGTGTGTCTGGCGAGTACAACCTCCCATTTTTAAAAGAGTTCGGGCTGCATGATGTAGCGCTAGTCAAAGGCTATTTGCGGCAGCAGGGTATCATCACTCGAAAAGGGGAGATGATCTCACTTGATGAGCTCACCGAAACGCAGTTTATCAACCGGAATGCCGGATCCGGGACTCGCGTTTTGACGGATAGTTTGCTGCTGAAGATCGCGACAACGCGCGGCCTTCCGTTTGTCGAATTAACCCGGTCTATCAAAGGCTATGATTACGAGGCGCGAACGCACAGCGCAGTGGCCTCTGCGGTGAAATTTGCGAAGGCAGATGCCGGTATAGGGATCAAGCCTGTCGCTGATTTGAACGGCTTAGCGTTTCACCCACTCGCTGATGAAGAGTATGATTTCGTGATACCGCAAGACCGACTTGAGGAACCACCGCTAAAGCGATTTCTTGATGCGCTGCGTTCGGACGAGTTCGCAGCATCATTGCCATCGGGCATGAAAACCTACGATAAGACAGGATTCATTATCAGGATTGACTAATGATCTCCTAAGCAAAAACCGCTTGATTTAGGCTGATCTACGACTATTCGGCGGCGCTAGGAGACTAAACCGCGTACGACACGCGGTGTGGAGGCGCACCTCGTTTTGGCATGCTCTCTTGAGTCTCTCTAGGCAACTTTTTATTGTTAAAAGTCCCATGAACGTTGCCCTAGGGGTAGTAGGGTAGCTTGGTCCATCCTCGAGCGTTTGGGACGCTTGGACGGCAGTTCGAATCTGCCCTACCCCATAGACTCAAGCGTTCACTGCATAACTGTCAAACAAGATGCACGGACTCGTAGCCTAGTCAGGATAGGGCACCGGCCTCCTAAGCCGGCGGTCGAGGGTTCAAATCCCTCCGGGTCCGCTTTTGTAATGCAAGCGACCGTGAGCACCGACACTGAGACATGTGTCATCTCCTCTGTCGCATCGACGTAGCACAAGGCCTTGGTTACTATTTCTAGTTGGGAGCTCGTTTGCCAAAAAAAGCGTGAACGCGGTTAACGACGCCTCATTGCGTGCTAAGTCGCGCGATTTCAAGTAGCTTGTCGGACTTTGCGACGACTTCCAGCGAGACCACGTCCGGCAAAGGCTGGAAAGCGTGCCAAAGCTTGATATGAGCTTCTGACCAATCGCTCCACATTTGGTAGCCATGCTCACGGGGCATGTAGTTGACACCAACTATGAAATCCGCAAACGGGCTAGGCAGCGTGCTGCCGTTCATAATTAATGGAATCGTGCGCTCGCACTTAGATTTTGCCCTTCTTCAGCGTGCCACCCCGTCACGAATGAACGCAGCTGCAGATTTAGAGAGCCTGTGGCGCGTGCTTCGAGCCGTCTCTCGTACCTGTTTTTCGCCCACACTGGTCTGGCAAGGCGCCTTTAGCGACGTCGCATGTACGTTTAGACACGGAACTCAAACGCCGCGACCGGATAGATTAGTTTATGCTCAGTCAATATATCGGGGTCAATCTCGCCAAAAGTTCCGACAGTCTCTTCATCAACGAGAATCGCAGCACGCCTTCCCTCAATGAACGATGGATGGCTAGATTCATTGACCTCGAACGGACAGCCAAGCTCACGGAAAATTGCTTTCACCACCTTCTTCATTTCCGTAAAGCTGGCTGCACTGGATGCGATAACGCCCGCGCAAAGGCGACGTTCCTGCGCCGCATCGGCGACAAGGCGGACGACTTCGCCCACTTCGTACACCATTTGTGGATACTCTCGGTGCTGATTAAGTGCTAACGTGTCTATCAAACCAGGCAACAGACTGGTCCGCAAGCTGATATGCTCCTCAAGTATGGGATTTTCGATAATGACCGCTTCACTTGGATCAGAAGCCAACATGAGCGTGATCACCTCGAGGAACCCCAGGCCTTGCAATACGTCCCTAATGATAGTTGATCGTTGCTCTTCGTCCAGCCTGCTGCCGATCGTTCCAAGCTTCGGATATGAAGGTGGAACGTTTTCATAGCCAAAACCTATCGCAACGTCTTCGATGACGTCGACCGGGTGCATGATATCAGTCCGGTAGCACGGAACTGATACCGTAAAGCGGCCAGCGTCGACCACTGCTTCCATGCGCATCTTCTGAAGTGAGGCTATAATCATCTCTTCAGCGATTTCGACGCCAATACGCTGCACTATGTCGTCTTTTGTGACTACGAAGGTCGAACCGCCCATGTCGGGAGTGTTGAGCACCTGGCCGGTGTCTCGATAAACGACTTCCACCGTCTCGATAGCCGCTCCTCGGTCGTATAGCGCCGCGACGAGAATGTGAAGGCAGTCTTGTATGGCTTTCATGTCGAGGCCAGTCACGTCAATAAACAGATCGGTCGTTTTCTCAGTCACGCGCGTAAGCTCGCCATTGATAATGGGCGGAAACGAGAGGACGTTTTCGTTTGCGTCTAGGATGAGCGGGTGACGGTCGCCGACGATGTGTGCGTATTCCTTTCCCTTCGGATGAACGCGAAGAATCTCAGCGGGGGTCATCGGTTCGGAAAAATCAAGCGGCACGAAGGCGACTTCGCCGAGCGTGTACCTAAAAGGCGGGCTGACCCGCGAGAGATCGTGAATGCCGATCGATGCCTTTCGCCGATCCCGCCCAACACCCCAGTGCAAGTCTTCCTGCAAATCGATCAGTGACTTAATCGTTCTTTCATCGAGCGTAACTCCTCGCACGACTGCGCAAACCACGTACGGGCGCACCACGTTTACGGATGAGTCGACTTCGATTTCGATGCCCGAATGTGAAGCTGTGTACTCGGGGAGACCCGTCTCTATTCCAAGCATACCTCTTAGTGCTCGAGCCGCGCCCTCTACGCTAAACAAATCAGGCCTATTTGGGAAAAATTCTACTTCTATGTCGTCATTGACGCACCCGACGTCCGCCCCTAGGCGCGGAAGTAGCTCAACGATCGTATCAACGTCGGCGCCCACCATCTCCTCAAGTTCTGCACGATTCAGGGTAACAACTGGCAACTGAGACACCTCAGAGTAGCGCGCTTGGCATATTGCGCAGCCACGCGACGTCGCTTAGGTAGAGCTTTCTGATATCGGTCAGTCCCATCTTGAGCATAGCTATCCTCTCGATACCTATACTGAATCCTAGCACGCTTTTGAGTCCAAGCGGTTGCGTCACTTCAGGCCGAAAAACGCCCGCCCCGACTAACTCAAGCCAGCTGCCATCCACAAAGATATCGCCCTCCAGGCTCGGTTCAGTGAACGGAAAATAGCCAGGCCTAAATCGAACGCGGCCGAATCCGAGCCGTCCAAAGACCGTCTTGAGCACACCGATCAAATCGGCCAGGCTCAGGTCTTCGCCGTGAATCGTCCCTTCGCATTGATGGAACTGTGGCAGGTGTGTTGAGTCCATGCTTTCTCGTCTGAACACGCGGTCTATGCCGAAGATCATTGCCGGAGGATCGGGATGGCGCACCAGGTAGCGAAATGCGGACCCGGTCGTGTGGGTTCGCAAGACTGCCCTGCGCGATCGTTCGAGGTCGAACTCGCCCCCCCACCCCACAGATCCCTCGCAACCAGAAGTGTGTGCTGCTGCTACGCGCGCGGCTAAGTCAGTAGGCAATTCAAGCGCCGCTGGCCGGGAGAGGTAGAACGTGTCTTGTTCATCGCGTGCTGGATGATCTTGCGGCACAAAGAGCACGTCGAAATTGTGGAATTCGCTTTCGACGATCGGACCCTTGAACTCGGTAAATCCCATCGAAATGAAAATGTCCCGCATTTCGTCAATAAGGCGCCGCAATGGATGTGCTTTTCCCGGATAAAGTGGAAGGGTATCTGCCCGCACGTCATATGGCTTCAATCGCCCTCGCCACGCCCCAGTCCTGATAAGTTCAGAAGTAAGATCTGCGATGTCACGGTCGGCCGCGCGTGGAGCATCAAGTTGCGTTTCGTCGCCTGCGTGAGTCAATATGATCTCGCGTGACGCGATCTGACGCGCTCGCACGATATTGCGCTTTACGAGCCCCTTGAGAGCGTGTTCTGCCTGTTGTGGCTCGACTGAGACGTCCCTCAATGTGAACTGCTTTGTTGCCTTCACGTCCTGAAGTATGCGCTCTTCAGGGACTTCGTCAGCCGTGCGCGGCGATAGGATTGAATCGCCATTGGCAGTCATAATAGCGGCCCACCCTCTACGCTTGAGCCAGCCGACGGCGATTGGCATCGCTGGAAAGATACTTTGGAGGTCGTTGAGGGGAGTTGGCCCGTTTATCAGCAAGTAGTCGTGAACCTGTCGCTCTGGAAGGCCTTTCTCGGCATACGTCACTCCCTCCTCAGTCAGTTCGTATGAAGTGTCGATGTTTTCTTCTACCCGCGCGAGCTCTTCTGTTTGTAGCAGATACGCCGACTGAAGGACCGCTTCAATTTTCAGACCGGTGTCTTTCGACAGAGTTTCCACTCTAGCTCGTTTTGCGCGCCTAAGGGAACGCAAAAGCACCCAGTCATTGTGAGATAGCTGTACCATACGAATCGCTGACGTTAAGGAGGGTAAAACACCGTCTATTTCTACTCACCTACACACGATTATTATTTATTGTTACCTATCTACAGAATCTACGTGGAAGCCAAAACGACGTTGTCGCGCATACAAGTAAGGTTTGTTGAGGCTCCGCGCCGTCAATTCTGTAGCAGTTGCGCTACCAATCACAAAAGTGCTCAGGCGGTGCTGGAGATGAAACAGTGACAGACAAGTATGGCAGATCCCTTTTTTTGTTCAGAAGGGACTTGCGCATCCCCGACAACACTGGGCTCATCGAAGCGTCTTCGGCCTCTGAAACAGTGGTACCTGCTTTTATCTTTGACCCGAGACAAGCGTCGCGAAATCCCTACTTCAGTCTTAACGCATTTCAGTTTATGATCGAATCACTCCACGATCTCACTCGCTAAGTGGTAGCGGCACGCGGTTTCTTGTCCATATTCCGGGGACGCTCAGAGGCGGTTGTGGAACGCCTTATTGATAAGGAGGGTATAGAGTCTGTTTTCGTAAACAGAGATTACACTCCCTTCAGTCGAACGCGAGACGCTGCGATCGCAAAAGTTTGCGAAGAGAGACGAGTTGCCTTTCAATGCTGTTCTGACGTGCTATTACACGAACCAGGCGACATCCTGAAAGATGACGGGAGACCGTACACAATCTTCTCTCATTTTTTCAGAAAAGCGCGTTCGGTTCCAGTTATGCCAGTCAATGCTGCAAGAGTCAACAATCTTTCAAATTTGCACATCGCCTCGGAACCACACGAGGTGCTTGACTATGATCTGCAAGATCGGAACGCGCAAAGATTTATACATGGCGGCCGCTCACGAGCGCTCGAAGTGCTTGCTGGCCTGAGTCAGTTTGCTCAGTATAAGACCGAACGAGAGTACCCCGCCAAAAGCGCGACGACGAGGCTTTCGGCGCACAACAAGTTCGGCACGTGCTCAATACGAGAGGTGTACCATTCGGTTGTGAACCAACTCGGTGGCGAACACCAGCTCGCAGCTGAGTTGTTCTAGCGCGATTTCTACTCGCACATAGCGTACTTCTTTCCACACGTCTTTGGCCGCTCTTTTCATCCCAAGTACGACGCCTTAGCATGGGACACTGCCTCAAAGAAATTCGACGCGTGGTGCGCTGGAAGAACGGGGGTTCCTATTGTCGACGCGGGGATACGAGAGCTAAACGCCACCGGATTCATGCACAACCGCGTCCGGATGATCGTCGCATCGTTCCTCACTAAAGACCTGCACATCGATTGGCGTTGGGGGGAACGCTATTTTGCCCAAAAGCTTGTGGATTATGATCCCGCTGTCAATAACGGGAATTGGCAATGGTGCGCGTCGACCGGTTGCAATGCGCAACCATATTTTCGGATTTTCAATCCGTGGCTCCAACAGCGACGATACGATCCGGATTGCAGCTACATCAAAGCGTGGATTCCGGAGTTACGCGCGATCGTCGCAGCGCTTATCCACTCTCCCTATAAGCTTAAGGAGGCGGCAATTCCCGGCTATCCCGCACCTCTCGTCGATCACGCGACGGAAAGCAAGCGAGCGAAAGAAGCTTATCGTAAGGTCGTAAAAGGCGCGCAAAAAGCACCCGTGAGGTTAGCGTCATTGTAACCCGCGCTACTTTCGCATATCACATTAGTATTGTGAGACGATGACTTCGGGGCACGCATTACCGTACGTGATGCCCACGAGCCCACAAACGGAGCCTCCGCAAACCGTGAAGTAAGGGACTGCTTGTGCAAAGAGCTCTTATCAGCAGCTGACCTGGTCAGATCATTCCTGACAGTCTCGGATTATGAAGTCCTCTATCCGATCTCGCGCTTGCTCGCGCGCGGCCTGGTGATTCTTTAAAAACCGCACGACTTTATCGGCAAGCTCGTTTTTGCACTCGCCACAAGCACGTGCCCCGCGCAAGCACTCTTGTCGCAGCTCAAGCGCCCGTTGATCGTCCTTTTCAAAGAGGTAAAACGAGTACTGGTATACCGCACAAATGTCAGGCACGCCACCTAGCTCCTTCTGTTCTTGTACGGTCGTTCGTCCACCGGTAAAGGCATTAGCAATTTTAATCCGCGCCTCTTCTGGGCTGTCTGTTGTGAAAATACTCGTTTCGGGAAGCGAAGCGGACATTTTATCGAGGCCTAAAAGACTCGGGAAAAACCGGCTGTGCACGAGCGCGGGCTTGTAGTAGCCCATCTTAGGGGCAACATCACGAGTGATGCGAAAATGCGGGTCCTGGTCGATCGCACAAGGGATCAATACCGGAACGTTCCGTCCAGCGAAGATCGTGGGTAAGAATGCTGGCGCCGATTGCATGCTCGTAAAAAACACCATCCCAATGTTGGTGCTGGCATCGAACCCGAAGACCGCGCGAGCTGCCGAGAACGTAACGCGCTTCGCCACTTCCAACGCAATCGGGTAGAGAGTTCGTGCGTATTCTGTGTTGAGGAATATTCGTGTTTTTTTCGGATCAAAGCCGAGCGCGATCAGATCGAGGGCATTGTCATATGAAAAACTGCGCGTCGCATTAGCATTGAGCTCATCCTTTTGGAGGAATTTTTCATCATCGGTCATCTGGAAGTACAGCTCGGCGCCAAATGCGTCTTGCAAGTACTTCGTGAATATCCACGGCATCAGATGGCCAAGATGCGTATGTCCCGAAGGCCCGCGTCCGGTGTAGAGAACGAACTTCTCACCCGCTTCGTAACGATCCAGTATCCAGTTGAGGTCTCGATGTGAAAAGAAGACCTGCCGCCGCAACATCAGTGGGATTGAACCGGCGAGTTTCTTGAATCGCGCTAAGATAGCGTCATTAATGGGCTGCGTGCCAAAAAGAGCCATCAGCTTGCTGTAGTCAACGTGCCCTTCAACTTCCCACGGTGTTACGATAAACTCGTCGCTTGGCATCGTGTTCTAGCCCCGTCCCTCTATGTAGCTCGGCTATTGATAGTCATCAGCGGTAATAAAGACACCGTGTCTTACGCGGGGGCCTTACAGGGCTGTATCGTGTCGGCGGACGTTGCGTATTTCGACAGGGCGCAATCCGAAGAGACGTAAGTCACGGTTTTGCCCTTCCAATGTCGAGATATTCGAGGCCCTTTTTTCCGCTATAGGCAAAAATCATTCGTTTACGCACGCCGTGCGCGAGACGAATCGCCCGTGACATTTCCGGCAGCCTTACCACGTAGCCTTCAGGGAGGGTGTGCACGAGGTACCTCGAATGCGGGATCCTGTCGACGTCACTGATTTCATCATATGCCCTAAAATGGCTGCCAAATTTAAAACCGGTTTTCACAACGAACCCGCTATCGCGGAGATCCGTGTATACTTCAAGCTTCTTGACGAATTCCGGTTCAATAGCCTTGGCTCTACGAGTGAATTGTGGCGCGGTAAAGCGTTTATTGGTAATGCCATCCTCAACCGGTAACCCGAACCGCATAAGGTACGCGCACTCAAGAAGGGAGAGCTGAAGCATATTCTCGTCCACGAGTTTTCCATAAAAGCCAGCGCGGTAGAGCTGCACGGCGTGTGGCTGATCCCAGATAACCACCCGATCGTCGAGAAGGGTGGCGTCCGCTTGAGAAAGATCCGCCGCCAGAGGTGGCATCTTGCCACGCATGATCACGTTCTTAGCTTCGTAGAAGGTAAGATCACTTTCTCCATCGACGACCGCGAGCAGCATCTTTTTCCTCACTTTTTGGGTGAGTTTCACCTTTTCTACGAGATCCGCCAAGGGAACGGAAATGCGTTCTGAAAGCACGTAGACGTAGGCAGATGCCGCCGCCTCGCCCGGCCTCCCTCCACGAGGATACAGCCTGAAGTCAGTCACGCTTGGCTGTACGTAGTAGCCCCGTTCGCGTAGGTCTTTGTAGGCGACATACTTGAGATCAAAGTAAGGCTGAATGCTTGATGCCTCTTTTAGAAACCCTTTAAACGTGATCCCTAGATCGAGTCGCTCTCGTTCTATCAAAAAAGCAGCCTCCGCGAGTGACAGCTCGAGCGCGTCTCCTTTCAGCCGACCGTAGTAGCTGAAGTCCTGCTGATCGAAGGATTTTTTTGAAAGCACTACCTTATCGCCTTTTATGTCAAACGCCATCGTCCCGCACCGTTCCGATCATTTCCAAATGCTGATAACGCATATTACTTTTTCCCCCTAATACATAGCTTAAAATAGCAGCCTGCCGAGAGTCCTATTGTTGCGGGGTAGGCTTGGAGGATGCTCTCAGTTGCAGATTCAATTAGCGGGGAGTTTGCATCTCTCTTTCCCTTCTCTTTTTTCAATCAAATGCAATCGCACGTACTCCCGAGCCTCCTAGGGTCGGATGATGACGTTGTAGTTGCAGCGCCTACTGCGTCTGGAAAGACCGTGCTCGCCGAGCTTGCGATGGTTCGCGAGCTCTCAAAACCGCAAAGCGGCAAAATCCTCTACCTCGCCCCGCTGCGCGCACTCACGAACGAAAAGGAAGGTGAGTGGCAAACCTTGTTCAAACCAATGGGATTCGAGGTCTACGTGGTTTCTGGCGAGCGCGAGTTAGAACCGTCAAAAGCACGCAGCGCTCATATCATCATATCAACACCGGAAAAATGGGATTCTTCCAGCAGAAAGCACAACACGACACATAAGTTCGTGAGAGACGTCGCGGTAATTATCATCGATGAGGTCCATCTGCTTGATTCTGATGAGCGCGGAGGCGTGCTTGAAGCATTAATCACGCGAATGAAGCGCATCAAAGACAACAAAGTCCGGATCGTCGCGCTAAGCGCGACGATGCCCAACGTCAGCGAGGTCGCTAAGTGGATAGGAGCTACGGAAGAGCACACTTTTGCCTTTGACGATTCTTACCGCCCGGTCCCTCTCAAAGCTGACGTTTTTGGATATAATCCTGGCAAGAACAAGTTCGTAGACAAGTACATTAGATTGTATAAAGCCGTCACACTGATCGAGCCTCACATCCCTCGTGGTCAAGCACTCATTTTTGTAGCAACCCGGTCTGACACGACTCAAGCGGCATCAAAGCTCGTTGAAATCTTCGCGACAAAGGGGGAGACACTCACGACTCAAGAGTCGGCACAAGTGGCTGAGCGAATCAAGAGCAAATCCCTAGGCGACGCTGTGCGTAATGGCATCGGTTTTCACCACGCCGGCCTTGTGAAACAAGACCGAGACCTTGTTGAGGAGGCTTTCAAAGCCGGACACATCAAAATACTGGTCTCCACATCGACGCTCGCTTGGGGTGTTAACCTCCCTGCACGAGTCGTCGTCATTCGAGACATCGCAAACGAGGCTGTCGATGAGGAGATAAGCTCACTCGATCTCCTTCAAATGCTCGGTCGCGCTGGCAGGCCCCAGTACGACGAACGCGGTTTCGGGTGGATTATCGCGCCACGCGACCGCGCGGCGGACTTCGTCGAGATGTTGCGCGAGGGTCCACCGATACGCTCGCAGTTGCACAAGACATTAAGTGAGCACTTGAATGCGGAAATCAGCATGGGAACGATCAAGAGCCGTGCGGATGCCAAACAGTGGTTTAGCGAAACGTTTTTTTACGTACAACACCCGCAGTCGAGTGTTCTGTTGGACGATCAGGTGAACGCTCTCATCGAACAAGGATTTGCCGTCGAGGCAGAAGATCTCCTGCTTCCAACCGATCTAGGCAAGCTTGCCTCTAAGTATTACCTCCGCCTCAACACGGCTCGAGGGTTTACGCAGTTGAGAGAGTCGCCAACCAATGACGAGCTACTTGACGCTGTCGCCTCAGCTGAGGAATTTGCCGATGTCGTGGTGAGGCGGAACGAGGTCTCTGCGATAAAGCGTACGCAGTCAAGTTATCATGGACACAAGTCAAAGGTGCTCGCTATATTGGACGCATATATTGAGCGTGGAGAAGTCGCCGAAGTGCTAAGGAGCGATGCGTGGCTCATCCGACAAAACGCGCTTCGGCTCTTGTCCGCACTGGAAGCGTTCCTATTGCTCTTCAACGCGCCGGAAACCGTCTTGCGAGCCAGAATTCTCGCTCTACGACTCGAATATGGAGCGCCAGAGGAGCTGTGCCCGTTGCTTCAGTTAGACGGAGTGGGCATAAAACAAGCGACTCAGCTCTACGCGCAGGGAATCAAGTCGCCGTTTGACATCAGCCCAACGGTGCTTTCCAGACTCGTTGCCGGCACGCGAATCGCACAGTCAATAGGCAAACTGCCCGAAATCATGATTGAAATGCAGTTGCCCGATTCGATAGCATTTGGACAAAGCGCCATGTGCCACGCTACGGTAACAAACGCTCGCGGAGGCGCACGTGTGTCGGTAACCGTGTTCGCCAATGGGCTCAAGATGCTTCGCGACAGCTTCTATCTGGCGAATGGATACGCCAAATCAATTCCCATCGGAATCTATGGCTCTCAAAACGAACGAGTCACGTACCGAGCGCGTGTCGACCATCTCGACTGCGTCGAAGCTCCTCAGATCCGAGAGAAACAAATAGTGATCACCGATGTCCCAAGCGAACTGAGAGCAGCTACTAGTAGCGCGGACAGAGGGCCGGTGACTACTGGTAATGGGCCACTAGCTCATGCGGAAGTACCACACTTTTCGATCCCTCCAAGAGCGCTTGCAGAGGCGCATCGAGCAGCAGCGTTGGAGACGCCGCTCACGACCCCCCGTGACGCCTCACATAAGGAGAGCACGAAGCTGGACGAAGGGGATTTAGACGTGCACTTGAGATTCGTGGGACGCTGCAAGCAATGCGGCGGTTCATTGAACCGCGCTGAAAGCGTAATAACGTGCGATTGCGGAGCTCTTTACAAGCTGCCCGCCGGAGCAGAACTCGCCAAAAGCACTTGCAACTGCGGGTTGCCCAAGTTCAGGCTCAAGCTTTTTGGCGTTGACGTGTGCATTGACCGTCAATGCGAGAACATGGATGATGTCATTGCCCAGCGCTTCGCAACAAGCGGTTTTATCTGCCCCCGCTGTCGTGGTCCCCTAACCATCGTGCGCAGGAAGGGGATCATTGTCGGGTGTGCACAGTACTACGACGGATGCAAAACCGCATTCTTATTGCCTGCTAACGCAACGATCATTGGACGGTGCAAGTGCGGGCTCCCGAAGCTGCAGCTGAAAACCAAGACTCGATGTCTCGACACCAAGTGCCGCGCGTAAGCACCACCTTGCAGGATCAACGTCTTCCGAGCCCACAGCGATCCTACAGCGGCACGTCATGTTGCTTCCGAATTGTAGCACTGTCTGAGTCAAGGCCGCGCCATTCGACAACGTAGCCGAGAGCTTCCAACACTTTCTCTGGAGATGATATGCCCTCTTCTTCGATTACACCAAGCGCAGCAGGAAGTACCCCACCTTCAAGCGCTTTCAGTCTCTCCGCGATTGTATCAAGCTTGTGCTCGCTTATGAGAAGCGTGCCGATAAGACGGTAGCGCGCTGCTGGATTGGCCTGCAGCCACCGCACGACGGCCCCTACCGATACGGACTGTGCGTCGGCCAGTTGCGTTACGTCGATTACATCTCCTGCTAGTCCGAGCCGTGTGCTGTCGATGGTTTGGGCCTGCTGCACGATAGCAGTTTCCTCTAACTGCTTCAGGTAGTCGACGACCGGCTTCACTGGCACCTTCTTATCGTAGAGGATGACGAAGCCTTTGACCTTCTCGAGCTGGGAACAATTGAGGCTTCGATCGACAGCGAGCAGCAAGTTCTCGACGTCGAGCTCCCGAAGTTTTCCAAGCTTTTTCTTAAGGTACTCGTCAGTCCAAAAACCGACCACCTCGAGGTACGCCTTCAGGTGATTCTTTTCAAAGCTGAAATCAGGGATAAACACGTACCGACCGGCTACTAGTAGTTCCGGTTCTCTTTTGAGGGCCCAGCCCAACTTCAAAGCCTTAAACGAGCGTGCGAACCTCGCTTCGACTGAGCTGTCATATCGCTCTCCTATTTCCTCGGCACCGTGCCCCGAAAGCCCATCTCTCGCGGTCCTGCTGTTAAGTTCCAGTTCTAACAGCTTGGGCGCTTGTCGTTCCCCGCCGACGATGTGTGCCTTGAGACTCCATTCATCGGCTTCGACAATGGAGGGGAGTAGTTTCGCAAGCGATGTGCCATACCGTTCGGTCAGCTTGAAGAGCGATATAGGACCGTCAACGATGATGCGATAAGCCCCGTCAGTTTGCTCGACCGCGTACATGAGACCCAAATGCTTGAGCCGACTGAAAATGCGTTGGTAGTTGCTCCCAACCATAAACTCGAGAGAGGCAGCCTTGAACAGCAGCGTTTGTGTCAAGCTTAAATTGTACTGCTGGATCAACTCACGCGGACGCGGCGCAACAAAGCGTTCTAGCACCAGCTCATCTTCGAAATCGCTCCACAGCGACGCCTCGAGCTGCAATGACGAGAGGCCTAGTTGTGACGCTACCTGAGTTATAACCTTCTGCCTCAGCTCGTCGGTCGCGACGAGCGGATAACGATTTGCCTCTTTAAAGACTTCGCGGCGCGCTTGTTTGGGATCAATGTGACTTCGCGGTTTGAATGTTGCTGAGCGGTCGAGCAATGCGACTAAGCCCCTCACAAGTCGATAGTCAAAGCCGCCTTCCTCAAACTGCTGACACTGGTCAGCCAGCTCGCCCTTGCGCTTGTTTAAGTGTGCTTCATACGTTTCGATCAAACGCGACGCCAGTTCTAAGTAACGCCCTTCAATCGGCACGTAAACCGGTTTTATCTTTCCAGAGCGAGCGTGCGTGATGAGGAGATTGCTAGGGAGCATTCTCTGCGACCCTCCATTTTCGCTTCCGGCGGTGACTCATTCCTGTTTCGGTGGTATCCCGCGTGACGATTTCAGTGAGTCTCGCGTGCTTTCCCTCTCGCTTTCGCAGCACGCGCCCGAGGCGCTGAATGAATTCTCGGGAGCTCCCGGTTCCGCTCAGAATGATCGCTTGCGAGGCATCGGGAACGTCGACGCCCTCGTCAAGCACTTTAGAGGTGACTATCATGCGGTACGCCCCGTCGTGAAAGCTGTTAAGTATCTGCCTGCGCTCATCTTTGAAGGTCGTGTGCGTGATTGCCGGGATCAAAAACGTTCGAGCGATGCGATGTACGAGCTTATTATGCTGCGTAAAAATGAGAGTCCGCTCGGAGGGGTGCTCGAGAAGCAGTTCCTTTAGCGCCTCCATTTTTGCGCGTGAGTTCAAAGCGATGTCTAAGGCCCGATTCCGAGCCAGAAGCGCTTTTCGAGCCTCCGGATCCCACGAGCTGCGTCTAATGAACTGGGTGAAATCGTGCGGCGTTCGCAGCGTAACGTTGCGGCGCGCCAGGTAGTCGGCAAATATAGCATAGTGCTGCGAATACTCCTCCGCTTCGTCAGGCTCCAAGTCGACGAAGCGATACGCAACTTCATAGCCGGAGAGGTGTTCTTCAGCAAGGTCCTGCACAGTCAGCTCATAGACCTTGCCTCCAATGAGGCGTAGGAGCTCGCTGTGTAGTCCATCTTCGCGTTCATACGTTGCCGTCAGTCCAAGTCTCGCCGGTGATAGAAACATTTCAGCGATGTGGCGATAACCTGCCGCAGGAAGGTGATGGACCTCGTCGAAGACGACTAGTCCAAATCGATTGCCAAGCTCCGCTGCGCGCAAATACGCTGAGTCGTAAGTGGAAACGGTGAGTGGCGAGAGTATATTGTCGCCGCCGCCGTACGCACCTATCTCGAGCTCAAATTCAGTCGCGAGCACGCGACGCCACTGCTCCATTAGATCGAGCGTAGGCACGACTACCAAAGCAGGAGTTTGCAGCTTGCCGATTGCCCCAACCGCGACAACCGTTTTTCCGGCGCCCGTTGGGAGGACAACCGTTCCCCGTTTTCCCGCTTGCATCCACGAGTCCAACGCGTCTCTTTGATAGTCACGTAGCACGGTGCGTGGCTGCAGGTATGGCACGGGAAGCAGCTTAAGCGCTTCATCTACATACTCGACGTAGCTGTTTTCGAGGTAGTCAATAATATCTGCATAGTACAATGCCAGTGCTCTGTATGCACCTGAACGCGCGTCCCAATAGGCGTTCGGTACACGTGCATCGCCTCGTATCAGCAGCGTACCTTTGTCGTATTGAATGCGTAGCTGCAATTACATCACCTAGGACCTAGCTGGCGGCTTCGCTCGCTCCATCCAGCTCCGTATTCTCGCGAAAGCAGCAACGTACAGCTCTTTATCCATTCGCCTCGCGCTGCACGGGTGGTGCCTACGATTAGGCGCGTTGATCCTGCTTCATTGCAGGTTCCTCGCGCTTCGATAACCTCGCCTTCGTGGGCTTGACCTGCGTAGGTATGCGTATACGAAAGCACCTTCTTCACTGCCTCGTGCTCTATCTCGTAAATAGCCGGGCTGTCAAACGCATAGCAGGCGTTGGTCACCTCGGCGCGGACGGTCGCAAACCCATCGTCTACACCTCGCGGCTCAACGGCTATTTCATCAAACTCCCTTACAAATAGCAGATCGAAGTATGTCTTTTCGATCAAACCACGGTTCCACTTTCTCTGTTCGTGCAGCACGAACTCTTCGAACGTGAGTTCCGGGGCACGCTTTTGGTATATCCGCTGCCACATACGACTATCAATCGGCAGCAATAATCCGCATTCTACGGCGTCGCACAAAGCGGCTCGCCCATGCTCAAAGCTCGGCTTCCCATAAAGAACAAAATCAATATCAGATGACCCCGCTGCAAGCCCAACAAGTCTCGAACCCGTGACCCCCATGCAGCGCCGACGAATGCCGTACCCTTCAAGAAGCTCCACGATTTTCGAAACGTTAGCGTCATCACAATGTTCAACGCATTGCTGAGGACGCTTCAGCTCTGCGACGTCCTCGTACGGAATAGCGCAGAGCCCATTTTGGTATTTGCCGGACTTACGCATCAGTTGCCGTGCTTCTTCGAAGCCGACTTTGCGAAACCGCTTGCCATCCCGGCGCACTCTGTCGCCATTTTTGTCTGGCACATAGCGTAAGAAACCTTGGATAAACGCCGTATTCTCGTAAGAAACAACCGCTAAAATCCAATTGTTTTTAGTAATAACAAAATCTCTTATCCGGACGGGCTCGTTTAGCATCATCTCGCAATCGGGTTATCACTTTACCGTTATTAAGCTTCCTCGATTGCCGTCAGGGATTTGTCGCGCGAAGCTAATGCGTAACAAGGTCTAGCAGGCACAATTTCCGTTCATTTTCATAGCAGCCGACTTTAGTTAAAGAGGGACCGTACACCCGCGGTTACAGGCCAAATCTGCTTTGCGCGTCATTGTCCTTCAACGTGTGCCTGTCGGAACATCCCCGCCGCAATTTGAGCTCCAACTCGCAATATGGCTAGCTTCGATGCCCCTCCCCTTGAAATGCCCGCCTACCGCCTCTAAAACAGCCTGTCTGGCGCTAGTGGGTTAAAAAGCTCGGAATCACTTTATCAAAACACAAACAAGGATCATCGGTTCAGCTACGGGCTATTGTGAATTCGAAAGATTCTTCGTGCCAACTACATCCCGCGCTTCACCCACCTACAGTTCGCGAGAATATCCACATCGAAGAAAAGCCCGGAAGAGGGAGGTCGTTAGCCGACAAACCTGAACTACGCCCTACAAGCTCAGCAAGTAGGCTGTCGTACTCCACGATACGGCGCAAAGCTACGCCTTCTTAAGCGACGCCGCCCTCACGCAAAGATGCATAAAAAGTATTTGCTAATACGTGCGAAGTCGCAAGGTCAAACGGCGGAACTAATGGGCAGCGCGATCATTCACGGTTCTTGCTCTGACGCGGAATTTTAGTCCTTTCAAATACGGTGTCGTACCCCGCACCTCGGCGCACGACCACGCGATTGACGAGATCAACCACAGTCGAGGGGCCTAAGTTAGCCTTGCCTCCTTCAAGCACGCAACCAACGGGGATGCTGACATCTTTTGCGCACGTGGCAGGCTGCGTGCCTGTCACATTCGCGCTTGTCGAGGTGATCGGGGCCCCGACAGAGTCAATGAGCGCCCTGGCTACCTCATGTGAAGGAAATCGGATACCGACGAGGTTCGCGCCTGCCGTAAGGATGCCAGGAACGATATCCTTTTTTCGCAAGAGAACAGTTATGGGCCCTGGCAGTAACTGGTGGAGAAGGTCAACATCTTCGACGTACGCAACGGCTCCTATCATGCCGAACTGAGAAACAGCAAGCGAAATAGGCTTCGACGAAGCCATTTGTTTAAGGGCGATCACTTTCCTGACCGTTGATTCTTTAAGCGCTAACGCGCCTACTCCGTAGACGGTCTCGGTCGGATAAGCAACGATCCCGCCGGCCCTGATAGCGTTAGCAGCGCCCTTTATGCTTCTCGTAATCCGAATGAGGGCCACAGTAAGCCTCGCACAAAAAAAGCTATAGCTTTCAGTGTCGCCGCCTAACGACAGCTACGTCTCCGAGCGTCAAGTTTCCGGACGGTTTGCCCCTCTGCGCTTTTTCCCTCCCGATTTCGATGAGGAGATTTACGTTCAGCGCCTTTTCGAGTTTCTTTCGGAGTTTATCGTCAGGAGTCAGTTCCTTTCGCTCAATTTTCTTTATCACGAGCGCTTTTTCCATTATTTTCGCTGCGAGTTGCTCCTGCGTTATTCCAGCTCTTTTTCGAGCGTTTTTAACGATGTCATCAAAGTCGGGATCGAGTTCGCCCTCCATTTGTCGATAGATGTCCCGATATCTGGTGCGGGTATGGGCAGTGACTTTGTTTGTGGGTCCGATATGCGTTTGAGAACGGCGTATTTCCGTGCCAAGGCCTGCGCACGCAGCGCACGTTTCGAGCTCCGCCCCCTCAATAAGAACGCGTTTAGGCTTTCCTAGGATTTCTTTCCCGCATAGTTCGCAGTGCATGGCTTTCCTCGAAAAAAGGATATATAGCATGCAATATTAAATACCATGCGGAGGAGACGACAGTGGAAGACTCTTTTGACGAAAGCGAAAAGAAGGGCAACGACTTTTCTGAATACCTCCTAGATCGCGTTCGTCAACTTGAAGAACGTAATCTCAAGCTCCGTGATGCCAATCGCAAAGTCGAAAACGAGAAGAGATCGGCCGAAAATCAGAAGGTGCGCTACGAGCGCGAAGTCCGAAAACTCAGAAGTGAGCTTGAACGACTCAAGGGACCCCCTTTGCTTGTTGGGACTGTACTGGATGTGCTCGACGACAATCGAGTCGTAATCAAGAGCTCAACCGGCCCGAAGTTCGTGGTCAACGCTTCACAATTCATTGAGCAGGAGCTCATCGCCGGCGCCAGAGTGGCGCTGAATCAGCAATCCCTCGCTATCGTCGGCGCTTTGCCACCGTCGAAGGATCCGACCGTTTATGGGATGGAAATCATTGAGACACCAACGGTGAGCTACGATGACATCGGCGGCCTAGACGCTCAGATTCAAGAGCTGCGAGAGACGGTAGAACTCCCACTGTTAAAGCCTGAGCTCTTTGAGCGAGTAGGCATAGAGCCGCCTAAAGGCGTACTTCTCTACGGACTCCCCGGAACCGGCAAAACGCTTCTTGCGAAGGCAGTTGCAAAGCACACGGAATCAGTTTTCATTCGAATCGTCGGCAGTGAGCTCGTGCAGAAGTATATAGGTGAAGGGGCTCGACTCGTTCGAGAGCTATTTGAAATGGCCCGGGAAAAGGCCCCTAGCATTATCTTCATCGATGAGCTTGACGCCATAGGAGCAAAGCGCTTGGATAGCGCGACTTCGGGGGACCGTGAAGTGCAAAGGACTCTCATGCAGCTCCTCGCCGAAATGGACGGATTTGAAAATCGGGGCGATGTCAAGATCATCGGTGCGACCAATAGGAGCGACATACTCGACCCTGCATTACTTCGGCCCGGGCGCTTTGACCGCCTTATCGACATCCCGCTCCCAACCTATGAAGCCCGCATTGAAATTGTCAAGATCCACACGTCCGGTATGAACTTGGCTCAAGAAATTGACGCCGAGAAGATTGCCAAGCTCACTGACGGTGCCAGCGGCGCCGACATAAGAGCTATTGCAATGGAAGCCGGGATGTTTGCTATACGAGCGGAGCGCGATTCCGTGATAGTTGCCGATTTCGACGCTGCCGTACGCAAAGTCATGGGCATGCCTAAAGTAGAGGCGCACCAGCTGGAGTCAATGTTCGCATAGTTCATTGGCATTCCTGATGAACGGATTTGTCGAAGAGCGGATGCTAATCGCCACAGCCAAAACAGGCTACGCGCGTTCATGGCGCGACAGATAGCAACGTTTCTTCAGATACGCAATAAACACAGGGCTTGCTCAACGTTTTTCCTTTAAATCTCGCGATAAGCGAGATAAAATCGTTGTAACGCTGTGATATTGCTGGCAATGGCCACAAAGACCATCATCCAGCCTAGCAACGGGAACCAGATAATGTTCCCCGGAAATATAAGGTTGAATGAAGCTACGAAAAAAACGAGGACAAGCCTATCGGCTCTGCCGAGAAGGCCGCGGTAATTCCTGCCAACGCCGAGCGCTTGTGCCTGAGTACCGAGGTAACTCGTCATAAGGACGCCTAAGATCGCGACGAGTCCTATCTGCCAGGCCACATATCCACCCAGCGTGATGCCGCCGAATATGAAAATATCAGAATACCGGTCACCAACGTGGTCTATCAAGTCACCTTTCTTCGACTCACTATTGGAGCTCCGCGCCAAACACCCGTCAAGAGCGTCGAAGAGAGCGTTGCACGCAATTGCCACTATCGCGAGAGGGAGCAACCGGGCATAGAAAGCCGCACCGGCAGCTATTGCCGAAACGAGGGATAACACGCTTAGCTGGTTTGCACTCACGCCATGCCTGTAGAGCGTTAGCGCGAGCGGATTCAAAATGCGCCCCATTGGTCCCCGATATGCGTCAAGCGTCATTCAAATAGCCCGTCCAGTCATATTGGCCAACGGCGAATCGCTCAAGCCTGTATCCTTGCGTGATTTCCCAGACAAGCTGTGCCGATTCACTTGGCGTTCCAGTCGTGTTTACTTCAAACACGTTTTTCCCGTGTAGCCCGAAGGCCTCAACGAGGATGGCGTCAAGGATTTCAGCTTCGACGTTTTCACGTATCTTATTACTTGAAAAACCCTTCTTTTGTAGACGCCTGCGAAGCACGTCCGGATCTGTCCTAAGAACAATCACGCGGTCCACTGGGAGAAGATGGGAAAGGTGTCCCTCTAGCAGCAGGCCGTCTGAAAAGGGGTGGGCTTTCAGAGCCTCAAGATCAACAACGCGACAGTTGCGATCTTCGTCCCACCCGACATAGTACCGGTGAGCCCGAATCACTTCGTTCAAGTGCAGGACCTCGAGACCATAGCCGTCGCGGAGCATCTTGCTTATTGTCGTCTTTCCGGTGCCCGGGGTTCCTGTGAGAGCAGTTTTCATAGGCGGAGTGAAGGAATCAGGCCGTAGTTACGAACTCGTTGATGGCATCGAGAAGCGCTGCATTCTGCCACGGCTGGCCAACGGTGATTCGCATGTGCGAGTTGGAACATCCACGAAACGTGTCGCAGTTTCGAACGATTATGCCTCGGCGCAGCAGATATTCCGATACTTCTCGTGAGGTGTAAGGCGCAGTGTCAACGAACACGAAGTTCGCTTCGGTTGGGTACGTCTTCATGGGGAGCTTCTCGCGAAGGTACTGTCGACCATGTGCCACCATGGACACTGTCCTCTCCAGAAAGACGCGATCTGAAAGTGCTGCTACGCCCCCCTCGACCGCTAGTTGATTGACCGAAAACGCAAGCATGTGTTTGTCGTACCCGCGTGCCAGTTCGCGATCAAGCACGGCATAGCCGAGGCGCAGCCCTGCTAATCCAAACGCTTTTGAAAACGTTCTACAGACCGCCAGGTTATCGAAGTAATTCACCAAGTCAACGTGACTCTCTGGCGCAAATTCAGCGTAGGCTTCGTCAAGCACTACTAGAGCGTCTGTCGATTTTAACAAGCGCTTTAGCGCTGCTTTTTCGATAGCACTTCCGGTCGGATTATTGGGAGCACAGACAAAAATTAGCTTAGTATTGTCTGTGATTGCTCCGATAATGTTGTCAATGTCGACTGAAAAATCGGCCGCGCGGTTGACGTACACGCACGTGCCGTGTCCTGCTCCTGCGATGACTTCATAATATGAGTACGTGGGTACAGGGATGATCGCCTGATCGCCAGGCACGAGGAGAAGCCTAACGAGGGTGTTGAGTAGATCGTCGGAACCGTTACCGACTATAATGCGCTCGGCCGAACACCCTACGTAGTGCGCTATAGCGTCCTTCAGTTCGACGTACCCAGGGGAGGGGTAAACGCTTATTTTGTTTAAATGTCGCTTAATCGCTTCGACCGCTCGTGGGCTGGGCCCAAGGGCGTTTTCGTTTGACCCGAGTTTGATTATCTGGTCAGGACTAATACCATAAGCTCGAGCGACGTCTTCGGCGGACCTACCGGGGATATACGTTGATGGCACGCTCAACTACCGTTATGGCCGTTTCAATTTGCTCTTTTGCAATCACCAGAGGGGGCACGAACCTTAAAACGTTTTCTGAGGTGTTATTCAGCAGTACACCGTTCTCTCTGGCAAAGTCAACTATAGGGACAACTGATCGCGACGACTCGTACGCAACCATGAGTCCCTTACCCCTTACGTCAATGGTGTATGGCGATTCAAGGCCATTAAGGAGGTTTTTCAGCAGCTCACCCTTGTATCGTGACTGCTCTACGAGATTCTCGCTTTCGATTATGTCGATCGTCGCAAGAGCTGCTGCACACGCAAGGGGGTTACCGCTTTGCGTGCCGCCGTGATCTCCAGGCGCGAACTGACATGACTCGCGCGACATCATAGCGCCGACTGGAAAGCCGCCGCCCATGGCCTTCGCAAGCGTCATAATGTCCGGTATGACGTTAGCGTGCTCGCAGGCAAACCATTTTCCCGTTCTAGCGAAGCCAGTTTGCACTTCGTCGACGATCAAGACGATCTCGCGCTCCGTACAAAGCTCGCGAACCGCTACGAGATAATCATCTGGAGGCACATTAACCCCCCCTTCTCCTTGAATCGGTTCGACGATGACTGCAGCGGTGTCAGCCGTAACCGCTCCGGCGATAGCGTTCACATCGCCATAGTCGACGAAGGTGACGCCGTCAATCAGAGGCTCGAACGGTTGTCGAATTGCCTCTTTCCACGTCACACTGAGTGAGCCCATAGTTCGCCCGTGGAATGCGTTTTTGGTCGAAATGAACCCCTTCTTACCGGTTGCCTTTCTCGCAAGCTTCATCGCAGATTCATTGGACTCAGCTCCGGAGTTCGTCAAGTAGAGGCGCTCCATGCCGGTCAGTTTTGTCATGCGCTCCGCCAGACGCGCTTGAATCTCTGTGTAGTATAGGTTTGAGGTGTGGATAAGCTTCTCTGCTTGCGCTTTGATGGCATTGACGACACGTGGATGGCAGTGACCTATACTGTTGACTGCGATTCCAGCGGTGCAGTCGATGTAGTCATTGCCGTCTGTATCTGTAACGATCGCACCTCTGCCGCGTTCAATCACGAGCGGCTGACGCGTGAAAACTGGCATATAATGCCGCAACTCTTGGGCGATTATTCTTTCTTTTCCGCGTACGCGCATTTCTTACCACGTCCTAAACAGAGCTTAACAGAATGCGTCCGCATCGTGTAGCGAACTTCTGAGAGATCTCGAGCACGCATAGATTTCATGCGCGCTATTCGAATTCGATAGTAGCAGGCGGCTTCGGCGTGATATCATACACCACGCGTGCGACGTCTGGGATTTCGCTCGTTATGCGTGAAGCGATTGTCCGAAGCACATCATAAGACAATTCAAGCACGTCAGCGGTCATCCCGTCTCGCGACTGCACGGCGCGCACGGCGATTATCCAACCGTGCACACGCACATCGCCTTTGACGCCTGTTCCTTTCTCTAGCAGCGCTGCGAACGTTTGCCACGGATTGTACTTTAATATCTCTTGCTCGACAATTGCGTTCGCCTCGCGGACAACGTGGAGCTTCTCCTCGGTTACTTCACCGATAATGCGAACTGCTAGCCCCGGTCCGGGAAACGGCATGCGCTCACTGACCTCAGGTGGTAACTTAAGAGCCCGAGCGATTTCACGAACTTCATCCTTATACAGATACTTGAGCGGCTCAACTACCCCGTTGAACTCCATCACGGAGGGAAGGCCACCCACGTTATGATGCGATTTGATCTGGCCTTCAGATTCGATGATATCTGGATAAATCGTGCCTTGCACCAAGTAGCTCACTTGCTTCTGCCTCGCCACTTCTTCAAATATGCGTATGAACATCTCGCCGCTTACCTTCCGCTTCTCTTCGGGGTCTGCAACTCCCTGAAGCGCATTGATAAACCGCTCTTTCGCGTCGATCACGGTCAACGGCATGTAACGAAACGCCTTCCTAATGTTTTCAGTCTCGCCCTTCCGCATGAGTCCCGTGTCGACGTACACAGGGTACAGGTTG